>Ga0256405_10000565_pt1 | contig 121272 bp, 99 predicted proteins | sample RumenRJG_02DNA_FD_189096 | JGI IMG/M metagenome (GOLD analysis project Ga0256405, IMG submission 189096) | Bovine rumen microbial communities from Lethbridge, Alberta, Canada - RJG_02 | ecosystem: Host-associated > Mammals > Digestive system > Stomach > Rumen | place: Canada: Alberta...
GAACTGCTCGATCTGAGGGGTGATGATCTTCCTTCGGTACTTCACGCACCACACCACATGGTAGTTAATATTACAAACACAAGTCCTGTATTTAATGATATTTGTTTTCATACGTATAGTATAGCATGTGGAACGCATGTTCGCAAACATTTGTTCGCATATAATAAGAATAATAGATATAATGGGTATAGATAAAACTATAAAACAATAGAAAAAAGGGCAATTCATCTCGGAGATTGAATCACCGAGAATCCTTGCCCCAAAATCTTGAAACCAGTTTTAGCGCAATTAAAAGCGCACGGAAGGGCGCTTCCTTCTGTGCGCTTTACGATCAATTATTAGTGCGATCATTCAATAAAACATTCCCGCTGCATATTCAGCCTGTGAATGTGTAAAACCTTCAAACTCAAGCTGATCGATCAGGCCGCTCCTTGAAAATGAGGAATGCTCCAGGTACTGTTTCGCTTTTTTGACAGCCTGCTCATTCCAGTCAGCGCCGCAGTTGTCCGCCGCATAGACTGCTTCCGAGTGTGAATATCCTTCAAATTCAAGCTGTTCGATCAATCCTGTATAAGAAAATGCTGAGTATTGAAGATATTGATACGCTTTACTTAATGCGTTCTGCTCTCCAAAAGTTGCAGCGACGCTTTCTGAAGCACTTCCGGAAGGCTGTACTGAAGAAGTGGAAGAACTATCGGCATAGTTGTACATTACATCCCCATTTTGCACCCAGAGCACATAATCGTTTGCGGTATACGCATAATTGCTGTTGAGCTTTTCGACCCAGTAAAGGTTCACAGTTTCTACATCGCCATTCATTTGGACAACAGACAGCAGAGTTTCTCCAAACGTCTTCATCGATTCTACGATACCGTCCCACGATTCCATAATACTTCCGTTTTTCGTATCAAGGGCTGCCTTTAGATTTTCCGGCGCTTCAAAGTATACCTCCAGAGCATCCTCATCCCGGTTATACCTCATAGAATGGCGCAATGTATCAAAATTCTTGTCCAATAGTCCTTCAATTGTTTTATACATATCCGATTCTTCGAAAGAATCCTTATTACCAACTGCAGTTTCGCTGACTTGTGCAGGGACACTTGCCGGGGTAATGTCAGTGATATTATCAGCCTCCACTTTGTCATTATTTACTGCATTACTCGTGGTTGAGGAACAGCCGGTAAACAGCAGTGCGCAGATAGCAACTGCTGCAGCAAATCTGATACTTCTCCTGCGCAGGATATTAAATGCTGATGTTCCATTCATAAACACATATCCTCCTTGTTATACTCTATATGATTTAGAAGGAGTATCCGTCTTCGCCCGGAAATCCCTCATCTGTATGCTCACATATATTGTCATAATGCAGGATTACCACTTCACCATCCACGATATTGTAAAACCAGTCGCTGCCATGCCTCATATCTGTGTCAAAGCCGCCAAAATTCAGCGTGTATTGGCCTTCATCAGGCCCGTAATAATAATACTCACCATTACTACCATCTAAGGCTTCCGACGCACTTTCAGATTCGACACTTCCCTTATCAAAATGGATATGAAATTCATGTGTTCCAAAAGAAACCGTTCTCAGTTTCCAATATCCCTGAATCTGCTCCTCAATCTCTTCTGCGGTAAAATACCCTCCTTCTAAAGTAATCGAGTCTTCCTCCAACGTGTAAGGAATACCGGCTACACTCTCATCTTCAAAGATCAGATTTATATTAGAGTCATCCACACTGACCTGTACGTCTCTGCTCTCATTTTCATGTTTGCCATTTCCGTCAAAATATACCTGCCCTATTACAGCGCCGGAATCAGTAAAGGAGATTCTGTTAAGTGTTGTATCCGATCCGCCATTGAAGTACCACACATTTGAAGCCAGCGCATTATATACATCCTTATATTTTTCTTTTTGCGCCGCTTGTTCTGCCTCGGCTTCAGCAATCATATCTTTCACTTCAGCACCTGCAAAAGATGCCTCAACACTATAGGATTCCTGCATAATGTTGTCTTTCATTTTCCCTACAGTGATCTCTGCCTCAAAATCCAATAGGTCTCTTACGCTTTGAACGTGATCCACTCCCTCTGAGCTCCATCCGTTCGGATTGTCTATGCAGTTGAAATAACAGGTATCGTTGATCTTTCCCCCTTTTGTCTCGATCACGTTCTGAGCAAACTGGACTGTATACGCACCGACAGAAGCACCAGCATTTGGAATAAACACATTCAAATCCTGTTCTTTGTTTTTATTCGTCACTGTATAGTTAACTTTATACTCACGATATTCATAGTTCTCATTTCCTTCATTCACTATTTCCATAGTCAATGAAGTGATCTCTATCTTCACATTGTCGTCATCCACGACAACATATTCCGGTTCAAATCGTATCAGTTTCTCACTTTCAATAATTGCCGTTATTGAAGGACTCTGAGAGTCTTCTTCCTGATTCCCGGAAATCGCACTACTGCCGCTCCCCGCATCACTCCCGCTTTGTCCCGTGCCTCCCGTCTGGCTGCCGCAACCAACTGCCATTAAGAGCAAGCTGCTGATCAGAGCCATTAAAATCAGCTTTTTCATCCTTCATTACCTCCCTGTTCCTTTGCCTTTCATTACCTGTGTCATTACTGCAGTTTTACTTTCACTGGCTCAGCCAAGAGCATTTGTCCTTGACTAAGCGAGTGATTCTGGTTATTTGTCCCACTTCGCTATAAGGTGTATATATAGCATATTATACTACTTTGCCATATTTAATACTACTTTCGCCTCTTGTATTGGAGAAACTTTATAATGAAGAACATGAATACTCAAAAACCTTTAAAAAGCAAAGTGAGCATCACGCTCGATGAAGAAGTGATCAAGAAAATTAAAGACCTGGCTGAAGCTGACGACCGCAACTTCAGTCAGTATATTAATCTTGTGCTAAAAAAGCATATTGAAAGAAAGAGCGGTTCAGATCACTCCCAAGACTAGTACATCGATATTTAAAAAACATGTCATAAAAAATACTCACAGAAGAAAGCCTCTGTGAGTATTTTATTATAATGCCTTTTTATGTTGGTGGGCACGGAGCCCACAATCTGGTGCTGTTAATTTCTCCAACCTAAATCAATACACCTGTATGCCTGCTCAATGTGAATTAAACTCCGAAAAGCCAAGGTCAACAAACGACTTCCCAATTTCTCGAATCATTAACATTTCCCAAGCACTAAATGCCATAGCTACAGCATTTTCACTCAAACTATTTTTTGCGCTTGATGTTAGGTATTTAGTATTATCTGATACGGTAACAAACGATAAGTATTTTCCAGGATAATAGCTTGAATGATCATAGCTGGCTACAGCCTCTATTTTACATCCCGCCAAAACTCCTTTGAAATGATGTATAACCGCAACACCATTCCATTTTTTCTCGTTCAAATCATACGACGTTGATACTACTGAAGCACTATAATAGCTACTAATACCTGGTTTGGGTTCAAGAATACAATGAAACCATAGCTTTCCACTATCAGCCACTTGGAAATAGCATGTTGTTGTTGACTCCTCTTCTGGAATTGTAAAGATTAGCCTTTTCCCACCGTCATAATCCACTCCATTTCTGATGATATATTCTTTTAATGCGTCAATGCTTTTCTCTTCTTCAGTTTTCTTCTCTTCCCACTTCGCATACAGCTTCAAATTTCCTGTACTTCCTTTAGGGATCGTCGTAACCTTAGTCTTAAGCGCGGCTTCTTTATACCAACCCGCAAATACGTATCCTTTTTTCGTTGCTTCCTTCAGTTTAATCGTTGCGGTATTGACATTATAACTTGCAGGATTTCCAATCGGGAACTTTCCTCCGTTTAGATTATAGGTAATCGAATACTCATAGATTTTCCAGCGTGCGTACAACGTTTTATTGCCGGTCGTTCCCTTTTTGATTACAGTAACCTTGTTTTTGAACTTACTGTCACTATACCAGCCAGCAAATACGCAGCCCTTTTTTGTGGGCTTTGCAAGGGTAATGTTTGCGGAAGTCACTGTATAAGTCGCCGGATTTGACTTGTTATTGGTTCCTCCGTTCATCTTATACGTAATTTTATATTTGGTAGGTGTCCACTTTGCATAGAGCTTTAGGCTTCCAACACTTCCCTTAGGAATGCTCGTAATCTTTGTCTTAAACTTTGCATCCTTGTACCAGCCGCCAAATGTATAGTTCTTTTTGGTGGGATTTTTAAGTTTGATCGTAGCCGTTGTCACATAATAGTTCGTCGGATTTCCCTTAGGTGCAGTTCCGCCATTAAGTACATACGAGATTTTATACTTTATCGCTTCCCACTTTGCATATACCGTTTTATTACCACTACTGCCTTTATTGATTCCTTTAAATGGTTTCTTAAACTTCGCGTCAGTAAACCACCCTTTGAATGTGTAACCCTTTCTGGTCGGTTTTGCCAACGATGTAACCGCCGTCTTGTAATTATACGTAGCCGGGTTGGATTTATGGTTAGTTCCACCGTTTAGCTTATAAATAATGGAATAGTCCTTGAGCTTCCACTGTGCATAAAGTGTGATCGTACTGCCGTTGGCAGCATCGTAAGAACCTAAGCTTCCCTTGTTTTTGAATCCGATTCCTTTGCCATTAGCCTTCGTATTCCAACCGTTGAAGACATACTCTTTCTTTTTAAATGTATTACCTGGTAATGAAGCAGTCTTTCCAACAGTGTACGAAATCTTTGACATCTTTCCGCTGTCAGCTGAATTCCCATTGAATACAATTTTATAGGTCTTGCCTGTCCATTTTGCATAGATAGTCAGATCTCCGGTCTGGCCTGCTTCAATTCCTGTCACTTTTTGGGTTAGTTTTTCATCTGTGTACCAACCATCAAACACATATCCCTTTCTAAAAGGGTCCAAGAACTTCACCGCATCATTCTTACTGTAAGTAGATGGATTCTCTTCTGCATTTGTCCCACCGTTTAAAACATAACGGATGTTATAATAAAGGCTATCAACCTCCACCTTACATTCTGCGTACTTTCCATTCGCTGAAGTTACAGTAATAGTTGCAATTCCTATACCGTTTGCACTTACAATTCCATTGTCATCTACCATAGCGACTTCATCATCAGACGAAGCCCATGCCACTTCTTTATTCGTCGCCCCTTCTGGATCAAAGGACACTTCCAGCTGATATTGTTCTCCAATATCCAGTTTTAATTCTGTCTCATTCAAGGCAATCGTGTTAATTTCAATTTCCGATTCTTGTCCAAAGAAAACTTCTGTGGCGTCTGGAATCTCACAGTGATTAATTTGATCCCAATCTTCCCTCGTTCCCGAAAAATGGATCACTGCAAGGGCACCACAGTTATAAAAAGCATTCTCTCCGACGCTGAGAACATTTTCTGAAATCTCCACTTCTTTAATGCTACTACAGTCTGCAAAGGCATAGCTTCCTATGCTTTTAACACCCTCTTCCAGACTGATATATCTTATGTTCCCTGCATTTTCTGACCAAGGTGCTTTCGCTTCTTCGGAATAATTCATCATATATCCATTGCCTGATATAAACAACGATATTCCATCATCAGTTGTGATTAATTGCCAGATTAAATTGTCACCTTCTGCTCCACATTCCCCTGATACAGGTACTTCATCTTCTAGATTGGTGATATCTGTTTCACCATTGTCTGAATCATTGTCATTCTCGTTGTCCACAGTATCAAAGCCATCTGACTGTTTTATATCTAGAGAGTCCTTTTCGTCTTCCGCTAAGGTCGTTTTTTCTTGGGTTGACAGTCCTTTCTCTGCATTCTCTATACTGTAATTCTCTTCATCGGAATTCGCAGTGTCAGTAAATTCAGCGTCGGTAGGTACAGAATCATTTTCTTCATCCATCGAGTTAATTGACCCCTCTGGAGCAATCTCTTCTGTTACTTTTTCCGCTTCTTCCTCATCGTGAGATAACGTCTGCCCCTCCTCTTCCATTGCACTCTCTTCTTCAGCCGCCTGTGAAATCATGTCGTTCTCAGCCGCTGCAGCAAATGCCCCCATCGTATTAAGGGAAGAGATACATAATGCCATTAATACTGCCAGCACTCTCTTTTTCATGGTCCACCTCACTGTCTTAAATATGTGTTGATTTCCTCTTGCAATACTACATTATACTACTTTATACGATATTTTCATATTTTTCTTTTCATTACACTTATCTTAGTTTTAATACTCTATCATTTGGTGGGCGCCAAGCCCACTTCCGCAAGAGATCAGATCCGCCACATCAACAGCTCAAAGAAAAAACCAAAGCCCCGCACTGCTCGTCACGGTGTAAAGGCCTTGGCTTCTCTCTTTAATATCATTCTTTATGCTTCTGTCGTACTCTAGAACGACCTCTTAATCTCCCCCTCCCAGGACCCGATCAGATCGCCGCCATCCGCATAAACGCGAATTCTAAACGTGTGATCAAAGAGGTCATAGCTGCTCTCATTCTCTGAGTAGTCCACGGTGACCGTGTCACCGCTCTTATATTCCTTTCCATCGGAATATGTATCATAATCTCCAATCGTAAGATCATCGATCCGGAAAGTGATCTTAGTCGTGGTATCCGGAGGCCCGCCTTTCAGCGTTGCCTTCACATAGGCCGACTGCATATAGCCCAGGGAGTAATTGATCCCGGTTTTTATGGCAGCATGCCATTTGTAAATCTCATCCCGCAATTCTTCCGCCCCTGCGTAATTATTTTCCAGAAGCGTATCGATGCATTCATAGGTGTCGCTGGTCGGCGCCTCCTGCGTATCTTCGCAGTACAGATACTGTGCATCCAGCGCACGTGCGTCCGCGTCCTTGTATCCGCTGATGCTTGTAAAACTGGCGGCTGCCAGCAGAAAGTTTCCTTTGTGTATATCCTCTTCGGCCTTGCAATACATGCTTTCATTGGCCTTTTCTGCGGCATCCTTGTAATCGCCGAGTTCCTTATAGAGGGTCGAGGCTTCGCTGTAGTTCTGCCGTCCCCAAGCCGCCTCTGCATGTTCGTAATTGGTTTCACTGATGAGTTCTGGCAGTTCTTCATCCGCAGTTTCCGTAACGCCTTGCAGGGATCTGTATACGTTGAGCGCCCGCTCCCAGTTCTGTTCCTTTCGGTTTTTCTCGGCGACAGCAAGAAGTTCCTGATAAATTTCGTCAAACTCCGACTCCGTCACTGCATCGTACTTGTACAGCTCTGCATAGGCAATTGCGACCGCTTTGACTTTCCCGATTTCCTCGTTTTGCCTGATTTTGTCCATGTTGCTGCCGGCCGCTTTGCGCGTCTGCTCCACGCCTTCTTGCCAATACAGATCGGCATCCACTGCTTGTTCTTCTACACACGTGTGCAAAATACGGAGGCCATCCACGTAGTTGCTATTCGTCAGATCAGCCCCTGCACTGCCGTAGTTGTATATAGCCTTTCCCAGTTCCTCGTTCTGGCTATGTTTTGCCACAAAGTCCCGAATCTGCTCCGCCTCATCCGCATTCCCACTTATGATGCAGCGCTTCACGCAAGCTGCCATTTTCTCCCTGTATGCCTGCTGTACACGGGCCGACATCTTGTTGTAGGGGTACTCTGCTCCAAGCTTCTCTAAGGCATCCAGAATCTCTTCTCCGTTTGCCTGGCTCTCGTCAATGGCTGTGAGTTCCGTACGGATTGCTTCCTCCTGACGAACAGGATAGACGAAGAGCCTCCAACCTATTGTGCTGGCGAACAGCACTGCTGCCAAAATAGCGGCTGCCAATGCGATCCTTGCCCGGATTCTGTGGCTTTTGTTCATCGGATCGTAGCCATGGATCTTCTCCAGTTTCTGATCCAGAAGGGCAGGCTTTTCCCGGATCTTCTGGATCTGCGCTTTCATCTGTGCAGCCGAAGTGTAGCGCTTCCGGGGATCCATTTCCGTTGCTTTCTCCGCAATCCGCTTCGCGTCGACGTTATCCGGCAGTATGCGCTCAATGAGCTTTCCGAGCGCATACAGGTCCGTTCTCACATTGGACTGGGCAAATCCATACTGTTCCGGTGCCGCAAGGCCCTGCGTGCCGATCATCATGGTGTCTTTGTCCTGCCCGGCGATGTATATTTTGGCAGCGTCGTAGTCGATGATCTTGACGACACTGTCGTCCGTCACCATGATATTGGAGGCCTTAATGTCGCGATGAATGATCGGCGGCTGTGCGCTGTGCAGGAACTGAAGGCCATCGCAGATCTGCGACAGAATATCGATGCGCGCAGTGAAAGTCAGGGGCGGTATATTGCGCTCTGCCTCAGGAAGTGTCGATTCTCCATCCTGCAGAAGGTGGTCCAGCGTTCTGCCCTGGATCAGTTCCTCGATCACTACGAGTCTCTCGCCGTCTTTCCAATAAGCCTGAATGCCTGCCACATTCTTGTTGCGGTGCTCTTTGAGAAACGCATAAACATGTTCGTTGTAGACATCCAGCGTCTTCTTAAAATATAATTTTCCTGTGGGAATATCTCTGACGACAGACTTGCCGTCTTCCAGAACGCGCATTTCATCATAAAGCGCGTTTTCACAAAGCTGTTCGAGTTCTGTCATGGGTCCTCCCCGCCACGCTTTTACACGCGCCGCAGTCTATTGGCGTGCCGTTTTGCAAATTTTTGCATAGCATGATTATAACATGAACTCACAACATATAAAGGAGATCACTCATGGACGAGACGACCACCAAGAAGCTCTCTGATGTCCTTTCGAACATCGACAATACGCGGGATATGGAAAAATTTATGGAAGAGCCTAAGGTCGCGGACAGCTTCAAGAGCTTCCCCGACTACTTTCGCTCGCTCCCTTCTGTGCAACAGCTTGAGAGCAGCGAGATGATTCAGAAAAGCGGTCTGGAGCGTTCCTACTATTATCAGGTGATGAAGGGCACCCGGAGCCCGGGCCGGGACAAAATACTCCGACTTTGCATTGCAGCTGGCCTTTCCTTGCGGGAAACCACTCGCGCGCTGGAACTCGGCGGATGTGCGCCTCTGTACCCCAAGAATCGCAGAGATATCATCCTCACTGTGGCGATCAACCAGTCCGCATCCGTAGATGACGCGAATCTCCTGCTGTACAAATACGGAGAAGAGCCGCTCGCATAATGGCGCACAAAACTCCACTCCATGCGCTTTCGCCGCGCTTATGGATATGGTACCCTGCCACTTCGCTTTATAGAAATGCGAACAAGAGATACGTATCGGGGCCTGCGATTACAGTTCCGCCAGATACTTCGTGACGCAGTGCAGCGCGTTATAGTATAATAACTTCATCGAAGAGAATTCCAAGCGAAAGAATTCGTTGTTGAAACTAGTCGTTAAAATAAGGAGGCAAATCATGATCAGAAAAGCACAGGAATGCGCAATTGAATACCGCGAGCATATGCGCGACGGCGACGGCACCGTACAGATCACCAATTTCATCACAGGTCCGGCAGAACTCAATGAAAAGGGAAGACTTTTTGCCAAGATCACTCTGAATCCCGGCTGCAGCATCGGCTATCATCTGCATGACAAGGACGCGGAGCTGTTCTATATCATGAAGGGTACTGCTGAGTACAATGATAATGGCGTGATCCGCACTGTGACAGCCGGCGATGTAACCGTATGTCCCACCGGCGAGAGCCACGGCATTGCCAACAAGACCGATGAAGTCGTCGAGCTGGTGGCAGTGATCGTGTACGCATAAGTATAGTGACTATGCATCATCCGTGCCCCATGTGCTGTGCTTCTGGGATATCGGATTTGCTGAATGAGTAAGGAGGTATTACCATGGCAGCAAGAATGACAGCCGGCAAAGGCGGCGAATTCTACGTTCCCTATGAAAACAGAAAGGGTTGTGAATCCATCGTCTATTTCACAAGAGACCTTTCCGCAGAGGGACTCGAGAAAATCTACAAAAAGGTGAGCGGCGTGCTCCACGGTAAAGTAGCTGTGAAGCTCCACACAGGTGAACAGCACGGTCCCAACATTATCCCGAGACCCTGGGTGAAGAACCTGTTTGAGAAAGAGCTCAAGGATTTTGACAGCGCAACGATCATCGAGACCAACACCTACTACGAAGGCGACCGCGACACGACCGAGAAGCACCGCAAGACTCTGGAAGTGAACGGCTGGACCTTCGCGCCTGTCGATATCACCGATGAGTTCGGTGCCACCACTCTTCCCGTCAAGGGCGGCAAATGGTTCACCGAGATGTCCGTCGGTAAATCCCTGCCGGACTATGATTCCTTCCTGGCGTTGACCCACTTCAAGGGCCACGTGATGGGCGGTTTCGGCGGATCCAACAAGAACATCGGTATCGGATGCGCCGATGGCAAAGAGGGAAAGAAATGGATTCATGCCGCAGACTCCGGAGATCAGTGGGGCATCGCTATGGAGGAGCTGATGGAGCGCATGGCGGAATCCACCAAGGCGACCATTGACTATTTTGCCGGAAGCATCGCTTATATCAACGTTCTTCGCAATATGTCCGTATCCTGTGACTGCGAAGGCGTCGCAGCGGCTCCCGTCGTCACCCCCAATATCGGTATTGTGGCATCGCTGGATATCCTGGCAGCGGATAGTGCCAGCATGGATTTGGTCTACGCGCTGAAGGAAGAGGACCATCACGACCTCGTCGAGCGTATCGAGACCCGTCACGGACACCGCCAGCTCAGCTACATGAAGGAACTGGGCATGGGCAATGACAAGTATGTGCTGATCGACCTCGACAACGGCGAGTGCAGGATCCAGCCCAAAGATGCTGTGACGCATGTCGTGCCTTTCGAGGGATGATCTGATTTTTCCGAAGTTTAAAACGAGTGCTGTATGAGCACAGCAAAGAGCGCATGCACCTGGATGGTGTATGCGCTCTTTTTCATTGTCGCAATGGTTTCTTCGACGCGGTATTGACGAAGCACAGTCATTAACAATTTACATTTCCCTGTGCCTGATTAGCTTTTCTTACGCTCCCTTCTCCACTTTCTCATACGTAAATGTGTTGAGGAACCGCTTTGCTCGATCCGTTGCGGGATGCTCGAAGAATTCCTCCGGTTCCCCCTCTTCCACGATGTTTCCTTCATCGATGAAAATCACTCTGTCCGCCACTGCTTTGGCAAAGGACATCTCATGGGTAACAATGACCATTGTCCGCCCCTGCCGGGCCAGTGTCAGCATGACGTCCAGCACCTCTCTGACCATCTCGGGGTCCAATGCCGCTGTCACTTCGTCGAACAGCAGCACTTCCGGGTGCATGCACAGAGCTCGCACGATCGCCACTCTCTGCTTCTGCCCACCGGACAACTCGCGCGGGAAACTGTCCCGTTTTTCTGCAAGGCCGACACGGGACAGGAGCTGCATTGCTTCCTCCTCCACTTCTTTGCGGCTTCGCTTCTGCACCAGGAGGGGCGACAGAACAATATTCTCCAGGATCGTCATGTGGGGAAACAGTTCATAGTTCTGGAATACCATTCCTACTTTCTGGCGGATCCCGACGATGGAGCGGGAATTGCCGTCCACCTTCTGTCCGCGGAAAGTGATCTCCCCGCCCTGAATGGGCTCAAGTCCGTTGATGCAGCGAAGAAGTGTACTCTTGCCGCATCCGGAAGGGCCCACGATCACCACGACTTCCCCTTCGCGAACAGATAGCGAGAGGCCGTCAAGGACCCTGTTGTCGCCGAAATCCTTGACGACACTATCTATTTTGATAAGCTCTTGCTTCATCAGCTCCACTTCCTTTCCAGATACTTGGAGAACATGCTGATCGGCCAGCACGCGGCAAAATACAGTACGAAGATACACGCATAAATCCCAAACGCGGCGTGCGGCGAAGATTTGCGGTTGGCCTCAATGATCTGCTGTCCCACCTTGAGCACCTCCACCACGCCGATCATCATGGCAAGGCTCGTCGTCTTGATCATGCGGGTCACCAGGTTGATGGAGAGCGGGATCAGACGGCGGAGCGTCTGCGGGATCACAATATAGCGGTAAATCTGTCCCTGTTCCAATCCCAGGGCTGCTGCGCTCTCATATTGATGCTTGGGAATGCTGATCAAGGCGCCGCGCACAAGGTCCGCCATTTCAGCGGTTCCCCAAAATGTAAACACGATAATAGAAGCGATTTCCGCCTCTATATTCCAGCCGAACACTCTGGTCGAGCCGAAGAAAACGATAAAGAGAAGCACCATCTGGGGCATCACGCGCACGATTTCAAGATAGACACGGGTGACTGCCTTGACCACCGGATTATCTCCTGCCATCAGGACGCCCACCACAAGTCCCAATACAATGCTGAAGGCCACTGCGATCAGACTGATCCGCAGTGAGATCCACAGGCCGCCCAGGAGGCGCTGCATGTTGATGCCCTTAAAGAGCACGTCAATTCCCAAAGCCTGCATACCGGAGCCTCCTTTCCAGAAAGCTTCCCAGCGCGGAGACCGGAAGCAGAATGATGAGATAGAAAATGACCAGGAGCGTCAGACATTCCAGCGTTTTGTAGTAAAGGCCGATCAGGTCTTTGGCCGTGAACATAAGATCCATCAGGCTGATCGCGGAGAAGACGCTGGTCTCCTTGAGCAGGAAAACGACGTTGGCCACGAAGGCGGGCACACTGATGGATACCGCCTGCGGAAGGATCACATGGAGGACCGCCTGGGTCCTCGTCATTCCCAGCGACAATGCGCTCTCCATCTGGATCGGTTCTACGGCCTCCAGGCCGCTCCGGAAGGTCTCCGCCATATAGGCGCCGCCCAGAAGGGCCAGTCCCAGTACCCCGCAAGGCTCCGCCGGTATGTCCAGTCCGATCTTGGGCAGGCCAAAATAGAGAAAGAACAGCTGCACAAGCAGCGGTGTGTTCCTGAAAAGCTCAATATAAATACCGGCAATATTTTGCAAAACCGGTATCTTATAATGCCGGATCAGCGCGCATAGAAACCCAAGTCCTATAGCAGCCAGAATACCTGCCCAGCCGATCCGCAGTGTCAGAAACATCGCGTCCCGGTAGAGCGGCAGGTAGGAGCGCATGACGTCCCATCGCAGTAGTTCCATAGTTGTTCTTCTCTCCTTTTTACGCAGAGTATCCTCAGGCGAGAGGCGTGCCTGAGGATCCCTTATCTGTGTGTGAAATTGCCCCCATTTCGGTCACAGATTCTACGTCAGTCTTGCATGCATGGCTCTACGTGTGAGCCGCTGTTCCATGTCATTCCTCAAACGGAATGACCGCGCCGTCATATTGATCGAGAATAAACTGCTTGATCTCATCAGATTTGAGAACGTTCACCAGGGCCTTGATCCCTTCCTGTTCCTCATTTCCTTCTTTTACAGCGATGATATTCACATATGTCTTGGCCGCCTCAGAATCGGATGCCTCAAAGGCGATCGCGTCATTCGCCACGGACAGTCCTGCCTCCAGTGCGTAGTTTCCGTTCAATACTACAAAGGCGACTTCCTCACGGATTCTGGATACCTGCGCTGCCTCTAATTCCACGATATTCAGGTTCAGCGGGTTGGACTCAATGTCCAGAACAGTTGCGGTCAGTCCCGCTCCTTCTTTAAGTGTGATCACGCCATTGGCCTGAAGAAGGAGCAGGGCTCTCGCCTCGTTGGTCGTGTCATTGGGGATGGCAATGGAATCGCCTTCCTGCAGTTCATCCAGTGTATTTCTTGTCCCGGGATAGATGCCGAACGGCTCATAGTGGATGCCGCCCGCATTGACCAGATGGGTCTTGTTCTCCTCGTTAAAGCTCTCCAGGTAGGGGATATGCTGGAAATAGTTGGCGTCCAGGTCTCCGCTCTCAACCACGAGATTGGGCTGTACATAATCTTCAAATGTGACGACTTCCAGCTTCCATCCCTGTTCTGCCAGGATTTTCCCTGCTTCTTCCAGAATCTCTGCGTGAGGGGTGGGAGAAGCCGCAACTTTGATCGTGCCTTTTTCCTCTGCCTGGCCGGCATCCTGTGCAGGAGCCGCCTGTCCGCCGCCTTCCAGAACCAGTGTCTCCTCAAATTCTGTTCCGTACGTATCAACAAGCGTGGCCTCATAATCCGCATGGAAGAACTTTTCTTCGCCCAGTTTCACAATCTCTTCGTTGAGCCAGTTCAGAAGACTCTCATTGCCCTTGGTCACAGCCGGCGCGATCGTATCCGCGCTGCCCAGGGAATCGATTCCGACCGTATACCCTTCGTTTTCCGCCGCAAATGCGATGACTTCTGTGTTGTCATTGGCCCAGGCTACGCCGGTTCCGTTCTCAAACGCGCTCTTGGCCGCCGCATAGGTGTCAAACTTCTGCAGCTTGATCTCCGGGTTGTTCTTGGTCAGATAAGTTTCTGCCGTCGTCCCGGAGATGACGATAATCTGATCGTCCTCGCCGACCTGCGACAGATCCGTGATCACCCTGTCGTTATGTGAGACAACGCCCAGCGCCACATTCATATAAGGCAGCGCGAAGTCAACCTCTTCCGCTCTCTCAGGGGTCACCGTAAAGTTCGCCAGGATAATATCGACCTTTCCGGTCTGCAGATATTCGATTCTGCTGGCCGCCTCAGTGGAAACATACTCGATTTCCACGCCCAGATCCTGTCCGATCCTGTTAGCAAAATACACATCGTATCCCTGATACTCGCCGTTCTCATCTACATATCCGAATGGGCTCTTGTCAGAGAAGACGCCGATATTGATCTTGCCATCCGCCTGGATCTGCTCCAGTGTTCTGTACCCTGCATCTGCGCTCTCTTCGGCAGTTTTTCCCGCCTGCGCTTCCACTTCTTCCGCCTGCGGCTCATCCGCGCCTTGCTGCGTCGTCGAAGATCCCGATCCGCATCCGGCAAGGAGCGATCCCGCAAGGATCAGTCCAAGTACTGCGGCGCCGGCTTTCTTAAACAAATTCTTTTTCATAACAATCTCCTTTATATTGCCGGGCAGCACTGCGGCTGCCCGTTCGTTCTATCTTTTGACTTAGCGGTTACTTCACTGCTGCAAATCCGTTCTCCAGATCCGCAATGATATCGTCAATGTGCTCCGTGCCGATGGACAGGCGGATCGTGTTGGGCTTAATGCCCTGATCCAGCAGCTCCTCTTCTGACAGCTGGGAGTGGGTCGTTGACGCCGGGTGGATCACGAGGCTCTTGACGTCTGCCACGTTCGCAAGAAGCGAGAAAATCTGCAGGTTGTCGATGAACTTCCAGGCCTCTTCCTGGCCGCCCTTGATCTCAAATGTGAAGATGGAGGCGCCGCCGTTGGGGAAATACTTCTCATAAAGAGCGTGATCGGGATGTTCAGGCAGCGAAGGATGGTTTACATTCTCGACCTGCGGATGAGCAGCGAGATATTCCACTACCTTCTTCGTGTTCTCAGCATGTCTGTCCAGTCTCAGGGACAGAGTCTCCACACCCTGCAGAAGCAGGAATGCGTTGAAGGGGGAGATACATGCGCCGGTATCGCGGAGCAGGATCGCACGGATATATGTGACGAATGCAGCGGGGCCGACTGCGTCATAGAAAGAGACGCCGTGATAGCTGGGGTTGGGATCCGCGATGTTGGGATACTTGCCGCTCGCCTTCCAGTCAAACTTGCCGGACTCTACGATGATGCCGCCAAGGGTTGTGCCATGGCCGCCGATGAACTTGGTCGCGGAATGGACAACAATGTCTGCGCCATGCTCAATAGGACGGATCAGGTAAGGGGTTCCAAATGTATTGTCGATGACCAGAGGAAGGCCGTACTTGTGGGCGATTTCCGCGATCGCGTCAATGTCCGGGATATCGCTGTTGGGATTTCCAAGAGTCTCAAGATAGATCGCTCTTGTGTTGTCCTGGATTGCGCCTTCTACTTCTTCCAGGTTGTGGGCGTCAACAAAAGTCGTTGTAACGCCGTACTGAGGAAGTGTATGGGACAGCAGATTGAAGCTTCCGCCATAGATCGTCTTCTGTGCTACGATGTGGCCGCCGTTTGCCGCCAGTGCCTCAATTGTATACGTGATCGCCGCTGCGCCGGATGAAACCGCAAGTGCTGCACTTCCACCCTCCAGCGCTGCCAGTCTCTTCTCCAGAACATCCTGTGTGGAATTGGTGAGTCTGCCGTAAATATTGCCCGCATCCGCGAGACCAAAGCGGTCCGCCGCATGCTTGCTGTTGTGGAAGACATAGGATGTAGTCTGATAGATCGGCACCGCCCTGGAATCGGTTGCGGGATCTGCCTGTTCCTGACCTACATGAAGCTGAAGGGTTTCAAACTTATAATTTGCTGCCATTTTCGTTCTCCTTTTCTGATTATCTGCTGCAGAAGCCTCTGCTTTTTCATCTTTCTTAAATCTTCCGAATCTGAGCAAATATAAAAGCCCGGAAGCTGTTATACTCTCCCGGGCAGATGGCTGAAGGTCTCTCACTTGATTCCTGTGATTTCTCTACGATCCTTTATACAGGCGCATTGAGGGCTTCGCATGAAAGCATGTCAATTAGCCTGGCCATATTGGTTGCCCGGGAGTTAAACATTCGCATACACATCATGCAGTTGTCTCTCCATTTCGCTTTAAACATCGCTTTCTCCTTATGCGTTACTCTCACTGTTTATTGTGTCCTCTTCTGGACCGCTCAGATTTCTTAAGCAGGATACTATCACCGTTTACCTACTATGTCAATAGGATTTATATGAATTATTTTCAAAAAAATGCGCATGCCCCACTTTCCGGCAGGACATGCGCTATTGTTTCATTTACTTTCTTGCACCCAGGAGCGCCTGCAGAAGGGCCATTCCATTGGTTGCGCTGTTCTGCTCCTCCTGTGCCTGCTGCGAACTTGCAGCGGTGCCGAGAAGTGCGCTGAAGATGCCAGGCGTGGAGCCGAGAGACAGAGTCGGAGCCGCAGTTCCCTGGGCTGCAGTTGTATTGGACGCAGCTTCTGAAACGCCGGTCAGGAGTGCAGGAGCCATGATGGCCAGAATCTGGCTGACCTGCTCTGCGGACAAACCAGACTGAGAGGACAGATTTTGTGTAACTTCCTTCTTTTTCTTGCCAAGAATATGGCTGATAATCTTGCCGCCGTCCACTTCATCCGCTTCCTTGAGCTGCGAATCCATATCCTTCTTGCTGGTATGCTGGGTGAGCGCGTTCAGAAGAGAACTTGCGCCGTCACCGGATGATGCATTTTTCGTAAGATACTTGATCAGAATCGGAATTGCGAGCGTCATCAGCGTCTTAATCTGTTTCTCGGACAGACCGGTCTTCTTAGCAATCTGCTCCAGAGCAGTCTTTGCTGTCATTGCCTTTAAAAGCAAGCCAAGTAAATTCATAAGTTCCTCCCTTCCTGTGCCACAGCACAAACATATCATGTTATTAGTAAACTCTGTTTCTAATACCTATATTCTACAGCATTTCGTAAATTTGCGATGCATCTTCTTGTCAAAATACTCTATTTTTGTCACTTGTGTTATACTAAGTAGCAGCTTGATCATTCGAATTGACCATTTAGATTCATTTGGAGATACACTATGTACTATCAGATCGAAGGCCGTATGAACATGAAGACCCTCACTTTCGATGAGGAGGGTCTGACTGTTGGCAAGCAATCCTATCCCATTGACGACATTGAAAATCTTAAGATCACGAATGCGCCTCTGTTTGCGACATACGGAATCCTGACCTTCCACTCCGGAGGAAAGGATATTTCTGTTGCCTTTCCGCGCTCGGCAATCGACAAGCTCCGAAGGGCCATTCATGATTTTGAACACGAGCAGATGATGCGAAGGAAGGCGGCGGAAAAAGCCGCAGCTGAGGCAGCAGAGAAAACCGCTGCCGAGGCAGCCGCAAAAGAAGCGGCTTCCCAGGCATCACAGACCGTCCGATCTGCCGCTTCCGTAAGCGAAGCGGGCGCTCCGCAGGATAAGCCTGCGCAGCCTATCCGCTATATGGATCCCTATGAAGAAGTCAAGAAACTCAAAGAGCTTCTGGATATGGGCATTGTGACGGAAGAGGAGTTTCAGAAAAAGAAGAAAGAGCTGCTGAAACTGTAAAGTCCAAATCCATACGTTCGTAAAAAGGGCTGTCACATTTGCGGCAGCCCCTTCTTATCAGCACTCTATCCCGTCTTGTTTTCTCTGGATCAGGTACACCTGCCATCTCTTACTGATCTCCATCGTTTCCTGCAGGAATTCCCTATAAAAGGGCTGAAGCGCCGGATTCTTTATGAGCGCGCTTCTTCCCTCCAGTACCCTGGCTTCCTGTTCCTTGTCCAAAATGGGAAGTCCTCTTTTTAATTTATAGGCGGCCACTTTGCGCACCGCCTCCATGCGTCTTTCAAAGAGTCTAGCCATCTCCTCATCAATCTGCCTGATTTCTTCTCTGGCATCCTGTAATTCCATCTCATATCTCCCTTCACCCAAAAATGTAAGAAAAGCGCCCCTGTCTGAAAGAACAGGAGCGCCTTGTTATAGCAGATTATCTTCGGACATTTTTAGTATGGAGTCCGCAATTGAATCAGTCAAGTACCATCTTCAGGGCTACGATGATCTTGTCGACGATGGTGTAGGACATGGCGCCGAACAGAACGCCCAGCATCTTGCCGCATGTTTCCAAAATATTTCCGTTTTGCAATTTTTATAGATTAATATTGATTTTTTTATACTATTCATGTTGACTTTTGGATGTATTACGACTATGCTGTAATAGAAGCATTTGTTTGTGCAATCTCAGGAGGTTGTGATGACGATCGAAGAATTGAAGAGCAGAAAAATCGCTTTGGGTCTCACCAACGAAATGATTGCGAAAGCCGCCGATCTTCCGCTGAGCACGGTGCAGAAAATTATGAGCGGTGCTACGAAGGCCCCGAGGAAAGCTTCATTAGTGGCAATTGAAACGGTTCTCACCGACGAAGAACGCCGTAGAAATGCGGCAGACCACACTCAGGTCACAAGGAATAACTATACTTATGAGAATCTCCCCGAAGCGCGCGGTATTGTAAGGGAATCCGCTGCTGAATACAAATATGCGCCTGTTACCGGAAAAAAGGACGGAGAATATACCTTAGATGACTATTATGCTCTTCCGGATGAGCGACGCGTCGAACTGATTGACGGCGTGTTTTACGATATGTCTGCACCGGCCGTCATACATCAGAAGATACTGGGCGAACTGTTCATTCTTTTTCGGGAGTGTTCCGATGCCCACGAAGGAGAGTGCGAGGTCTATCTGTCTCCTTGCGATGTAAGACTGGATAGGGACAACAAGACTATGGTGCAGCCGGATCTCCTCGTGATCTGCGGCCCTTACGATCTGGGTGCGAAGCGCTTTGAAGGTGCGCCGGATCTTGCACTGGAAATCCTCTCTCCTTCCACCCGCTCCAAGGATATGCTCCTCAAGCTCTACAAATATCAGAATGCCGGCGTGAAGGAATACTGGATCGTAGATCCGGATCACGAGACGGTCATGGTCTACGATTTTCGGAACGATAATTTCTATCCGGAGATCTATGATTTTGACGCAGTCATTCCGATCCATATATCAGGCGGACAGTGCTCCATTGATTTTTCCAGGGTCAACCGTGCATTGAAGAAGGTTCGGTCTTCTTAACAGTAAATACCCGCATGCTCAGAAATCCGCGCATTCGTAAAGCTTATGGAATACCATTTGACAAATCTTCCCGCCGCGTTTTATAGTAGCTTTGTATGAGGGAGTAGCTTGCACAGATTGTGTAACATATATTCGTCAGTACGGGAGCCGTGCTCCCCGGAGTATGTTCGAAGAAGCGAGACTTTTACTGCATTTTTATGATGCAGTAAAGGTCTCTTTTTTTGACAGCAGCGCCCTGGTACGCGAAGCATAAACAAGCATCGTCGCTCGATGAGCGGACTTCTCATTGCTCGACGAACGAATTTCTCGTCCTCTCAATGCGACGGGCTCTGAAAAGAGGTATGACATGAAAGTATTTGCGCTAATCCTGTTTGTTCTAATGTATGTGCTCATGATCACAAAGCCCAAATATCGCCCCTACTATGCGCTGGGCACCGGACTGATCTTTCTGATTGCAGGGATCCTTCCCTTTTCGATCCTTCTCTCCGTGATCAACTGGAACGTCCTTCTTATGATCACCGGTACTATGATCCTCGTGGACTTCTTTATCGCGTCCAGGATGCCCAACCTGATGGCGGATATCCTGCTCGATAAGTGTCCCAACGTCATGTGGGTCACGATCAGCATGTCTCTCTTTGCAGGCCTCATCTCCGCCTTTATCGACAACGTCGCTACCGTGCTCATGGTCGCGCCGGTCGGACTTGCAGTGTGCAAGAAGCTGAACATCAATCCCGTTGCCATGATCATTTCCATTGCGGTCTCCTCCAATCTGCAAGGCGCCGCAACGCTCGTGGGCGATACGACTTCCATCATGCTCGGTGACTACGCCCACATGAACTTCATGAATTTCTTCTGGATGAACGGAAAGCCCGGCATGTTCTTTGCGGTGGAGCTCGGCGCTCTGGCCACCATTCCGATCATGATGATCCTTTTCCGCAAGAACCGCGAACCGGTAACCTCCAAGGAAAGAACGGTTGTCACAGACTATGTGCCCTCCTTCATGCTCCTTCTGATGGTCGCCGCCCTGATCACCGCGTCCTTCATCCCCAATACGCCGGACATCACAAACGGCGCGATCTGCTGCATCCTTGGAATCGTCACAGCGGTTCTTGATCATGTCAGCAATCACAAGCCGGAGAACATCCGCCGTACTGTCCATAGTATCGATTATGAGACGCTTCTTCTGCTTCTCGGCCTCTTTGTCGTCATCGGCGGCATCACCGAGGCAGGTATTATCACAGACTTTGCGAACGCCATCGTGAAGTTCGGCGGAAGCAGTCTCTTCCTCCTCTATACCATTATTGTGTGGGGTTCTGTCCTAATCTCCGCTTTCGTGGACAACATCCCCTATGTAGCGACCATGCTGCCCGTACTGACTGTTGTCACAACGCAGCTCGGCGTCGATCCCAACCTTCTGTATTTTGGCCTATTGTGCGGCGCGACCCTCGGCGGCAACCTGACGCCCATCGGCGCCTCCGCCAACATTACTGCGGTCGGCCTTCTCAAAAAAGAAGGCTATGAGGTGGGGTTCCCGGACTTCATGAAAATCGGGGTTCCTTACACGCTCACAGCCGTGATCGTTGGATATCTCTTTATCTGGTTTGTATGGGCGTGACATCCCTGGCAGCTGATGCTGGCGTGATATACACCAGTTAGCTGTTTCCCGTCACCAGGTTGGCCTTCGTCTTCCACTTGCCCATCCGATAGACCACCAGTGTGATGGCAGCGCCAAGGCTCCAGGAAACCAGCATGGAGACATACATCATCGCGCAGTTGCCCTGGGGCAATTCCGGCGTCTTGGTCATACCGACCAGGATGTAGGCCAGCGGCACACGGATCGCCACCGATGTCGCGATGGAGATCCACATGGGCCGAACGGTGTCTCCGGCGCCGCGCATGATGCCGCATAGACATTGTGTGATCTCGATAATGATATAGCCGAACGCAATGATCTGCATCATGCGGTAGCTCAGGTCGATCAGTTCCTGCGTTGTCGTAAAGAGCCCCATGATGGGCTTTCCGAAGAGGAGGATGATTCCTGTGACCACCGCGGAAATGATCATGGCTGTGATCGTGCCCTTCCGTGCGCCTTCCACAACGCGGTCCATGTGGCCCGCGCCGATATTTTGACCCGCATAGGTGGTCATGGCTGCGCCGAAGGACAGGGCCGGCAGCACGACGAATCCGTCAATTCTCATGACAATGACGTTGGCCGCGATGAACTGCTCGCCGAAGGTATTGGTGAGCGACTGCACGACGATCATGGACATGGAGAAGATGGCCTGCGTAATACCCGAGGGAATACCGAGACGGATCAGCTGACTGATATAGTCGCTGTCCGGAATCAGGTATTCCTTTTTCATGTCAAAATACTCTTTCATCTGCGTCAATCGCCGCAGCGAGAGAAACGCGGAGACGAACTGCGCGATGACGGTCGCAAGCGCCACGCCGGCGACGCCGAGCCCCAGATACGCGACAAACACATAGTCCAGCACAATGTTGATGCCCGTCGCCACCAGCAGATTAATCAGGGCGGACATGGAATCGCCGAGGCCGCGCAGCACGCCGCTGAGAATGTTGTAATAGCCGCCGCCCGCGATGCCCAGGCAGATGATGATCAGATAGTTCCGGCACCAGCCGATGATGCTCTCGGGCGTTCCCAGAAGCCGCAGGAGCGGCATGGTGACGATCGGCCCCACGATCATGATGATCAGAGACGCTGCACCGGTCAGCACTACGCAGGCGCCGATGGATCTCGACAGGGATTCCCTCTGACGCGCGCCAAAAAATTGAGACACCATAATACTGGCGCCCACGGATATTCCCATGAAGAGAACCAACATCAGATTCAGAATGGGGCCGGCGCTTCCGACCGCGGCCAGTGCGTTATCTCCCACAAAGCGGCCGACAATGATACTGTCTACTGTGTTGTAGAGCTGCTGGGCCACATTTCCCAGAAGCATGGGGATCGTAAATTTGATGATCTGCATGACGGGATCTCCCACCGTCATGTCTACTGGGGCAAATAATTTAGACTTCATAGTTTCCTCACTTTTCTTTTTCTTTCATGAACCTCCACCCCCATGCGCTGTATGCCATTTGCGTATATAACGGGCACATCAGCCGCTGTTAGTTAGCTTTGTCTACCCGAATTATACAACCAGGCAGGAGTATAGGCAAGTTACGCCACCAGCCACGTATATTTCTCCACGCTGTAGAGCGGGATGAACGGGATCATGATCGGCGTTGTCTTTACATAGTTCTGGTATACGGGGTCATCTCCGTACGTCCTGTTCTGGCGGATTTCCAATCTTCTGGCACCGCCGAACATGACATAGATGATGCCGATGTAGCCGGCCAGCGCTGCGATCCACTGGAGCGCGCCGTGCAGGGCCGGAATCCCACCGACAAAGACGCCTGTCCAGAAGAGCATCTCGCCAAAATAGTTGGGGCAGCGTACGATTTTGTACAAGCCAGTGTCCACGAAGCGGCGGGGATTCACTTTTTTGGCCGCGTTCTTCTGAAGATCGGCGCAGGTCTCGACAATAAGGCCGACAATACTGATTGCAATTCCAACGAGCAGGAAGGCGTCCGTCCCTTTCCGGTTCATAATCCGGAAGATTACCGGAGAGGTCTCGCAGACGTAGAGGAGCGCGGCGCTGATCCAGATCGCGCACTTAGCGGCGATGCTCATATCCTTGCCGGACTTGATCTCGGTCTTCATCTTGTTATTGTAGCTGGCGCTCTTCAGCTCCCGATAGGCCAGATAGCCGCCGAGCCGCAGGCCATACAGTATGAATAGGATCGAGGCGCAGATTGTGCCCGCTGTCAAACCGTCCTTTCCCAGGATCAGAAGGCCCGCGCCAATGGCCGCGACAGAAAATCCGTATCCGATTGAGATAAACCAGACGTATTTCTTAAATCCTATGCTGCTAAAAACCAGAGCCACGATTGCCATTATCCAGAATAAATTCATGTAAGTCCTCCAAGTCTTATCTTCTAAGCTTTTCTGCCTTCCGGTCATAGGTCAGAAGGCCGTTTGTCTCCTCTTCGATGTCGGAGACCTGCGTGTACACAGCGGCGCACAGACCGTCGTCAATCAGCGCATGGATCGTCTCCATTGTTTCTGCGAACGCCTTCGGGAATTCCTCCACTGTCGTCTGGTGATATCCATACACTTCACTGCTCATGGAGTGCTCCGGGATCTGGCAGTTGATCCCGCCGTACTCAGAGATCACGAAGGCTCTCCGATCGTTCTCAACCACCAGAGGCCGGAAGTAATTGTGCACGCTTCGCACATCCCCACCTCCCTGGTCGAACCAGCCGCTGGCGTGGTCGATTGGCCTTGTAGGGTCCTCTTCGTGGACGATCTGCGCGATCCGCAGTGCGTCAAACTGTCCCCATCCCTCATTGAAGGGAACCCACAGTCCTATGCACGGATAATTGTAGAGCTGCCGAACCATGCAGGCGATGTCCCTCTCGAACCGCCTCCGCGCCTTTTCATCCTCTCTCGCAAACAATTTGTAGTGGTTGTCCCGCAGATGCCTGCCAACCGCCGGTATGACCGTCGGCAGATAGGTCTCTAAGAGCGACTGCACGGGGCCTCCGCCGTTCACCATGTCCTGCCAGACCACCATTCCAAGCCGGTCGCAGTGATAGTAGAAGCGGGCCGACTCTATTTTGACATGCTTGCGGAGCATGTTGAAGCCATACTTCTTCATCTGCTCTATATCGTATACCAGCGCCTCGTCCGCGGGCGGCGTCATGAGGCTCTCCGGCCAGTATCCCTGGTCCAGGATTCCATTAAAGAAATAGGGTTCGCCGTTCAGAAGCAGCCTGGCTTTTCCCTTGTCGTCCGTTCCAACGCCGAAGGAACGCATGGCAAAATAGCTCTCGACCGTGTCCTCCCCGGCCTCGATCCGCATTTGATAAAGTTCCGGCTGTTCCGGACTCCAGAGGCGGGGATTCTTCACAGGGATCCGGACTTTGATCCGGGAGGACATGGGATAGGTGTAGATATTTTCGTCGCCCTGCACGGTGATCCGAATCTCTCTGCGCACACCTTTTACCGTTTCTTCCGCATCACCTTGCCGTACATTCGCCGCTTCAGTGAGCCGCAGCGCCAGTTCAACTGCTTCCTCTTCCGGGTAAGGAGTAATATTCATATGCTTGAGATAGATTTCCGGAACCATTTCCATCCAGACAGTCTGCCAGATGCCGCTCTGCGCGTGGTAGAACATGCCGCCCGGATTGAGGGTCTGCTTGCCCCGGCACTCGTTTCCTTCATCCGTATCATCCCGAACCAGCACTTTCAGCTCATTGGTGCCGGGCGTCACATACTCTGTCACATCAAAGCTGAAAGCAAGGTATCCGTTCCGATGGCTTCCCACCTTATGGCCATTCCAATATACGGTACAGCGCTCATCCACTGCGCCAAAGTGGAGGATGAGACGCCTGCCCTCCGGCAGGGCAAGATCGTCGATCGTTCTTCTGTACCAAAGCGTCTCTCCAGGCTGTAGAATACGGTTTACGCCTGAGCGCGCCGTCTCGGGCGAAAAGGGCACCAGAATCTGTCCGTCGGGGAAAAGGTCTGCCCCGGCATTTGATAAAGATCCTGTGACGAATCCATACTCCCACCATCCGTTCAGGCAGGTCCAATCCGCGCGCCGCATCTGCGGCCTCGGATATTCCGGCAGCGGCACAGCCTGCGGCCCGTCATCGGCCTGTTCGCTCCATATGGTGCATAAATTCCTTCGCTCGGGATTCTTCTTCCTTCCAAGCTGCAGGGATGTGATCGCGTCTTTGAGTCTCATTATGTACCTCGCATAGTAATATTCCGGTCTGGCGTCGCGCAGCAGTGCAGCGTAATCGCAAGAACAAAAAAGCGGTGCCATATTCTCTCTTGAGAGATTATAGCACCGGGAATATTTGTTTGTCAGTATTTTGGCCTTTGATGCTCGCACTAGTGAAGAGCCAGTCAGGCAACCTCCAGGACATCCATAAAAGCTCGTGCCTTCACCTGTACATCATCTCCTCCGAGCACGGCAGAGCCTGCTACGATCATATCCGCGCCTGCATCAAGCACGGTCTGCACGTTTTCTGTCTTAATACCTCCGTCCACTTCAATACGAAGCTCCGGATTGACATAACCGGCATGGGTACGAAGCGCACGGATCCTGTCTGTAGATTCCGGGATATACTTCTGCCCTCCGAATCCGGGTTCAACGGTCATCACAAGGATCAGATCCGCCTTATCCATAAGATCGAAAACTACTTCCACAGGTGTCCTGGGTTTGATGGAGACACCGGCCTTCATTCCGTATGAATGGATCTTCGCAATGATCCTCGCCGCTTCGTGCACTGCAGCATCCAGATCCTTATAACCGCCATAGGACGAATTACCGCCCGCCATTGCCTCAAAGTGGAATGATTACTTCTATTCCAGATTGGTATTATTTATGTCTTGCTTTTTCACTGCTCAAAGTTACTATACCTATCTATACTGTATCAGATCGATTGAGATTGACGCAGATCTGGTATGCGCTGTTGAATTGTATAGCCCCATGTCAATCCAATAGAGATCTCGTAAATCCAGCGTCTGACTGGTAAATCCGTAGTAATACTTATCACCGATCTTAAGGAAATCATCAGGTGAGACATCTGCGTTTATAAACTTTTCCTGGCCCTCCACGAATAGGTGAACGAACAGCTTCTTCTCCCCTGGTTCTGCGTAATCCGAAACACAGTGATCAAATTCAAAGACCACAGTGTTTTCAAATGGCGGGCTTAGTTTTGTGTAAATGTTTTCCAGCACTAAGTCGTCTTTGAATGTCTGCTCAACATGTATAGGATTCCCTGTTCTGATCGCAGCATAGTTGTAATTGATATTCTGCCACTCAATATCTTTCATCCCATAGTAATCAAACATGATTGATGATCTGAATGTATCAATCTTATCAGTGTTCTTTAACAGACGCGTAAAATACCAGTCCGGTATGACAGCCGTGTCATTGCCCTCCCCTTTCGCATCCATAATAATTCCTTCCCGGATTTCAGACTGTACCATGATCTGACGGTATGCATGTTCGATCATCGCGTAACTAGGGACAAAAAAGACCATCCCAATCAATATGGCACATCCAAGTGGTATATTGCTTTTTTCCGGCTTTGCATGCACCAGAATATCTGCTGTAAAAGAAAGCGACAACAGGGTAAAGAACAATGCTGAATTTTCACTTCTCCTGGGCATTGTGGGTGAAACGACAAAAACAAACAGCGCACATACCGAAAGCGCGGCAAACCCTAAGGCAAATACAACAGATTGGATATTGTCCTCTCTCTCCTTCTGGATCAGTAATGTGACGATCAGTATGAAGATCATCACTATATACAGTAAGAAAAATCCCTTGAACGCCTTCGTCATGCGGTCATATATATGTTCAATGACTTTCTCCATCAGAGACATAGCGTGCCATTTATTATAACTGTCATTTTCCAGGCGGACATAATTCCCCGGTGCGAAGAGCAATAAAGCATACCCGACACATGTGGAGAAAAGGCCCGTGAGAAGAATTCTTCGATCTCCCTTCCAATACAAGGCTATCAGGCACAGGCTGAAAAACGCCATGCAAAAGCCCAGTGATTCATTGGAGAGTCCGGCGCCTGCACCTAATATCCCCAGAATGATCAGTTGGACCGTATTCATCCTTCGTTCGCGGGAAAGAAAATAAAGAATGAACAAGAGATAGGCGCCTGCCCACACAAGCGGCCACAAATAGTTCGCCGAACCCACCAGCCAAAAGCTTGTCTCTCCGATGTTGGGATTCCCGCTCCAGTACATTATAAATACAAGCCAGACGATTAAGAAAGTGGACTTATCAACCAGTTCGCTTTTCCTTACAACGCCAGGCAATAATGTCACCATAACGGAAACAGAGAGAAAGGCTAACGAATTTAGCGCCATATACACCTGCCTGCTAAACAGATTCATCAGAAGTGACGATGTATAATCTGCGATAAACCTGCCGCTCCAGTTCAGATAATGTGAAATATGATTTGATAGCGAAAGCCCCTTGAGGTAATACGCATAGTCATCTGAGTGCATAGGAACCTGAATGGCGGTCCGATATATCAAAAAATAGATCACGATGACCGTAAATATAAAGAATACTTTGGCGCTGTGAAATTCTGTTGTTTTCTTATACTCGTTCATTCCAGTTCGATCGTTCCCGGCGGCTTGCTGGTCAAGTCGTAGAGAACTCTGTTCACTCCTTTCACCTCGTTAATGATCCGCGTCATGCAGGTCTGCAGCACGTTCCACGGAATCTCCGCCGCCTCCGCTGTCATGAAGTCGCTGGTCAGGACGCCGCGCAGCGCCACTGCGTAATCGTAGGTCCTGCCGTCTCCCATGACGCCGACGGAGCGCATGTTTGTCAGTGCGGCAAAAAACTGGCCTTTTCCGGTGTCGATGCCGCCCTTATCCAGTTCTTCTCTGAAGATCGCATCCGCTTCCTGCACGATCCGGACCTTCTCAGCGGTGATATCGCCGACGATCCGGACGCCAAGACCCGGTCCCGGGAAGGGCTGACGGAAAACAAGATGTCTTGGAAGCCCCAGCTCCAGTCCGGTCTGTCTCACTTCATCCTTAAAGAGCATGCGAAGCGGCTCCACGATCTCTTTGAAGTCCACATGCTCGGGAAGGCCGCCCACGTTGTGATGGGACTTGATCACAGCGCCGCCGTTTCCGGTTCCGCTCTCGACAACGTCAGGGTAAATTGTTCCCTGTGCGAGAAAATCCACTTGTCCGATCTTCTTGGCCTCTTCTTCAAATACATTAATGAATTCCGCGCCGATGATCTTTCTCTTCATCTCGGGATCCGTGATACCGGCCAGCTTGATGTAAAAGCGATCCTGCGCGTTGACGCGGACAAAGTTGAGTTCGAAGGGGCCTTCCGGTCCGAATACCGCCTCGACTTCATCTCCCTCGTTCTTTCGTAGGAGGCCATGATCCACAAAGACGCAGGTGAGCTGCTTTCCAACTGCTTTCGCGAGGAGGGCCGCTGCTACAGAGGAGTCGACGCCGCCGGACAGGCCCAGCAGTACTTTGCCATCGCCAATCTTGTCCCGCAGCTCCTGTACGGTTGTCTCCACGTAAGAGGACATCTTCCAGCTGCCGCTGCAGCCGCAGATATCCAATACGAAATTCTTTAATAGCTGCGTGCCGAAAGGCGTATGGACCACTTCCGGATGGAACTGCACCGCGTAAAGCCTGTTGCCGGTGCTCTCCATCGCTGCGACAGGGCAATGCGCAGTGTGCGCCGTCACCTTAAATCCTCTCGGCGGCTTTGCGATGTAATCCGTGTGGCTCATCCAGCAGGTGGATTCGCTCTGTTCCTCCAATCCCTTGAACAGCTTGGATCCGGTCGTGGCGCCGTCCAGCGTGATCGCTGTATGCCCGTACTCGCTCACGGGCGCTGTCGCCACCTGGCCGCCCAGTTTGTAGGCCATGAGCTGGGACCCGTAGCAGATGCCAAGGACAGGAATGCCGAGCCCGAACAGCGCGGGATCACAGGTCGGTGAATCCTCCGCATATACACTGTTGGGGCCACCGGTCAGAATGATTCCCTTGGGATGCATAGCCAGGATCTCCGCCGGCTTCTTGGTATAGGGGTGGATCTCGCAATAAACATTGCATTCTCTGACTCTTCTCGCGATCAGCTGCTTGTACTGTCCGCCAAAGTCCAGAACGATAATGAGTTCTTTGTCCATCGGTATACTCCTTTCTTGTCCTCACTATAATGAAATGCTCCGCACCATTCATGCCAGTTTCCAATATAGCAATGAGACAGGAGAGGTCTCTCCTGTCTCATGATATTCTTTACAGTTCGCAGTTGCCCACAGTTCTGGGGAAAGGCAGCACGTCTCGGATGTTGCCCATTCCGGTCAGATACATGACGCAGCGCTCAAAGCCGAGGCCGTAGCCGGCATGGCGCACGCTTCCGTATTTGCGAAGGTCCAGATAGAACTGATAGGTCTCCTTCTCCATTCCCAGCTCGTCCATGCGCTTCTCCAGCTTCTCGAGGTCATCCTCACGCTGGCTGCCGCCGATGATCTCGCCGATGCCGGGCACCAGGCAGTCCATCGCTGCGACTGTCTTGCCGTCCGGATTCTGCTTCATATAAAATGCCTTGATCTCCTTGGGATAGTCGGTCACGAATACAGGGCGCTTGAAGACTTCCTCTGTGAGGTATCTCTCGTGCTCTGTCTGCAGATCGCAGCCCCAATATACCTTGAAGTCAAAGTTCTTGTTGTTCTTCTCGAGGATCTCAATCGCCTTGGTGTAGGTCACATGGCCGAACTCGGAGTTCACGACATGCTCCAGGCGCTCGATGAGGCCCTTGTCTACAAACTGGTTGAAGAACTTCATCTCCTCCGGCGCATTGGCAAGGACATAGCGGATGACATACTTGAGCATCGCTTCCGCGTTCTCCATGTCGTCCTGCAGGTCCGCAAACGCCATCTCGGGCTCGATCATCCAGAACTCTGCTGCATGGCGGGTCGTATTGGACTTCTCCGCACGGAAAGTTGGGCCAAATGTATATACGTCACGGAATGCAAATGCAAATGTCTCGACGTCGAGCTGGCCGCTGACCGTAAGGTTCGTGGGCTTTCCGAAGAAATCCTGGGAGTAGTCGACCTTGCCATCCTCCGTAAGCGGAAGCTCGTCCAGAGGAAGCGTTGTCACCTGGAACATCTCGCCTGCGCCTTCTGCGTCACTGCCCGTGATGATGGGGGAGTGCACATAGACGAAGCCTCTCTCCATGAAGAAGGAGTGAATCGCATATGCAATCAGAGAGCGCACGCGGTAGGTAGCCGCAAAGGTATTGGTGCGGGGGCGAAGGTGCGGGATCGTTCTAAGATACTCGAAGCTGTGGCGCTTCTTCTGCAGCGGATAATCGGACGTGGAAGCGCCTTCCAGTTCGATCTTCTCCACCTGCATCTCCAGCGGCTGCTTGGCGTTGGGCGTCAGAACGATCTTTCCGGTTGCGATGATCGCCGTGCCGACGTTCATCTTGGCGATCTCCGCGAAATTCTCCAGGTCCTTACTGTAAACCAGCTGCAGGTTCTGGAAGCATGAGCCGTCTGCCAAAGCGATAAATCCGATTGCCTTGGAATCGCGGTTGTTGCGGATCCATCCGCCTACTGTTACTGTCTTGTCTGCATAACTTTCCTTGCTGTCAAAGAGCCCGCGTACTGTCACGAGCTTATAGTCCTGTCTCATAGTGTTATTTCCCCACTCCTTTGTTTCAAAATATTGTGATTACTGCGCTGCTTCCTCTTCCGCTGCTGTCGCACCGGTATTGCCCTCGCCTGCAACGGGTGCGATCACAGTCGCTTTATTCTTGAGGAAGTCCATTGCGCTTCTCTTATCAAGTGCCTCTCTATAGGCCTCAATATCTTCCTTGGGTACGTCGTTTACAGAAGTATAACCGGTCGTGCTGCTGATCGCCTTCTCCAGTTCCGCCTGGAAGTCCGCGTCGCTCATGCTCAGTTTCTCCGCATCCGCAACGGCCTGCAGAATGATCGTAGTCTTGGCGTTCTCCGCAGCCAGATCCTTGATGTCCTGCAGATAACTGTCTTCTGTGGAGCCGTACGCCAGCTGCATCAGGGTCTTCAGGTCTACGCCATACTGCTGCGCGTAGGAGGAGAGTTCCTGTCCCATGGAGTCATAAATTCTCTCCACCATTGCCTGGGGAACATCCTGCTTAAAGGTGCTGTTTTCCATCAGTTTCGTTCTGATCGCCTCTTCCAGTCTCTGGGTGTACTGGCTCTCATTGTTCTCGATCAGATAATTTCTGACATAGGCGCGGAACTCATCGACCGTGCCGACATCATTGCCGAACTCGTCCTGCAGCGCAAGGCCTGCCACAAACTCTTCTGTCAGATCCGGCACAACGTACTGCTGGATCGAATTGACGGTAACGTCAAATTCAGCGTCCACGCCGGCCTTTGTCGAATCGGCGTAGTCCTCCGGGAATGTGAGCTCGAGTGTAACGGTGTCGCCCACTTTTGCGCCTACAAGGCCGCTCTCAAATCCCTCGATGAAGCTATTTGATCCGATCTCCAGATTATATCCTTCCGCGCTTCCGCCGTCGAACTCTTCGCCGTCAATGCGCCCGACATAATCGATATTTACAACATCGCCTTCCTGCACGATTGAACGGTTGGTGATCTCCTGCAGTTCCTTCTTGGCCTCTCTCTGGCTGTCGATCAGATTCTCCACTTCCTCGTCTGTGACTTCTGCAGCGGGTTCCACTTCGACAGTCAACGCGGAATAATCCGCGGGAAGTTCCACGTAGTCAGATGCTGTGATGCCGGACAGGTACGCAGTGGGATCTGTCTGCCACTCATTCTCCGCCGCCACTTCCGCGGACGCTTCCTGTGTTGTGGCGGACGCCGCAGATTCCGCAGCGGTGTTGCCGCCGCAGCCGGTCATAGCCATTACGATCGCCGTAGTTAATAATACCGCTAAGACTCTCTTCTTCATAACTAAAGTTCTGCCTTTCCAATTGTAATACATGTAACAAAATTAAACCGAAAATAACTAATACAGTTTAGCATAAGAAGTCCATTCTTAAAAGCTTTTTACTGGCCGCAAATGTGAACTTACTATAAATTTCGTAACATTTTTTCTATATTTTGCCAAAATATCTTTCTCATTCGCTTGTTGCCTTGCCTTTCATTCAATGTTAAAATGTTAAGCAGCGTATTAGTAGGAGGGTTTCGATTTGAAAACAGGTACAATTGTTTTACTGGTAATTCTTGTGATATTGATCGGCATTCTGGTCGCTCTTTATTTCATGGGCAGGAACCTGCAGAAGAAGCAGGAAGCGCAGAATGCCCAGCTTCAGGCTAACAAGCAGCCAGTCGTCATCATGGCGGTTGACAAGAAGCGGCTCAAGCTCAAGGAGTCCGGCCTTCCCCAGGAAGTGATCGACTCGACGCCATGGTATGCGAAGCGCTCCAAGGTTCCGATCGTCAAGGCAAAGGTTGGCGCACGCTTCATGAATCTGATCGCAGATGAGAAGGTATTCGACCTGATCCCTATCAACCAGCAGGTTAAGGCCATGGTCAGCGGCATCTACATCGTGGAAGTCAAGGGCATGCGCGGCAAAAAGCTCACGCCCGACACAACGGTGAAGAAGAGCTGGTGGCGCAAGCAGATGGACAAGCTGCAGGAGAAGGCAGGCGCAAAACCCGTCAAGTGATCCGGGCCGCTTCGATCTGCGAGTTCAATTTCATACAGATTCACAAGACTCACACCATACACGTGAACAGACAAGAACCGGTGAAGCGGATGCTCCACCGGTTCTTTTTAGTTATATTCTCATTTTTTACGTGTCAATCGGCTCTGCCTTGATCGTCACCGCGCAGTCCATGGGGTCGCCCCCCACGAACGATAACGTGTACGAAACTCTTGCATGGAAATTTTGCCCGATCTGCTTCATCGCAATCCGTTTCGTATCGATCTTCATCGGGATCTCGCCATAAGCCGTCCCATACATACACTCGTATTCGCGGCCCGGTGAAAATTGCATGGTCGTCGTCACAGCGCCTTTGCGAAGGATTCTGCACGCGTTATCTGCAAATACCATTTCCGATTCCGTCACCGCCCCGCTCTCCGGGTCTGTCTCCCTGTAGGTAAAGATGTGCGCCTGCCCTCTCTTTTCATAGAGTGCGCGGCATTGTACTGCGTTGCGGTCAGCCCTGCCGTCACTGTCCTTCTGTTCTCCGGTCACAGTGAGCCAAATCTCTGTCGTCAAGTTCTTTATTCTCCGTTCTCTCTAAGAAGCTGCTCCCTGATGTAGTGCCATTGGCGGGCAATATGATTGCGGGCCGCTCTCTCTGCCCCCTCTCTGTCGCCGATATAAATCGTGCGGAAGATCTCATTGTGTTCGATGATCAGATGCTCGTAGTGCTCATCGTCCCTGATATACTCGTATCTGTAACGGTAGATGTTGTCTGCAAGCCCGTTCAGGATACTGGCGAGCTTCTCGTTTTTGGCAGCCTTTAAGATCATGTCGTGGAATTGGACGTCCGCTTCCGCAATGGCAAGGCTGTCACCGTGCTGTGTGATCCGCATGAACGCGTTGCAGGCGTCCCGCAGCTGCTCCTTCTCCTCTTCGGTGATCCTCTCGCTGGCAAGTCCTGCACTGAGCTGTTCCAGCGCGCTGCGGACTTCCATAACTTCCTGCAGATCCTCCACCGTCATGCCGGATACTCTGGCGCCGCTTCCGGGAACGATCGTCACAAGGCCTTCCAGTTCCAGCTTGCGAATGGCCTCTCTGATCGGCGTCCGGCTGGTCCCCAGGAGTTTCCCCAGCTTCACCTCCGTGAGCCTCTCGCCCGGTTTGAGTTTTCCGGTCAAAATTGCTTTGCGCAGAGACATGAATACCGCCTCTCGCAAGGGCATCGATTGCTGCTCTTCTGTCATGGTCATATCTGCGGCAAGCAACTTCTCTTCTCCCATTGATTTCCTCCGTCTGTCGTCTAGATCTGATAAATAAATTTGCACGGGAATACTATACACTCCCCGTCTTTATGGGCCGCTGCAAAGGCAGCCGCTGCTTCCTGTGCCTGCTCCTGTGTGGCAAAAATCGCAAATACTGTCGGCCCGCTGCCGGACATGCGCGACACCAGCGCGCCTTCGTTTTCCAAAAACCGCTCGATCTCGCCGATCTGCGGGTAGATGGCACCTGTCACTTCTTCCAGTACATTTATACAGCATTTTGCCATTTTTTCCAAATCGCCGCGATGGATTGCCTCGATCTGCGCGTCCACATCCGGATGGTGGACGTCCGTCAGACTGTCGTAGCGGGTGTAGACCTCTCCGGTCGAAACGCCCATGGAGGGCTTACAGATCACAAGTCCGCATTGGGGTGCATCGGGCAGAACCCGGAGTTTCTCTCCGATTCCCTCCGAGAGCTGTGTGCCTCCCGTAATGCAGTAGGGGATATCCGCGCCCAGTGTGACGCCGATCTTCTGCAGCTCTTCATTGGTCACGTCCGGAACAAAAAGATCCCGCATAGCCCGAAGCGCCGCTGCCGCATCCGTACTGCCGCCGGCCATGCCGGCTGCAAGGGGAATCCTTTTTTTCAATTTGATCCTGAGATCTTTATGGATTCCATACCGGGCTTCCATGCAGCGAACGGCCCGCACGATCAGGTTGTCTTCTCCGCAGGAGAGGTCGCCGTTGTCCGTTTCCAGAACAACGTCCATCGCCGGACATTCCATATCCTTCGTCTCAAACGTCAGCTCGTCGCACAGGTCAATGGTCTGCATGATCATTCTGACGATATGATATCCGTCATCCCTGCGTCCGAGTACATCAAGACTTAGGTTGATCTTTGCGTACGCATTCTGCTTGATTTTTCTCATAAAACGGCTCCTGTCAGTTCTCTTGCTGTCTTGTAGCTGTGTCTATACAGATACTGTTCCATGCCGTCCACTACTTTTTGGGTCAGATAGGGATCATGGAAATTCATAGCACCGACGGCAACCGCCGATGCGCCTGCGAGCATGAACTCCACCGCGTCCTCATAGGAAGCGATGCCGCCCATGCCTATGATCGGTATGCGAACCGCCTGCGCAGCCTGCCATACCATTCTGACCGCAATGGGTTTGATGGCAGGCCCTGACAGTCCTCCTGTCTTGTTGGCCAGTACAAATTTTCTTTTCTCTATGTCGATCTTCATCCCCATCAGTGTATTGATCAGGGAGATCGCATCGGCGCCCCCGGCCTCTGCCGCGCAGGCCATCTGCGCGATGTCTGTCACATTGGGGGTCAGCTTCATGATCACGGGCTGCTTGGCAACTTTCTTAATCTTCTCCGTGATCTCACACAGGCACTTCGGGTCCTGTCCGAACTGGATCGCGCCCTGCTTGACATTGGGGCAGGAGACGTTGATCTCCAGCATGTCCACCGGCTGATCCGCGAGGCGTTCCACCACTTCCAGGTACTCTTCCTCCGTGTGCCCGCACACGTTGACAATGATCTTGGTATCAAACTGCTGCAAAAAGGCGAGATCTCTCTCAATGAACACGTCGATGCCCGGATTCTGCAGGCCGATCGCATTGAGCATACCGCCGTATACTTCCGCGACGCGGGGCGTAGGATTTCCCTCCCACGGCACATTGGCGACGCCCTTGGTCACAACCGCGCCAAGATGATTCAGGTCCACAAATTCCGAGTATTCCATACCGGAGCCAAAGGTCCCGGACGCGGTCATGACCGGATTCTTAAAGGTCACGCCCGCGATTTCCACAGACATGTCCGGTCCGGGCTGCGTGTCTATAGGCGTCCATACATTGCTGTTTGTTCTATCCGCGCTCATCCGATCTGTACCTCCTCCGCCTTAAACACCGGTCCTTCTGTGCAGATCCGTGCATTCCGGACATGGGAATGCGCATCCACATCCCTGGTCCTCGTCACACATCCAAGGCATGCGCCGACGCCGCACGCCATTCTCTCCTCCAGGGAGATATACGCAGGAATCCCCTTCTCCTTTGCATAGTTAGCTACAGCACGCAGCATCGGCATGGGGCCGCATGCGCACACAGCGTCTGCCGTAACTTCGTTGTCCCGTACGGCGTCCAGCACATTTCCTTTGGTGCCGACACTGCCGTCCTCGGTTGCGATGAGCAGGCGGCTATAGGCAGACAACTCCTCCGTCAGGAACAAATGGCTGTCCCGATATCCCATTGCAGCCGTCACTTCTGTGCCGGGAAGCGCATGCAGCGCCTTGGCAAGCCCCAGCATGGGCGGGATTCCGATTCCTCCTCCCAATAAGAGCACTTTACGGCCCTCCAGCATAGACAGATCATATCCATTGCCAAGAATCCCCAGCATGTCTGCCTGACTTCCCTCTTTCATGGCCGCGAGCTCTGCCGTGCCGGCACCCGCCACCCGAAATACGAAGCGCAGCGCCTTGTCTGCCGGATCCCAGTCACAGATACTGATGGGCCTTGGAAGCAGCATGGCCGGATTGCCTGTATAGATTCCCGCAAACTGACCGGGCTTCACCGCCTCGGGCATCTCTCCTTCCGGATACTGCAGCGTCATACTGTAAATTCCATCTGTGAGACATCGATTGGATGTCACCGTCATTCTAGTCTTTCTTTTCATGCGTTTTCCTATTTTGTCTGATTAAAGTTTCCGCCGGCCGTCTAAGTGAATCCGCAGATCGTCTTTCCCGCTGCGATGCATCATTTCTGCGCGATCAGCGCACTGTTCTTTTTGTAGGTCTCCTCCATCAGGGCCTTGACCCTGTCCGGAAGCTCTTTCTGCGCGTTTCGGTCCATGTCCGCCGTCTCGATCGGCTCGCCGAATTCGATCACGACAGGCGCCCATTTGAGGCGGGGATAGTGATCCTCAAATACGTCTCCCATCCCGACGATGGTGACAGGGATGATCGGGGCCTTGGCCTTGGTCGCGATCTTAAAGCTGCCTGCGTGGAAGGGGAGGAATTTCCCCTCCTCCTTGCTTCTTGTTCCCTCCGGGAAGATAAACATGGAAATGCCGCTCTTTACGTAATCAATCGCGGTCAGGATGGTCTTGAGGCCCTGCCTTGCGTCCTCTCTGTCGAGAAACAGGCAGTGGATCTCCTCCATGATGAGTCTGATCGGCGTCCCCTGCAGCTCTTTCTTGGCCACAAATCCGACAGGGACCGGGATCAAAGAACCCGCGAGGATGATATCAAAGATACTTCTGTGATTGCCCACAAAGAGAACGGGGCGGTCCTTTGGGATGTTGGAAAGGCCTATGACCGTCGCCCTGCCGCCGGCAAGAAACCAGATGCCCTTCATGGCAAATCTTGCGTATCCATGGCGGAATCCTGTGCAGGCGCCCGGCTTTACCTTTTCAATCAGCCAGGTGATCAGGTGAAGCGGCAGATCGATCAAAATGATCGCCGCGGCAAAAATAAGCGCGAGAAGCGCACGTAAAACCCACATAAATGGTATTCCTTTCTGTTTCTTATTGCGCCTTGTCCTGTAAAAGGAAGGTGCTGTACTATTCCAAGATAATTATACCAGAAAAAATGGAATCTGCCACCGTGCCTCGCTCCAATCTGCATGCTATACTGTTCTTGTAGCGACAGACCCTCACCGGGCGCCATTTTTTTTCGCAGCGCCAGACAGGAGTACGATCTATGCTGTTCATACACAACTGTTACCTCATCGATCCCGCCTCTGATACGGAGGGCCGGCGCGATATTCTGATCGACCACGGCCGCTTTGTCAAAATACAGAAGAACCTGATGGCTCCCGCGGGCGTCCCTGTCATCGACGCCGGCGGCATGATCGCCTGCCCCGGACTCATCGACACCCATTCCCACTTCCGCGATCCCGGGTTTACCTACAAGGAAGACCTCGCAACAGGTGCGGAGGCCGCCATAAAGGGCGGATATACCTCGATCATCCTCATGGCCAATACCAAGCCGCCTGTCGACTCCGCGGAAATCCTCAGCGATATCCTCGCTCGCGGGAGAACCCTTCCCGTCCACCTCTACAGCTGCGCCAATGTAACAAAGGGCATGGCCGGTCAGACGCTCTGCGACCTGGAGGCACTGGCGGATTGCGGCGCGGCCGGCTTTACCGACGACGGCCTTCCGATCATGGATCCCGAAGTCCTCACACAGGCCCTCATCAGAGCGAAGGCACTGGGACTTCCTGTCAGTCTCCACGAGGAGGACAAGCGCCTGATCTCGGAGAATGGCGTCAACGGCGGCGGAAAGGCCGCGGAGGCGCTCGGTCTCACAGGATCGCCCCGCGAAGCAGAATACACGCTGATCGCCAGAGACGTGGCGATCGCGGCTTCCCTGGATGCTCCTCTGTGCGTCCAGCACATCAGCACGGCGGAAGGCGTGGACTATGTGCGCAAAGCAAGAGCGGCGCACCCCTCTATCCACGCAGAAGCAACGCCGCACCACTTCTCTCTGACCGAGGACGCCATCCTCACCAGGGGGACTCTGGCCAAAGTGAATCCGCCCCTTCGCACCGAAAAAGACCGGCTTGCCATCATCCGGGGCCTTCAGGACGGCACGATCGACCTGATCGCGACCGACCACGCGCCTCACGCGACCTACGAGAAAGAAAAGCCCTTCGTACAGGCGCCCAGCGGCATGATCGGACTTGAGACCGCCCTCTCCCTTGCGATCAAGCACCTCGTGCAGCCCGGTCATCTCACAATGCTGCAGATGCTGGCCTGCCTGACCTGCAATCCGGCCGATTTCTATCACCTCGATGCCGGCCGCGTAGAGGTCGGCGCGCCTGCGGATCTCACCATCCTTGATCCCGACCAGGAGTGGACCGTTCCCACGGAGTTTGCCTCCAAATCCTGCAATTCGCCCTTCATTGGAGATCGCCTTCCCGGCGTTGTCCGCTTCACGATCAAGGATGGAGAAATCGTATACAGAAGGTGAGGACCTGCCTTTTCAACCAGGGAAACCCTCTGTGTGGAAGAATATACCCCGTCAGTAACGACTTTTCACGGGTGGGGAAGTACCACAGATAAAAAGAGATGGCGCCAATGAGCCATCTCTTTTTCATTACAATATTTCTTCCCCGCCCGTGAAACCGGAGTGGATGACGGGGTATATTCTTCAGCTGCAGGATTCCCTTACGAAGCTGCACAGCTCCTCCAGCGCCATTCCGCGGGAGGCCTTGAACAGGAAGGCTGTGTCCGGCCCGATCAGTTCAGCAAGCACTTTTTTGGCTTCTTCCTTGTCCTCACAGGGACGGACGTCCTCCATATCCTGCTCCAACGCCGCCTCGGCCAGCCATCCCGCGCGGGTTCCGACCGTGACAAGTGTGTCGATGGCCAGTCCTGCCGCATATTCGCCGACTTCGCGGTGCAGCCTCTCCTCAAAGGCGCCCTGTTCCAGCATATCGCCGAGAACCGCCACTTTGCGGGCTGCTCTGGCGTTTGCCAGAATGCTGAGCGCCGCTTTCATGGACTGTGTGTTCGCGTTGTAGGAGTCATTGAAAAGAATCACGCCATTTTCGCACTTCTCCACGTCCATGCGCATGTGCGTCGCCTGGAAATTGCTGATTCCCTCGGCGATCTCCTCCTCCGTGAGGCCAAAACACTGTCCCACCGCAGCCGCCGTCATGGCCGGATAGATCATGTGCCTGCCAAGGCTGGGGATCTCCAGCGGGAATGTTCCCGCAGGCGTCTGCGCGTCGCAGTGCACCTCGTCGGGCAGCGTGTCGTCGATGTTCACAGCCCTGTAATCACAGGCCTCGGATTCACCGGCCCAGTGGTAGGTGAAACCGCCGGCATCGATTTCCGCGTACATCTTCGAAAAGTCATCGCTGCCTTCCGGATCGCCGACTCTGGAAGCGCCCGGACGGAGCGTCGCAAGCAGTGCGTCGTCGCCGTTTAGTACGGCTGTGCCGCCCTTCTTAAGGCCATGGAAGATCTCACACTTAGCGCGCAGGATATTCTCCTTGCTGCCCAGATTTCCGATGTGCGCGTCGCCGACGTTTGTGATCACCGCCACATCCGGCTGCGCGATGCGGACCAGATAGTCGATCTCGCCGAGGTGGTTCATGCCCATCTCCAGGACCGCGATCTCATCCTCTGCGCTCAAACGGAAAACCGTCATGGGAAGGCCCAGATGGTTGTTGAGATTGCCGGCGGTCTTCAGCGTACGATAGCGGCTCGAGAGCACAGAAGCTACCATATCCTTGGTCGTCGTCTTGCCGACACTGCCCGTGATGGCTACGACCGGAATCCCCAGGCGGCGCCTGTAATAGGCCGCCAGATCACCCATGGCTTTTGCGGTGTCCTCCACCAGCACGCAGAATTTTCCTTCCGGAATCGTCTCCGGTGCCTTGCTGACAAGGCACCCTTCCGCGCCGGCTTCCATGGCGCCGGGCACAAAGCGGTGCGCGTCGAGGCGCTCTCCCACGATCGCCACGAACAGGTCGCCTGCTGCAGCCGCTCTGCTGTCTGTCTGCACATTCGTGACAAACCGTGTTTCCGCGTCTATATTACCAAGAAGCTGTCCGTCGACCGCTTCGAGGATCTCTTTTACATAAATCTTTTCCATTCTCTGCTCACCCTGATTATGAATCACCCTGATTATGAATCACCCTGATTATGGATCATCCTGATTATGAATCATCCCGATTACGGAGCGCCTAGTCCTCTGCTCCTTGGCTCGCGATGCATCGACTGTTATGCCCTGGTAAGTCCGTCGCTGATGATAAACTCACACAGTTCCTCATAGGAGATGCCCACTGCGGCCGCCTCCTGGGGCACAAGGCTGGTAGGCGTCATGCCGGGCAGGGTATTGACCTCGAGGAACCAGGCGTTGTCGTACTTGTCCACGATAAAATCGCTGCGGGAGTAGGTGCGAAGGCCCAGCACCTCGTGGACGCGGAGGGCCATCTCGCCCATCTGCTTCTCTACTTCAGGCGTGCAGCGTCCGGGGCAGATCTCCTCCGTCGCGCCGGCCTTGTACTTGTTCTCATAGTTGTAGAAGTCGACCTTGGGAACGATTTCCACAGAAGGCAGCGCTCTGTCGCCGAGGACCGCACAGGTAAACTCCCGGCCCTCGATCATCTGCTCGACAAGAATGTCCGGGCCAAACTTCAGGCACTTCTCCACGGCGGGACGGATGCCGTCCTGGCTGGTCACGATGTAGACGCCGACAGAAGATCCCCCGGTCGGTGTTTTGACAACGCAGGGCGCCTCGATCTGGGACGCGATCTTCTCCGCCGTCTGCGCGGCGTCCTCCTTGCTGGTGATCGCACCGGCGTGGAAAGTCTTCCATGCGGGCGTCCGCACGCCTTTGTCCTTGATCATCTCCTTGGTGAGCATCTTGTCCATCGCGATCGCGGCGCCAAGATAGCCCGATCCGGTGTAAGGGATGCCGAGCATGTCGAAGGTCGCCTGCACGCGGCCATCCTCGCCGTTCATGCCGTGCAGGGCCACAAATACGATGTCTGCCATGCGGCAGATTTCCAGTACGCCTTTCCCGAACAGAGAGGGACTCTTCCACTTTCTGGACTCCTTCACGGCTTCCAGATCCGGCGCCGTCCCGTCAAAAGACAGAGGCGCAAGCGCCGGCAGCTCGTCAAAGAGGGAGGCGGGATCGTCCGTCACGTCCTCCAGCCCCATGAAGAGGTCAACCAGCACAGCCTTGTGGCCTCTGGCCCTGAGCGCTCTGCACACCTTGTTTCCCGACAGAAACGATATATTTCTCTCTGTGCTCAGTCCGCCGCACAGCACTACAATTTTCATAAAAACCTCCATCCGGAGCGCTCCCGGTGAAAGATCCCTGCGGGAACTCTCACACCGCCTCCATTTGTGAAACGGCGCTTCGCCGACGCCCTAATACTATTCGCCCCATTATAGCATGTTTTGCCCGCAACGCACAGCACCCGGGCGCTTGCAGTGCCGCTGCCGCATAGACAGTCTGCGCTTCACTCCCGGGTGCTTTTCGTACTGGTCCCTATGGACCGGTTTTTTGATTCAAAATCGGCTTACGCCTCAGTCTTCTTGGGCTTTCTGCCTCTTCTTGCGGGGATCATGACCTTTTCAAGGCCCCAGATCTCCTGGGCATACTGCTCGATGGTTCTGTCAGAAGAGAACTTGCCGACGTTGGCAACGTTCAGCATTGCCATCTTGGCCCATCTCTTACTGTCGTTGTAGGCCTTCTCCACTTCTCTCTGTGCGGCCGCATAGGACTCGAAGTCTGCAAGGATGAAGTATCTGTCCGCGCGATCGGTTCCATGTCTGTTGAGCAGGGAATCGTACAGAGGGCGGAACAGATCCGGATCCTCGGGAGAATAGGTGCCGTCTACCAGCTGTACAAGAACCTGACGGACGTTCTGGTCCTCGTTGAAGATCTTCTTGGGATCATAGCCGCCGTAGTTCTCATAGTTGATGACCTCCTGCGAGGACAGGCCGAAGATGAACGCATTCTCTTCGCCGACTTCTTCCACGATCTCGACGTTGGCGCCGTCCATGGTTCCCAGGGTCACTGCGCCGTTGAGCATGAACTTCATGTTGCCGGTACCGGATGCTTCCTTGGAAGCTGTGGAGATCTGCTCGGATACATCCGCTGCAGCGATAATGATCTCTGCGTTGGATACGCGGTAGTTCTCGATGAAGACGACCTTGATCTTGTCGTCGATATCGGGATCGTTGTTGATCACGTCTGCGACGGAGTTGATCAGCTTGATGGTCAGCTTCGCGGTCTCGTAGCCTGCTGCAGCCTTGGCGCCAAAGATGAAGGTTCTCTTCTTGAACTCCATGTTGGGATTGGCCTTGAGCTGGTTGTACAGATACATGATGTGCAGGATATTGAGGAGCTGTCTCTTGTACTCGTGCAATCTCTTGACCTGTACGTCAAAGATCGATCTGGGATCGACTTCGATTCCGTTGTGCTCGAGGATGTACTTGGCCAGACGGACTTTGTTCTTGTACTTGATGTTCATGAACTCCTTCTGTGCCTTGGTATCATCCGCATAGATCTCCAGCTCTTTCATGTGAGACAGATCTGTGATCCACTCGTCGCCGATCTTGTCTGTCACCCACTTGGCAAGGTTGGGGTTGGCGTGCAGGAGGAATCTTCTCTGTGTGATTCCGTTGGTCTTATTGTTGAACTTCTCAGGGAACATCTCATAGAAGTCCCTGAGCTCTTCGGTCATCAGGATCGCGGTGTGAAGCTCCGCAACGCCGTTGACGGAGAAGCCTGCCACGATGGCAAGGTTGGCCATGCGGACCTGTCCGTCATAGATGATGCCCATCTTGTAGATCTTGTGGCCTACGTCTACGCCGGTATTGTCATAGCGGTTGTGGATCTCGCGCTCAAATCTGCGGTTGATCTCCTCCACGATGGAGTAGATTCTGGGAAGAAGTCTGGAGAACAGCTCGATGGGCCATTTCTCAAGGGCTTCCGCCATGATCGTGTGGTTGGTATATGCGCAGCTCTTTGTGACGACATTCCACGCCTCGTCCCAGGTAAGCGCATACTCATCCATAAGGATGCGCATCAGCTCGGGGATGGCCAGTGTGGGATGGGTATCATTGAGCTGGAAGACATACTTCTCATGCAGCTTTCTGATATCGTCGTGGGTCTTCATGTACTTCTGGATCGCGCACTGCAGTGTCGCGGATACGAAGAAGTACTGCTGTTTGAGGCGCAGCTCCTTACCCTGGATGTGATCGTCGCAGGGATACAGGACGTTGCAGATCGTGCGGGCAAGGTTTTCCTGCTCGACGGACTTCTGGTACTCGCCTCTGTCAAAAGAGTCAAGCTTAAAGCTTACTACCGGCTCCGCATCCCAGATTCGGAGGGTATCTACAAAGCCGTTGCCATAACCGATGATCGGAAGATCGTAGGGAACCGCCTTGACAGCGCTGTAGCCTTCCTGCTTGTACATGGTGCGGCCGTTTCTGTCAAGGTAAGAAGTGACATAACCGCCGAAATGTACTTCCTGGGTGTACTCGGGTCTGCGCAGTTCGAGGGGATTGCCGTTCTCCAGCCAGTTGTCCGGCACTTCCACCTGATATCCGTCTCTGATCTCCTGCTTGAACATACCGTACTGATAACGGATACCTGCGCCGTAGGCGGGGTAGTTCAGGGTTGCAAGGGAATCGAGGAAGCACGCTGCCAGTCTGCCGAGACCGCCGTTTCCGAGCGCTGCGTCGGGCTCCTGGTCCTCGATGGCGTTGAGCTTAAATCCGAGTTCCTTGAGTGCCTGCTTGATGGGCTCATACGCCATCAGGTTGATGGCGTCGTTACCAAAAGCGCGGCCCATAAGGAATTCCATGGACAGGTATACGACCTGCTTGGGATCCTTCTCGTCGAATACCTTCTGGGTTCTCATCCAGCAGTCAATGATCTGATCCTTCAGAGCCATTGCGGAGGCCTGGAAGACCTGCTGGTCTGTAGCTTCCTTCATGGTGCGTCTGTACATTGTACGGACATTGTACTCAACACTTCTCTTAAAAAGATCCTTGTCAAACGTAAATTGGGGTCTTTTAACCATTCTTTGATTTCTCCTTACATCTTCTGGACACCGATCGTGACCTTCTCACCGTTGATATCCCATTTCTTCTCGTTAGCCAGTGCCGTATCCTTCTCGATCTTCTCGGCAAGAACCTTGCCTGCGATCGCCGCTTCGTTAGAAGCCGCCACCTTGGACAGCTTCTCGTTGCCGCTCAGGGAGACGCGGATGCGGTCCATGACCTCAAATCCGGACTCTTTTCTCATGGTCTGGATCTTACTGATCAGCTCATATACATAGCCCTCTTCCACCAGTGCAGGCGTCAGGTTGGTATCCAGAACGACTGTGAAGGTGCCGTCTTCCTGGCTCACATAGCCCTCTTTGCGTGCTGTATCGATGAGCAGGTCTTCTTCTGTCAGCTCGACTGTGACGCCATTTACGTCAAAACGCAGCGCGCCGTCCGCTTTCAGCGTATCCATCGCGGCGTTGCCGTCCAGCTCTGCCAGATATTTGCGAATACCGCCCAGCTGCTTGCCGTACTTGGGTCCGACTGTGCGGAGCTGGGGCTTGAAGGTATAGCTTGTAAACTCGCGGACATCGTCCGTGAAGATCACTTTTTTGACATTGAGTTCGTTCTCGATGATCTCCTGATAGAAGAGGTCGAGCGCCTTGTCGGCCTTGACGAACATCTGCGCGATCGGCTGTCTGTTCTTGATGTTGGACGCATTGCGGCATGCACGGCCCATCACGACAATGCGAAGGACCTCGTCCATGCTCTCTTCCAGCTCCTTGTCAACATGCGCCTCGTCTGCTTCGGGGAACAGGCAGAGGTGGATGCTCTCGGGTGCGGAGGCGTCTACGCTGCGGACGATGTTCTGATAGATCTCCTCTGTCATGAAGGGGATCATGGGTGCCGCGCACTTGCAGACGTTGACCAGTGCTGTATACAGAGTCATATACGCATTGATCTTGTCCTGCTCCATGCCCTTGGCCCAGAAACGGTCACGGCAGCGGCGGACGTACCAGTTGGACATCTCGTCGACGAAGGTCTCGAGCGCCGATGCGGCCTCGGGGATCTTGTACTGCTCGAGATTCTTGTCCGTTGCAGCGATCATGGTGTTCATTCTGGACAGGAGCCACTTGTCCATGACGGACAGCTTATCGTAATCCAGGGTGTACTTGGTGGGATCGAAGCCGTCGATATCCGCGTACAGTGTGTAGAACGCATAGGTGTTCCACAGTGTACCCAGGAACTTGCGCTGGCCTTCCTTAACTGTCTTGTCAGAGAACTTATTGGGAAGCCAAGGCGCGCTGTTGGTGTAGAAATACCAGCGGATCGCATCCGCGCCGTGTGTCTTAAGCGCCGTGAAGGGATCTACTGCATTGCCCTTACTCTTGGACATCTTGTTGCCGTCCTCATCAAGGACCAGGCCCAGAACGATGACGTTCTCATAGCAGGGCTTGCCGAAGAGGAGCGTTGACTCCGCGTGCAGGGAATAGAACCAGCCGCGGGTCTGGTCGACCGCTTCGCTGATGAAGGCAGCGGGGAACCATTTCTCAAAAAGTTCCTTGTTCTCAAAAGGATAGTGGAGCTGTGCGTAAGGCATGGCGCCGGAGTCAAACCAGCAGTCGATGACTTCGGGCACGCGGTGCATTTCACCGCCGCACTCAGGGCAGCGGATCACGTACTCGTCCACGTAGGGTCTGTGAAGCTCGGTCTTTTCCGCATCCGGATTGCCGGACAGCTCGGCGAGCTCTTTTCTGCTGCCGACGCTCAGCTGGTGGCCGCAGCCCTTGCACTCCCAGATATTCAGAGGCGTACCCCAGTATCTGTCACGGGAGATACCCCAGTCCTGGATGTTCTCCAGCCAGTTGCCAAAACGGCCCTCTCCGATGGTCTGCGGGATCCAGTTGATCTTCTTATTGCCGCTTACAAGGCTGTCCCTGACGTCGGTCATCTTGATGAACCAGGACTGACGTGCATAGTACAGAAGCGGGGTTCCGCAGCGCCAGCAGTGCGGGTAGTCGTGCTCAAACTTGGGAGCAGAGAACAGGATGCCGCGTGCGCTCAGATCCTTCAGCACTTCGGGATCCGCGCTGATCGCGCCCTTCTTCATCTCCGCCTCAGTGGGCTTGCAGCGCATGCCGGCAAAAGGAGTGCCCTCTACCAGGCAGCCCTGTGCATCGACAAGCTGCACAAAAGGAGCATCATATTTACGTCCGACTCTCGCGTCGTCTTCACCGAAGGCCGGTGCGATGTGTACGATGCCGGTACCGTCTGTCATCGTTACATAATCGTCGCAGTATACGAAGAACGCTTTCTTGTGCTGCTGCGCCGTTCTTCTGGCCGCCTCTTCATAGAGGGGCTCATAGGACTTGTACTCGAGGTCTGTGCCCTTCATGGTCTCCAGAACTTCGTACGCCTTGCCGTCCTCGGTCGCTGTGAACTTGTCCTTCAGGGGCTCCAGTACCTTATCCAGCAGTGCTTCTGCCATATAGTAGGTGAAGCCGTCGATCGCCTTGACCTTGGCGTATGTGTCTTCCGGGTTCACGCAGAGCGCGATGTTGGAAGGCAGAGTCCAGGGCGTTGTTGTCCATGCCAGGAAGTACGCGTCCTCATCCGTCAGCTTGAAGCGAACGATCGCAGAGCGCTCTTTGAGTGTCTTGTAGCCCTGCGCCACTTCGTGGGAGGACAGAGGCGTTCCGCAGCTGGGGCAGTAGGGGACAACCTTGAAGCCCTTATAAAGAAGGCCCTTCTCCCAGATTGTCTTGAGCGCCCACCACTCGGACTCGATATAGTCGTCATAATAGGTGACGTAAGGATTGTCCATGTCAGCCCAGAAGCCTACGATGCCGGAGAATTCCTCCCACATGGATTTGTACTTCCAGACGCTCTCCTTACACTTCTCGACAAAGGGTGCAATGCCGTACTCTTCGATCTGCTCCTTGCCCTCGATGCCGATCTCTTTCTCAACTTCCAGTTCCACAGGAAGTCCGTGGGTATCCCAGCCGGCCTTTCTGGGGACCTGATATCCCTTCATCGTGCGGTAACGCGGCACCATGTCCTTGATGACTCTTGTCAGAACATGACCGATGTGCGGCTTTCCGTTTGCCGTGGGCGGGCCGTCATAGAACATATATGTCGGGCAGCCCTCGCGCTCCTTCACGCTCTTTTCAAAAATCTGATTGTCTTGCCAGAATTTCAGTGTGTTGTGTTCTCTGTCCACGAAATTCAGGTCCGGATTTACCTTTTTGTACATCTTTACTTTCCGCCTTTCTCGTCAGCTTTTAGTAGAATGGATCAAGCGCTAGACCTTGCACTTCTCCACATTAACCATGAGATTATAACTTTTATGCCAAAAACCTGTCAAGGACTGCGCCACATCTTGTCATAAAAACGTAAAATTTGAATTGTTACTGTGCATTTGTATGTTTTGACCGAAAATATCGTACTCATTTGTCGACATGCATCGTTTTAATCTACTCATTTAATTCCATGCGGCGAAGCAAATCGTCAAATTGCTCAAGACTGCCTATGGATTTTGCCGTAAAACTGTCTAAATAATTTGCAGAACCCGCCATTTCGTAGTATCATCAGTGCAACTAGTGGTGTCTTGACACCACTGATTACCGTTTCAAACTCCTGGAGGAATCATTATGGACAGACAAAACCTGACACTGCTCACCGATCTGTATGAGCTGACAATGATGCAGGGATATTTTAAGAATAAGGAAGAGAACAATACTGTAATCTTCGATGCTTTCTTTAGAAACAATCCCTTCGGCGGCGGCTACTCGATCATGTGCGGTACCGAACAGTTGGTCAAGTATATCAAGGAGCTGCACTTTAGTAAGCAGGACATCGACTATCTGCGCAGTCTCGGCATTTTTGATGAGGATTTCCTCGCCTATCTCGAAAGCTTCAAATTCACAGGTTCCATTTACGCGATTCCCGAGGGTTCGCTGATGTTCCCCAGAGAGCCCATGGTCAAGGTCATTGCCCCGATCATGGAGGCGCAGCTCGTGGAGACCGCGATCCTCAACATCATCAACCACCAGAGTCTGATCGCCACAAAGGCAGCGCGCATTTGTTATGCAGCCCGCGGCGACGGAATCATGGAATTCGGCCTTCGCCGCGCGCAGGGTCCTGACGCCGGTACTTACGGCGCCCGCGCCGCAGTCATCGCAGGCTGCGTCGGCACTTCCAACGTCCTGTGCGGACAGCTCTTCGACGTCCCGGTCAAGGGCACGCATGCACACAGCTGGATCATGAGCTTCCCGGATGAGCTGACCGCCTTCAAGACCTACGGCGATCTGTATCCCAACGCCTGTATCCTTCTGGCCGACACTTACGACACACTTAAATCCGGTGTCCCGAACGCGATCAAGACTTTCCAGTATCTGCGCGACAAGGGCACGCTCGGCAAGGGCTACGGCATCCGCCTCGACAGCGGCGACCTTGCCTACATCTCCAAAAAGGCGCGCAAGATGCTCGATGAGGCCGGCTTCCCGGATGCGATCATCTCCGCCTCCAACGATCTGGACGAGCACCTGATCGACTCCCTGAAGAACCAGGGCGCAGCCATCACCTCCTGGGGCGTCGGCACACACCTGATCACAGCCAAAGACAACCCGTCCTTCGGCGGCGTCTACAAGCTTGCGGCGATCCAGAGACCCGACGGCACCTTCGAGCCCAAGATCAAGCTCTCCGAGAACACAGAGAAAGTCACCAACCCCGGCGACAAGAAGATCTACCGCATCTACGAAAAGGCCAACCACAAGATCATCGCCGATCTGATCTGCCTCGAGGAAGAGATCTTCACCGATCAGCGGCCGCTGGTCCTCTTCGACCCCGCAGAGCCTTGGAAGAAGACCAAGCTCGAAGCCGGCGAGTTCGAACTGCGCGAGCTCATGATCCCTCTCTTCAAGGACGGCGAATGTGTCTATGACTTCCCCAAGACCATGGACATCCGCAAGAAGTGCCTGGAAGAGCAGGACACCCTCTGGGAGGAATCCAGACGTCTCGTCAACCCTCACCAGATCTACGTCGACCTGTCCAGAAAGCTGTACGACACCAAGCTCCGCCTGCTCGACGAAGTCGGCGAGAGAACACAGGGAATCCAGAGCTGATCTGCCTGTGCATCGGGCTTTCAGAGAAACTGGACCATTCTGTGAACCGGGCTGTTATGGAAACCGGGCCATTGTGGAAGCTAGGCCGTCGGAAAACCGGACAACCAGGGTACCCCCTGTCATCCACTCCGGTTTCTCGGCCGGGCAACATAGGATATCGATAATAAAAGGGATGACGCGCCGCGTCATCCCTTTTTCTTTGTGCAGTATGATCACCCCGCCCGAGAAAAGTCGTTCCTGACAGGGGGTATCCCGATTGACCCACTTTTCAGAAGTAGAAAAACAGACCCGTCTTCTTGAGCGGCGCCCGCAGCGCCATATAAAGTCCGGTTGCGACAAACGCCGATACCACCGAGTTAATGAGAGTCACTCCAATGTTGATCGCGAAAGAAACTTCTGCGGCAGGTTTACCCAGGATCAGGATCTTGTAGAAGTAGCGGATCGTGGGATCAAATACCGCGTTGAACGCAAGTCCGGCAATGACTGCTGCCAGTGTCCAACGGAAAACTTTGGACAGATCTCTCTCGGTTGTGATATGTCCCATCTTGTGCGCGACCACGCCGACAAGAATTCCCATCAAAAACTTGATCACGAATGTGATCGGCGCCTGCACGATATATACGGGATCCATCAAATCTGCAATTGTAAGTCCAAGTGCACCGCCTGCTCCGCCGTATGCGCTTCCCAGAATCAAGGCGCCCAGTACGCAGAAGGCATTGCCCAGATGCACGGTGACCTTATCTCCCGCAATTGTGGGGATCGGGATAGACAAGAATGTAAATACAATATACGTAAGTGCCGCGAAAATTCCCGAAAATACAAGTCTTCTCAAGCTCTCTCTCCTTGCACTGTCAATTGCTGCGGTTGAATTCAGACTATTCATAATAAACCTCCGTTTATGTTTGCTTTTGTTTATGAAAAGTATACCCGCATCTGAATATATTAATAGCATCAATGTAGTATTATTTTATATAACCAGATTTCTGCAGGCTCCAATCCGCACTTGCTTTTCCTCGGCTGTTCATTGCTGTTCATCGCTTTTCATCGGATCTAAGGCCTATAGGCCATCATAAATCAACGATATTTCGTACATTTGAAATAGTTGGGTACAGGAGCCTGTATTTCAAAAAATAGTTCCAATCAAAAATTGTTATTTTGTTCTAAACTGTTCAATATTTTGAAATACGCAAAAAAGTTGGGTACGACAGCCATCTTCGGCTGTACTGTACCCAACTTTTCTTCGCAATCATAGTAAACCCGTATTTTTCTTAGGAACTTTTCTTAAGAAATCAGCTTCTGTACCCAACCGCCGCAAGAAAAGCTTCTTCTCAGTGGATAATACACCGCAACCGCCACAAGAAAAGCTTCTTCTCGGTGGATATTACACCGCAACTACCGCGCAGCCGCACCACACAACAACACGAGCGCAGCCACTCACGCCAAGTACTTCGCCATCGCCACCAGCAACTCCTCCACCGCCGAGAGCAGGATTTCCTCATCCCGGACCGTGACGCCGACCGCCTTGTACTGGTACATGAACTCCGGCAGGCCCTTGTTGCTGAATCCCTTGACGCTGAAAGAGAGATTCTTTCTGTAGTTGCGAAGGAGCAGCGGGATGTTCTCGCCGCGCACCTTGGCGGACGGATCCATATAGAAGCGGATCGTGCCGGGATGGCCCACGATTTCTGTGACGCCGATGCGGGCGGCCACAGAGCGGATCAGCGCGACGCGCAAAAGGTTGCCCGCCGGCGCAGGAATCTCTCCGAAGCGGTCGACCAGCTCTTCTTTGACGTCGTCATAGTCGTCTGTGGACTCGATGGCCGCGATCTTCTTGTAGATCTCCAGCTTCTGCTCTTCATTGATGATATAGGATTCGGGCAGGAAGGCGTCTGCGCTCAGATTGACGCGCACCATGCGCTCTTCTTTGACCGGCTCGCCCTTGACCTGCTTGACCGCCGTGTTGAGGAGCTTGCAGTAGAGGTCGTAGCCGACCGCCTGCATGTGGCCGTGCTGCGCCCTTCCCAGCACACTTCCGGCGCCGCGGATCTCCAGATCGCGCATGGCAATCCTGAATCCGCTGCCCAGATCCGTGTACTCCTTGATGGCGCGCAGGCGCTTCTCCGCAACTTCACGGAGCATCCGGTCCTTTTTGTACATTAGGAAGGCGTAGGCTGTGCGGCCGCTCCGGCCGACGCGCCCGCGCAGCTGATAGAGCTGCGACAGGCCCATCTTGTCCGAATCGTGAATGATGATCGTGTTGACATTGGAGATGTCAAGGCCTGTCTCAATGATCGTCGTGGAGACCAGCACGTCGATCTCACCGTTAATGAAATCGTACATGATCTTCTCCAGCTCGGATTCCTTCATCTGGCCGTGCGCATAGACGATATTGGCCTCCGGCACAAGCTTCTGCAGGCGGAAGGTCACGTCCTCAATGTCATGGACTTTGTTGTGGACATAGTAGACCTGTCCTTTGCGGGAGAGCTCCCGCAGGATGGCCTCTCTGACCATCTCCTCGTCATATTCCATGACATAGGTCTGGATCGGGACGCGCCCCTCCGGCGCCTCCTCCAGAACCGTCATATCACGGATGCCCACAAGGCTCATGTGAAGGGTGCGGGGGATCGGCGTCGCGGAAAGGGTCAGCACGTCCACGTTCTCCTTCATCTTCTTGATCTTTTCTTTGTGGGTCACGCCAAAGCGCTGCTCCTCGTCCACGACAAGGAGACCCAGGTTCTTGAATTTGACGTCCTTGGACAGGAGCCTGTGGGTCCCGACGACGATATCGCAGAGTCCCTGGGAGACCTCCTTGATGGTCTGTTTCTGCTCCGCGGACGTGCGGAAGCGGGAAAGCATGCCGACTGTGACCGGATATCGGCGCATCCTCTCGCAGAAGGTATTGTAGTGCTGCTGCGCAAGGATCGTGGTGGGGACGAGGACGGCGACCTGCATACCATCCTGCACGGCCTTGAAGGCAGCCCTGACGGCGATCTCTGTTTTGCCATATCCGACGTCGCCGCAGATCAGGCGGTCCATGATCCGGTCGCTCTCCATATCTTTCTTGGTCTCTTCGATGGCTGTGAGCTGGTCGTCCGTCTCCTCGTAGGGGAACATCTCCTCGAACTCCTTCTGCCACTCAGTGTCCGGACCAAACCGGTGCCCCTTCTTCTCCCGGCGCGCCGAATAGAGCTGCACGAGATCCTCCGCGACCTCGTCCACCGCGCTCTTGACTTTGCGCTTGGTGCCGGCCCATTCCTGCGTGCCCAGCTTGTTGAGCTTGGGCTTCGCGGCGCTCGCCGACGCATATTTTTGCAGGACCGAGAGCTCTGTTGGCAAAACATAGAGCGTTCCGCCTCCGCCGTACTCGATCTTGATATAATCCTTGGCGATGTGATTGACCTCGATCTTCTCCACGCCCCGGTAAATGCCGATGCCGTGGTCTTCGTGCACCACGTAATCGCCCACTTTCAGTTCGGAGAAGGCCTGGATCTGCTCGCCCTCATACTTCTTCTTTTTGACTTTCTTCTGTCTCTTGGTGCCAAAAATATCCGATTCCGCAATGACGGCGAATCCGATCGAAGGATATTCAAATCCCTGCCGGATCTGCCCGTAATAGGTCATGATCTCGCCTGGCTGCAGCCTGCGCTCCGGGTTCTCGCTGTAGAAGGCCGTGAGGCCGTCCGCCGTCAGGTCCTGGGCCAGTCTCCGGGCTCTGGTTCTCGAGGGGGAGATCAGGATCGTCCTGTAGCCCTTCTTTTTAAACGTCGCGAGGTCCTTTTCGAGGGTCTCAAAGCTCTTATTAAAGGGAGACATGGTCTTAGCGTGAATCGAAACGGTCAGTTCCGGTTCCATCCAGCCGCACCCGTTGGCAAGGCCCGCAAGACCCACGCATCGGTACTTAAGGATCTGCGCGGTCACTTCGTCGCGGCCGGCCAGGAGCGCCATTTGCCCCGGCAGCACATAGCCCTTGTCCGCGCGGCTCTCCATACTCTCGCGAAATTCCGTTTCCACCGCCCCTGCGTGCTGGTGCACTCGGTAGGGCTCATCCAGATAGACCGTCGTCGCTCTTACCGGAAACAGCTGCAGAAAGTTCTCTGTCATAGGGTAAAAATAATGAATATAGCTTTCCAGCGCGCCGAACTGCTTCCATTCCAGCGCCTCTTCTTCCATCTGTGCGACCGTCGTCTTAAGGCGGTGTGCTTCCTCCGTGCGATTTGCATCCCGCCAGCGCTTCTCGAGCGCCTTCTCTTCCTTGCGGATCCTGTCCAGGCCGTCCATGAGTCTGTGGTCCGACAGGATCATTTCCGTCGCGGGATAGATCCGGACCGACTCCAGCTTCGTGATCGACCGCTGACTGAGCACGTCGAAGGACCGGATGGAATCCACTTCGTCGCCCCACAGTTCAATTCTATAGGGGTTCTCCTCCGTCAGTTCAAAGATATCCAGGATATCGCCGCGGATCGCGAACTGGCCCGGCTTCTCCACCTGGTACTGCTTTTCATAGCCCAGAAAGACCAGCCGCTTCGCCGTCTCCGTGAGCGAGAGCTCGCCTCTCTTTCTCACCTCCAGGACGCTCTTTTTCAGCACGTCCAGGGGCACCTGCGGCGTCATCAGCGCCGAGAACGTCGTGACCACGGTCGCAGGACGCCCTTCCATCAGGCGCCGCAGACACTTGATCCTCTCTGTATCCAGTTCCCTGCCCCTGAGGTCCGCCTGATAAAAGATCAGGTCTTTGGCCGGAAAGAGCACGACATTTCGGTCATAGAAGCGGTATGCCTCCTGGATTTCTCTGGCTCTCTGGTCGCTGTACGTCACGATCAGGCGAAATCTCGCTGTCGCCGAGAGAGACTCCTCCCTGGAAAGTGCGTAGACCAGATGGAGCTTCTGCGCCTCCGCGCACCCCTCTGTCAAAACACTGGCCGGGCCGCCGGTAAGCGCCTCAACTATGCGATTGTAATTCTCCGACTCCTTCAGTGGGGCTGTTAGTGTTGACATTCTTTTTCTTTTCCTTCTTGGTATTAAAGAGATTCATCGCCTTGTCGGTGCCTTCTTTAAGGGCACACTCGATCGCGTCCGCCGCCTTCTTGTAGGCCTCTTCCATCGTGGCCCTGTCCTCGCCCGTAAAGTGGCCAAGAACATGGTTGGCCAGATCTGCCGAGGGGTTGGGCTTTCCGCCGACGCCGATCCGGATTCTCGTAAACTCGTTATCTCCCAGATGCTGAATGATATTCTTGAGGCCGTTGTGCCCGCCGGCGCTTCCCTTCTTGCGGATCCTGAGGTGTCCCACGGGAAGATCGATATCATCCGAGATCACGATGAGATGGCTGTGGGGATCCACTTTATAGTAGCTTACGACCTCGCGGATTGCTTCGCCGCTCAGGTTCATATACGTGAGAGGCTTCATCAGAATGACTTTCTGCCCTGCGATCGTGCCCTTTCCGATCATGGATTTGCCAAACCGGACCGGCCCGCTGATCGAAAAGCGGTCGACCAGTTCATCGATCACACAGAATCCGACGTTATGTCTGGATCCGTCATATTGGCGTCCGGGATTTCCGAGTCCTGCAATTACATAATAAGTGTCCATCCTGCTCTCTCCTGCTCTACGTTTCTGGTCTTCGTCTCTGCTCTGAATCTCTTCTATGAGTTTATGGTCTGCGTCTCTGCGCTATGTTTTGATCATTGATCGTGCGCTGTCACGCCGCGCCGCGTATTTCCTTACATACCATAAATATACATCTGCCGTCAAGAAAAGTATCGCCGCGGGCCCTTGCGGCCAGCGGCGATACACTCCCATATTCCATATTCAGATAAAAGACGCTGTGCTCTGCTATGCTGTCGTACCTGTCGTGAAGTTATCCTCCTGCAATGCACTTTTCTCATACTCTTCCAGGATAATGCTTTCCAGCATTGCTCTGGTCTCTGTATTGATGGGATGAGCGATGTCTCTATACTCACCATCGGCTGATTTTTTGCTCGGCATCGCGATGAAAAGACCCTTTTCACCTTCGATGACCTTGATGTCATGCACTACGAAAACCTGATCGATTGTTATAGAGACGACTGCCTTCATCTTGCCTTCTTTGGCAATTCTTCTAACTCTTACATCCGTCACCTGCATAGCGTTCTCCATTTCTAAATGGTATAACGTTCGCCCTTTTCTACTACGATCCTTATACCATTTTCACCTTTGTAACAGGAATTTGCCTGAATGGTGTCGCCACTCTCCACGACGCAGTTCTCAATGATGGTATTGTCTCCGATGTAAACATCATTCAATATAAGGGAATTCCTAATTACACAATTATTGCCAACATAGACCTGCTGGAACAATACAGAATTCTCTACCGTTCCGTTCACGATACAGCCACTGGAAAGCAGGCTGTTCTTAATATGTACTCCCACATTGTATTTGGCAGGAGGAAGGTCCGCGACCTTCGAGTGAACTTCGGGATACTGTTTGAAGAAATAGTCCCTGATCTCCGGATTTAGAAAATCCATGTTTGTCCTGTAATAATCCTCAACAGTTGCAATATTGCTCCAATAGTTGTGCAGCTTATACCCGTAGATTCTCTTCAGACCTCTATAACGTATGAGGATATCCTGAACCAGATCATACCGGTTCTCTTCCATGCTTTTTTCCAGTAATTCGATCAGCAGTCTCCTCCTGATCACATATATTCCACATGAAATCGTACTGTACTGCGCGACCACAGGTTTCTCCACGAATTCCTGGATCCTGCCGTCCGCATCCATCTGCACTGTGCCATACCGTTCCACATTAAAGCTTTCCGGCATTTCTTTGACCACGACAGTGATATCCGCTCTCTTTTCGACGTGGTACTCGAGCACCTCGTTGTAGTCCATCTTGTAGACGCAATCGCCGGAGGCGATCACAACATAGGGCTCATGCGACGTCTTCAGAAAACTGATATTCTGCGCGATCGCGTCAGCTGTTCCACGGTACCACTGACTGTTAGCGTCTGCAAAAGAGGGAGTGAAGAGGAACATTCCTCCCTGTTTACGTCCGAAGTCCCACCACTTGCTCGATGCCAGATGTTCATTCAGACTTCTGGAATTATACTGTGTCAGGACCGCAACCTTCTGAATGCGGGAATGTTCCATATTACTAAGCGCAAAGTCGATGCTTCTGTAACTGCCTGCCACTGGCATTGCGCATACTGCCCTTCTCTTGGACAACTCCTTCATTCTTCTACTGTTGCCGCCGGCTAAGATAACTCCTACTGCCCTCATTGCATGTCACCTTCTTTCACCAGAGTTCTGCCGCTCTCTAGCCTGCTGCCGGGATAATCCTCCAGCGTCGTTGCACCGGAAATCATGACATTCTTTCCGATGCTGACTCTTTCAGGAACCACCGTGCCTTCTCCCAGTGTTACGATACCCTCTCTATAAATGTCAGGTCTTGTGTCATTGGGAATGTCATAGCCTTCACCCAGGACAGCTCCGTCCCCGATCGTGACGTTCTCCGCCGCTATAACCTTGTACAGCCTGCAGCCCGCGCCGACATGGGTCCCGTTCATCAAGATCGAGTCCCTGACCTCGGCGCCTTTTTCGATCGTCACATCACAGCCGATGACAGAGTTATACACTCTGCCGTACACTTCCGTTCCTTCACCGATGATCGTCCGTTCCGCAGTGCTTTCAGGGCCAAAATACTGTGGCACATTGGAAGTACTCTTTGTGTAGATCTTCCAGTACTCCTCGTAGAGATTGAATTCCGGCACGATGTCTATAAGCTCCATATTGGCTTCCCAATAGGAGGTCAGGGTCCCGACATCCTTCCAGTATCCGTTAAACTCATACGCATAGAGAGGAGATCCGTTGTCGCGGCAATACGGAATAATGTGCTTTCCAAAGTCAAGATTGGGCAGCTCTTTGTTGGAGATGAGTGACTCTTTGAGAACCTTCCAGTTAAAGATGTAGATTCCCATAGATGCCAGATTGCTGCGTGGGTGCGCAGGCTTCTCCTCAAAGTCCACGATCTTCTTGTCTTCATCCGTGATCATGATTCCGAAACGGCTTGCCTCTTCCATAGGGACCGGCATGACAGCGATGGTCACATCCGCATTGTTTTCCTTATGGAAATCCAGCATCGCTTCGTAATCCATCTTGTAGATATGATCTCCCGACAAAATCAGCACGTAATCGGGATTGAAGCTTTCCATATATGCAAGGTTTTGATAAATCGCGTTCGCAGTGCCTGTGTACCACTCCGTATGGCTGATCTGCTCATAGGGAGACAGTACCGAAACGCCGCCAACATTCTTATCAAGATCCCACGGAATCCCGATTCCAACATGCGTATTAAGTCGAAGAGGCATATACTGCGTAAGAACGCCGACCGTATCCACACCTGAATTGATACAGTTGCTCAGCGGGAAGTCAATGATCCTGTACTTTCCGCCGAATGATACCGCCGGTTTGGCCATATTTGATGTAAGAATACCCAGTCTGCTCCCCTGGCCGCCTGCAAGCAGCATAGCGATCATCTCTTTCTTTACTATCATGTTGCCACCTCTGGTATGTTTATTGCGAAAGAATATACATAATTACGTATATAATTTTACAAGGATATTATAGCACACCGACTACAGAAAAGAAACTGTACATTCTATTTACCAAATTGTTCTTCTTTGTACTATATTTCGTTTTATTCCCAGATATTTTGCGGTTTTGACAAACAATTGTCCACGCCTTTGACTTGTCCAATATCTTATTGTATGATACGAACGACATCACTTGATGCATGATTTTATCCATATATATACATAGCACATAATAAAGGAGGGCCTATGATGCAGCTCGATTTCAACACCCCGATCCACGTCTATTTTTCGGGGATCGGCGGAATTTCCATGAGCGGTCTGGCAAGGATTCTTAAGAGCAGGGGCTTTACCGTCTCCGGCTCCGACCGCGCGCAGAGCGCGCTCACTGACGCGCTCGCTGCTGACGGCATTCGCGTCATCATCGGACAGAAGAAAGAGAATATTACACCGGATATCGATCTCGTCGTGTTCACAGCGGCGATCCGTCCCGATAATCCCGAATATATTGCGGTTATGGAAAACGGAATTCCGCACATGACAAGATCCGTTCTGCTTGGACAGATCATGCGCGGCTACAAAGATCCTGTCGCGATCAGCGGCACGCACGGAAAGACGACTACCACGTCCATGATCTCTGAGATCCTCATGGAAGCCGGCACCGATCCGACGCTCTCGATCGGCGGTATTTTGGACAGCATCGGAGGAAATGTAAGGATCGGAAACAGCTCCTATTTTGCCGCCGAGGCCTGCGAGTATACCAACAGCTTCCTGGATATGTTCCCCGGGATCGGCATCATTTTGGACATCGATGCGGACCACCTGGACTTCTTTAAGGATCTGGCGGATATCCGCCGCTCCTTTAGAAAGTTCGCACAGCGCATTCCGGAGGACGGCGCGCTGGTCATCAACGCCCAGATTCCCGATTATGAAGAGATCATAGAGGGCCTTTCCTGCGACGTCATCGTCTATGGCCCGGACGACAGCGCCGATTACTGGCCGGAAAACATCCGCTACAACAAACTGGCCTATCCCACGTATACGCTCTGTTCCCGCGAGAGCGACGGCAGCGTGAAGAAGCAGGAAATCTCCCTCAGCGTCCCCGGCGAGCACAACGTCTTTAATTCCATGGCAGCCGTCGCTGCTGCAGACCGTCTCGGCATCTCCCGTGACGACGCCGCCGCTGCGCTAAAGAAATACACAGGGACGGAGAGACGCTTCCAGGTGCTCGGCACACGAAATGGCTTTACGGTCATCGATGACTATGCGCATCATCCCACAGAGATCGAGGCGACGCTTAGAACCGCCTCCAATTACCCGCACAGAGAGCTCTACTGTGTATTCCAGTCCCACACGTATACAAGGACCAAGGCACTGATGGACGACTTCGCGAAGGCGCTGACACTGGCCGACCATATCATCCTCGCCCCGATTTACGCAGCCAGAGAGACCGATACCCTCGGGATCAGCGAGCACACACTGGCCGGGAAGATCGAGGCGCTCGGCCATCCCTGCCTGTGTCTTTCAACTTTTGAAGAAATAGAAAAATATCTTCTGCAAAATTGCCAATCGGGTGATTTGGTGATAACCATGGGCGCCGGAAATATCAATGAAGTAGGCGCAAATCTGGTTTCCTGACAACCTTGCCCGTAGTTTTCCACATCATCCCCATTAAAGGCAATGAACTCGAATGTGGATATCCCCATCTCCTGAATGGTCCTAAATATAGGGCCTTCGGGAGATGTTTCCATGTTGTCCACATTATCCACAATCCTCTTCCGCGGCCCATCATTTGAGAGACCCGGAAATTTTATGGACAAAATGACCATATCTTGCCCTTTGCGCCTGTGTTATACTGCATTTATCAAAAAATGCCATATTGTCGCCGAAGACCGGAATACGGCCGCGGCGGTCATACTTATATAAAGTTACAGAAGTTCAACGCAGTGGGGGCTGCTTTCCAACCGAAAGCATGCTGCGTTCTCTGTAGGGGAAACGGGAGGTTCGTGAAGTGTTCACGGTCTACAGCGAAAACGACAGGGGATCCACGCCGATCTCCAATTTATTCATCGATCAATATATGAAGGACGCCAATGACGCGCAGCTCAAGGTCTATCTGTACCTGCTTCGCATGATGAACGCCGGAAGGCCCACCAGCATCAGCGACATGGCGGACCAGTTCAATCACACCGAGAAGGAAGTACTGCGCTCTCTTCGCTATTGGGAGAGCCGCGGCCTCATCGCGTTTGAATATGGAAATGGCGGGGAGCTTCTGTCCCTGCATATGCTCACGCCCCGAAACGGTGCGCCTCAGCAGCAGAGCTTGCCGCAGGCAGAGGCGGTGCAGCCCGTCAGCTCCGGAATATCCTCACAGACTTCCTATGCTGACCCTGCTTCTTCTATCCCCGGCCTGCCCAGGCTGCAGCCCATGGCTATTCCGGCTGCGCCGCACACGGCTGCCGCGAAGGAAGTAGTGCCGGCCTCTGCGCCCTCTCACGAACGGGAGAGCACGTCTCCGGCCGCGCCCAAGGTGTCTGCAAGGCATCCTGACGCCGCCTCTGTGGAAGCATTCCGCAGCAGCGCCAAACGCGCCCAGCTTCTGTTTGTAATCGAACAATATATTGGCAAACCTCTTGCGCCAAGTGAAGTAGAGTCCGTATACTATATATCAGAACAGCTTCATTTCTCTGATGCGCTGATCGACTACCTGCTTCAGTATTGCATCGACAGAGGTAAGAAGGATTTCCGTTACATTGAAAAGGTAGCAGTCAACTGGGCGGAACACGGGATCACAACGCCCAAGCAGGCGGAACGCGCCGCGTCCGGATTTGGCAAGAGCCGCCGTGGCATTGCAGGCATCAAGTCCTCCGCCAATCCCTTCAACCAGTTTGAACAGAATCAGTATGATTTTGACCAGCTGGAAAAAGAAATCCTCGGCAACTGATCTACTCACATTCCTACGAGGGAGAACTTGTGTCACTGACCAGAGAGCAATATGACGACATCATGCGCGGTTATATGCAGAAGCAAAGCCGCCGACACCAGCTGAGCCTGCAGCGTAGAGATGAAATATACGAAAAAATTCCCGCCTATAAAGAGCTCTCGGAGCGCGTCTCCGAGGTTGCGGTGGGATATCTTCATAAGAGACTGGGAGAAAAGCAGAATGGATCTTCTGCTACTCCCTCTTTTGTGCGTCCTGAACTGGACAAGATTGCCGCCCGCAAAAAGGCCCTTTTGATTGCCAATGGCTACCCGGAAGACTATTTGAATGTGAAGCCCGAATGCCCCTATTGTGGGGACACGGGCTTTATTGATGGGGTCAAATGCCGCTGCTTTAAGCGCAAGGAGATTGAGATTCTCTACGACCAGTCCCACCTTGAAGAGCTTGCCCGCGAACAAAATTTTGACAAACTCTCTGAAAGCTATTATCATGGCGATGACTTAAAGCGCTTTCGCATCGCAAGTAATGCCTGCCGCCGCATGGCAGCAGAATTCGATTCTGTCTTCCGTAATCTCTATCTTTATGGTACAGTGGGTACCGGAAAATCCTTCCTATCCATTTGCATCGCGAAAGAAGTTCTCGAAAGCGGCCACTCCGTCCTGTATTTCAGTGCGGCTGCGCTTTTTGACAAGCTTTCCATGTATTCCTTTGATGTACGAGTCAAGGATGAACTACGCAGCTTTACAAATGACCTGTATACTTGCGATCTCCTGATCATTGACGATCTGGGAACCGAACTTACCAACCAGTTTATTTCAGCACAGCTCTTTACTTGTCTGAATGAACGCCACCTCGGCCGCAAGTCAACCGTGATCTCCACCAATCTCTCTTTAAAAGAGATGCAGGCCCGTTATTCAGACCGTGTCTTTTCAAGGATCACAAATGACTATGAGCTCTACAAATTGACAGGCAGCGATATCCGCGTTCTCAAGCGCAGGCTTAGGAGCGCCGCCGCCACACCCACAAACTGGACACAGCCGTCTTGACCGACGATGTTCACTACATAAAACTTCTTACTATGCCAGAAAGCGAGGAAACGAACTCATGGAACCGATCAAACAACATGACAAGAGACATCTGGATACAATGCCCGCAGGTGCCCTTGGAATAGTTCCAATTAAAGGATGCGAGGAAATGGCTTCTGAAATTGACTATTACCTTACACGGTGGAGAGCGGAACGCGAAAGCGAGCACAAGGATTCATTGGCTTACATCAGCTACAAACGTCCTTCCTACATTCTCGACTGCAATCTTCCCCGCTTCGGAACCGGTGAAGGAAAGGGCGTAATGCTGGAGTCTGTTCGAGGTATGGACCTGTACCTGATCGCAGACGTCGTCAATTACAGCGAGACCTATAAGATGTTCGGATTTGAGAACCATATGTCTCCTGACGATCACTATCAGAACCTCAAGAGAGCCATCGCAGCGATCGGCGGAAAAGCCCGCAGGATCACTGTGATCATGCCCTATCTCTATGAGAGCCGCCAGCACAAGCGCACAGCGCGCGAGTCTCTTGACTGCGCGATCGCCCTGCAGGAGCTGGTCCGCATGGGCGTAGATAACATCATTACCTTCGACGCGCACGATCCCCGCGTCATGAATGCAATCCCGCTCAACGGTTTTGATACCGTACAGCCGGCCTACCAGTTCATCAAGGGACTTCTGCGCAATGTAGATGACCTGCACATTGACAATGAACATATGCTGATCATCAGCCCGGACGAGGGTGGCATGAAGCGTGCCGTCTACTACGCCAACGTCCTGGGGCTTGATATGGGTATGTTCTACAAGCGCCGCGATTACACACAGATCGTCAACGGCGAGAACCCTGTTGTTGCCCATGAATTCCTGGGCTCCAGCGTAGAAGGCAAGGACATGGTCGTGATCGACGACATGCTTTCTTCCGGCGACAGCATCATCGAAGTGGCGAGACAGCTCAAAAAGCGCAAAGCGAAAAGAGTATTCATCTGCGAGACCTTTGGCCTGTTCACAGACGGCATCGAGAAATTCGACAAAGCCTATGAAGATGGCATCATCGACAAGATTATCACCACCAATCTCGTTTATCAGAAACCCGAACTGCAGGACCGCCCCTGGTATGTCTGCTGTGGCATGAGCAAGTATCTTGCTTATATCATCGATACACTCAACCACGACAGTTCCATCAGCGATCTGCTTGATCCCAGGGAGAAGATCCTGAACATCATTGAGCGCTACAACAAGGCTCGCGAAGAGGGTGTCAAATTCCAGTAAATCGATTCCAGACATGCAACTAAAAAAGAGCGCTTCCATTAGGGAGTGCTCTCTTTTCGTGTCTTTATATAATTGTTACAGGTCAACTTCTATCTTCCTGCCGGTCCTCTGGTACTGATAATACCTGACGCCTGCCGCGTCAAACATCCGCTTGCTGGCGATTGTCGTATCGGAATCCGCATATTTGTCGCTGTCAAATACGACGGTCTTGATCCCGCACTGGATGATCGCCTTCGCGCATTCATTGCAGGGAAACAGAGACACATACAAGGTGGAGCCCTCGAGGCTTCCGCCGCGATAGTTCAGGATCGCATTCAACTCACTGTGTGTCACATAGGCATACTTGGTATCTAATGTGCTGCCCTCTCTCGCCCAGGGAAAATCGTCGTCCGAGCAGCCGGAGGGAAATCCATTATATCCCATGGAAAGGATCTTGTGAGTATTGCTGACAATACAGGAGCCCACCTGTGTGTTGGGATCCTTGGAACGCAGCGCTGACAGCTGCGCAACGCCCATGAAGTACTCGTCCCATGTAATATAATCGTTTCTCTTACTCGTTATTTTGACAGCCATATATCACAATACCTCATTCATAGCTCTCATTGCGAGCCGACGCGTTTAGGAATTACTTCGTGCCAAAGATACGGTCGCCCGCATCGCCAAGACCAGGAACAATATAACCGTGATCGTTGAGATGATCGTCCAGCGCACCGATATAGAGGTCTACATCGGGGTGAGCCTCTGTGAACGCCTTAACGCCTTCGGGTGCTGCGATGATGCAAAGGAAGTGCAGCTTTCTGCAGCCGTGCTTCTTGAGCATGTCAACCGCTGCCAGGGCGGAACCGCCGGTCGCGAGCATAGGATCTACGACAAAAATCTCTCTTTCCGCGCAGTCAGCCGGAAGCTTGCAGTAATATTCGACAGGCGCCAGTGTCTCGGGATCTCTGTAGAGACCAATGTGGCCGACCTTCGCAGCCGGAATCATCGTCAGCATGCCTTCTACCATACCAAGACCTGCTCTGAGGATCGGAACAACGGCGAGCTTCTTGCCCTTGATCTCCTGCACGGTTGTCTTGCAGATCGGTGTCTCAATTTCCACGTTCTCAAGTTCCAGCTGTCTGGTAGCCTCATAGCACTCAAGCATTGCGATCTCGCTGATGCCCTCGCGGAACTCCTTGGTTCCGATCTCTTTGCGGCGGATCAGGCCGATCTTGTGCTTGATCATAGGGTGGTCCATTACTACTACTTTTGCCATTTTACTCCTCCATACTTATGAATCATTCCTGCTGTATTAATCAGTATATGCCGACTCCTCTGCGGAGGTCAAACTATACAATACTCCATCTTGCGCTTTCTGTCACCTCTTGCGCTTAAAACTTCCGCCAAAAAATCACCGGGCCTGCAATCTCCGTCCAAAAATCATTCGTCGCCAAGATCAATGACTTTGTGGCCGGCTGCCTTCATGAGGCGGTTCATGATCGCCTGTCCCAGGTCGCCTTCCCGGAAGGATTCCGAGTAGATATGCCCAACGTTTTCGTCGTCGAATTCCCTGAGAATACGGAATAATTCCCGGGCGATGCTCTCCTCGTCTCCCCGCGCGCCGGCGCTCTTGACGCAGTCTGCGCTATACATATCCCTGGTCTCATCGGTGCAGATGACGCCCGACCGGATCCCGTTCTCCCTGTCCTTCGCGGCCGCCTTGTTGATTTCCGCCACCACATTGCCGCGGCTTCCTTCCAGGATCACCAGCTCGCCTTTGGGCGCGTAATGGCGGTATTTCATACCCGGCGCCTTGGGGGCGATCCCCGAATCCGGCGTGATGATCGTGCGGTCCACGTCGACGTTTCCCAGCACCTGGGCGAGTTTCTTTTGGGTTATGAAACCGGGCCGTAAAATGACAGGTTCCTCTTCTGTAAGATCGATGATCGTCGACTCGAGCCCGATCCCCACCTGTCCGCCGTCTATCACCATCTCCACTCTTCCGTCAAGGTCTTCCATACAATACCTGGCAAGCGTAGGACTGGGTCTTCCGGATCTGTTGGCGCTCGGCGCGGCGATATAGCCGCCGGACGCCTTGATCAGCGCCTGCGCGATCATATTACTGGGAAAGCGGATTGCGACGGTGTCAAGGCCTCCCGTTGTCTCTGCGGGCACGCGATCGTTCTTGTGAAAGATCATGGTGAGAGGGCCGGGCCAGAACGCCTCGGCAAGCCGCACGGCCTGCGGCGGGATCTCGCGTACGATCGGCCCAATATCTTCAAACCGGCACACGTGCACGATCAGAGGATTGTCGGACGGCCGCCCCTTGGCTGCATAAATCTTTTTGGACGAGGCGGGATTCAGCGCGTCTCCGCCCAGTCCGTACACCGTTTCCGTCGGGAAGGCAACCAGTCCTCCATTCTTTATGATCTGCCCCGCCCGCTCGATCACAGCCGGGTCCGGCGTCTCTTCATTCAGTACCACATACTCTGTTGTCATTGTTTCCTTTCATCCAGGATTGATTTGAAACCGTCCCGGTCAATGATTCATATATTCGGCAATGACGTCCCAGACATTGCTGCTTTCCATGCCAAGGCACCACTCCGCAACGCCGATAATGCCGTTGGCGTCCATCACTTCCAGTTTCTTTTCGACCGATTCCGCATCCTCCACCCAGATCTGGTAGGTGGCGTCGTCTTCGGAGACCTCTGCGTAATTTTGTCCGCAGGATGCGTTCCACTCCACTTCCATATTGTGGTTGGCGATGAAGGTCTGTATCTGGTCCATGCCATACGCTTCGCTGGATACGCCTTCCGCAGTCGTCTTCCAGATTCTTGTATAGAAGGGAATTCCGTTGATCAGCTTGTCCGCGGGCACAGAATTGAGCGCCTCCTCAATCCCGTAGGTGACATAATCGATGGAAGCGACGCTGCCTGCCTCCTGGCTTCCCGCGTAGTGTTCGTCATAGCCCATGACTACGACGTAATCCGCAAACACGCCCTGCTCGTCCAGGCGATAGTGATCGTTGAAATTATAGGGCACATAGTTGTCCACGGAGAGGATGCATTCCTCCTTGCGGCATTCGATCGATAGTTCCCGAATGAACTCAATATAGTCTTCGCCGTATTCCTCGGTGATGCCCTCAATATCTACATTGACGCCATCAATTCCCATCTCTTTGACCGTGTCCATGACACTGCTGATCACAGCGTTTCTGGACTCGGCGGAAGCGAGGAACCTCTGCTGCACGCCTTCAGGCCCGTTGAAATTATCCAGCACGGCCCAGACCTGCATATCTCTTTGGTGCGCGCCGTCCACATACTCCTGCGTCGCACGGGAATCCACCGATCCGCTCTCGTTCAGGACAGAGAACCATGTGGGTGCGATCACGTTGATCGACTTTGTGTTGTCGACGCGCTCCGCCAGGGTTGCGTTTCCGGCTGCGCCTGCGATCATATGCCACGCCATATTTACTTTGCCGTCCAGTGCGGTTCTCTTATAGGCAGGTTCTGTATAATTCGTGACCGGCGTTGTCGTCACCGTTTCCGAATCCGTCATTTTCCGGTTCTCGATGTAACCGATCAGGGCGTCCTCTGTCTCTACCTTGCACCAAGTATCCATCTTGTCGAGGATGACCACTCTGGTCCCGGAAGGGACTTCCGCCACCACTGCGCTCTTGACGCCGCCCGATACTCGCAGGCTCGTATCTCTTGTGACGGTCGCTTCCTGGCGCTCGCCCCACTCTGTATAGATCCTCATGCGGTTGGGTGCGGAGAAGGTCTCATACGAGAAGTTGCTGTATTTGGCCACAAAATCCAGTGCCACATACAGGATCTCTCCGTTCTGGACACAGATCGCATACTCCTCCGTGGTCTCATTGCCAGACGTGTCTTTCCATGTCTGACTCCCTTCCTGCGCGTACACACGCGTCTCGGGAAGACAATAGCTGAGCTCGATATCCTCCTCCGAGTAGTAGAACCGGTCGTTGATCAATGACTTTACGGCCTCCAGATCCAGATAATAGTGCTCGCCGATCTTCTTTGCGTGATAATCGGACAGCTGGTCCTGAAGGATCACGGGATAATCGTCTTCACTCTCCACTCCGTAATATGCGTTCACATCCGCTTTCTCTGCGCTATATGAGTATTTGACATAATAAGTCCTGTAGAACACTGTGCCAAGGACGCCGATCAGAATCAAGATCACAATTGTCGGCAATACTTTCTTCATAAGCTCTCTCCTTTCAAATATACGTGCCTATTATACCAAAGTATGCCTATCGTAACAAACAAAAGAATCCAGGCATGACGGAACGCTTCGCACACCGTCTGTCGCAAGCGGGTCTTCCGCAGTACTGGCCGATATACGAAGCGTTCCCAGAAATGAAGGCAATATGACTTAAGATTTGGCGTAAGACGCAAGACGACAGTCTTACAATGATTAGCGGCGGCCGTAAGAGACACAAAGGAGTCTTTTTTTCCGTGAGTTTGTCCGCTGTACCCGACAGCCGCCCGGGAAGCATCGAAACTGTATCTTTTTTTCACAAATAGCAGTTTATATTTTGACGCTTAACTCGTTGGAAGCTTTTCATGTCGATCTGACAATGGATCTCAGACAACAGGAGTTTCCCATTGATAATATGTATTTAAGATATGAATAAATAAAACAGGTTGTGGGCCATCACCTCCCCGCCGATACAGACTGTTTCATCTGCTTCCGCCCATATTCTAGTACAGGCTTTTGCCGCGCTTCAACACTGCGGAGCTCCTAAAATACGAAAGCGGGCATTCTTGTGATTTTCGCACAAAGCGTCTTTTGCGCGCTAAATCTTCTATTGACGAGGGTTGTCTCTATGGGTAAAAATGTATTCAATACAGTATTCCAAACACAGATTTAAAAAGGATGAATATGAAGATAGAAAAGATCAGCAACACCCAGATCCGCTGTATTCTGACAGGCGAAGATCTGGCGAGCAGACAACTTAGATTAAGTGAACTGGCATACGGAACGGAGAAAGCGCGTGCCTTATTCCGCGATATGATGGAACAGGCCGCCATCCAGTGCGGCTTCGACGCCGAGAACTATCCGCTCATGATCGAGGCCATTCCTCTTGGCGCCGACAGCATTGTCCTCATCGTGACCAAGGTGGATAATCCGGAGGAGTTGGACACACGCTTTTCCAATTTTGCCCCCTCTGTCAAGAAGGATGCGCTGCCGCCCCAGGCGCCGCCCTCACAGCTCAGTCAGCTGCTAAACGCCCTGAAGGCGAACGGCACCGGTCCGCAGGGAAAGACGCCGGAAGAGGTCATGAAGGAGAGGCGGGACTTTCTTTTGACGTCACGCCTGTATTCCTTTACGTCTATGTCCGACGTCATCCGCGCCTCGAAGCTTCTCGCCGGTGCGTATGAGGGAGACAGTTCTTTGTACCGCGACGAAAAGACACAGCTCCTGTATCTTCTCCTGAAGATGCACGACGTCGACGAAGTCAGCACCATGCAGAGCGCATTGGCCGCGCTCTCCGAGTACGGGCAGCTCGAAAAGATCAGTCCGGCCAGACAGCAATATGTAGTCATGCATTGCAGTCCGATCCTGCAGCGCGCCGCGATCGAGACGCTGTCTACACTGTGAATATGATTTGCATATTTTGTGAAAACAGGTGCATTCCGGCACCTGTTTTTTCTGTTTTGCTCCATATAGATTGATTTCTAATCCATTAAGACATACCTTGTTTTCTGTAATTATTTCGCAATAATTTGTCAAAACATTCCATTTTCAGATTTATTGAGATTTCCGTCTTTTTCTGTGAAACTTTCACAATAGTTAGGGATTACTAACCTATTTTTTCGTTATAATTACTGGACTTTTCTAGATACAATCATAAAATGACATTGTATTTTACAGTACCCGATGCTAGAATTAAAATGCTAGATAAGCTGTGGGTTATACAACTTAGCGGTTTACCGCTGCAATATTTACAGGAGGAAAACAAATGGCAAGAAAGTTTCTCACCATGGATGGTAACGAAGCTGCTGCACACGCCGCGTATGCGTATACAGAAGTAGCTACCATCTACCCCATCACCCCTTCATCTGTTATGCCTGAGCATGTTGATGAGTGGGCTACAGCCGGACGTAAGAACATCTTTGGTCAGCCCGTTCAGGTTACCGAGATGCAGTCTGAGGCTGGTGCTGCTGGTGCTGTCCACGGCGCAATCGCTGCCGGTGCTATGACATCCACCTTCACAGCTTCCCAGGGTCTTCTTCTGATGATCCCCAACCTTTACAAGATCGCTGGCGAAGGTCTTCCGGCCGTTATCAACGTTGCCGCTCGCTGCGTATGTACTCATGCACTGAACATCTTCGGTGATCACTCTGACGTATACGCTGCAAGACAGACCGGTTGCGCTATGCTTTGCGAGTCCAGCGTACAGGAAGTCATGGATCTGACTCCCGTCGCTTACTGCGCAGCAGTAAAGGGCAAACTTCCCTTCATCAACTTCTTCGACGGATTCCGTACATCTCACGAAATCCAGAAGATCCAGATCTGGGATTATGACGATCTCGATGAGCTGATCGACCATGAGGCAATCGCAGAGTTCCGCGCTAACTGCCTGAACCCTACACATCCCTGCCAGATGGGCTGCGCTCAGAACCCTGACCTGTTCTTCCAGACCCGTGAGGCCTGCAACTCCACTTACAATGCAATGCCTGCAATTGTTCAGGAGTACATGGACAAAGTCAATGCTAAGATCGGCACAGACTACAAGCTGTTCAACTACTACGGCGCAGCAGACGCTGAGAAGGTTATCGTCGCTATGGGCTCCGTCAACGAGACCATCGAAGAGACTGTTGACCACCTCAACGCAGCTGGCCAGAAGGTCGGCGTCATCAAAGTTCGCCTGTACAGACCTTTCTGCACAGAAGCTTTCCTGGCAGCTATTCCGAAGACTGTTAAGCAGATCTCCGTTCTTGACAGAACCAAAGAGCCCGGCTCCATTGGCGAGCCTCTGGCACTGGATGTCAAGGCAGCGATCGCTGGCACTGAGTTCAAGGATGTTCCTGTATTCTCCGGCCGTTATGGTCTTGGTTCCAAGGATACAACTCCTGCTCAGATCATTGCTGTTTACAACAACACTGAGAAGAAAGAGTTCACCATCGGTATCACTGATGATGTAACAAACCTTTCCCTCGATCCCGGCAAAGAGATCGTTACAACTCCCGAAGGAACGATCTGCTGCAAATTCTGGGGCCTTGGTGCTGACGGTACCGTCGGTGCGAACAAGAACTCCATCAAGATCATCGGCGACAACACCGACATGTATGCGCAGGCATATTTTGACTATGACTCCAAGAAGTCCGGTGGTGTTACGATGTCTCACCTGAGATTTGGTAAGAAGCCCATTAAGTCCACTTACCTCATCCACCAGGCGAACTTCGTTGCATGCCACAACCCGGCATACATCCGCAAGTTCAACATGTCCCAGGAGCTGGTAGACGGCGGCACATTCCTGCTGAACTGCTCTTGGAACGCAGAAGAGCTCGAGACACACATTCCTCCGCAGGTCAAGAAGTTCATCTATGATCACAAGATCAACTTCTACACCATCGACGGCGTTAAGATCGGTATCGAGACCGGCATGGGCCCGACACGTATCAACACCATCCTTCAGTCCGCATTCTTCAAGCTGGCTAACATCATCCCCGAAGAGGATGCTATCGGCTACATGAAGGCTGCAGCAGAGAAGACCTATGGCCGTAAGGGCCGCGACGTTGTCGAGAAGAACTGGGCAGCGATCGATGCTGGTGCTAAGAATGTTGTCAAGGTTGACGTTCCCGAGTCCTGGGGCCAGGCTGAAGGTGAAGAGTATGATCTCGTTCACGCAACCGGCGCAAGACAGGATGTTGTTGATTTCGTAAACAACATTCAGGTCAAGGTCAACGCTCAGGAAGGCAACACTGTTCCCGTTTCCGTAGCTGGCGTCTATGCAAATGGTGCTACACCTTCCGGCGCAGCTGCATATGAGAAGCGCGGTATCGCAGTTAACGTTCCCGTATGGAATGCTGAGAACTGCATCCAGTGTACTTTCTGCTCCTATGTATGCCCTCACGCTGCGATCCGTCCTATGGCTCTGACCGACGACGAGTGCGCTAAGCTTCCTGAAGGCACAGTTACGATCCCGCTTATGGGAATGCCCGGATACAAGTTCGCTATCGTTGTATCCTCTCTCGACTGCACAGGCTGCGGCAGCTGCGCAAACGTCTGCCCCGGCAAGAAGGGCAACAAGGCTCTGAGCATGATGAGACTCGAGGAAGGCATGAAGCAGCCTAACGAGCAGGATGCTTTCAACGTAGCAGTAACATTCGAGCCCAAGCAGGATGTTATCGACAAGTTCAAAGAGACCACAGTTAAGGGCTCCCAGTTCAAGCAGCCCCTGCTTGAATTCTCCGGCGCATGCGCAGGCTGCGGCGAGACTCCTTATGCTAAGCTGGTCACTCAGCTGTTCGGCGATCGTATGTACATCGCGAACGCAACAGGATGCTCCTCCATTTGGGGTAACTCCTCACCTTCCACTCCTTACACAGTAAACCACAAGGGTCACGGCCCTGCATGGTCCAACTCCCTGTTTGAGGATGCTGCTGAGTTCGGTTATGGTATGCTTCTTGCAAACCAGTCCCTGAGAGCAAACCTCAAGTCCAAGGTCGAGGCTATTGCCGAGACAGCAGGCGAGGATGTTAAGGCAGCAGCTCAGAAGTGGATCGACACCTTCGCTGTCGGCGCTGAGAACGGCGCAGCAACGGATGCACTGGTAGCAGCTCTTGAGGCTGACGGCTCCGACGCAGCTAAGGAAATCCTTGAGCAGAAGCAGTTCCTGGCTAAGAAGTCCCAGTGGGTATTCGGTGGTGACGGATGGGCATACGATATCGGCTACGGCGGTGTTGACCACATCCTTGCTTCCGGTAAGGACATCAACGTATTCTGCTTCAACACAGAAGTTTACTCCAACACAGGCGGCCAGGCTTCCAAGGCTACTCCTGTCGGTGCTGTTGCACAGTTCGCAGCAGGTGGTAAAGAGACCAAGCAGAAGGATCTCGCAGCTATGGCTATGAGCTATGGTTATGTATATGTCGCACAGATCTCCATGGGCGCTGACAGAAATCAGTGCATCAAGGCAATCTCTGAGGCTGAGGCATATCCCGGACCTTCTCTGATCATCGCATACGCTCCTTGCATCAACCACGGTATCCGTAAGGGTATGGCAAAGGTTCAGGATGAAGAGAAACTCGCAGTGACAACCGGCTACTGGAATCTGTTCAGATTCAATCCTGCCGGCGGCGCTAAGAAGTTCTTCCTGGATTCCAAGCCCGCTACTGATCCTTATATGGACTTCCTGGGCGGCGAGGTTCGTTATACATCCCTGAAGCGCTCCAACCCTGCAAAGGCAGACGCTATGTATGCAGAGAACGAGGCGAATGCAAAGGCTAAATATGCATACCTCGAGAAACTGGGTGCTCTGTACAACGAGTAATTCAGGAATACGACGATAATCGGTAAACGGTTAATCGCCATCCGAAAAAGTGTGCTCCAAAGAGACCTACATGAAATGAATCTCTTGACGGCATCACTGAAAAAGGATAAGATATGATTGTTTCAAGGCACAGATACGGATGTATCTGTGCCTTGAGTGCAAATTAGGCTATTTAGGCTTAGCTAACTTCAAATAAGAAAGGAGACCATTATCATGGCACGTGTTATTAGTGATGCTTGCATCAGCTGCGGTTCCTGCGCTGCACAATGTCCCGTTGAGGCAATCGCTCAGGGCGATACACAGTACGAGATTGATGCAGACGCTTGCATCGATTGCGGCGCTTGCGAGGCTCAGTGCCCTGTTGGAGCTATCTCCGAGGGTTGAGTTTCAGGTCAATGACCCAACTTACATGAAAAGCAAAAGAAGGCTGTCACGTTGTGACAGCCTTCTTTGTTTTATCTGTATTTGTAAAATGTGCCCCTCGGCACATCGCATCAAAAAAAGGACTGCTCGTGCAGTCCCTTTTCATATGCCTCAAATGGCATATCCTATTTGCGAAATGATCACTTGAACAGCTTCTCCATATCCTCGTGGCAGATGGGTCTGATCCCGTTCTGGGTGAGGACTTTGATCGCTTTATCATTGTCCTCGACACGCAGGATCATGAACGCGCTGTTCGCTTTTTTGGCAAGGAATGCGTAGGAGTATTCCAGGTTGACCTGGTTGTCTCCCAGGATGTTGAGCATCCTGACCAGTGCGCCGGGTTTGTCCTGGATCTCCACTGCGATGACCTTGGTGATGGAGCAGACGTAACCCTCATCCTTGAGGATCCGGATCGTCTCAAACGGATCGTCCACGATGACACGGACGATTCCGAAGTCCTCGCTCTCTGCCAGGGAGAGCGCACGCAGGTTCATGTTGCTCTTTTCCAGGATCCTGGTAAATTCCGCCAGTGCGCCGGGCCGGTTCTCCAAAAACACGGAAATCTGTTTGACTGTCATGTTCCCTTCCTTTCTCCTCTCTCAAAGAGGTGGTCTATCCATTTGTTAAAACGCCTCAGCCTTTATACAGGTCTCTCTTGTCGATGACACGCTTCGCTTTGCCCTCGCTTCTCGCGATCGTCTTGGGCGCCACGAGCTTAACCACACAGTAAATACCGAGCATGGCCTTGAGTGCGGTGACGAGCTGTTTCTCTCTTGCGGAGATCTCCTTGAGGGAGTCGGAGAACATCTCCGGCGTCATCTCGACCTGCACCTCGATGCGGTCGCTGTTGTTGGCCCTTGTGACGACGATCTGGTAGTTGGCCGGATAGCCGCAGTTGAGCAGTACGGTCTCGATCTGGGACGGGAATACGTTGACGCCCTTTACGATCAGCATGTCGTCGCTTCGTCCCATTGGCTTGGACATTCTCACGTGGGTCCTGCCGCAGGAGCACGGCTCATCGTTCAAAATACCTATGTCCTTGGTCCTGTAGCGGATCAGCGGAAATGCCTCCTTGGTTATGCTGGTGAATACGATCTCGCCCTTCTCGCCGTGCGGGACCGGCTCTCCGGTCTTGGGATTGATGGTCTCCACGATGAAATGGTCCTCATTGACGTGCATGCCGCGCTGTTCGCTGCACTCAAATGCTACGCCGGGACCTGAGATCTCTGTGAGACCGTAGATATCATATGCCTTGATCCCGAGACCGTTCTCAATGTCGCGGCGCATCTCCTCGGTCCACGCTTCCGCGCCGAAGATGCCGGCTTTGAGTTTGATCTGGTCGCGCAGTCCGCGCTCATTGATCGACTCTGTCAGATAAGCCGCATAAGAAGGTGTGCAGCACAGAACCGTTGTGCCGAGGTCTGTCATAAACTGGAGCTGGCGGTCCGTGTTTCCGGAGGACATGGGGAGCGTCAGGCTTCCCAGTTTGTGGGAGCCGCCGTGAAGTCCTGCTCCGCCGGTGAAGAGGCCGTATCCGTAACATACCTGTACGACATCATCTTTGGTCGCACCCGCTGCGGCAAGGGCTCTCGCGCAGCACTCCTCCCAGAGGTCGATATCGTTCTGCGTATAGTACGCGACAACTCTTCGTCCGGTCGTTCCGCTCGTAGAGTGGATCCTGACACATTCCGACATCGGTACTGCGAGAAGCCCGCTGGGATACTGGTCCCGAAGGTCATCCTTGGTCATCGTGGGCAGAAGATGCAGATCCTGGATTCCATGAATGTCCGAAGGCTTTACGCCGAGATCATCCATCTTCTTTCTGTAATAGGGGACTGTATTGTAAACTCTCTCGACCTGCTTGACCAGTCTCTCGTTCTGCCAGGCCGTGATCTGCTCCCTTGAGGCGCATTCCACCTCCGGATTAAAATAGTGTTCCATGTATTCCTCCATGCCTGTAACCTTGTTGTATCAATGAGGATCAGCGTGCAAGATTCGCGAATTTGGTGAGCGCCGGCTGCCAGCTCAGTTCCACGGTTCCGATGGGGCCGTTTCTCTGCTTGGCTATAATAATTTCCGCCACGCCTTTCTTTTCTGAATCCGGGTTATAGTAATCATCTCTATAGATAAACATGACCACGTCCGCGTCCTGCTCAATTGCGCCGGATTCACGAAGATCCGACAACATCGGTCTGTGGTTGGGACGGGATTCGACCGCTCTCGACAGCTGGGACAGCGCGACAACAGGCACATTGAGTTCTCTTGCAAGCGCTTTTAAGGAGCGGGATATATCCGAGATCTCCTGCTGTCTGGAATCGCCTGATTTGCCGCTGCCGCTCATGAGCTGCAGGTAGTCGATGATGATGATCTCAAGGCCAAACTCCATCTTGTACTTGCGGCACTTGGACCGCATCTCCTGCACGGTGATGGCGGGCGTATCATCGATGATCAGCTTACTCTCTCCAATGTTGCCTGCGCTCTCGATCAGGTCGGCCCACTCCTGCTCCGTCAGTTCGCCGGTTCGGATCTTCTGTGCATCGACATGGGATTCCATAGAGAAGAGACGGTTTGTCAGCTGTTCCTTGGACATTTCCAGTGAGAAGATGGCCGCGCAGCGGTTTTCCTTGAGGACGATATGCTGCGCAATGTTCAGGACCAGCGCTGTTTTGCCCATGGAAGGCCTTGCCGCGATCAAAATAAAGTCAGAAGGTTGAAGACCCGCTGTCCGGTTGTCCAGATCTGTAAAGCCAGTGGACAGTCCTGTCACGTTGCCCTTGATATGGCTGGCGTATTCGATCTTCTCGATCGCATTGAGAACAATCTGGCGGATTGGCACAAAACCGGAGGCGTCCCTTCTCTGGGAGAGCTCAAAGATCTTCTTCTCCGCCTGGTTCATGATCTCTTCCACCTCGTCCTTCTGGTTATAGCAGGCGCCGGCGATCTCTTCGTTGACGCGGATCATCTTGCGCAGCAGCGACTTCTCAGCGACGATCCCCGCATAGGATTTGATATTGGCGGACGTAGGCACCTGGTCGATCAGATCCAGAATCATACTGCTGCTGTAGATCTCCGGCGGAAGATTCTTCTCGCGAAGTCTTGTCTGCAGCGTCACAGGGTCGACCGCTTCCCCTTTCTGGTGCATCTGCAGGATCGCGGAAAAGAGGACTCCGTACTGCCGTGCATAAAAGTCCTCTTCCTTGAGCATTTCCGAAGCGATCTCGATCGCCTCCGCGTCCATCAGCATTGCGCCGATGACGGACTGCTCCGCTTCGATACTATGGGGCATTACTCGTTTGATTGCATCTTCTTCTGTCATGTAAAGCGCTGCTCCTCCTGCCTGTGTCTCATGCGCCGCTGACCTGTCCCGAAGCCGGTCAGGCCTGTTTTACTACCACGTTAAGTGTTCCTGTCACCTGCGGATGCAGCTTGATCGGAACCTCGAATGTGCCGAAAGACTTAATAGGCTCCGCGACCTGGATCTTCTTCTTGTCCAGATCCAGTCCATGCTGATCCTTGGCCGCTGCCGCGATTTCCTTGGCAGAGATCGATCCGAATACTTTGCCGTTCTCGCCGGCCTTCATGCTGACGACGATCGTGCGTCCCGCAAGGTCCTCTGCCATCGCCTGCGCATCCGCAAGCTTCTTGGCTGCTACCTTATCCTCATGCGCCTTCTGGAGTCTGAGCTCGTTTTTGTTTCTCTCTGTCGCCTCTACGCCAAGTTTCTTGGGCAACACAAAGTTACGGGCATAGCCGTCGCTTACCTTGACGATCTCGCCCTTTTTGCCAAGTGATTTTACGTCCTGTAACAAAATAACCTGCATATGTTCCCTCCATTTCCGAAGTGCGTCCGCACTTCTGTATCACAAATCTCCCGCTTCGATCATATTGCTGATCGTCGCTTTGAGCGTTGCTATTGCTTCCTCGATCGTGACATTGTCCAGCTGGCAGCCCGCAATATTCAGATGGCCGCCGCCGCCCATTTTTTCCATGATCAGCTGCACGTTCACTTCATCGATGGAACGAGCGCTGATAAAGACCTTGCCCTGATACCTTGTGAACACGAAGCTCGCCTTGACGCCCTTGATGTCCAGCAGGTCATTGGCTGCCTGCGCGCCGACAACGGTTGGGCTCTGCACGTTTTCCGCGCTGCAGATGGAGATCGCATAGGCGTCTCTGAAAATCTGGGCGTGTGATACAGCGTCTGCCTTGGCTCTATAGGCCACAACGTCCTCCCGGAAGAGTTTGCGGACTCTTGTGACATCCGCGCCGCAGCGACGCAAAAAGGCTGCCGCTTCAAAGGTGCGCACGCCGCTTCGGTTGGTAAAGTTGTTGGTGTCGACCACAATACCGCCGTAGATCGCGTCCGCTTCCTCGGGTCTTACCTTGATATTCTCTCCCGTGTACTGCAGGATTTCCGATACCATCTCGCATGCGGAAGAGGCATAGGGCTCCACATAGGAGAGCGTCGCGTTTTCGATCACTTCCTTGCCCTGCCTATGGTGATCCAGCACAACGATCGATTTACACAGCTTCAACAGCTCCGGGCACTCGGTGCGGCTGGGCGTATTGACGTCGACCACAACCAGCGCCGAATTGTCCGTGACGGATTCAATCGCCGTCACGCTGTCAATGATCATATCCTTACTATAATTTTCGTTTTTCTCAAACAGCGTCAGAACCTGCCGCAGCGATACCGTCCTCTCGTTGAGAACAATATAGGCTTTTCTGTTCAGGGTCTGCGCAATCCTGTAAATACCAAGCGCCGCGCCAAAGCTGTCGGGATCTCCCAGACGGTGGCCCATGATAAAGACCGTATCTCTGGTATTGAGAATTTCCTTGAGCGCCTGCGCCTTGACTCTCGCCTTGACACGCGTACTCTTTTCCACCTGCCGGCTCTTTCCGCCGTAGTAGGTGACGTTCTCAGAGTTCTTGACGACGGCCTGATCGCCGCCACGGCCAAGCGCCAGATCAATGGCGTTTCTCGCGAATTCATAATTCTGCGCATAGGAGAGTCCGTCCAGACCGATTCCTATACTCAGTGTGATGGCCATTTCATTACCGATCTTGACTGTTTTGGCATCCTCGAGCAGATCGAAGTGATCCTCCTCCAGCTGCCGTAGCGCCTTCTTGCGCATGACGATCAGGTACTTGTCCTTCTCCATCTTGCTGCAGATTCCGTCGATGGAGGAGAAGTACTTGGTCACCTTACGGTCGATCAATGCGACCAGGAGGGACTTTCTGACATCCTCCAATGTATCGACGGCTTCCTCATAGTTGTCGATGTAGACAAATCCGACCACCATGCTCTGGTCGTCCACTTCCTGGATCGCAATACGGGCTGCCGTGTCGTCGATCAGGAACAGGGAATACAGTTCGCCCTTTCTGGCTTTCTCATCCAGCATCGTATTGGAGGGCAAAAGATCGATCAGGTTCAGCTTCCTGATCTGCGCCATGTAGTTGGTCCCCTCCATCTCGACCTGAATCCGGATCTCCTTTTCATCCTTGGGAAGGCCCTCCCTGCGGATGGACGGGAAGATCGTCGTGATCGAGCGGCGATAATCCGAATCTCTGTGGACAGCCGTGCCAAAGGTGTCGTTGAACCACATGATCTTGCCGGTCTCGTCCAACAGCGCATAGGGAATATCAAAGTTCCGCAGCAGCTCTCCCTGCATCTCGCCGTATGAGGTGGCAAATTCCACCATTTCCTTGCGCAGAATCTCGCTGTTATTCAGATACATATACAGCGTAAAGATAAAATAGATGCACAAAAATACGGTCAAAATCACGCCGATCGGCCAGTAGATGAAGTAGATCAGCACAGTGATCGCTGAAAGGAACACCCCCAGGAGCATCGGTATTTTGAAAAAGGCGCTGAGTTTCTTCTTACGTCTCTCTTGACGGCTCATGCATCAGTTCCTCCGGGTTTTCCCGGTATCTGCGGATCCATTCTTTGTACGGAATGTCCGGATCCAGGATCAGTTTGCCGTGGTCGGCTGTGCCGATCACAAACTTACTATAGTCACCATACTGACGGCGCAGGTGCACCTTGTAGCCAGCGGGCACCGGCACCTTGAGCATCTCGAAATCGAGGTACTCGGTCCCTTCAAATTCGGAGCGATAATCATACATCTTGATCCCATAAGGCTGGAAGCTGATCTTGCCGACATATTTGGTCGGAAGATCGTTGTACTTTCTGCACTCCTCATCAAATTTCTCGTACGCGTCCTGCCAGGAATAGACCTTGCTCACAAGCGGTGCTACCAGATGGGCCGCCTTGCGGAGTCTGGATGCGTTCTCCGGGTCAAACCCTTCCGTCGTGCGATAGAGCTTCTTGGCCTGCTCTCTGTACTGGTCGATCCGCTTCATCTGCTTGTTCCAGAGCTTTCTGTTGCGGATCACGTTGTCAAGCGGAAAGATATCGATAAAGATACCCTGGTTAAAAGGCACGTCCTTCTTGACTTCCTCGACCAAAACACCTGTCGTATTGGAATTGCGAAGCTGCGCATGGCCTCTGAAATAGCCCTTGTCCGTCTCGCAGATCTGGAAGAAATAGGGGTCTTCAAATTCATCCGCATGGGTGCAGAGCAGATCATACTGGTCTCTGAGCATCATAATATCAATATCGTCGTCCCAGGGAATAAAGCCCTTGTGCCTCTCCGCACCAAGGATCGTTCCGCCGGACGCGTAATACTGGATGCCGTATTTCTCGCAGACCTGCTGCAGCTGATAGAGAAGGTCGAGTTCCACAGCCCAGACTTTCTTCATATGCGCGGAGACCACATATCCGCAGCGCTCTTCTTCCTGATAAAAAGAATCCGCTATTTCAAGTTGTTTCATAAATCACCTCTCGACAAGTACTACGCCGCAGTGTGAACTGCGTAATTGCCGCGTCATTTCAGTAAAGTATACCACTAAATGGGGATAGCAAAAAGCCTTCTTCCCTGATTCTCCGGGAAGAAGGCTTTCTTGTTTACCTATACTGCCCCGGCGCTCAGCGCTCTGTGTAGGGCATAAGAGCCAGATGACGGGCTCTCTTGATCGTAACGGTCAGCGCTCTCTGGTGAGTTGCGCATGTGCCGGTGATCCGTCTGGGAAGGATCTTTCCGCTCTCAGACACATACTTGCGAAGCTTTGCAACATCCTTATAATCGATAGCATTATCTTTGCCGCAAAATACGCAGACTTTCTTTTTTCTATGGAAGCCGCCTCTTCTTTTGAAAGGCGCGTCTTTTCTTTCGGTATAAGCCATATTAACCTCCTGTATTATTTCAGATTACACAGCTGGTCTGGCGAGAGGACGATCATGCGAAAGGAAGTTCCTCGTCAATTCCATCCGGAATGTTCATGAAGCCATCAAGGCTGTCATTGGAAGATGCTGCGGGTGCATTGTTCTGGGGAGCCTGGTTTGCTCCGTTGTTATAACCGCCGCCATAATTGCCGCCGTTATTATTATAATTGTTCCCGCCATTATAGTTGTTGCCGCCGAAATTACCGCCGTTTCCACCATAATTGCCACCGCCAAAGTTATTGCCGGACGCTGCATTTCTGCTCTCCGCGAACTCCTGCTCTTCTACAACCACCTCTGTGGTGTAAACCTTGACGCCGTCCTTGTTGGTGTAACTACCGGTCTGAATGCGGCCGACGATTGCCATCTTCGTGCCCTTTTTCAGGTACTTCTCTGTGAACTCGGCAGATTTTCCAAACACAACGCAGGGAATGAAATCTGCATTGTTTCCGTCGTTATTGTTACGGTTAAATCTGCGGTCTACCGCCAGTGTATATCTGGCGATGCACATGGAATTATCGCCCTGTGTGTATCTGATATCGGGGTCCCTGGTCAGGCGCCCCATTAAGATTACTTTGTTCATTCTGACCTCTGCTTTCTGTTAAGCCTCGTCTTTCTTAACACACAGATATCTGATGACATTGTCCATAATGCGCATGCGGCTCTCGATCTCATGGATAGAGGAGCCTTCAGCCTCGAAAGGAATGAAGTAGTAGTACGCTTCGTTCATCTTCTGAATTTCATAAGCGAGCTTCTTCTTTCCCCAGTCTTCGACCTCGCCGACCTCACCGCCAAAACGGGCGATCAGGGCTTTGCATCTGTCAACTACGGCTGTTCTTGCTTCATCGTCAATCTGCGCATTGACAACAACGGCTAACTCGTATTTGCTCATGTGTTCTTTACCTCCTTCTGGTCTCTGGCCCTCACTCGCCGGTGAGAGCAAGGAAAATATAGCGGGACAAATCCCACGGAAGTTCATTTTAACATAGCTTTTGTGTCGTTGCAAGTAATAATCCCGCAGATTATTACATTTTTTTGTAATAATCTGCGGGATCATTTCTAAAAAACGCGATTCGGTTTATTTCTCGTATCCAACCAGGAAGGCCTTGGTATTGATCTCCACCGTCTTGGGCGGAACCTTCTCCTCAATGACCTTGAGCCACTCCTCTCTGGTGAAGTCCATGTGCTTGGCTGCCATTCCCAGAACGACGTTGTTGAAGACTCTGGAATTGCCAAGGCGGAGCGCCTCGTCCATGGCATCGATCTTGTAGACCTTATATTCCTTCTCCAGGTTCTCGATGATATTGTCGGGATACTTGGCTGCGCCCATGACAACGCTGATCGGATCGATCCGCCAGTCATTGACGATCAGGACGCCGTCCTCTTTGAGGAAGTGCGCATAGCGCAGTGCCTCGAGTCTCTCGAAGGCGATCAGCACATCTGCCTGTCCCTCTTCTACGATGGGCTCCGCAACGCTGTCGCCGTAACGGACAAATGTGACAACGCTTCCGCCGCGCTGTGCCATTCCGTGCACCTCAGAGACCTTTACCTGATATCCGGCGTTTCCCATCACGCCGCCGAGAATACGGCTGGTGAGCAGGGTTCCCTGTCCGCCGACACCTACGATCATAATATTCTTTGTTTCCATCTGCTTACCTCCTACGCCGTCTCAGGCCTTGACCTTATTAAGCGCGCCGAATTTGCAAAGGCTCATGCACAGACCGCATCCGTTGCACATGGTCTTGTCGATCGCGATCGAGCCGTCCTCATTTCTCGTAAGAGCAGGGCAGCCGGGACGCAGGCAGGCGCCGCAGTGTACGCATTTCTCCGGAAGGGGCTCCACCTTGTAGGGATGCTTCTGGTCCTTGAGGAGGGCGCAGGGTGCCTTGGCCACAATGACGGAGAGCTCCTCTTTTTTGACTTCTTCTTTGATGACCTTGGTCAGCGCGTCGAGATCAAAAGGATTCACAACGTGGACATTGGTAATGCCGATGCCATTGCACAGGTTCTTGAAGTCCACAGCGGGAACGATCTCGCCGGAGAGGGTCTTACCTGTCGCGGGATGGTCCTGATGACCGGTCATGCCTGTTGTGCGGTTATCGAGAATGATGACCGTGCCGTGGGACTGGTTGTAGAACATATTGATCAGGGAGTTGACGCCTGTATGCATGAACGTGGAGTCGCCGATGACAGCAACCCAGTTCTTGATATAGTCGTGCCCCTTGGCCTTCTCCATGCCGTGCAGGGAGGAAATACTGGAGCCCATGCAGACAGTCGTGTCAACCACGGACAGCGGTGCAAGCGCGCCAAGTGTGTAACAGCCGATGTCGCCGGCCGCATGGATCTTGAGCTTGTTGAGTACAGAGAATGTCGCGCGGTGCGGGCATCCGGGACAGAGAATCGGCGGTCTGGGCGGAATCTGCGGCTCAGCCTTGATACCGAGATCCTGACCAAGGACCTTTTCTCTGATCATATTGGCGCTGTACTCGCCCTGGATCGTGAATCTCTCCTTGCCGATGCAGGAGATGCCCCAGGACCTGACCTGCTCTTCCACGACGGGTTCCAGTTCCTCGAAGATATAGAGTTCGTCGACCTTGGAAGCGAAGTCCTCGATGAGTTTTCTGGGAAGTGGATGGCACATACCGAGCTTGAGGATGGATGCATTCGGGCATACTTCCTTGACATACTGATATGCGATACCCTCGGTGATGAAACCGATCTTCTTGCCGTTCAGCGTCATATCGCCCATCTCGACCTTATTGAAAGGCGCTGTGTTGGCGTACTCCGCCAGGTCCTTCATGCGCTGCTCAACAACCACGTGGCGCTTCTTGGCCATGCCGGGCATCATCACGTTTTTCTGGATATTGCGCTCATAGGGCTTGTCCGCGATTTCCTCGCGGTCACACAGCTCCACTTCACACTGGGAATGCGCAAGTCTGGTCGTCGTTCTTACGATCACAGGCGTATCAAACTTCTCGCTGATCTCGTACGCATATTTGATATAGTCCTTGGCCTCCTGGGAGTCCGCAGGCTCCATGCAGGGGATGGCCGCCGCACGGCACACCATTCTGGTATCCTGCTCGTTCTGCGAGCTGTATAGACCGGGGTCATCCGCTACAACTGCCACCAGGCCGCCATTGCATCCAATATAGGAGAAAGAATACAGGGGATCCGCCGCCACATTCAGGCCGACCATTTTCATGGTGCAAAAGGATCTTACGCCGCTGATCGAAGCGCCGATCGCAACTTCCGCGGCCACTTTCTCATTGGGCGCCCATTCTGCATAGACACCGGGATATTTGACCAGTTCTTCACTGATCTCTGTGCTGGGAGTACCAGGATATGCGGATGAGACTTTACAGCCAGCCTCCCACACGCCTCTGGCAATCGCCGCATTGCCGAGCATCATTTTCTTCTCGCTCATGTTTTTCTCCTCGTTCTACTATATTTGCAATGCTCCGGGATGGTCCCGGAGCACTCCATATCATTTACCGAATCTGTCTCTTGCCCGTTTCAGGTCATCCGCATCGTCGATCTCGCACCACATATCTTCCGGTACCTCGACGATTCTGAAGTCGCACTCGCGATAATACATAAGGCTGCCCAGAACTTTCTCGTAATAGCTGTTCTCACCCATGTGTTCCACATACCAGCGCACCAGCGGCATGTATTTGTCCCTCACGAATTCTTTGCGGAACTTGTACATATTCACTGTCTTGCGGGTATCTGTATAATCGAAATCACTTGCCTGCCACTTGCCAAGGATCAGCTCCAGCGCCTTGTTCCCATCGACACGGATCACTGTTCCGTCCATGGTCTTCGGGTTGAAGGGGGTCACCAGGATGGAGCACTCGCCCTCTCCCTTGAGGAGTGCCTCCAGCATCTCCTTGTGGTAGTAGATATCGCATTCCAGCATCATCATATCGTCGTCGCAGAAATCTGCCGCCATGTACAGGGAAACCACATTGTTGGTCTCCAGATATCTCTTGTTTTCAAAATATCGAACAGGCACGCCATTCCATTCGTTGCCGATATGCTCTTTGATATAGTCTGCCATGTGGCCCACAACGATTCCGACCTCGGATACGCCGAGCGCCGTCACGTTGTTCAGTGCATTACACAGAAGCGGGGTTCCGTTGACCTCCACCATGGACTTGGGGATTGTATTCGTAATGGGCTGAAGCCTCTTTCCAAAACCTGCCGCAAGAATCAAAGCCTTCATAAATATATATATCCTCCGTCAAAAAATGAATAGATATCAATAGATTCGCTCTATTTTAACATATTTAAAGGCGTATCACCACTCCCGCGCAGGGACCCGTAAAAAGCCCTTGCCGCCTTTGTGCATAAATGCCTCTCCGGCCCGTAGCAGGCCGGAGAGGCGTCCCAAACACATCTATAATCCTGTCTGCTGCGGCCCTCATCTCAATCGCCGCAAGCGCACAGCACATCGCAAGGTGCTCAGTCGATTCTGACGATCCATCCCTCAGGCGCTTCGATCCGGCCCATCTGGATGCCTGTCAGTGTGTCATACAGCTTCTGCATAACAGGGCCCATCTTCTCCATACCGTTTGAGAACTCGATCTCTTTGCCGTGATCGTTGATCTTGCCGATCGGGGAGATGACAGCTGCTGTACCGCAAAGTCCGCACTCCTTGAAGTCGCCGTTCTCGACCTCGGACAGAAGGACTTCTCTCTCCACGACCTTCATGCCCAGATAGTTCTCCGCCACATAGTGGATGGAGCGGCGTGTGATCGAAGGAAGGATGCTGTCGGAAGCGGGGATGACCAGTGTGTTGTCCTGATCGACCAGAAGGATATTGGCGCCGCCTGTCTCCTCCAGCTTGGTCCTTGTCGCAGGATCCAGATAAATGTTCTCCGCGAAGCCCTGCTTGTGCGCATCAACGATCGCATGCAGGCTCATTGCATAGTTGAGTCCGGCCTTGATGTGGCCTGTTCCTCTCGGAGCCGCGCGGTCAAAATCACTGACGCGGACAACGATCGGCTTTGCGCCGCCCTTGAAGTAAGGGCCTACAGGCGTTGTGAAAATACGGAACATATAATCATCTGCAGGCTTTACACCGATTACGGGGCTGATTCCGAACATGTAAGGACGAATGTAGATGGTAGCGCCTGTGCCGTACGGAGGTACCCACGCTTCATTTGCCTTTACGGTTGCCTTGACAGCTTCCACAAATCTGTCGACAGGGAAAGGCGGCATCTCCAGACGGAGGGCCGAATCATACATTCTCTGTGCGTTGAGGTCGGGGCGGAAACATACGATGTGTCCGTCTTCTGTCTCATAAGCCTTCAGACCTTCAAAGACTGACTGGGAATACTGCAGTACGCCTGCGTCCTCGCTCATGACGATCTTGTCGTCGGAAATGAGCGCGCCATCATCCCACTTGCCGTCCTGATACATGGAAACGTATCTCTTGTCTGTTACGTGATAGCTGAATCCGAGATTACTCCAATCAATATCCTTTTTTGCAGCCATTCCTGTCTCCTCCTGCTTCTGATCGTGTTTATAATTCATCACTTTAGTGTGGTGCATTCCCGAACAATTATATTACTCTACTTTTTATTTTTCCAGTGCTATTATGAATTTTTCTGTATATTGGTGTTGAATTTTTTTCACATCACGGATCCAGCAGTGCACAGATTCCCACCAGGCCGGGTCCTGTATTGATCGCAAGTGTCGCATTGATCTGCTTGACAAACAGGATTTCCTTGCTGGTCAGCTGGGTCTCCACCATCTCCAGCATTCTGCCTGCTTCCTCGTTGGCCGCGCCGTGTCCGATGATGATCCAGCAGTGATGCCCTTTGCAGAACTGCATCATCTCATTGAGCAGCTTCTTCTTGCCCTGCTTGGCGCCGCGGATCAGTCCCACCGTATAATAGATGCCTTCTTCATTGCAGGAAATGATCGGCTTTAAGTTCAGGACTTCACCGACGACCGACGTGACTTTGCCGATCCGGCCGCCCTTCTTGAAATACTTGAGCGTATCCATATAGAACATGACCTTGGAATCATAGATTTTGTTGACAAGACCTGCCTTCACCTCCTCGAAGCTCCAGCCGTTCTCCAGTTTGGACGCCGCCCAGATCGCCCAGATTCCCGACGCGACAGATATATTCTTGGTGTCAAAAACGAACACCTCCAGCTCTTCCTGCTGTTCCGCCGCGAGGCGGATCGTGTTGAAGGTGCCGCTCAGCCCGCTGGATATTGCCACCGCGATGATCTTCTCATAACCGGCGGCCCGAATCTCGTCGAATATGTCCTGTACTTCCGCAAGGGAAGGCGTGGATGTGCTGGGATACTCATCGGGGAAACGGCGGTATACCATCATAGGATCGATGTTCACACCGTCGTCATAGTCTTTCTCCGGATACATGACGCGGAGCGGCAGCATCCATATATTATACTTTTCCCTAAAGTTCTGCGGAACATCACAACCGGAATCTGTGAGTACTGCAACTTTATCCTTGTTCATAGGCCCTCCCGGCGGTATAATTGCCGTCTGAATATCTAATTGGATTCTGCCTATAAGCATAAGCTTTTTATTAAATTCAGTCAAGAATTCCGCCTTTTTGCGACGATAATCAAAGGTTCAGCGCCTTCTCTCATTGCCGGTTTGCCCTTGCCTGCGCATATGCTTTATAATGAAGAAAATCGGATTAAAATTGGACATTATATTCCCCGGGAGGAACTACATCTATGCTATCTTTTGACATCCATAACTACGATATTAACAGCGAGCAGGACCTATCGGTCGATGCAGCAGCCGTTCTCAAGAAGAGGGAAGGGCGCACGATCAAATCCGGAGGCCTGTGGGTCTATGACAATGAGATCGCAGCCTTCCGCGGATCGTTTGAAGACGGCGATATCATCTCTGTCGAGGATTTTGACGGATATTTCATGGGATACGGCTTTGTCAACCGTAAGTCCAAAATCACGATCCGCCTTCTATCCCGCCACAAGGATCGTCCTGTAACGCCCGCCTTCCTGACGCAGCGGGTACGCAGCGCATGGGAATACAGAAAAAAGGTGATTGACACCTCCAGCTGCCGCCTTCTGTTCGGCGAGGCGGATTTTGTGCCCGGACTGACTATCGATAAATATGAAGATGTGCTGGTCGTAGAGTCGCTTGCGCTTGGCATCGACCGCCTCAAGGGGTATATCCTTGCCGCACTAGTCAAGGTGCTTGACGAGGATGGGATCAAGGTGCGCGGCATCTATGAGCGCAGCGACGCCAAGGTCCGTGAACTGGAAGGCATGGCAAGAGAAAAAGGGGTTCTCTCAGAACCCTTTGATACCAAAATTCAGATCACCGAGAACGGCGTTCATTATATTGTAGATGTGGAGAACGGCCAGAAAACCGGCTTCTTCCTGGACCAGAAGGACAACCGCCGGGCTATCCATCGCCTCTGCAACGGCGCCAAAGTCCTGGACTGCTTCACCCATACAGGATCCTTTGCCCTCAATGCGGCGGTCGCAGGCGCCTCTTCTGTTGTCGCTGTAGATGCCTCCGATCTCGCGGTGGCCCAGGCGGAGGAGAATGCGCGCCTCAACGGCGTGGAAGACAGAGTCAGCTTCCTGTGCCGCGATGTCTTCGCCCTGCTGCCCGAGCTCATTGAAAAGGGAGAGCAGTACGACATCGTCATCCTGGATCCTCCCGCCTTCACAAAATCCCGCAATTCCATCAAGGCCGCGGCGAGGGGATACCGGGAGATCAACCTGCGCGGCATGAAGTTGGTCAAGAACGGGGGCTTTTTGGTCACCTGTTCCTGCTCCCACTTTATGGATCCGGACCTATTCAAGAAGACGATCGGCGAAGCGGCCAGAGACGCCCACAGAAGACTGCGCCAGGTGGAATTCCGTACCCAGGCGCCGGATCACCCGATCCTGTGGTCGTCGGACGAGTCCTATTATCTCAAATTTTATATATTCCAGGTTGTCGAGGAGTGAACGATTATCTGTATACTGCAGGAAGCAGCCCGTGCAGGCGGATCGCCGCCTCCGCTGCTTTCTGCATTTTTTCTGTCTGCATTGGCTCCTGCTGATCATTGAACTGCTGGAACTGCATGCATAGACCGATCTGTCCGTCCGCTTTGTAGGTCAGGATCCGAGGTTCCACGTTTCTCTCCGCCCGCACTGTGATCACGCCGTCCCGGCAGGTATAGCGGATCGTTCCGTTATATCTGGTACTGTGGACATTCGCAATCTCCATCATGTCCGAAGCCGGCTCCGAGGCCCATCCTGATGCAAACTCATCCGGTGAATCATTGGTGCTGTTAAAGAACGCGAAGGATGGATTGACCGCCTGCAGAAACTCCGGACTGCTGCTCGTCTCTCCGCCGTGGTGACTCATCTTAAAGATATCCGCAGACAGATCCAAGTCCATCTTCAGGATTTCCTTTTCCCACGGTTTCTCGATATCTCCGCAGGTCAGATACCGGATTCCGCCCCCGCTGATCCTTGCCATCAAGGAGTTATTGTTGAGATAGGACCGGTTGTGGTCGTCGCTCTCGAAGGCGGGGCCCAGCAAGATCTCCACCTTCGCATCTCCCACATAGAATTCATCGCCGGTATCAAGGTCGATCAGCGGAATATTCTGTTCTTTGGCCAGATCACGGATCGCGTGGTCCATATCCCGAAACCACCCCAGAAGCGACGCATAGTCATTGTCGGAGGGGACCAGATGCTCGTCGTTGCACATATAAACCGCTGTAATCTTAAAACGGTCGTCCCACATCAGGTGGCGGACGTTTCCAAAATGGTCCGCGTGATAATGTGAAAGATAGATCGCGAATTCCGTATACCCGTTATCCAGAAGGAATTCCTTGAGCGCATCCTCGCAGTCCGGCATAAAGGTATCCATGAGGAGGCACTCACCGTTACTCTCGATCATGGTGCCGTCTCCCCAGCCCTCATCTCCAAAATCGATGGCCGTGATCGTAAGCGGCACGGACGGATCCGGCTCCCGGTTCTGCGCGGCGTAGGCGCGAAGCTGTCCGCCCATGGCCAATATCACCGCAAATATGCAAAAAAATCCCTTTCGAAAAGCGCTCATCTCATCCTCCCGCACTGCTGCTATGGTAAAATAAGGTATGGTACATTTTACACAATAATGAGGAGTGACCGCAATGCCCAAAGAAGTAAACCCGAGAATTCACGTCAATGAACGAGACTTTCCGATACAGGACTACCACTGCGACGATCCCGTCAAAAGAAAGATGGTGATGAAGCTGGCCCGCATGATCACGGACAACATTCCCAGAAAGCTGCCCGGCGGCATGCATGAAAATCATATGGATTTCTGGATTTTGGACCGGCTTTTGACCAAGCGCGAGATCGCGTTCCTGCTCAGCTTTAAGAAGCGCCGCGTGGGCCTTACGACCGCCGAACTGGCGGCCCGCAACAATATCAGCGAAAAGAAGGCGCAGAAGATCATCGACCACCTGCTGTGGATCGGTATTTTGGAGCAAAACAGAGATAACGTGGACCATCACATTCAGTATCTGGTGCCCAAGTGGGTCGTGGGATCCGGAGAATACATGGTCGAGCACAAGACTTTAGCCGACAAGTATCCCGAAGTCGCCACCATGTTCAATCTGGCTCCTCAGGAGCCATTAGAGCTGGCTGCCAAACTGGTTCCGCCCGGCGGAGCCGGTATCGGCATGCATGTCATTCCTGTGGAGAAGGCCATCGACACCGCATCCACTTCTGTCAGCGTGGAGCATCTCTCCCACTGGCTCGACAAATATGACACCTTCTGCACAATGGTCTGCGCCTGCCGCAAGGCACAGCGCATCCGCGGCGAGGGCGTCGGCGATATCGAGGGACACATGTGCATCGGCGTCGGCGATATCGCGGAGTTTCTTGTGACCTCCGGCAAGGATGCCAAGTACGTATCCAGAGACGAAGTGAAAGAAATCCTGGAGCGCGCTGAGAGAAAGGGTTACGTCCACCAGATCACCAACCTGGACGGGCCCAACCGCATTGTCGGTATCTGTAACTGCTCACCCGGCAGCTGCTACGGACTGCGCACCTCCCAGCTCTTTAACACGCCCAACATGTCCCGCAGCGCCTACCGCGCGCATGTGGATCCGGCCAAGTGTGTCGCATGCGGCAAGTGTGTCGAAGTATGTCCTGCCGGCGCGGCAAGATTGGGCCAGAAGCTCTGTAAGGCAGATGGCAGCAAGGTGAAATATCCCATGCACGAGCTGCCCGACGACCACATCTGGGGCGAGGACAAATGGGATCCCGATTACCGCGACCACAACAAGATCAACTGCTATGACACGGGTACTTCGCCTTGCAAGACGGCATGTCCCGCGCATCTGGCTGTACAGGGCTATATCAGGATGGCGGCAGAGGGCCGCTATCAGGAGGCGCTTGCGCTCATCCGGCAGGACAATCCCTTCCCGGCCGTCTGCGGCGCCATCTGTAACCGCCGCTGTGAGGACCGCTGCACGCGCGGCCTTGTCGACGCACCCGTCGCGATCGACGAGATCAAGAAATTCCTGGCGCTCCGCGAGCTGGATCTGGTGAAGGCCGCCGCAGAAAATGGCGGCCATGAAGGCCTCTCCGAAGCCCTTGCGCAGTATCTGCCCATCTGTGAGAACGGTGAAGGCAAGCAGTGGGACGACTACCCCATTGCGGTCATCGGCGCAGGACCCGCAGGTCTTTCCGCCGCGTATTACCTGCGCACGGAAGGATATCCGGTCACGGTCTTCGAGCGCGAACAGCGCCCCGGCGGCATGCTCATGAACGGAATCCCGTCCTTCCGCCTGGAGAAGGATATTGTAGAAGCTGAAATCGAGATCATCGAGAAGATGGGTGCTAAGATTGAGTGCGGCGTAGACGTCGGCAAAGACGTCACGCTTGACGAGCTCCGCGCCCGCGGCTTCAAGGCCTTCTATGTTGCCATTGGTCTGCAGGGCGGCCGCCTGGCCGGCGTACCCGGCGAAGATGCAGAGGGCGTCATCACAGGCGTCGATTTTCTGCGAAAGGCGAATCAGGATCCTACCGTGAAGCTTGACGGCGACGTCGTCGTTGTCGGCGGCGGCAATGTCGCGGCAGACGTGGCTCGCACGGCGCTGCGCGTCACAAATGGCAAGGTCACCATGCTCTGTCTGGAGTCCAGGGACGAGATGCCCGCTGCCAAAGACGAGATCGCGGAAGTGGAGGAAGAAGGCATCACCATCATGAACGGATGGGGACCCAAGGAGGTGCTCTCCGAGAACGGCAAAGTCACTGCCATTGTCTTCAAGAAATGTGTGTCCGTCTATGACAAGGAGCATCGCTTTGCGCCTGTCTATGACGAGGAGGAGACGATCACCATCCCTTGCGGCAATGTTTTGATGGCCATCGGACAGTCTGCACAGTGGGGCGATCTCCTCAAGGGCTCCAAGGTCCACCTGCGCAGGGGCGGGACGGCCATCGCAGATCCGGTCACATTCCAGACGGATGAACCCGATATCTTCGTTGGCGGCGATATCTACCACGGCGCACGCTTTGCCATCGATGCAATCGCAGACGGCAAGCAGGGCATGGTCTCCATCAATCGCTTCGTCCATCCCGGCCAGTCTCTCACCATCGGCCGCGATAGACGCGAGTTCATTGAGCTGGATCGCGACGACATCCGCATCGATTCCTACGACAACGCAAGCCGGCAGGCGCCCGGCCTCAAGCCTGGCAAGGCCTCAGAAACCTTCCGCGACCTTCGCATGCCTCTCACCGAAGAGCAAGTCAAGTTAGAAGCGAACCGCTGTCTCAAGTGCGGCGCTACTGTCGTCGACCTCAACCAGTGCATCGGCTGCGGCCTGTGCACCACACGCTGCGAATTCGATGCCATCCATCTGTCCCGCGACATTCCGCATGCGGCGGATATGCACACTGCGGAAGAAATGATCAAGTGCGTCGGCCCCTATGCGCTGAAGCGCGGATTTAAGATCCTCAAGAGAAAAGTGACCGGAAAATCAGATTATCCGACGGAGCAGTAATTCTTCATAAAAGCAATATAAGCACGGAGGGCATACCCAAAGGGTATGCCCTCCTGCGTTTACAGGTCTTCAGAAATAACAGCCGGCAGGTACTTCCTGCGCTCCCTCTCTACGACCTGCCTGATCCACTCCTGATCTGCGAGGCCGTCCGCTGCCTCCGCCATCGCCGAATCCTGCGCGAAGAGATCGAATTCTACTTGTTTCGAAACCAAAATCCCGCGCACCGCTTCGTCTACTGTGTCTTCGCATAAGAGATGATAAACAAGAACATTCTGCACTTGTCCCATTCGATAGGCCCTGGATATTGCCTGCCAAGTGAGTGAAGGTTTGATTTGTGGCTCGCAGAAGATCACGACAGCTGCTGCCTGTATATTGAGGCCTGTTCCGCCTGACTGGACCTGACATACCAAAACGCTTCCATCCGGGCCGTCCGAAAATCTGTCGACCAGGTTCTGTCTCTCTACTGCCGGAACACTTCCGGTGATCGATCCTATAACACAGTCACCGAGGAAATCGCATACTTTCTGGATCGTATCTCTGAAGTAGGAGTAGATCAGCACCTTTCTGCCCTCGTCCCGCGCCTGTGCACACAATTCTGCGAGGCGAACCGCCTTGGAAGAGCTCGACAAATCTTTTTGTAAAAACGCGACGCGACGCATCCCAGGAAAACTGCCTGCCAAGACCTGCGCACCGTATTCTACGCGGTCCTCTGCCGTCATCTCGCACCATTCCTCCTGCTCGGTGATCGGGGGGAGTTCCTCCAGGACCATGTCGCGCTGCCTTCTCAGATAGACCGGCGCAAGCATTTCTTTAAACTGCGGCACATGGCGCATGCCTGCGTTGGCTCGCACCGTCTCCACAAGATCCGGTCGCACAAAGCCGATCAATTCACACATTTCATCAACCCTATTCTCCAAGGGTGTGCCCGTCATCAGAAGGATCCTCTCTGACTCGTCATCCAGCATGTGGATATACTGCGTTCTCTTCGCCTCCGGATTCTTGATGTAATGTGCCTCGTCAATGACCAGCATGGAAAGGGACATCTGCCCGTCGATCCTATCCACTATTTTGCCCATGCTCTCATAATTAGTAACAGCGGCGCCGCCCAGCTCACGCCAGCTCAGGAACTCGTCCTCCAAATGGGACCCGTGCAGGAGATTGACAGGAAGATCGCTGAATTTCTGGATCTCACGGCACCAGTTGATCATGACCGAGGCCGGGCATACCACCAAAAAGCGGGCAAACTCTTTCTCTCTGTAAATGTGCGTCATCGCCGCAATAGCCTGAATCGTCTTGCCAAGTCCCATCTCATCTCCCAGCAGAACTCGCTTCATGGCCAAAATATACTTAGTCCCGAACTCCTGATAGGCGCGAAGGTCGCCCTTGAATCCCCCCAAGTCCAGTGCAAACGAATTGATCTGTTCAGCCAGCTCAGAGGAGATACTGCTGTACAGGAGCTTTTGCTGTGTGCCGACGCCTGTCAGGCGCTCAATGATGGCATAGTAAGAAGCGCTGTTCTTCTTAAAATCCGCCAGCGCTTCGTCTTCGTTCATCGCAAGAGCCATCCCGTATTGGGAGACAAGACTTTTGACCAGGTTATACCGTTCACCATTACAATAGGCCAAAATTTCACCCACTGCCCGGATTGTCTCTCTCTTGGTGTTTCCGAAGGAGAAAATCCAGTGAAGCCGACTCCGGATCATCACCGACTCTGTCAGCCCCATGATGTCCTCGTGCACGTCTTCTGTAATCGGCTCAGCCTCTCTCCGAATCTGCTCGACTTTTCTGAATTTCGCAATCCGATGGATCAGCTTCCTGCTCTGCACGTCATCCCGGTCCATCGTCAGCCGGATTCTGGCACGTGTGCTGAGGCGTACCAGAAATTCTGACAGAATACTTCGGATCGACGCGATCTGCTTTTCTCCGATTCCCTCAATATTCTGTAGTTTCCAGTCCGATGCCGTATAGAGATCGTAGAGCGTGTGGTATCCCACGCTTTCCAGTAGTCCTGTCCTAATCCCCGCCTTGGAATTTTTGAGTTCCTCCACCGGGATTTCCACCAGAAAATGTGCAGACTCTTTCTTGAGCGCCTCCGCTAATTCCGTGCGCAGCTTCTCCGCATGTCCGTCATACTCAGTGGTGATTTTCCTGAAACTTTGATCCAGTTTCTCCAGATTCCCGATTAGATTTTTGATCTCATTAAAATCCGGCATTCTTTCCACTGCCATCCAACATCTCCTCTAATACAACTCATTTCATACGTATACAAAAGGGCATACCCCAGGGTATGCCCTCCTGCGAATCGTCATCTTCCTATAAATTCCTATAGAATCGGGATCTTGATCTTCATATTCGACAGCGGATACGTCGCGCACGCATGCACATAGTTAAAATCCTTGTCCGCTGCTCTTCTGCCGTCTCCCTCCGGGCAGACGAAATAGTGGCCCGCAAGCACCTTGGTCCTGCAGAAGCCGCACTCGCCGCTCCTGCAGCCGGTCTCGATCCGGATCCCGGCGCGCTCCAGTGCCACGACGATGCTCTCCGTCGCCTTTGCGGGAATCTGCACTTCGCTAATGCCGCGGACGACAGTGATCGTAAAGGTCTCGTCCCGCAGCTCCGTCGGGAATCCCTCATATACGGCAATGTCCTTGGCCTGCCCGAAGACCTCAAAGCGCACGCGCCTTGCAGGCACATCCAGTTTGGCCACTTCCTCCCGCAGGAATTTGTACATAACCTGCGGTCCGCAGATGAAATAGCTGGTATCTTCCGCCGAATACTTGCGGATCAGTTCAGCTGTCAAAAATCCCTTCTCTCCGGTCCAGCCGGGCTCGTTCCCACTCAGAACATGCACGATATGCAGCTTGTCGCTGGCTCCATCCAGTGCATCCAGCTCCTCCTTCATGACTATATCGTCCGAAGAAACGGATCCATAGAGAATCGTCAGGTCGATGTCCAGCGTTCCGTTCACCACTTCCTTGGCCATAGAGGCAAAGGGCGTGATGCCGACGCCGCCGGCCAGCGCCACGACGTGCCTTGCATCGCGCAGAGGCTCATAGTAGAACTGCCCCAGTCCCATGGTTCCTGTCAAAACATCGCCGACCTTCAGGCTATCATTGACATAATCGCAGATAAAGCCGTCGCCCTTGGATCTTCTGACAGTGATCTCCACAAAGGGATGCTCGTCGGATTCTCCGTCCGCATAGGCCGCTCTCGCCTCATAAGGGGCCGAAGAGATGGAATAGGGCCTGGAGATCAGACTTCCGCCGATCTTGAAATCCAGAACAATATACTGTCCCGCATAGAAGAAGGGCAGCTTCTTGCCGTCGGTGCGCTCGAAGCGGATGGTCTTGGCCGTCTTGCAGGCGGGCGTGATCTTCGTGACCACAAGCTCGATCGGTCCGGGATGCCACTCGCGGGACACCTCTCCGATGGGGTCTGTGCTCTCCAGCGCGGGAGACGCAGATGCGAACGCCGCAAGGCGCGCTTTGGTGACGCGGGAGGCTCCGCCGACGTCTTTCAGGAAATTCTTCACTTTCATCGTTTGGCCTCCTTTCTTGCAGCGATGTCATCCAGCACGTTTTTGGCGGCTTTGCGGCCATTGGTCACGGCCGGTCCCATGCCGTCTCCGGAAATGGCGTGGGCACCCGCAAATTCCAGCCTGTCGATGAATTTCTCCTCTTCCGCTGTCTGCAGTCTGGCCACGATGTGGTCCTCCATAGTGTGGGCGTAGCCGTAGATACAGCCGTTCCAGGCGCCTGTATAGTGCGCTATGGTCATGGGCGTCTCAATGACGCACTCCAGCACATGGTCCAGAAGATTTACGCCAAAATAGTCCGACATATCGTCAATCAACTGCTTTGCCACTTCGTGCTTGACGCGATCATAATCCTCTGCCTTGACCGTCTTCCAGCCGTCCACACGGGGAAGAACCGTCACACTGAAGGAACATGTCCCTTCCGGTGTCACGCCGGGATTGCCGTAATTGTGGCAGATGCAGGTGAGATACCTGTAAGGCCCAAGGCCAGCCAGATTCTCATACAGCACGTCTGTATCCATTGTGTCGCCGCGGAAAATGCTGTAGTCCTTGATATTCAGCTCTTCCGCCGGCTTGTCCAGGATCAGGATCACGGAGAAAGCGGTCAGCGACAGGCGCCGCCCGTTGACCATCTTGGTGGCTTCTGCAGGCACCTCGCGCAGAGGCTCGATCATGCGGGTATAAACCGCATTGGGATAAGCGGAGGAGATCACATAGTCCGCATGGATCTCGTCGCCGCGCGCTGTGCGGACGCCATACGCCCTACCGTTCTTCACGAGGATCTTGTCCACATGCTGGCGGTACTCGATCTGCACGCCCATCTCTTCGGCGCGCTCCGCCATCTTGAGGCTCATCTCATGACTGAGCTTTTTAGGGATCATAGAGCCGTAACCCACGTAATCCGCCATCAGCACTGAGTAGATCGTAAAGGGCAGATCTGAGAAGCCGCTGCCAACGTAGATCCAGTAAGGAGCAAGCAGATCCAGCGCCTTCTGCGGCAGATGGAAGGTGTCCAGAACCTCTTTGGTAGAATAGCCCGCTGTTTTGACAAAGGCCTCATGCTTGAGCAGCATCTGGGCCTTGCTCATGGGATGAATGGACAACTCATTCACGCTGTCAAATACGGTATTGCAGAGCTGCAACAGCTTCAATACCTGGTCATAGGTGCCCGGCACCTGCTCGTCGATCTCGCGGGAGAACCGCTCGAGACCGGGATGCAGGGTCACTTCCAGGCCCGGCAGGCTTGCATGGTAGCACTCAGGCACCTGCAGCCAATCTATATCGACGCCCATGTCATCGAAGAATTTGCCGACCTTCAGCCGATTCTCCTTGGGTCCAATGGACATCATCTCGTGCAGCGCTGCCTCGATTTCAATGCCTCCGCGGACAAAACTTGTGGCAATGCCGCCGGGCAGGTTATGGCGCTCCAGGACCAGCACGTCCAGTCCCTTGTCCGCCAGCATAAGCGCTGAGGAGAGGCCCGCCAGGGCCCCTCCGATCACGATCACGTCATAATGATCTTTGTAAAATTTCATGTCTGTTATCCTCAAACTGTGATAGGGATTCTTTCCGATCCCATCCGCAAAGTCGCGATGATAAGCTTTCTCCTATGACCTTCCGGAATCAGAAGAATCGCTCGACCAGTTCGCGGGAGTACTCGCAGGTCTCGTCCATGTCGCCAAAGCTCATGATCTCGCCCGCATAGTAGGTGTCATACTTGCCCTGCATCGCCTCGACCTTGTCATACCAGCCGTCCTTGTAAGCGTTTGTGAAGACATGCGGGAAGTAATAGACGCTCCACTCGTTGACCACGTTGGAAGCGGGGTTGCCCATGGTGTCCAGGTCCTTCAGGACCATCTTGCGGCACTTGTCGTAAGGGACCTCCTCGGATCTCTTATGCTTGCGCAGCGCATAGGTCGTGATGACCTGATCCACCGTATCTCTCCAGCGGCGATAGTAGACCATAAGATGGCCCAGTCTCTTGGGGATCATGTTGTCGAATACGTAGTAGGAGATCTCGGGATGATCTTCCGGCTTGGTCTCCACCGCCAGTACGTCGTAGCGCTCGTACTCAATCTGGCAGAACAGCTTCTTCTCATCCTCGCGTGCGTCAAAATAGTCCACCATGCCGACCAGTCCGTCGTCACGATTCTCTTTCTGCGGCACATACAGAGGCGAGGTGACGATGATCTTGTCATACTCTTCCACTTCGCCGTTCACGGTCACATACACTTTGCCGTCTTTTCTCTCAACCTTGTCGATCCTGCTGTTCAGGCGGGCCGGGTTCTTGAGGTGCTCGTTGAGGGACTCCCAAATAAACTGGGTGCCGTTCTTCCAGGTCCACAGATTGATCTTGACGAAGTTCATGCAGGTCTGGAAATCCAGATACTTGAGAACGTATGCGGCCGGGATCTCGTCAAAATAGCCATAGCCAAAGGATGTAAAGGGTCCAATCCAGATGTCCTGCACCAGCTCAACGCCGTTGATCTCGCAGAACTTCTTAAAAGGAAGCGCCAGGTCCTTGAGGTTGGGATTGACGCCGCTGACAGGCTCTCTTTTGGCACTGGCTGCGGAGAAGCCCTCGTAACGTCCCTCCGCTACGCCGCGGTGACCGTTGATATCGTATCCCTTATACTTGGTCTCGAGGAGCTCGCCGAATTTCTTGAGCTGTCTCTTCATCTTGAGAAGACGAGGGATCTTGCGGATGTTCTTCTTGGGCTCGAAGGGCTCGATGACCTGGCCCAGTCTGTTCTTGTAGTTGCGGTTCAGCTGCGGGCCGTCGTGCGTGATGCCGCAGAACTCCTCGACATCGTGTACCGCGTAGTAGGACGGAACGCCCATGATGGCGCCCATCTCATAGCGGCGGCCGTTGTAATGCGGAGACCAGCACTTTCCGCCGACACGGTCGTTCTTCTCAAGGATCGTGTAGTTTTCATAACCCTTCTGCTCCAGATACATACCCGCTGAAAGGCCCGCGGGGCCTCCGCCGATAATACAGATCTTCACGTTTTTGTCCATGGTTGCCTCCCCTGACATTATTAGTGTAATTATGCGTTTCCTTTGTTAATGAAAGAAAAACCTCTGTATCCAGTATACACTATCCACCCCGAAAATGAATCAGGAAGTCGCTCTACACTGCCTCGTAAAGGGGCCAAAGTACCATTCTTTTTCGCATCTTTCCATGCTCTGCCAGGCTGTAAATGCTATACTGAAAAAGGATGGATGAAAGACCCGCAAACTGATCTTAGGAGGCGGTGTAGTATGCGTACAGAGAGAGCGGATAAGCGAAAAAAGCAGGTCAAATATAACGGCTTCATGGATCTTCTAGACGCCTTTTGGGGTGATGATCCTGCCCGGACGGCTTTCCTTTATGAAAAGAGCGGGGAAGTCGCTTCTCTCAGCAGGGGTGCCTTTGCCGGCGCCGTGCTGGCACGCAGGGACGAGCTTCCCGAAGCGTTCGGTACAGGCACCTGCCTGGGCGTTCTGTGCGACGGATCCCTCTCATGTGTCCTGACCATCTTCGCGGCTGTGCTGGCCGGCATGCAGGTTGTCCTTCTGGATGAGAACGCCGACGAAGATCTTCTGGCTGCGCAGATCCGGCAGACGGATGTGGACTGCCTGTGGGGAAGCGATGAGGACCTCATCGAGGAGCTGCAGCCCTGTTTGACGGATGGGCTTACTCACGCCGGAGGGGTGGCGCCGGTTCCCGCACAGGACGGAGCGTCCGATGCGCACCCCATTCTCTTCTTTACGTCCGGTACGACCTCCAGCTCTAAAGCGGTTGTCCTGACAGACCAAAGTCTCATGGCCGCCGCCTATAACGGAAGCTGTATGCTGCCGCTCTCTTCGGGCGATACGCTTCTGTGCATGCTGCCCCTCCATCACGTATTCGGCTTCGTCTGCGGACTTCTATGGGGCTTACAATGCGGCGCCGCTGTAGCGCTCGGACGGGGCGCCCGCTATTATACACAGGACCTGTCTTTTTACAGGCCGACTGTGCTGTCTGCCGTTCCCATGCTGCTGGGATTTTTGCTGCAGCACGATCTTATGAATCCCGATTTGCAGCTGGTTCTGGTCGGAGCCGGCGACTGCCCGAAGGCGCTCCTTGCGGCGGCTGCGGCCAGAGGCATTTCCGTCAGTTTCGGGTATGGTCTGACAGAGACCAGTTCCGGCGTCGCGATCAGCGTGCCGCCGGCGTATCGTGTCAATCCTGTCAGCCATACGGAGGCTGACTGTAATAGCGATGCGGCCATGGTGCAAGGTTCCTCCGAATGCGAGCAGTCTTTTGACCCCTATGCGCTGGAAATCTGCCCTGAGAATGCCGTTGTGCTGGCTGAAGACGGCGAGATTCTCGTCACCGGAGAGAGCTGTATGATGAAAGGCTATTACAAGGAGCCTGAGGATACAGCCGCTGTCCTGCGGGATGGCGTCCTCTATACCGGCGACCTGGGCCGGTGGGATGACAACGGGCGTCTCCACATCATCGGGCGCAAGAAAGAGATCCTGGTCCTCCATGACGGCACCAAGCTCTTTCTTCCCGAGTACGAAGCGCGCATCGCCGTTGTGCTGCCGGGACGGGACTTTGCGGTTCTTGAAAGGGATGGACGGCCGGTCCTTCTGCTCGTCGATCCCGAGGCGGCCTCGGCAGAGCCGGGCAGCCCTGCTGCGGACAAGGCGCGCGCCCTGGTCCTTGGCGCGATCCGTCCGATCATGACAAGCCTCCCCCGCGGACAGCAGATCAGTGCGGTTCTGTTTACGGGTAAGGCGCTGCCGCGTACTGCGACCGGCAAAATAAAGCGGTGGGAGCTTTCACGCTGCTGACGGGTGCACTCGATAGCGCTGTAATTGCGCAAGGATGACAGAATTGATAATTGCGGATATAATGGACGCAGCAATATAATTACCTTTTTTTGAAAGGAACGTTTCAACATGGATAGAAATCAGATTGCAGAAACCTGCAGAGAAGTGATTTATGAATGTGTGCCCGATATGGAAGGCACGCCGATTTATGAAGATACCGTCATCAATACAGATACCGCGATCGATTCTATGGGCTTTACGCTGATCATCTGCCGCCTCGAAGCGAGGTTTGACGTTAAGATCCCCCAGCGGCAGTGGTCCAGGATGTCCACCTTTGGGGATGTTGTGAACGCCTTCGAGAAGCGAATCAATCGCAAATTCTAAACGTTGCACGTACGATGCCCGGACCTGCGTATGAGTCGCCAGGCATCGATATTTTGGCGACGTCTGTTTCCGCCGTGTTGTAAAGGAGCTGCCATGAATATATACAGACAAGACTTTCAGGTCCTCTCCAGTGATGTGGACATGTCGCAAAGGCTGCGCCTGTCCGCGCTCTTTACGCGCCTGCAGGAAGCAGCCATCGCCCACACCATCGAACTGGGCGTCACAAGGGACAAGACGCTGGACCAGGGGCTTTTGTGGGCTGTGACGCAGTACCGGGTGCAGTTTCACCGCATGCCGGCGTATGATGAAACGGTCACGCTTTTGTCCTGGCCCGGCAAGACAATGCATCTGTACTTTCCCCGCTATTTCCGCCTTGTGGATACGAGGGGCCGAGTACTGCTCGACGCCGCGTCTCTATGGGTGTTGATCGACAATAAGACCCGCGGGATCGTCTTTCCGGAGGAACACGACATCTATATTAAGGAAGTTGTCACCGGCAATGAGCTGCCGCTTCCCGGGCGGCTGCGCAAATCGGCGGCCGATACCGTCTCCGACTTCCTTGTCCCCTATAGCTGCGTCGATCTCAACGGGCATATGAACAACGCCCGCTACTATGATCTGGCCGTGGACCGGATGCCTGACACGCTTCGCTGCCGCGCTCTCTCCTCGCTCACCGCAGAGCATATCGGGGAGGCACAGCTCGGCGATGTGGTGACGGTGGGCTGCACAGCCACGGAAAATGCTTTTACGATTTACGGTGAAAAGGATAAGCCGGTGTTTAGAATAGAGTTCCAGTTTGGTGGCTGACCCCTTGTAATCACTGTGGAGCGCCCCATATATACGTGTATTGAGCAGAGCCATTTACAGGTGGCTCTGCTTTTTTTATGAACAGTACGCTTCTTTTTTCCTCTCTTTGGCCTTCTCATACACATGGTATTCGTGCTTTGAAGGCAGGCAATAAATATTGTTAAATTATGAACAATTTTATATGCACAATCGTGAACACGATTGTGCATATTTTGAAACATTTTCCCAGAAATGTTGCACAATATAGTGAAAAGCAATAAAATTTACTTACGAGACACATTGTTCTTACAATATATATACAGAAAGGAGTGCGACAATGGGAGCTGTAAATGTACTGTATGAGCGGTTCGAAAAGAATCTGCAGGCAGTCAATGGGAACAGCTGGCTGGCCGACAAGGCTGATGCCGCAGGCATTATCGCAGAGGCCTATAAAGAGGCAGGAATTGATTCCGTGTGCATCGCAGAATCACCGCTTCTTGAAGAAATCGGTCTTGCGAAGGCTCTTGCTGATGCCGGCATGAAAGTGTATACCGACCACATCCGGTTACATGCAGAGACCGCTAAGGGAGGTGTGCTGGAAGCACAGTGTGCGATTGCCGATCTGGGGAGTATTGTGCAGCTGGGTGATGACATCGACAATAGAATCGTTGCCACTATGCCCGAATACTGCATCGGCGTCGTCAAGCTGTCGGAAATGGTCGACGATTATGACGCCATGTTCGACAAACTCTGTTCACTTGAAACCCTTCCGGCTTTCGTCGGCTTTGTCACAGGGCCCAGCCGTACAGCTGATATCGAATGTGTCAGCACCGTCGGCGTACATGGTCCCCTGAAGCTTTCGGTCGTCGTCATTAACGACGTATAACGAAAGATGCCTGATTGAAAAGAGGAAAGGAGGAAGCAGAATGGCAAATGAAGCTTTGAAGCAGGAAATCAAGTCTGCTCTCAATAATAAAACGCTTGGCAGAACACTCGGCACGTTCTGCGAGACATATCCCGAGAGAAGACTCAAATCATATGAAGGCGTCGATTTTGAAGAGACGCGTGAAAACATCCGCAGAGTAAAAGGGTATGCTGCGGATCATATCGACGAGATGATCGATGAGTTTACGAAGAACTGCACCGCTCGCGGCGGTCACGTCTTCCATGCGACCAGCGCAGACGACGCAATCGAATACATTCGCGGCCTTGTTAAGGAAAAAGGCGTACAGACCATCGTCAAATCCAAATCAATGGCGTCGGAAGAGATCCATATGAACAAGATCCTCGGCGACGACGGCGTTCTCGTGCAGGAGACAGACCTCGGTGAATTCATCATCGCGCTGGAAGGCAACACGCCTGTACACATGGTTATGCCCGCTCTGCATCTGAATAAAGAGCAGGTTGCGGATCTGTTTACCGATTATACAAAGGTTGAAAATAAACCGATCATTTCAGAAGAAGTAAAGACCGCCCGCAAGGTCATGCGTGACAAATTCACCCATGCGGACATGGGCGTATCCGGCGCCAACGTCGCTGTTGCAGAGACCGGCACAGTCTTTACCATGACCAACGAAGGAAACGGCCGTATGGTCGGCACCCTTCCCAAGATCCATCTGTACGTATTCGGTATCGAGAAGTTCGTCAAGAGCCTGACCGATGCCCGCTATATTTTCAAAGCGCTCCCCCGCAACGGCACGGCGCAGAGACTGACCGCCTATCTGTCCCTGTACACCGGTTCCACGGAAGTCTGTCTTGACAAGGATACCGATGAGAAGGGCCAGAAAGACTTCTACTGCGTGATCCTGGATGATCCGGGAAGACGCGAGATCCTCAAGGACGAGTCGTTCCGTGAGATTTTCGACTGCATCCGCTGCGGCGCATGTCTTGACGTATGTCCCGCCTTCGCACTCCTTGGCGGCCATGTATACGGCAGTAAAGTCTATACCGGCGGTATCGGCACGCTGCTGAGCCACTTCCTGGTATCCGAAGAGCGCGCAGAACAGATCCAGAATATCTGCCTGCAGTGCGGCAGATGTAAAGAGGTCTGCGGCGGCGGCCTGCACATTCCGGAAATGATCATGAAGCTGCGTGAGCGCAGCATGGAGAAGCATCCGAACCCGACCTATAAGTTCGCACTGGATGCGGTCAGCGACAGAAAACTCTTCCACTCCATGCTCCGTATTGCATCGGTTGCACAGCCCGCATTCATGAAACAGGGACAGCCCATGATGCGTCACCTGCCTATGTTCCTGTCCGGTCTGTCTGAAGGCAGAAGCCTTCCCAAGATTGCCCAGGTTCCTTTCAGGGATATTTTCCCGACCATCGAGCAGGATGTTCCCAATCCCAAGGGCAAGATCGCGATCTTCACCGGATGCCTCCTCGACTTTGTCTATGTGGACATCGCAAAGGCGGTCATCAAGGACCTCAACTCCATCGGCTATATTGTAGATATGCCTATGGGTCAGTCCTGCTGCGGCGCGCCTGCCACCTATATGGGCGACAGAGAAAACGCCAAGAAGACGGCGGAGCTCAATATCAACGCAATGGCTGCCGAGAACTACGATTATATCGTTTCCGCATGCCCTACCTGCACACATCAGATCAGAGAGTACGAGCAGTTCTTCCAGGATGATCCCGAGATGCTGGCCAAGGCCAAAGAGCTCGGCAAGAAGAGCTACGACTTCTGCAAGCTGTTCCATATGCTCGGCGGTCTCTCCGACGAGGGCGACGGAAAAGAGCTCAATATCACCTATCACGATTCCTGCCACCTCAAGAGATCCATGGGCGTGTTCAATGAGCAGAGAGAGCTGCTGACACACACCAAGGGCGTCCATCTCACCGAGATGAAGGAAAGCGATAACTGCTGCGGATTCGGCGGAACCTACAGTATCAAGTTCCCTGAGGTCGCGGCGCCGATCCTCGAGCGCAAGGTTGAACACATCAAAGAGACCGGCGCGGACACCGTAGCTGTCGACTGCCCCGGCTGCATGATGCAGATCAGCGGCGGTCTTGACGCGAGAAATATTCCGATCGACGTCAAGCACACTGCTGTCATCATCGCCGAGAAGAGAGGCCTTATGTAATACAGATGTCTGCGCGCAATGCGCTAAGACATGGAGGAAAACATGATCAGTGACTGGATGGACAGCGTCGAGTCCGACATCGCTCGGATCAGCGCGCATCCCTACGCCGGAACGCCGGTCGGGGATGTGCTGGACTGGGCGGCCTGTTCGAAAGGCAAGCGGATCCGTCCGATACTTTTGATCCTATGTTCACTTTACGGTCCCAATTGCCTCGCGCACAAGAACCGCCTGACGCTTCTGGCCGCCATGATGGAGGTCACGCACCTGGCTTCCCTCATTCACGACGACATCGTGGATGAAGCCCCTTTTCGAAGGGACCGGGAATCGGTGCAGCGGCGCTTCGGCAAAGATGCCGCCGTCTATGCAGGCGATTATCTCATCGCTCGCGTCCAGTATTATCAGGCGCAGGAAAACCTGCATGAGGCAGGGATGCTCCTGGCGGACGCGATCCAGCAAATGTGCGCCGGCGAGATCGGACAGGCAAGATGCCGCTACCGCGAAGACGTCACAATGCAGGAGTATCTGTGCAACATTCGCGGCAAGACCACAGCACTCTTTCGTGCCTCCTGCCGGATCGGCGCTCTCGAGAGCGGCTGCAGCAAAGAGGTGATCGAACAGCTCGACAGGCTCGGAGAATCGCTCGGCTGCATGTTCCAGTTCAGGGACGACCTGCTGGATTTCACGACAGATAAAGAGGTGCTTGGCAAAGAGACCCACAAGGACTTCCGGGACGGCATTTACACCATGCCGGTTCTGATGGCCATGCGGGATCCCCTTGCAAGAGAGCAGCTTCTTCCCATCATGAGAAGAAACCGCGACGGACAGACGGACTGTGAACAGATCAAAGAAATGGAAACCATTGTACACAAGTACGGCGGCGTAGAGAACACCAAAAAGGAGATCCTGCGTTACCGCAAGCGGTGTGAAGAGATCCTTAAGATGCTTCCCGCCAATGCGGCGTCTGCCGAACTTGGCAAAATAGTGAGAAAATGCGCCCAGGTCTGACAGCCTGTCCGCGAATTAATAGTTAGATAAAAAGTTACTATGAAAGTGAAAGACAGCACAAGCAAACAGACCACCGATACCCGCTACAACGCACTGACGCCCAAACTGGCGCTTCAGCTGGCGGCGCCCCATACATGGGCAGCCTCTGTGTTTCCGGCCTTGTTCGGAATCCTGTACTGTATCTATCGGTCTTTTGCCATCACAGCGGCAGAGGCATTTCTACTGCTGGCGGCCTGTGTGCTCATGCAGGCAGCTGTCAACACATTCAACGATTATATGGATTTTGTCAAAGGTACCGACAGCCTGGCGGACAATCTTGAAAAAGAGGACGCCGTACTTCTGTACGCGGGCGTCGATCCTGTGCAGGTCCGGAATCTGGCGTTCGCCTTTCTGGGCACTGCAGCGGTGATCGGCATCGCGTTTACAGTAAAAAGCGGCCCGGTACCACTCCTGATCGGTCTGTTGGGCGGTCTGGTGGTACTCCTGTATTCAGGAGGCCCGCTGCCAATCTCCTATCTGCCGATCGGCGAGATTACATCCGGCTTTGTGATGGGCGCTCTGATCCCCCTGGGGATTGCGGCCGCCGTCACTGGAACCCTTCATCCGGAGATCCTGCCCCTGTGCCTTCCTCTTGTCGTGGGGATCGGTCTGATCATGATGACCAATAACACTTGCGACATAGAAAAAGATCTGCAGGCCGGCCGGAAGACCTTCCCGGACTGCATCGGCAGAGAAAAGGCCGTAAAGGCTTACAGAGCTGCCGTGCTTCTCTGGATGATCCTGATCGTTGTGGACGGTGCTGTCCTTAGCCGCGCGTCACTGATCGTCGCGCTCGCAGCCACAGCAGCCGCCTACTACCCTGTCTACCGATATCTGCTGCACTCCCCTCTTTTACAGAGCACAAGAGTGACGCAGATGAAGGGAATCCTGAAAGCAAATATCTGCAGCGGCTTGATCTGTCTTCTGCTTCTTGTCGCAGCAATATGCAGCCGGTAATGCAGCCGGCAGAGAGGCGTATTGGATGAAAATAGTACAGAGCATGTCGCCGGAGGACAAACAGGAAAAAGTCTTCCGCGTCTTTGAAAAAATTGCAAAGGGATACGACAGTGCGAATGTGCGGATCAGCCTCGGTATGCAGGATTCCTGGAAGAAAATGCTGATCAGGGAACTCACCCGGCAGGATTTCATACCTGGCGGCTGCCCCAATGGCAAGGCCTTTGGCCATACCGATGGCGGCAAGGTGAAGATCCTGGATCTGTGTACCGGTACCGGGGATATTGCAATCGGCGCAGCCAAGGCCGGAACAAACTATCAGATAATCGGTATGGACTTCTCTCCTTCCATGCTGCGGATCGCGGCCGCCAAAGCCCGGCGGTGCGGACTTGACAACATTACATGGAGAAAAGGAAATGCCATGGAAATTCCTTGCGGCGATGCATCTTTTGACGCCGTGAGTATATCGTTCGGACTGCGCAACTGCGCGGATCCGGGGAAAGTTCTTCTCGAGATCAAACGGGTCCTGAAACCGGGCGGACGGGTTCTGTGTCTGGAATCCTTCGTACCGGAAAACGACCTGGTCAGGCCCTTCTACAGGCTCTATTTTGGCCGGGTGATGCCCCTGATTGGCGGCGGATCCTCCCACCGAAAGGAGTACGAATGGCTGCAGGAATCGACGGAGAGCTTTCTTCGCGCGGGTCAGCTGAAGAAACTGATGACCCGATGCGGATTCCGCAATGTAAAGGTCCGGCGCAGAATGATGGGCGCCTGTGCGCTTCACACAGGATGTAAGCCCCTCAGCGCACATGAGTCTTAGAACTTTGATGATTCCATAACGGCCGCATCACTTTCTATGAAGAACTGCGGCCCAAAGAACCGACGAACGAACCACGCAAGGAGGTTTTGGTAAATATGAGTGAAGAAAAATTTGATGCCATAGTAGTTGGCGGAGGACTGGCAGGACTTACAGCTGCCTACTGTCTGGCACAAGCAGAAATGGAAGTTCTTCTCATCGAGAGAGGAACCTTCTGCGGATCCAAAAACGTGACAGGCGGAAGAATCTATACACACAGCCTCGAGAAGCTGATGCCCGGTTTTGCCGAGGAAGCTCCCCTCGAGCGCAAGGTCACCAAGGAGCGCGTTGCTCTGATGACCGAGACCGGTGTTGTCAACATCGAGTACGCGTCCGGAAAGCCCGATGACGCAAATTCGGCTTCCTACACCATTCTTCGAAGCAAATTCGATAAGTGGTTTGCAGAGAAGTGCGAAGAAGTCGGCGTCATGATGGTTCCCGGCATCCGTGTCGACTCCCTTCTGATGGACGGCGACAAGGTCGTCGGTATCGACGCCGCTGGCGAAGAGATGTACGCCGACGTAGTGATCCTGGCGGACGGTGTCAACTCCCTTCTGGCTCAGTCCATAGGCCTCAAGCCGGAACTGAAGCCCGAGCAGGTTGCTGTTGGATGTAAGGAAGTCATCCAGCTGGGCGAGGACGTGATCAATCAGCGCTTCGGTGTTGAGAACGGTGAAGGCGTTTCCATGCTGGTAGCCGGAGATCCCACTGTCGGAAACATCGGCGGCGGTTTCCTCTACACCAACAAGGACAGTGTATCCATCGGTATCGTTGCTACCTGCAGCGACATTGGCCGCGTAGATGTCTCCATCCCGGATATGCTGGAGCGTTTCAAGAACCACCCTGCCATCGAGCCCCTCATCAAGGGCGGCGTGCCGCTTGAATATTCGGCACACCTTGTTCCCGAGGGCGGATTCGATATGATTCCCAAGCTCTATGCCGACGGCGTGCTGGTCACCGGCGATGCTGCCGCATTCGTGATCAACCTCGGCTACACGGTCCGCGGCATGGACTTCGCCGTGGAGTCCGGCAAACTTGCTGCAGAGACCGTCATCCGCGCGAAAGCAGCGGAGGATTTCAGCGCCGCTTCCCTGTCCTACTACCAGAAACTGTTTGAGAACAGCTTCATCTATGCGGACATGAAGCAGTATCGCAACTTCCCTAAGCTTCTGGAGCGCCATGAGATCTTCAACGATGTTCCGGAGATCGCGGATGTGCTCTTTGACAGACTGTTCCGCGTAGACGGCACAAAGCCTGTGTCTCTTCCTATGTTCGCGATCGATGAGATTGCAAAACGCACCAGCGCCAAGAAGCTTCTGGATCTGGTCATGGTTGCGCTTGACGCATTATAAGAGACCGGAAGGAGGTATAAGATAATGGCAAAAAAAGTACCGGTAGATGATAAGCTGGGCTATAATGTTTTCCATACCGACGAGGGATATGCCCACATCGAGATCAACAGCGATTTTAAAGATGAGGAAGAGATCCGTAAGGTCGTCCTCGCCTGCCCTGCCGAGCTCTACAAATATGAGAACGGCGAGCTGGCATTCAATCATGAAGGCTGCCTTGAGTGCGGCACATGCCGTGTTGTATCCGGCGGCAAAGTTGTAAAGAGCTGGAACCATCCCTATGGTGAGATGGGCGTAACCTACATGCAGGGATGAGCAGAATCATTGTTTTTACAGGCAAAGGCGGTGTCGGCAAGACAAGCATCATCTCCGCCCATGCGCTTCGCGCTGCACGAAGCGGGCTGAATACACTGCTTGTGAGCGCCGACATGGCCCATAACCTGGGAGACGTGTTTGAAATGGAAACTGGCGGCGGCCGCGTACAAGCGGCCCCGCATCTGACAATTCTGGAGCTGGATCCCGGCCGGATCATGCGCGAGCACTATCCCGACCTCAACCGCTCCATGATGGAAATGCTCGGCGGATCACTCACAAGAGCCGCCGACAAAGTGGACAGTTCATTCATGATCCCCGGTTTTGAGGATCTGTTCATGCTCCTAGGGATCCGCGATCTGTATGAAAGCGGAGAGTATGACCTCATCCTGGTCGACTGCGCGCCGTCCGGTGAGACACTGTCCCTCCTCAAGCTCCCTGAGCTTCTGGAGTGGTACATGGAGAAGTTCTTCCCGGTAGGCCGCTTCATGACCCGCGCGCTGGCGCCTGTGACAAATGCACTCTACAAAGTAAAGCTTCCGGACGAAGCTGCCATGGATCAGGTATCGCTGATGCACCGCAGCCTTGTGGCTCTGCAGGATCTTCTCAAGAATCCGCAAGTGACCTCGGTCCGCCTTGTGACACTTCCGGAGAAGATGGTTCTCGAAGAGACCAAAAGGACCTATATGTACCTGAATCTGTACGGCTATCACGTGGATCGGGTATTCATCAACCGGGTTCTTCCCCCGCAGACCGGCAATTCCTTTATGGAAGAATGGCGACGGATTCAGTCCCGGTACATCGAAGAGACCGAGAGTGTGTTCCGCCACATTCCGGTCACCCGTATTCCCTGGTATCCCAAGGAAATCAAGGGAATTCAGGCCGTGGAGCTTCTCAGTAAGGAGCTGCCAGACAATGAAGTCCTCTTTGCTTCGCCGGCCTCACTGCAAAGCGAAGATTCTTCCTGCGGCGGCGCAGAGACCTACGAGGTCACAGAGAACGGTTATCGCCTGCGTCTTTCCATTCCCGGAGCGGATCATGTATCCGCAACGCTTTGCGATCGGGATCTGGATATACGGGTCGGGACGGTGCTTCGCAAGATTCCCCTTCCCAACGTGCTGTACGGGGCCCAAATTGTCTCCACAGCGTTACAGGATGGCATGTTTCTGGTAGACTTTTCAGCTCCGGCTGCGCACAAAGCATTGAGGTAAACATGAGGATTCTGATGTACACCGGCAAGGGCGGCGTCGGCAAGACCGGCATTGCAGCTGCCACAGCTGCAAGAACAGCTGCTCTTGGTTACCGGACAATCATTATGAGCACTGATCAGGCCCACAGCCTGGGAGATGTCTTCGAGAAGGCACTTGGTGCCGATCCCGTGAGGATCACCGACAACCTGGATGCTCTGGAGGTCGATCCGGCCGTGGAGAGTGACCGGGCGTGGGGATCATTAAAGGAATATCTTCGCCAGATCATGGAAGAGAAGTCCGGCGCAAGCCTTGCCGCTGAGGAGGCGCTTGTGTTTCCAGGACTGGAGGAACTCTCCTCTCTTCTACGCATTCTGGACTTGTATGAAGCAGCCACCTATGATCTTCTCGTTGTTGACTGTTCTCCGACAGGGGAGACGCTCTCGCTTCTGCGGTATCCGGAACAGCTTCGCGTCCTGACGGACAAGGTGCTTCCCATGGTCCGCAGCGTCACAAGTGCTCTGGGTGGACTGATCAGCCGCGCCACGACGGTTCCCAAACCCAGGGACGCCGTATTCGCAGAGCTGGATGCTGTCGTCCGGAGATTGCATTCACTGCAGAAGATTCTCAGCGACAGGAAGACAACGAGCCTTCGCATCGTCATGACCCCCGAAAGCATCGTGGTTCGCGAGGCGGAGCGATGTTTGGCCTGGCTGAATGCGTTCGATTTTGGAGTGGATGCTGTTTACGTAAATCGGATTTATCCCGACAGCGCGGTGGAAGGATATTTTGAAGGCTGGGCTTCCCTGCAAAAGGAAAGCCTCCGGCGCATTGAGGAGAGCTTTGCCGGACAGGAGCGGTTCTATCTGCCCCTGTTGGATAGGGAGCTGCGCGGTCTGCCGCTCCTGACCCAAGCCGCATCGATCCTATATGACGAAAAGCGGCCTGATCCGGCGGCCATCTTCCACACCGATCAGAGCTATACAACCGTGCGAAATATGGAGGACGGCACCTGGGTGATGACGGTGCGGCTTCCATATATGACCGCCGCAGATCTGTCTGTGGTCAAGGAAGGGGACGACTTGATCCTTGGCGTGCGGAACGAGCGGCGCAGATTCCGGCTGACAGAACAGTGTGGCCGCAGAAACCTGAAAGCCTGGTCGTATGAGAACGACCTGCTTCATATTACTTTTGAATAGATACTGTCTGTTCTGGATGCCGCATTTGCGGCGTACTATTTATGATCAGGGTGTGTCTGTAGTTATTAAGGAGGGACAAAACATGCTTATTGTTAAATTCATTCTAGGTTTAGTTCCGATCATTTGGCTGATCATTGCCTTGACCGGATTGAAAATGCCCGGCTATAAAGCATGCGGCATTGCGATCGTGTTTGCTGCTGTTGTTGCGCTTTTCTACAAGCACTTGCCGCTTGTTTCCGTGGGAACCGCCTTCCTGGAAGGTGTCTTCAGCGCTTTGTGGCCGATCATCCTGGTCATTCTGGCCGCCCTGTTCGTCTATGCGCTGACACTTGAAACCGGCGCTATGGAAGAGATCAAGGCCATGCTCAGCAGCGTTTCCAGAGACAAGAGAGTCCTCGGTCTCATCATCGGCTGGGGCTTTGGCTGCTTCATGGAAGGTATGGCCGGATTCGGTACCGCTGTTGCGATCCCCGCATCGATTCTGGTCGCTCTGAATTTTGACCCGATTTCTACGGTTCTGGCACTTCTGATTGTCAACTCCACACCGACCGCGTTCGGTAGTGTTGGCGTTCCGACAACGTCCCTGGCTTCCGCCACGGGCCTTGCTGTCAACGCACTTTCCGCCAATACCGTCAGGATTGAGGTGCTGCTCATGGCACTCTCTCCTTTCCTGTTTGTCATCGTGATCGGCAAAGGCTTCAAGGCGCTCAAGGGAATGATTCCCTTCACACTCATCGCGTCGGCTTCCTTTGTCATCCCCAACTTCATCATTGGTTCCTTCATTGGCCCTGAGCTTCCCGATATCATCGGTTCCATCTGCTCCATGATCCTCATGATCCTCGTGGCCCTCAAGATGAAGGACAAGGAAGTCCCGGAGGAGTATCTGGTAGGTGGAGATGGCGGAGAGCAGAAGACTCTGAATCTCACGATGAACAGCGCACTCCGTGCATGGAGCCCTTTCATCCTGATCTTCGTGCTGCTCCTGTTTACATCCAAGCTGTTTCCTTTTATCAACGGACCTCTGTCCTCCATTTCTTCCAGCATTAACATCTATGTTGGTGAAGGTGCTTCCCCGACCGGCTTTACCTGGATCAACACCCCCGGCGTATGGATCATCCTGTCCGGTATCATCGGCGGCCTCATCCAGGGTGCTTCGATCGGCAAGATTCTCGGCGTTCTGGTTGGCACCGTGAAGAAGAATGTGAAGACCATTGTGACCATCTGCTCCGTTCTTGCTACCGCGAAGATCATGGTCCACAGCGGAATGACTACAGACGTTGCCGATGTCCTCGTCGCTGTCACAGGCAAATTCTACCCGCTGTTCTCCCCTCTGGTCGGCGTACTCGGCGCATTTGTCACCGGCTCCGGCACGAGCACCGGCGTTTTGTTTGGCCCCCTGCAGTCCGCTTCCGCGACGCAGCTCGGCCTTTCCCCTGAGTGGCTGTGCGCAGCCAACTCCCTCGGCGCTGGCGTCGGCAAGATGATCTCTCCTTCCAATATCGCGCTGGCTACCGCTTCCGCAGGACTGGCAGGACGTGAGAATGAGATCCTGAGCGGCGTATTCAAATACTGCATCCTTTATGCAGTTGTGGGCGGCATCATCTGCTTCGCATTTGTCTGATCAGAGAGACTGCCTCGACGGCTCACATAGAGCATCTATACGATCTATACGAGTGAAACAAAGGACCTGGCGGATATCCGCCAGGTCCTTTTCATGTCTTTACAGGTCTTTCTGTGACACGGTTCCAAACTGTACCGCGCCGCATCTGTGTCACGCATTCACATGCCGCAGCACTTCATTCCTCTTCCGGGAAGTCGCCCGCGCGATACTCCTCATCCCCGTCCTCCGGGATCTCATCCTCGCACTCCGCTTCAATCTCCTTGATCACGCACTGGTTGCCATCCACCAGCCATGTCTCGCCGCTGTGGCAGTATGGGCATTCCTTCCCATACTTGACCGTCTCATAGGTCTTTCCGCAGTTTCCACAGTAAGTCACTGCCGGGATCGTCACCAGACGCAGCTCAGACTCCGCCAGCACTGGATGCTTGACCTTAAAGTAGTTCCAACAGTCGACAAATAAATCCGTCATGATGCCGGATACTTCGCCGACTTCCAGCGTCACAGAACCGATCTTGGTGATATGCTGCTCCTCTGCCGTCTCATCCAGCATCTTCGCTATATGGAGAATGATTCCCATCTCATGCATGAATTGTCTTCCTCCGGGTCAGGAGCAGCCTCTTATCACAGCTTATTTCTTCTTGGCTCCCAGTCCCTTTACTTTCTTCTTAATGATCTTCATCTCTCTGGCTGCTGCGTACTTGGCCACAACAGGGAGCTTGTCCTCACAGCGCACCATGTTGGAGGCCTCCGGGATATCTCTGGAGAGGTGGATCGCGTCAAACTCGCAGCGCGTCGTGCACAGTCCGCATCCAATGCAGCGGTTGAGGTCGACGACGGTCGCGCCGCAGCCGAGGCATCTTGCCGCCTCCGTCTTGATCTGTTCCTCTGTGAAGGGTAGGCGAAGGTCTGCAAAGGTTCCCACCGGATTTCCGGGCTTTCTGCCAGGCACCTGTCTCTTCGCGTTGTCAAAAGATTCAAGGACAATATTGTCCTTATCCAGCTCGATGAACTCGCGCTTATCGCGGGCGATGGTCTGCGACTGTCCGGGGTGTACATAGCGGTGCATACTCTCGCAGGCTTTCTTGCCGTCAGCGATCGCATCGATCGCAAAGCGTGCGCCATGGGCGATATCGCCGCCTACGAAGACGCCGGGCTCGCCGGTCTCGAAGGTAAGCGGGTCGTGCTTGACGGTGCCATTCGGATTGCACTCTACATTTGTGCCTTCCAGCAGAGCACCCCACTGTGCGGATTGTCCAATGGCTTCCAGTACGTTGCCGCAAGGGATAGTGACCGTCTCTTCCTCGTTATAGACAGGTGCAAAGCGATGCTCCTTGTCGTAGACGGAGACACATTTCTTGAATACAATGCCTTTGACTTTGCCGTCTTCCGTCAGAATCTCCTTGGGTCCCCATCCGTTCATGACGGTGATGCCTTCCGCAATCGCCTCTTCTACTTCGTCGCGGGCTGCGGGCATCTCGCTCTCGCTCTCCAGACAGAGCATGGTAACCTTGCCATTGGTAGCTCTCGCTGCCGAGCGGGCTACATCGACAGCTACGTTTCCGCCGCCGATGACAACGACATCGCCGTCCAGGCGAATCGTGTTGTCCTGATTGATACGAGCCAGGAAGCTGACGCCAGACTCAACGCCCTCTGCGTCCTCGCCGGGCACGCCGGTCTTGCGGCCGCCCTGCAGGCCGATTGCAAGGTAAAATGCCTTATAGCCCTCTCTCTTGAGGTCCTTGATCGTGATATCCTTGCCGATCTCTACACCGCATTTGAACTCAACGCCCATCTCGCGGAGCACATCGATCTCCGCCTCGATGACATCCTTTTCCAGGCGGAAGGACGGAATGCCGTTCATCAGCATACCGCCGGGACGGCTTTCCTTCTCGAATACGGTGACGTCATAGCCGCGCGTGCGAAGATAATACGCCGCCGTCATACCTGCCGGGCCTGCGCCGATGACCGCCATCTTGTAGTCGGGTCCCCACATGCCGCCGTCATCCTTCTCGCAGATCGGGATGAATCTCTTGTCCGCATGAAGCTCCTGATCGGCGATGAACTTCTTGATCTCGTCGATCGCGATCGGATCGTCCACAGTACCTCTCGTGCAGGCGTCCTCACATCGTCTGTTGCAGATCGCGCCGCAGACGGCCGGGAAGGGATTGTCCTGTTTGATGAGCTTCAGGGCGTCCATAAAGCGGCCTTCGCCGGCCATCTTCACATAGCCCTGCACAGCAAGATGCGCGGGACATGCGGTCTTACAAGGCGCCGTACCGGTGTCATAGCAGTTGATCTTGGCGTCCTCGCGGTAGTGGATATTCCAATTGTCTGCGCTCCATGCCGTCTCGTCAGGCAAAAGCGTGAGGGGATACTGGATCTCCCCCTTCTTGGTGCACAGCTTCTGACCGAGCTTGGCCGCGCCGACGGGACATACTTCCACGCACTTGCCGCAGGCGACGCACTTGGTCTTGTCCACGTGGGCGCGGTAGGCGCTTCGGGACATGTTGGGCGTATTATAGAGCTGGCTCGTGCGCAGTGCATTGCAGACGCCGGGCGCACAGTTACAGATGGCCACGATCTTCTCGCTGCCGTCAATATTGGTAATCTGATGGACAAAACCGTGACGTTCCGCCCGGTTCAGGATCTCCAGGGCTTCTTCATAAGAGATATAGCGGCCCATGCCTCTGTCGACGCAGTACTCCGCCATATCGCCCATACCCATGCAGAACTCACCGTTGATCTCACCCGAGCCCTCGCCGCGCATGGTCTGCTGCTTGCGGCAGGTACATTGTCCGACGGAATACTTGTCGTACTTGCTCAGCCAGTGGGAAATGTGCTCCACGCTGGCGGACATGTTCTCGCTCTCGATGGCCTTCTCGACGGGGATGACGTGCATACCGACGCCGGCGCCTCCCGGCGGGATCATGGGCGTCACGTTCTCAAGCGGCATCTGTGTCATCAGATTGAAGAAAGTTGCCAGTTTGGGATGCGCCGCCGTCAATTCGTCGTTCATCATCATGAACTCCGCAGAACCGGGCACGAAGATTGGCACATTGTATTGCTTGTGATGATCCGGATTCTCACGGGTCATCTCGATCAGTCCAACCCACACAAGGTGGTCTACCATCTTCTTGGTGTCCTCATAGGACATCTTGTTCATCTTGGCCAGATCCTCGATATCATAGGGCACACGCGTCTTCTTAAAGCTCAGAAGGAACTTGGCCTCCTCCTTGGTCAGCACCTCATCCAGTGCCCAATACTCAGGATCATCTGTGTTCATGGTTCTTGAATACTTGACCAAATAGCGGTCCGTGATCATCGTTCCCAGCTTCAGGATCAGTTTCTTCTTCTCCGGGTCCGGTGCAACGTAATTCGGGTCCTGCCTGAAGTCCCGCTCGTTGACCATGCGGTTCTTTTGATCTTTCATTTTTGCTATTACCTCCACCCATATACACTATTTTGACAACGCCGGCTCATAAGCCTTGCGATTTGTTATCCTTGTCGATCACAATCCCGAACTCCTCCGGCTGGAATCTGGGGCAGACATTCTCCCTCGAAGCGATCACCGACGCCGCAAGCCTGGTTCCGATCATGCAGGCCTCCCCGACCGTCTTGCCGTATGTGAGCCCGATGGCTGTGCCGGCAAAAAATGCATCTCCGGCGCCGGTCGTATCCACCACGTCGACTCTTAAAGCCGGGCAGATACCTGTTTCACCCGTCGCATCCGCATACACGGCTCCATGCGGTCCCATAGTCACGATGATCCTGGGGATGCCGGATTTCCGGATCCTGTCCGCCAGATTCTTCTTCATGTCCTCCGGCCGCATATCGGTGTAATCCTCGGCAAACAGCATGCCGGCCTCCTGCGCGTTACACACAAGCGCTGCCGTTTTGCGAAGCAGATCACGGCGTTTCATGGCGATCGACATGTTGGAGATCACGGTATAGACTTCCTTGCCGTGTTTCTCCGCCAGATCCAGCACCTTCTTGAGGATCGGCACCTCGATATCGAACTCCACGACGATACTGTCCGCATTTCGGAAAATCTCATCCCCGTCCTTTTCCAACACGCCTTCGATCGCGGACAAGTCCGGTCTTCTCGATATCGAGGCGATCACGTCCCCGTCGTTGTCAAAGACGGCGAGCCAGGTTCCAAGTCCCTCCGGGCTGCGGGCAATGTACCGTATATCCACCTTGTGGCGGATCAGATTTCTGACTACATCGTCGCTCAGTCCCGTATCATCCACTACGCTCAAAAAGGTCGGGCGCAGCTCCACGTTCGCGATATCCTCGACTACATTGCGTGCGACGCCGCCATGCACCTGCACAACGCGTCCCACATTGCGGCCGCCCGGGATATACTGGGCCAGCGGATATCCCTTGACATCTACGAAGGATGCACCGATCACTACAATTCCCATATTGCTTTAACGTCTCCCTGTAATACTGTTGTCTGCTTCTTCTATTGTAACAGATTCGTGTCCCGTTCGGGCAACTATTCAGAGCCATCGCCGATCATAGAAGACCCGTTGACAAGAGATACGAAGAGGCATCCGCCGCTCACGCCGGCAGATGCCTCCACAAATACGCACGATTCATTCTTCATTCATGCGCGATGCGCGCAGGGAGTCTCAGGAGATTGCCTGCATCCCCCAGCTGAGGATCGTCGCAGCGCCAATGAGCCAACTAACCACTTTAAACATCCGCTCAATCCTCCTCTTCCATATATTCCACATACTCGGCCTCGCTCGTGAACAAAATATAGCGGCCATTTACAAGTCCCATGTAACCGTTTCCATTCAGATATCCCTTCATAGCTGACCTCCTAAAGCTTCGTCTCGATTCATTCACTTCCCGTCGTAAGACTGTCCCTTGCAGGTTTCTTACAAGTTTCTTACGTCACATTGCCTTCGCTTTGTATGGTCTTATTTTATCGAAAGGGGTGTACATATGTTTGTACAGGTTACACAATTTTGGCCCTGTTTCCGGCCCGCTGCAGGTTTTGGCCCGGGTATGAGCAACAGTACTCTATCTTTAGTAATACTGCCGACCGCAGACAAACGTCGCCGCGACGGAATAATCATCCCTCAGGACGACCAGATCGGCGTCCTTGCCCGTCCGAATGGATCCTTTTCGATCCTCCATGCCGATCAGCCGGGCGGGATTGATCGTACAGGAATTGATGGCGGTCTGCCAGGGCACGCCGGCTTTTTCGACCAGGTTTCGCAGGCCTTCGTGCATCTTCAGGGTGGAACCGGCGAGCTTTCCCGAATCCACGAGATGCGCGCTGCCATCTTCATAAAGCTCGATCCGGTTTCCGCCGAACAGCGCACGCGTCCCGGCGGGCAGTCCTTTGACCCGCATCGAGTCGGACACCATGACGCCGCAGTCCGTTCCCTTGCAGGCAAAAAAGGCGTGGACCGCCGCCCAATCAGAATGCAGGCCGTCGCAGATGATCTCTCCGTACACGTTGTGGAAGCGGAGCGAGGCCCCGACAATGCCGGGATCCCTGTGATGGAAGGGCGCCATGCCATTGTACACGTGCGTCACACTGCGTGCGCCGTTTGCAAAGGCCATCACTGCCTGCTCATAAGAGGCAGAGGAATGCCCCAGCGAGGGGACAATCCCCATCTCATTGAGAGAACGGGTCAGCCTGTAATCCTTGTCATGTTCTATGGCCAGCGTCACGATCCGAATGCGCCTGTCGGAGGCGTCCCAATATCGCCTGCACTGCGCCGGATCCGGCACCTCGCAATACGCTTCCGGCTGGGCGCCCTTGCAGGCCTTGTCCAAATATGGCCCCTCCAAATGGATGCCGAGAATCCTCGCGCCGGGCGCACTGTCCGGTTCTTTCTCTTGCGCACGTGCCACCTCGGCAACGTTTCGCAGCGCCCTGGTCAGAACCTCCTCCGACTGGGTGACCGTTGTCGGCAAAAGACCGGTCACGCCCTCGCTGACTATATTTTGAAGCCATCTGCGAAGCCCCGCCTTATCGCCGTCATTGGTGTCAAATCCATATGCGCCGTGCGTGTGCACGTCAATGAATCCGGGCACAATGCGCAGATCGTTAAAGTCCATGTCCACCGGCTTCGTTCCATACGGATGGATTCCCTCGATCCGGCCGGACGCCGCAGAGATCGCGACCTGCGCCGGAAGCCAGTCGTTTATGATATAGACCCTTGTGCTCTGCAGTATCATGCCGGATTCTCCTTTCATGTTAGATGCATTTCATTTTAGATGCATTTCATTTCGTGCAGCATTGCGCTTTGACCGGTCCTTCCATTTGTAATACACTGAATAAGATTTCACTAACGAATTATGAGAGGTATCTATGTCTTCCAATCAGCTTTCAGATTCCACCCGGCAGGCAGGCCGGCGCAAAGGAATCCTGTTCATTCTCCTGTCTGCTTTTTTCTTCTGCCTGATGTCCGTATTCGTGCGGCTGGCCGGCGATGTGCCGACTATGCAGAAGGCCTTTTTCAGAAATATCGTCGCTGCCATTCTGGCGGCCATCCTGCTGGCGCGCTCCAAGAGCGGCTTTTCCTTCCAGCGGAAAAACCTGCCGGATCTTCTTCTTAGAAGCAGCATCGGTACAGCCGGAATTCTCTGCAATTTCTGGGCAGTGGATCACCTCCGGATCGCAGACGCCAATATCCTGAATAAGCTGTCTCCGTTTTTTGCCATTCTGATGTCCATATTCATCCTGAAGGAGAAGCCCAACCGGATCGAATGGCTGAGCGTGCTTCTGGCTTTCATAGGCGCCGCCTTTGTGGCAAAACCCAGCGCAGGGATCGCTTCTTTTCCAGCACTGATCGCCATTCTGGGCGGATTTACGGCAGGAACGGCCTATACTTTCGTGCGTAAGCTGGGACTTGCAGGTGAGCGCGGACCCGTCATCGTCATGTTCTTCTCATCGTTCTCGACCTTGGTCCTTCTGCCCAACCTGCTGCTCCACTATCACTCCATGACCGCGAAGCAGTTCCTCTTCCTGATCCTCGCGGGATCCTGTGCGGCCTGTGCGCAGCTTGCCGTTACAACGGCGTATCAGAACGCGCCTGCGCGGGACATTTCTGTGTTCGACTATTCCCAGGTCGTCTACGCGGCGATCCTTGGCGCGATCTTGTTCGGCGAAGTTCCGGACGTATGGAGCTTCATCGGCTACTTCATCATTATCGGAACCGCGTTTGCAAAATGGTATCTTTTGACCCGGCGCGGAGAATAATCGGTGCGCCTTTCGTCCATCGGTGCACCTGTGCCAAAGTATAGAAATGGGAATCTGATTCCCGGAATAATCTGGCATTGACATCCTCCCACGGTTAAAACCGTGGGATTCCAATAGCAGGAAAAAAGCATCGCTTATTCCTGCGAAGAGCATCACCTTCGGCCGCTTCCGGCCTGCGGCTTACGCCACAGCCATGGCCCTT
>Ga0256405_10000566_pt1 | contig 121142 bp, 179 predicted proteins | sample RumenRJG_02DNA_FD_189096 | JGI IMG/M metagenome (GOLD analysis project Ga0256405, IMG submission 189096) | Bovine rumen microbial communities from Lethbridge, Alberta, Canada - RJG_02 | ecosystem: Host-associated > Mammals > Digestive system > Stomach > Rumen | place: Canada: Alberta...
CTTTTATTTTTTTCTGTTTTCACAACCATAATATTTTTGGTATAAAAGGCTTTAGGATTTAAAAGCATTTAACATAGAGTATATACTAATTTCTTAATATACAGGGTGTTTAGTTTCCCATTGGAACAATTCTTTCTGAAAATGTATAATCTGATACTTTCTGCGCTTCGTCCAATACAATAACATCGAATGTTAAACCTTCGATATTAGACTGGTCACTTGCTGATACCGCAGTCACATAAGATTTATTACTTAATTCAATTCTATCTTTTGTTAGTTTTACTATTTTATTATTTAATCTATCTTCATTCATTTGGAAGAATGTAGATAAACGTCCGATAGATACTTCTGCCTGTTGTAAGCGTGGGGTAAATACACCTACTCGCATTTGGGGATAATTATCTATCAAAAATCCACAAAAAGAGCTAATAGACTCCGTCTTGCCCGATTGCCTAGACATCATTCCTGCTACCTGTTTCAATTTTGGATTACATACTGCACGAATTAAAGCAGTTTGATTTTCATGTAATTTCTGTCTGCTTTCAGGCAAATGGTGACGTAACACGTTTTCACAATATTCTACAGGGTCTAATCTATTTAAAAAATGATGATAAATAAAATCATCTAATTCTTCACCATTAATAACATTTTCTTTACTTGACGCTACTATATCATCTTTTATAACAGATAAGTTGTTTTGAATGTCTTTTGCTAACGCTTGTGTAGGCGTTTCTTCTTTATGCTTTATAGGCACTTTATATATCATTCCTTTCATATTCTGCTATATTAGTCTTTTTAAATAGTATATAAAATTCTTATGTAAATATAACAAAACGGGTATCTAATTTCAGATACCCGTTTTTTGTAATTATATGATTTTAAGTGGATAATTTCTTTTTAATTAATAAAAAATGCTCATAACCTATATCACTTACATCTGTTTGCCATTCCAATGCACGGAGCTTGTCATCTGAAGGATGGGCAATTAATTTTTTAATTTTAAATCACTTTCATAATTTTAAGGATTATCATATTCTTCATCATATGAAAAATCTTCTTCATTAAGTGCTTTTTTAGTAACTTTTTTCACCATCAATTATAGTATCAATATAATTTTTATATTTATCTGATAAATCATCTATAAGCATATCATATGCGTTCCAAAAATCTTCTTCTCCAACTCTTGCAGTATCATTCCTACTAAACAAATGCAATACATGATTATTATCCTTTAAATTTACAAGTGTATCATCAACAAATGAAATATCAATCATATCTGTAATTGCATCTGAAACGATATTTTGTATATCTTCATAATTTAATGTTTTTTTATCACTATAAAAATTATTAACGACGTTATTAATATTTTTTTTAATTTCTGCATCGGATTTATTACAAAAATCCATCATAATTTCAAAAAAATCATGTTCTGTTCTCGGAGTTCCATCACTATTGATATTTTTAATTTTAATATTGTTTGCAATCAATCTTTTCATTTCAACACAACCTCAATCTTTATTCTATATTATTATTTTTAAATTCTACATCATAACCAATTTTAGCTTTATCTAAAAGTTGTTTTGTATTATTATCATACAATGCAAGGTTCATTGTATGATTCCCATTATTATGGAATTTAAATGCGAACATTTCATAAAAACCGCTTTTATTTAATTCTAAATTGGTTATCTTAAATTCATTTTCTTGATAGTGTGGCATATAATTGCTACTGAATATCGTAGTATCATCACAACGCACATATAAAGTACAATTTAAATTATTATTTAAGCTATCAAATGATTTAATTTTAACTGCCACTTTAACGAAATCATCACAAGATTCCGTTACAATATTAACTGTATCTGCATTATAAACAAATTTATAATCTGTATGAGTGTTTTTGTTATCTTCTGATGGATTATCATTATAAGCATCTGCTCTAGTAAAATAAGGTGTTCCATCATCTTTAAAACGTATAATATACTCTATTCCACCATCAGACAACACATGATATTCTTGTTTTGGATTGAACATTAATTTTAATTTATCTATTTCTGCGGATAATGCTTCATACTTATCATAAAATTCTTTTAATTGTTTTCTATCTTCTGATGTAAAAGAATAATCAGATTCTAATCCACATTTATATGTGCATTTCATTTCTTGTGTAGAACTGAAATTAAATACATTACGCAAATCATAAATCATGTCTTGTGTAATCATTATTGTACTAGCATTTAATTCAATAATACACAAATGAAAACAATCTTCAGGAAGTTTAGGAATACGTTTTTCTTCTGTAGATTGAACACCATAAGTATAAACAATTTCACCCTTTGAATTAATAGATAAAACAACTAACCATGTACCAATGCGAGGTGCTTGTAATATTTCACTATCTTGTTCACTAAAATTAATCACTTGATTATTATAAATAATCGTTCCGCTATTGATATGAACACACATATCTGCAACGTCTAATTGTGTTACGCGAAACATATCCATAATCTTTTTTGATTTAAAATATTTCTCAGAATTTAATATCAATTATTCTCACCTCACATCTATGATATTCTTTCTCATGTCTATGATATTGTTTTTAACGATATTCTTAACTTTATTACGTAAATCTATACATACTTTTCTTAAATCTTTTACTAAATGAAATTTGTTTGCTAAACGAACAAAATAGCTTTCTCCATAATAAGGATTTGTATAAACCTTATTTATATTTGATTCGTTTTTTAATGCTTTTGCTACTTCTTCTTGTGAACAATTAAATGTATCGTCATCAACAAAAGCAATATCTCCAACTACATGACCAAATCCTACTTTTTCATCATTGATTTGATTTTGTACAGACCTTCTACTGCGACTTTTATTACTATCATCACCTGTTATCATATTAACCAAATCTCTATGTGTAGCATTTGAATCTTTTCCAAAATAAATTTTTCCTTCATAATAAATAAAAGGTTTGTCACGATTAAAATCATTTATATGATTAATGTTTTTAACTGGTATTCTTCTACCAATCGCATCATCATTATTATCCAATTCTGTTGCCAAATCATTTGCTTGCGCATTTTTTATTTTAGAAAAAGCATTTCTATATTTAATAGCAGAAGAATCTTTATTTAAATAACAAAACCATTGGTTTTCTTCATCATCTGTGGAAATTTTATTTTGTTTTCTCAAAAAATCTATTACATCACTAGGATATTCAATGCCTAATTGGTCTAATGGCATATCAGCAAAATATTTTTTTATATCGTCGGAATCAAGCAATTCAGTATATTGCTTATCAAAATCTATATCTGCCGTTTTGCGAAGGTCTAAAATTTTATCTTTTTTTTTACTTCCATACACATATACTAATGGAAAATCTTTGTTAATAGGTTCATCACGCATATCTAACATTGGATATTCTTCTTTGTATTTTTTCAATTCTCTTAGCCAATGTGCATACTGTAAATAACGTTCTCCCCAATCATCACAACCAGTTAAACTATTTAACTGTGCGTCTGCCATTTCATCACAATGTTCAATAGCTTCATCTAATGTTAATAATCCAGCTGCGGTTACTTTTTTTGCTACGCATTTATTATTTTGATATGCTTTTAATTCTTCTAGCCAATCAGCTAATTGTATATATTTTTTTGCCGATTTTGTACGACCGTTAAAATCATCCAATTGCTTTTTTGCCATTTTTTTGCAACGAGCAATTTCTTCATCTAAAGACATTGAAATATTATTTTTACGCAAATCCATTACAATAGGTTTTCTTAAATCTAGCACTTTTGCTTGCAACTCCCTTTGTTGAAAAGAATTGTTGATTTTTGTGATACGATGAATCAAACGATTAGCATTATAATTTACACAATGATAAGCATCACTCTTACGTTTAAGATTGAATTTACTTAAACGACCAAAATATTTATCTTTTACATTGTCTCCACGCAAATATACTTTTCCGTTGCAACAATCGACAATAACAGAATCATATTTATCCATATATTTACCGCTTAGAGCTACTTTTACATAACTATTATTGCGTTTGCTATTTAAATTATTGTTTTTAAATTCTTTATTAAAATAATCTACCAAAGCTAATGTAAAATCATCATTCTTACTTTCATTAGGCTTAACGGTAATTTTTGCTATTAAACGTTTTTTCATCGTTCAAAAATCCCCTTTACAAATAAGTTTCCGTTCCCATATTTTGTTCTAAATAATAAATAATATTTACATAAGAAAAAATAAGCTAGAGCAAAATATCCCTAGCTTATTTTTAATTTTGAATGAATTTAATAATTTCTTGTTCCACTTGTCTTTGAACTTCTTCTACTTTAATATCCCCATGACTCCAAGGCAATTTACTTTGAGAAAATATTTGATATTTACTTTCTGCCAATTTATTGATTTCTTCTAAAGAATATTCACCACGTTTAATTTTTAGCAAATCTTCTTTTATATCCGAACAATTTAATGCGGTTTCCAATGGATTTTTAACGCGATAATGTAAATTGATAATGTATCTAGTCATAACTACAATAGGATAAATGGCTTGAAAAGCACGCTTGCAATTATATCCAAACTGTTGATAACAAAATTCATCTGTTTTATATGTTTGTAGCCAACCCATATCTTTTTCAAATAAGTTTTTACTCCATGTAAACATAGCAGGAAGATTAACCTGTGAAATTTGTTCTCTGTTTTTGATTAAATAATCACATAAGGTTTTAAATTTTGGATTGGTATATAAATCTCTGCAAAACAATACCGCTATTTGTGAAATATTGCCTAATTGTAGATTGTAAACAATTCTACGAACATCATCAAAATATATTTCCATATTATTCTTCATAAAAAAATTATGTCTACGTCTATTATATATTAACTCATGAATTGTTGGCATAACATAAGTATGTATGTCTATATCACTAAAATCATCTTCTAAATGAAATCCTCTTGAACCCACAACACCACCAAAAACTACATTATTTATATTTACATTAAATTCTTGTATTAATGATAAAACATCCATATCTACCATTACGCCTTTCATAATTCTCATTTATTAATCATATCTATCATTGGTTTGTAAAACGCTTTACATACGTCACAATATAATTCTTTGTTTGTTTCGTCAATTAATGGGCAACCGCCTTTACACATTGATTCTACATAACATTGACCACAACAAATATAATTATCCTTTGTTGTATCAAAATCAATAGCATTAATTAATACTTCAATTGGATTAGAAAAAATATTACCTACAATTTTATCTGATAAATAACAGAAATATATGTTTCCCTGTAAATCAACGCACCATGATATTATACTGCTTGCACAAAAACAAAACTGCCTACTACTTGTAGAAATCAAATTATCTATTTTATAAAAATTCTTACAAAACAAATCATTTGCTTCTGTGCCCCTATGAGAAATATTAATCATCTGATTATAAATTGTATCAGTATTTATATCTTTATCTAAATTACAAATAGATGGTGCATAATTATAATTCAAATTATATCCATGTCTATTAGAATAATCTTTGATAATAGGAAAAACACCTTGAATAAAATCATTTGGATAAGACATATGATTTAAAACACCGTTGATTATTAAATTATCTATATCTAAGATAAATGGATTTTCATCGAACACGTCATAACCAACAATATCTTTTTGATTTAGTCCATAATATTTTATTGTAATTGATACTTTATAAGTATTTAAATAATCAATCTTTTCTGATATTAATAAACGTCCGTCTGTAATAATACCAAAATTGGCATAATTATGATACATATTAATTATATTAACAACTAAATCCCAATGATTTGTTGGTTCATCACCACAAATTACAATTGTGACTCGTTTATTTTGTGTTTTGATAATATTGCTTATCCATTGGATAATATCTTCTGATAAATCTGTTGCATTTTTATCTAATCTCAAATAAATGTTTTTTAATGATAAAATCATATTTTTTATCCTCATTTAAGAACTTGTAATACCATTATTGCTATTGGAACCAGAACCTGTTTGACCTTCTCCGACAGTATATGTATCATTTTCATGATATTTCATATTCAAATACTTAATTGTACTATAACCATCTACACCCTTTACTGGGAACCACGCTTTAATACTATTAAAAGCATCTTCTTCACTAAAATTATCATTGTCGTTTTTGTATGTATCAGTTATAAATACATATTTCTTTATTTTTTCATCATATTTCACTTGTTTTTTAGCAATATAACATATTCTACCTGTTTTGGATATATATTTAATTGGAAATTTGTTGACATTCTGAAAATAAAATTCAATATAATATTTTACATACTTATCTCCATTATCATTAACAGGAGTACCATAAATTGTACCAGTAATAGAATATTGACTAATATTATCACTATACTTTACATCTGGATTTTGCACATACTTAACATTTTTATATTTCAAAACGCTATAATCATCTACACCTGATTGTGGCAACCAAGATTGAACTACATTATGTGCATCCGATTCATTATAAGTTGTATTTGCTTTAGTATATGTTTTTGTTTTAAATAAATATTTCTTTTTACCTGCATCGTATTTTACCATGCTTTGTTTTAACGAAATAGTCTTATTATTTTCTGATTTATATTCAATTGGGAACCGATTAACACCTTGAATATACATATTCGCAGTATAAACAACAGATTTTGCATTAGTATCTTTATTAATATGATTTGTACCATATACTGTACTTGTAATAGTATATCCATCTATAGACGATGGTGTTTCTTGTTTTTCCCATACTAAAACATTATTATAATAAACCTTTTTTACGTCAACGCCATTATATGTTATTGCAGTTGGTATTTTATCTGCATAATGTAAGTTTTTCAATTATTCCACCCAATTTCTATTAACTATAAAAAGTTACCCATTCATCATCAATTAAAGAACCATTTGTAATGATATTTAAACAAAATCTTTTTTTAAATGGTTGAAGATAATTAACTATATATCTTATAGCATCTTTGTATAACAAAGGTTCTCCACCAAAAAATGTAATGGTGATGCGTTTATTCGTATTATTAGTATCTTCTGCTAAATTTTTTAAAAATTTTAGAACTTTTTCATCAACATGTACTTTGATTTGTTCACTCCTTGCGTCATGTTGTAAACAATACGTACATTGAAAATTACAAGCAGTACCTAATATTAAAAAAACTCTACTAATTTTCATTCACCATCACAAGAGTCATCACAATCATCATTATCATCGCAATCGTCATTAGGGTCAGGTTCAGGTGAAGGATTAACTTCTTCATATGACCAAACCAAAACATTATTATAATATACCTTTTTACAACCAATAGAATTATATATGATTTGTTTCGACATTATGCCATCAAACAATAAAGACATATTACACACACTTTCTTATACTGATTCTAAAATTAGAACACCATTTGTCGCATCCCAACTTTTTACTCGAATAACATTACTAGGCTTTCCTGTTACTTCTTGCCAACTAGGCCAGCGTGTAGCAGTAACAGGTTTGCCGCCTACCTGGTCCCATGAATGAGCATGACTTGACGGAGTGAATGTAATAGGTTTTCCTGTAACACCTGACCATGCTACATTAGTAGCCGTCTTTGCATTTCCTGTTATATTAATACCCCATGTACCACTAGCACCAGCACCGGTTTTTGTAGGGGCATAGTTATTATAGTTCCTGCTGTCGAGTACAACGTCGGTTGAACTATTATCGCTCCGCAAGTTAAGTAAGTCCTCGCCATTCGATAATCTCTTACCGACTGCGCCGAGGAACTTCGTTTTAGACGAGAAACGGATGCCGCTCATATTGTCGTCAGATGTCTTCTTGACTTCTGGAAGGGCGTTAAGGTTTGTTGACGCAAACGTAATTTTGCCTGTTGTCGTGTCTCCTGCTTTCTTAACATAAGTATTCGCGATATTTGTGCCGTTGCCGTCATTTACTGCTTTTGTAGCACTAGCCGCATTACCGCTGATATTAATGCCCCAAGTACCTGATGCGCGCGCACCAGTGACCGACGGATAGGCACTATCGTGATTATGCGCGCTCGGCGGATATGTTCCTGGCTTGCCTGTTACACCGCTCCATGCAACAGACGAAGCTGTATTTGCTGTTGTAGCTTTATCTGCTGCGCCGGCACTCTTTGCATAATTAACACTAAAATTAGATGGATTCCATACATACGCATTAACGCCATCATTAGACCCAAATAGCCATGTTGGTTGTCCACCTTGTCCGCTCCAATGAAACACCATATTTCCTGCGCCATTATTAACAATGGTACTAGCTTTTGTAGCAGAAGTAGCATTACCATTTAATGCGCCATTAAATGACGTTGCATATACATTATGTGGAAAATGTGTATTACCGCTACCATCTAAAAGAGTGACTTGGTTTGCTATAGTTTTAAATGTCCCACCGCTTCCGCCATATTGACGGAAATAAATACATTCATCGCCATTATCTGCCATGTCAAAAGAAACAAAACCATTATCCGTACCGTTTGTACCAACATTAATTCTAAATAAGTCTGTACCCATTTTTGTACGTATTATATCGACATTGTTTGAACCATCAGGAATTGATTTTGCCAAAGAATCCGCAACCACAGAATTATTAACAGAAAGCTCTACATAACCATTATTATTACTTAAATTATTTAAATCAGAAATGACATATGTTGATTTTGTACTTGATACTTTAATTATATCTCCCTCTGAAACTGTCGCTTTTGTTAATTTAAATCTAGCAGTATCATTAGAAACAACCAATATTTTATTTTTACTTCTATCAGGTAAATTATCTACACTAACTGTCCCTGATAATCTACTCGCAGGAATATGGTCATTTTCCAAATGCCATACACGAGAAAGTAAATCTTTGATTAAACCAGACAAAGAATATTTCATTATTTTCACCTCATTAAAAATATTTTTCCTATATACAAAATAAAAAAGCTAATCACTTTTAGAAGTGACTAGCTTTTATTTTAAAGTTCTACTGCATCGGATTCCATACAAAGGTCATCATATTTTTGTTGTGCTCCATCTGGACCAGCTTTAACAATTTGATTAAATACATTTTTTAAGTATTTTGTAAGTTTAGAACCAAGGCTACTTTCTGTAACAAAATCTGTTTTCTTAACTGATTCTGCAACCAATTCAACGACTTTTTTCTGTTCATTTTCATCTAACTTTTTAATATCTTGGTAAAGAGTATTATTAACTTTTTCACTTAATGTAACTTGAAAAAAGAAATTAAGTTCATCAACGCACTCACGTACAATTTCATTCACAGGAAACTCTGAAAATTCAGGCTTATCACCATTTGTAACTTGATTAATTACATCTTCAAAAGTTTCTTTAACAAAAGAATAATATCCTTTTAAATATTTGTCTGCACCTGCATCAATGCTATCTGTTAAACCAAATGCAAAATCTTTATATTCCTCTGAATTTTTAAACTCTGTCTTGACTTTCATCCAAATTTTTGTAGCCATTTTGGATAAATCCATAGGAACAACATCAGACTTAATCAGACGTTGCTTTACAATATTCATATGCAAATCTTCCTTTACTTAACAATATTTTTTTTAATAATATTTTTTATATCTTGTACACAATCAGGAATACTATGGTTTTCCACTCGAATATCATGGATGCCCAAACGATTAAAATTCTGTACACTAAAATCTTTACTATCAGAAATAAATCTACGACACATTTCTGTATAATCTTCATTACCGCTCATTTCACGAGAAAGATTTCTTAACAATCTTTCTCTATCATTAACAACCAAATGAATAACAATAACATCTTTGCCATAGATTTTCTGTAACTTACTAACTCCTTCAAGAGAATTAATCATAATATACTTATTGTTTGATTTCATATCAAATTGTCCATCATTTACAGTAAAATATGTCCAATCTCCATGAACTGTTTTATAAGTACGATATTCAATGACTTTTCCTTGATGTTTTAGTTTAGAAAAAATTCGTCTATCAACAAAATAATATTCTTTTCCATTGTTTTCATTTGCTCTAATCGGTCTAGTTGTATAAGTAATTATTGGAGTTAAACCTAAATCCATATTCAATAGGTTTTTGAATATAGTATCTTTTCCGCTACAACTAGCTCCAACAATACAATATATTTTTGCCATTACATTACTATCCACCTTTAATAATTTAAATACAATGATTCATATACATCTTCAATTGTACCATGTAATTTTTTAAATGAACTTAATCCTGATTTTATATATTCATGTCTAATATACAAGTCTTTTGGTAATTCAACTGTTCTGTCTATGTCTCCACGTTTACCATCATAAGATAATGCAAATTTAACTTTTTTATTCTTTAATTCTTTCAAAAAATTAATAAATTCATCAAAATCTATTGTACCGTAATACATACCTTTTGTATTAAAATATGGAGGGTCTAAATATACAAAATCATTACTTGTAACCATATTTAATATTTGTTCATAACTTTGATGTACAAATATTACGTCTTGTATTTTATTGCTCCAATCCATCATAATTTTATGTAATTTATCAGGTCTAATTCCATTTCTACCATGATGAAATGAATTATTAAATTCACCTTTTTTATTAAAACGAATTAATCCATTTGTACAAGTTCTTGATAGAAATAAAAAATAAGCAGGATTTTTTGTCTGATTAAATTTATCTCTCATAGAATAATAAAAATCTTGTCCTTGTTCTTGCAATTCATTCCACAAGTTTTCATATTCTTTCATTAAATCCAATGGATTATTCTGTATCATTTGCCACAAATCAATTAATGGTTTACATATATCACTACATACTCGTTTTCCCTCTATATGATACATAACACTTCCACCACCCACAAATGGTTCATAATATGTATTATAATCAGGGAAATACGATATAATTTTGTCTGCTTGTGACCGTTTGCTCCCACTCCATTTAATTACAGGTTGCATTATTTATCTCCATTACTCCCAATTCCTAACAAAACTTTCACAACATACATGGCAATCGCAATAATAAATGATTGACCCCATGTTAATTGAGTTAATCCAAAACCACAATTTAATAAATATCCAACAAAATATACTAGTACTGTACATACACCTAAATAAGTTAAAATTAATCCAATTGTAATAGTTACAAACATACATAATAATATAAACTTTTCCATTATTTCTTTTTACCTTTCCATTTCAAAAAATCTACAAAATCATTTATTTTCAAATATTTATAAATCAAATCATTTGTAATACTTCTACAAGAATTTTTCAATGTAGTATCAAATCTCGTTTTTAACTTTGTATTTCTAGTAGGCTTTTGAACTATCTCTATTTTATTATTTTCGTCCACATATAACAAACCAATTTCTTTTAAAACCAATTCTTTTGGTATTACATCTTTTGGACACATAATATAAAAATAATTACAATGTGGATAATACGATTTATCCAATTGAAACAATTTTTTATCTCTTTTGTAGTCTTTTAATGAAGCCTTTACTTCCACTATACGAACTTCTTTTCTTTTTAAATTCATACCGCAAACATCTGCTACACTACGAAGGTTTCTAAATTTCGTTTCTACTGATACAATATCTGTACAACACTTTTTTAAAAACCCACAAGCTACAATTTTTAATCTTTTATGTGTTTCACTCTCTGCCATTATTATCACCCGATAAAAAAAAAGGATAAATATTTATCCTTTTTGCTTTTCTTTATTATATTTATCATTGAGAAATTGAATTTTTTTCTGCATTTCTCTTATATCTTTTGCTAGATTTTTAATCGTCATTTCATAGCGTTTACGCTCATCGTTACTTCCACCATTATTATATAAATAATGATATAAGTCCAGTTCCACTTCTTTACTGATTAGTTGTTCATTATAACGATTGAGCATATCTACTATAATTTCTAATTTAGATTTTGGTTGAATAATTTTCTTTTCTACCTTTTGAACAGGTATTTTTTTCTTTGTTGGGTTTTTAACAACAGACTTCTTCTCTGTTATTTCTTCTTCAACAATCTCATTACCATCTATTTCATCATTATCCATGCCCAAATCTATATCTTCTTCTACAGGAGTATTTTCTTTTTTAATTATATTATCTTCATCTAAAAATTTATTCATATTCAAAAATACCCCTCTCTATGATTAACAATTAACTAAGATGACACCACTTTCTTCGATAGTATTATAATTATCATCAAAGCAATCATCTAATACGTTAAATATATCCTTTTTATCCCCTATTAACGATACTCTTTGTCCGTTTTGAGTACAAAGTACATCATTTTCCTTACTTTTATCTTCAATACGTTTTATATCGCAATATTCAAATAAATTAGTTCTATACATTCACATCACCATTAATCACTTGTATTAATTGTATATTCCCATACAATCGTTAATGGTGCTATATAAGTTGTATATGTCACATCAAAATTATCTTTATCTAATGTTATTTTATTTAAATTTAACATTTGACCAACAGTAGAACTACTAGACGAACTACTACTTGAACCACTTCCACTAGAAGAACTACTCGTGAGACTACTTATATTAGTGCTTAGTACTTTCTCATATTGTTCTTCTAATTTACTCGCATTATTAGCATTATTATTAGATAGACGATGAATTGTTAATTTTCCATTAACATAATTCACATTCCCCCATACATTTATTCCATTATCATTCCCTAAAAAAGAACCTTTTTCTTCATCATCTGCGGAATCAGTATAACTATTTTTACTATCTTTTAACGTAACACTTTTTTCTTTGATGGCATATTTCCAACTAATATATCCACCCATCGGGTCTTTTAACAGTTTTTTAGAAAATAATTCTTTCTCTGCTAAAAATTTCACGTCATTAATTGTGACATGATTTTGACCCTCACTTATTTTATACAAATATACCTTATTTTTATTTACTGTATCTATTCCAAGTACATTGATTCCCATCATACTTTGATTTTTATCAAACATACTAACAAATCGTTGTTTGACAGTAGCGTCAAATAAAACTCCACCTTCATCATCTAAATGTTTTTTAAATTGTGCTTGCGCATTACTACCTAGCTTCCATCCATATCTACCATTATCTTTGATTTCATTACTACTTTTCCAATTATCAAACTCCATAACAAACGAACTATATGCACTCACTTATTTTTTCTTCCTTTCAGTTATATCTCTTATAACAAAATCTCCATTAAAAGGCGATAAAGAAATATAATTAATATTTTTTAATAATTTGATTAAATCTTTATCTACTTTTCTAGCTATCTTTTCGTCTCCAACTCTACCATCTGTCTGCCAAAAACCATCTATTCTATCTAACAAATAATTCATATTATCATACTTGTTAAACTCATGCCATACTAATTCTTCAAAAATTTTTCCTTCATTACCATAAATCAGATTTAATGGTAATGGACTATCGGAAACGGCTATATCTACTCCACTTTTTTCTAACCCACGCAATCTGTGAACCTGCGTAGCAAATAAATATAATTGGTCTTTTAACATTTCAAAATTTTTTTGTAAAATACATTCCTTTGCAAATTCTCCAACCAATTCTGTTTTATATCCTAATTTCTTTAATTTACTAAATACTTCTGCTGAAATTGTAGATTTTCCTGCACCAGCACCAGCAAAAAAATTAACCACTATCATTCAATCACATCCTATATAGATATTATATAGAACAATGACTTTTTGATAGTGATTAAAATTAATTTAGATTATATATTTTTATTTTTATAAAATTCTTTCTAATGCTAACGCAAATGTTTTCATTATATCATGAGAATTAACTAGTTTTTCATATTTTTTTAACATTCTTGTCCAAATTGTTTTTTTAAATATGCCTGTGGTTATGATAGACTCATAATATGAGTCTATCATATCTTTATAATCTTTATCGGCTTTATTGATAATAGTTTGTTCGTCATCTGCATATCTCATTATATATTTTTTTTATAATATTCATTTTTTATTTAACTAGCAAATTTATATGGACTACCTTTAATTATTACTCCACTATATGCAAGTGGACATAATCGACAAGTGCCTGTTACTTGGTCTGTAACTCTAGCAATTTTCAAATCTTCCGCATAACTATATTCACTACCAGTAATAATTTGTCCTTTTCCACCACAAGTTGTACAAACTACAGTATCAGTAAGTCTTGCCACAGGTTTATCATCACTAAACGTATGAGAACTTCCGCTAGTAATAATACCAACGTGTGTACCAAAAGGGCAAGTTATTTTTACTGTATCTCCCAATCTTGCTACAGGTTGATTACTCATAATTTTTCTTGCTACAGGTTGATTACTCATAATTTTTCTACTGCCTCACTTACTAATTTAGCATATTCATTGCAAATATCATTTTCAATTTGTGTATCTTCTGTATCCATCATTTCAGAAATCTTATATGTTATATCATCCAATGTACCATCAATCGTTAAAATTCCTTCAATTGTTCCTAAATCTGCCGTTTCATCTTCAGACATATCTTCTTTAATTTGTTTGCATAACGTATCAAATAAAATTAATTACTATTTTACTATGATTTCTCTCTGCTTTTTCTATTCCTAATAACAAAGTATCAATCACATTATTAATCTTAATTTTTTCCATATGATAAGAATTTAAATCTTCTTGTATTACGCACGTAATACTATTTTTTTGTCTTTTTTCTTTATCAATTTGCTTTTCTTTTCTCTTATCTATATAAAATATCCTTGAATTTTTATCTTGAAATAGTTCATCTTTCCCACTTAATTGAACTAAATAGCAAGTATTTTTATTTAGTTTTTTCTTTATATCTTCCAAGTTGCTTTTTACATTACTTATATCTTCATATTTTAATTCATCACTATCATCAAATGCAGTCATAAAACTAGGATATAATCTTCCTATATCTTGAAGTGTTGTGGTATCTTTTCGTTCAAAATTATACCATACTATATCCTGCAACAAATTAAAATATTGTTCTTCTATTTCTATATCTACTTCAAAATGTTCTTCTATATCTCTCTGTATATTATTAATTACTGTCAAAATTTCATCTTCTTTAACCCCTTTTGACAATAACAAATTATATACATCAATACTTATAGGCATCAAATTTTTCATTTGTACTCATTTCCTCTATCGTTGGCATTTTGACACCATTCAGCAAGAATGTCCTAAAACCATAAATTAAACAAGGTTTGCAAATATAATGTTCATTATCCATTGTAAATAAAGGTTTTGTTTCCGTTCCTGTGTGACCACAAAAAACACAACGATTGATATTCATATTAATTTCTGATGGTGTTCCATTCAAATTAATATTCTGATTTTTCGTTTTAATCGTTGTTGTATTGCCTTTTACATCTATATCTTCTAAATTATCTTCTAAATCTTTTTCTAAATTCTTTATTCTTTTTTCTTCTTCTATTTTATTTTCTTCTTCTGCTTTTTTCGTTTTATTCTTTAAATCGTCTATATTAATACTCACAATATAATATCTCCTTTCATATTATTTTATATATATTATATAAAAAAGACGTTGCATATTACAACGCCTTTAATTTTATTTTTGTGTATACTTTAAATGAACCAAATCATAATAATTGTATAATTTTCTGGAATGATTATAATTCAGCCATATATTTCTCATATCTTGCATATCAGAATAATATGGGCTTTCTATATCATTCGCATTAACAACAAATCCGGTTTCTATATCACACGTACAATAACTACTCGTATCTATTAATTTTTGATATGAACCGCTTTCTTCTTTTAGATTTTCTATATCCCTACCGAATATAAAACAACCTCGTACAGATTCCATATCTGTATATGATACACCATTATGATTATTGAAAAATTCTATTTTATATTTTTTTCTCGGTTCAAATTTAACTAGCATCGCATCTGCTTTATGTTTATTATCACCTTGATAAGATGTATCATTTAAACCATCATTGAATGTAGTCAATGTAATACTATTTGTAAAATCATCCGAATCATTATCATTCCATGATATACGTAAATCTAAACCTATCATAAATATTTTCGTAATTCCACAATCATTCTGCGGAGTTTTTAAAATAATATAATTATCTTTTAATTGAACTCGACCACCGAAAATGGCTTTAAATGCTTTATACATATATTCACAACTAATTGTATTAACAAAATAATTATCTTGTACAAAATATTCGTCAATCAAATTATAAATTACATTTGTACATATCTGCCATACTTTACCACTATCTTCCGTGTATCTCATTCCACTATCATATTCAGAACCAATAGGAGCTAATGGCAAATAACCAAATTCTCCATTATCATCTAATTGTACTTTTACGTATTTATCAGGATATGGAAAATAATGCGTATTATGGAAAATAACACATTCAATCGGTCTACCTGTTTTAGAATGTACAAAGAAAGAATGGTCATACACAGGAACATTAGAATGTACTTCTCTATATGTATCATTATATACAGATTCGTTACGGTTAATTTTACGTACAGTATCAAAACAAATATTATTCATGTTATGCACATGACGTGCTGTATCATTTTTAAAACTATCTGTTCGATAAATCTCTCTTAACGTATCGTTTCTATCACTTGTACTTCTTCCGACCTCTCTCAAAGTACATAGTGATTGCGTAACGCGCTTACCTTCTACAACACCTTTTACAATAAAGACTTTAGGATTTTCAATTTTTTGTATCATTCGCCTACACCACTTTTCATCTTAAAATCTCTTTGTATTGTGTTATAATCCCAAAATACGCCTTCAATGGGGTCTACTTCTAATACTTCTGATTGTATACCTTTTTTCGGCTCATTATGCGGTAATGTTTTAATCGAATCAGTATAATTATTTACATTAAATTTAATAAAGTTACCTATATCTGTATCACAATCCGCTTTTAATGCAGATATTGATACTGCATAGATTGCTTTTTTATCCGATTTTATATCGTTTATATCGTCCACTTTGGATAAATCTTTTATATTTTGTGTTATCTCTTTTCCTACACTATTCGTTTGATATACATTACCGTTTTGATTCCAGTCTGTTTTAATCTTTGTATCTAATATATCACAGGTTAAATTACCTAATCTAGTATCACCAATAATAATATTAGAAATAGCCGTACCAAATTGTGCGTAATAATCTACATCATCTGTTAAAATAGGAATAATATTTTTTACTTGTACTCGCATCGGTTGCTCTCTATCAAACCATTTAATTACTTTTCCCTTTGAAGTATATAATAATTTATTTCCTTCCCACAAATCTATCTGTTCTTCTTTTGCATTACTGTGTAAATGCAATTCATAAGAATGAATGGTATCAAAATCCATTTGACCTTCATATAATTGAGAATCATTTGTGGTAAGAATAATATTATTATGAGAGCCTATATTAACTGTTAAATCGTGATTATCACTTAATAATCGAATGAAACCTTTCTTATCATTTGTATTCTCATTAGACAAATTGGTATATACATCAAAACGTATATACCAATCAAAAATTTTGTTATTGCTATATACATCATACCAATAAATATTGCTAAATGGAATAATGTATTGTTTACAACGTGTATATTTTTTATTTTGTCCTTCTTGATAAGAAAAATTACTTTCTTGAAATAGTGACCCAAAACCAGGGTTTATATATACAATACTCACAATTTTTCCCTCCACATTAAACAGTAACAATATATGTATCTAGTCTGATTGATACCGTCATATCTTTTCTAGGTCTTTCATCAGAAGAAGAAGAAACCTTAAACCAAATTATCGTATTGGTTGAATTAATTGTATCAGTAATTACTAAACTATTTCTAAACAAACCCTTTGTTTTTGCGTCATTCGCATTTGCGAAATCTTCATCTTTTGCTACTTGCCATTTCTCTCTAGTCAATCCAACAAAGGAAATTGCCGTTCTATTGGATTTATAACCAGGTTGTGTTCTAATGGCGCATTTAATATATTTCACTTCATTATTTGTAGCATCAAGTGAAACAGATACAGGGTCAGTCTGTAAATCGTTTTGTGATACCAAAGAACCATCTGTACCACCTTTTGTTACATTTCCTGTATATATATTGATATATTCATTTGGCGTTGCCAATTCCCATCACACCTTTAATTATTCATTATTGCCGTTGATGTTCCATTGAACATAAAAGTATTACCTTCCATGAAACCTAATTCTCTTATTATTTCCCCTCTAGCACTTGGCATAGTATAAGTCGTTTTTCCGTTCTTACCCAAATAAACAACATATCCATTATGTGAATTATCTGTCGTTGCCAATGCATAAGATTGAGAAACTAATGTATATCTCGTAGAATCACTATCCGTTAAAGCAAGAACAATTTTTGTTGCCGTAGTACTACTGCTATTATCTGCCAATTTATAACCGCCTGATGAATAATATAGTATATCACCTTTTTTACAAGAACTACCTACTGCCATTCTTGCTTTATGAGCACCAATCGCATTAACTGCTTTTAACTGTTTTATGTCTTGTTGCATTTGTGCTATTTCTGCTAATGTTTGAGGATTGAACGTAGAGCCGTCTACGGCGTTCACAGACGTGTCTATCCATACTCTACCACCTGGTATATGCATCATGTCCGTAGCGTGGATTACAGGCGCACACAGGTCGTTTTTTTGTATATACGCATAACTATTGTATTCTAATTTTCCGTTTTTACCCTGATTAATGGTTAAATAACGCTTATCTGTATCGTTTTTATAAATCTTAACAGTATAAGCATCACCACCTGATTTGTCTGACCCTGCATAATTGTGTGTATGATTATATAAAGCATTACTTGTAACTAATTTATTGCTACCATTCACACCTTGTATATTCGTTTCTACATCACGTGAACAGGCTTCGTGTAAAACATATCCCTCATATGTTTTATTTGTTAATGCTTGACTATCAGAAGTATTAATAACAGGTTTATCATTAGAATATAATTTACCATCTATCATATATGCTTTACTATTGGAATATGTATACTCTTTCGGATTTTGATGTTCACCACCGATTAAATACATTTTTCCATTCTTCTGCGTAGCATTTGTTGTTCCACTTACTGCTTCATCAGGTAGCGTAAGTGTTCTGTTTTCTATTCCTGTAACTAATCCTTTATTATTAACAATTAATCTAGGAACAAGAAAACTTTCATTCATTTTTAATTGTCTGGATTTGTTATCACCATATGTACCTGCTACAACGCCATTTGTATTTAATGATAAATGGACAGAATAGTTGTTATCTGTTCCATCAAACATATATGAACCGATAACATCACCGTAGTAAGAAATCTGTGATTTTTTACTTAATTTATCTGCTTTTGTTGCAGTACCATCTAAATCACCATGAAACTTCTTGGCAGTTATATCATCGCCCTGCATAAATACATTTGATGTGCGATACATTTTGTTTGGATTGCCTGATGTAACACCTGATAATAAAATCTTGTTCGCATTATCTACTAATACTTTAATAGTATTAGCATCACCACCTACGGTATCTGAACCTGCGTATTTATGTGTATGATGTGTCATATCATACATTAATTGATTTACATCTTTGCGTAAATCATCTATCAATTTTTTATTCGCAGAATCCTGTGTATTAACGTGTCTAGCTAAATTATCCAAATCTAAACGAATATTTGAAGCTATATTACGTATATCTAAAAATTCTTGTGCATTTTTACCATCTTGTGCTTTTACCGCATTTTGAAAAGCGGTTAAATCCGTTCTTAATTTTTCACAAGTGGTTTTTAAAAATTTTGTTCGATTTGCTAATTGTTGGTGAGGTATATTATCATATCCATCAACGCCACCATGTACATAATCCTGTTCATCTATCAGATATATGGTATTTTCCCATATATCTTTTTCTATTACAACAGAATTTTCTGTCAATACATCTTTTTGTTGTGGTATGCCCTCTTTATGTGTTATCTTAGCCAAATCTTTCCACCACCTTTTTATTCTCTAATTAAAATATAAAATTACACATCCGTTTGATACTTTAATTTGGATAAATCATAATAATTATATGTATGTCTTGAATTTGTATAATCTAAATACTGTCTCCTGAAATAATTAATATATGTATTGGTTAATTCCACACAATGAATATAATTCGTTTTTACATCATATAAAAACCATTTATATGTTCTGAATAATTGTTCAAAAGAATAACTTTGTTTTGGCAAAGATTCTGTTACCGTACCAAATACAAGTGCATTTTTTACTACTGCACTCGAATCATATGATGTACCATGATAATCATTAGCAAATTCTATTTTGAATTTTTCTCTATTATTAAATTTAATTAACATAGCATTGGCTAACCAATTTTTATCCCCACCAAATGAAGTGGTTTGTAAACCGTTATCATATGTCGTTAATTCTACACCATACATATTTGTAATTCTTATATTCAATCCCATTACAAACATTTGTGTAATCCCTGCCGTTGGATTCGGCGGTGAAAAATATAGTCCGCTACCATCATCAGCCATTGTTACATGTGCTTTACCAAAAATACCACACATAATAGCATATAAATCATTGTACGTAGTTAATGGAATTAGAATATCTCCAAATGGGAAATATTTATTGATAATGTTTTCTTGTCTAGCTACACAAATTTGGAAGTCATTACCAAAATTATCTTTCGCTCTCAATCCACTATCAAAATCTCTATCTAATCTATCCATTGGTACATATCTCGTTTTTCCATCCGAACAATAACAGGATAAATGTACATTCTTTAACGGAAATCCTTCTGTATTATCATACATCTTACATTTTACCGTTTTATCCCATTTGTCTATATGGAAATTTAAATACCATTGTCTCTTTGTTTTCCCACCTAAACCAAATTCACTATCATGATATGTAATGTAAGGATATTGATTTACTCCTAATCCATTTATTTGATTATAGGTAATATATGGATATTGATATATTTGTTCTTGATTGTTGAAATGATAAGTAAGATACGGAGCTATATTTACTTCTTTTTCTATCTCGTGTACATCAAAATTGATATTAATCCCACGATTGACAACATTATTTCTCGATATTACATCTACAAATGCACCTAATTGTGTATGCGTTTGTGGTGTTTTCGGTATCGTCATTACACCAAAAATTTTCGGAACAGAACAATAAGAATTTTTTGCTTTAACAATACCAAACGCTTTTTCATCTTTGATATTGCTATTCTTATTTAACATAACACCAAATGCTTTTGCATTATAATAGGAATTTTTACTCGTAAATATTCCTACCATTTTTGTGTCTTTTATCGCACTCTTTAAATAAGAAACAATTGCATATAATTGTGGTTGTATATAAATTTTATCCATTTATCTCCCCACCTGCTTCTTACTTGATTTTATTCGTAATCGTGAAAATTGCTTTTGATAATTCTTCTTCTGTCCAATCAGAATTTTTACTAGGATTATTTAACATTATTTTACTCGCATTACCATAATAATCTTGATTTGCTAATGCTTCTTCATCATACTGCGTATCATTTACAGAATATGCAACAGAATTATCTCCATAAGAATACGCTTGCAAACTGCCTAACATGATTGCATCAATAGATGTGTTATCATACCAATCTACCATCGTTTTTAATTTATCCATATCTATCTGATATTTTATAGTATCTCCATTTTTATCACTAACATATGTTCCATCTGTTTTTTTCTTCCACGTAGTATCATTTGCCATTAGCTTAATCGGAAATTCAACACATTGTTTATCCGTTAAATCCGTTGTACTAAGTATGATGTTTGATATATTCCTTTGCCACACGGTATCGTATTTACACACACAAACATTCGTTATATACGAATCAGATGTTTTATATATTAAATATTCTCTTGTACTCACATCTATATATTTCGTCTTATCATTATTTAATAATACAGTAATGTGCGTGGACAAATCATTACTATCGTAATATATATGAATTTTTACATTGTACAAATAACCAAAACAGAATAGTACATTTTCTATTTTTCCTATTCTCGTTGTCGTATTATCTTTTTTTGCTACATCTATATAAAAACTTCTATCATCTTTATTTAATCCAAATGATATATTCACACACTTATCATTTTTTACATTACAACGAATGTGCGCAATACCCTTAGTATAGTTATCTTCAAATATATCATAGTTGATATATAATTCATGAATATTTGTTAATGCATTATTTTCATCATTATTAAATATCCATCTATCAAATGATGAATTGTATAAGTTAATACTCGACTGCACAAATTTATTATGACGATTCTCTGAATTGGAAAAATTTATCCTATGCGGAAATAAGAAATCATACCCAGGATTAAAATATAAAATATTATCTTTACTCATTCATTTATCCTCCTTTTTTATTCACTCTGTATTGTAAAATCGGCTTGCGATAAACTATTGATATTCCATGTAAAATCGTTTGATGGATTCTTTTCTATGATATTCGTTATAATTCCTTTTTTGTCCTTGTTCAAGGTAATTGTATTTAATAATACATTATCTATTAACATTTTTACATTTCCGTTCCCATCTGTATAGGCTTTCTCGCTACCCATAGCTATACCGTATATATTCGTTTCATTGTCTATATAATAATTCTTATTATTGAAATCAGATACATTAGCAGAATAGTTTATCTTTTGATTTGGTGAATCTGCATAGTATATATCTTTATTTTTTGTCCATGATGTACTATCTATTTGTATAGGTACTACTATACATTTTTTGCTCTTATCTAATTCATTACTTGTAACAATATTGGAAAAATAATACGATGAATCTTTTGAATTATTCCCTATGTATGTATTAATGATATTATTTTCTGTATAGTAAGTGCTTAAATCTACTGTATATACTTCTATATTGTTGAATTTAATCTCTATATATGGATTTTTACCGTCTTTTGTTTTTAATAATACATGCATAGATATATTCGTTAATTTATCTAAACAAAACAAATGTTCTGCCGTTAATACAGTTTTTCTATTATCTATACTTAATACATCGTTTGAATTGGATAGATATATAGACATAGAATAGTCATCATTGTTTAATACTAAATCTATGTATTTGTAGGTTGTATTATCTGTTACCAATCTTACTATCGGTAGATATGTTTTGTTTCCATCTTTGTTTCTGTAAAAATCAAATGACATGGAATATCTATATGTGCTAAATATATTTTCACTTTCATATAGTGGATATTGTTCATGTGGTCTTAGTTGTATGTTTGTACCTGTGATAGTATTATTAACCCCTGCTTCTTCCGAAGTATTATATGGATAGTTCTTTAATAAACTGTTGTAACCAGGGTTTGCATATAAAATCATACTATCACTTCCTGCTTAATTCAACATAGATTTTCTTATTAGAAAATTCATTAGAAACAAATGGTTGATTTGTACTACTATTTTTAGATACATACGTATTATTATAATTTGTTTTATTTGCTTCAGTCATAAAACTGCCTAAATTTTGTTTATCCAAATATTGTGTTGTCTTTGTTTTATATAAATCTTCATTTTCAAGTTTTGTAATTAAGCCAAAACCTGTAATATCATTGTACATGGATTTATCCAATATTTCATTGATTGTAAATTCTCCTGATGTATTATTGGCAATCGTTTTATGTGTATAATCGGTTGATAACATATGAATACGTTCATTGCCAATTTTAGTAGAATCATTATAAATAATATTAGATATACAAGCATTGACATCTAAAACATAATTACAATAGAAATTAAAACGGTTTAATTTATTTACTGCACCGTTTTTCCAAAGACTAGTATCTAATAAATTTCTAGTTAAACGACCATTTACATATACTTCCATCGTAGTTGTATTACTCCACATAACATGTAATTCAAATGTATTAATTTCATTTCTCTTTACATAAATTGGGTCTGTAGCTAATGGAATTTTACCATTAGTTAAAATGTTGACTTCGTATGTATCATTCGTATATTGTTTAAAACACATTTGTAAATTTTTATTCTGGTCTGAATCGTGATAAAAATCGAATACTTTTACCCAATCATTAATAAAAGAAGATGAACCTGTTTTTTGTGTTATAGCCATATCAAATAAGATATAAAAATCATTTGCTAAATCAACTGTTTTATAAAATACACAATTATCACAATCATTTAAATTAAGATAATAACCTGTTGTTGATTTTTCATGGTTTATATCTATACCTATTACGTTATCATTAAAAATTTGATATTCAAATATTTGTGGAAACCCAGGGTTCGTATATTTCATTGATATTCCTCCTTTCTTAAATATTTTCTATTGCTACTGTATTCGGATTAAAAATTAACATATTACCTTCAACAAAACCAATCTTTTTACGTACACGACCTTTTGTTGTAATAGGAACAAAGGAAATTTTTCCATTATCGCCAACGTAACAATTTTTACCGTTGTAAGAAGATGTACCCAAATCAAATCTGCCACTATACATAATCGCTATATCTTGTGATATGCCATCTGTAGTAGCCAATACAACATTATCGCAATTAGCTATAGATTTATTATTAGCTGGTTCATATCCTGACGTTTTATAAACGAGCAAATCACCTGCATGAATTTTAATATCTGTAGTATTTGTTCCTTTATATGCAGGATTTAATTTAACCTGTTGTGTGGTTCTAGCAATTCCTGTTTTATCTTCTGCTATATCAGCATTACCTGCCCATGCATCTTCATCAACAGGTACTTTATTAGAATCAATCCAAATTTTACCACCAGGAATGTACATATTATCTGTAGCGTATAAATCTTTAGAATACAAACCTGTTCCACGAGCATAAACGTTTGTATTCTTTTTTAATTCACCTTTTTTATCATTATTTCCTACAAAGTAATTTGTATTATCATTATCTATATCAATCTTACTATATAAACTTCTACCATCTACGCTATCTGCTAAAGCATAATTATGTTTATGTCTGTATAAAGCATTACTTGTAACTAATCTATTATCATCAGGAGAACCGCCAATGGTTTCATCCACTCCACGAGCACAAGCATCTGCTAAAACATATCCTTCATATGTTTTATTCTTTAATCCTTGATAATCGGTTAAATTGACAACTTCTTTACCATTAGAAAATAAATGATGTTCGTCTATATAAACTAAATCCTGTGTATAAGTGGACGCTTTTGTAGCTTGTTCACTTGTACCTAGAATATATAGTTTTTTCTTTGTTGGCAAAGAACTTGTAATACCATTAATTCCCAAATTGTTTGGTAAAGAAATTGTTCTATTATGAATTTCTGTTACTAAGCCTAAACTGTTTACTGTAATATCAGGAACAGTAAATGAACCTGTTGTACCTAATGTGAAGTCACCAATTGTACCGTATTCACCTTCATTAACAGATTGTGTACGCATAGCAGTTGTGATAACTACATCATCTGCACCATCTATTTTAGCAGAACCTACAATATCACCTGTTAAGGTAACGGTAATAGGATTATGGAATTTCTTTGCTTCATCTGCCGTACCTGTTAAATCACCAACAAATTTTGGTGCTTTCAATGTATCGTTTTCCAAACTAATTTTAGAACTTCTTCTTAATTTGTTTGGCATAGCATCCATTGAACCAATTAATCCATATTCTGTTAAATTATCTGTAATAACATCTACAGAATTTGCATCCCCACCAGGTTTTTTACTACCTGCATACATATGGGTATGAGATTTCATTTCCTTCTGTAAAACAGTTACATCATTTGTAATAGATTTTAATTGTGCTAGGATAGATTTTTCATCCATAGCAGAAGATGTATTTGATAAAGTGGTTAAATTATTATCTAATTTATCTACTTTTGATTTTAACGTATCATATTCTTTTGAGTGGTCAGTTTTATATGTAGCCACATAATTTTTTAATGCTTCTAAACTGGTTTTTAAATAGAATGTTCTATTTGCCAATTCTTGATTAGGAACATCATTATTTATATCAACAGAATCTATACTAGGAGAATATATATTCTGTTCAGTTAAAATTTTTGACACAAGTGTTCAACTCCTTTTTTATAAAATTTATCTAATAAAAAAATAAAAAAAGAGTGTATTTTTACTACACTCCTTTTATTTAGTAAAATTTGAATTAATGGTTAATGATACTATACTTTATTTAATGATAATGATACTATACTCTATTTATACATAAATCAATATTCACATTATTTCTCTAAAATAACAGATAACAGACAACTTACTAACATAATATACTTTACAATTTATATACAACCAATTATATATTTCCATATATAAAAACAGATAGTTAATAGTTATATCATTAATCAATACATACATACTTTAACACAATGCAAATCTATTTCAATATCTCTATCACATATTTAAATAAACAACGATAAACGAATTTGTTAATTCTAATTCTACTACACACAACATATACACTCTCATATAATTCACTATATATAATCTTATTTATTCATACACACAATTAAATTATTAATATATATCAAAACAAACAGGGGTTAATTCTAATTCTACTATAGATAGTAGATACATATGCATTAATTTAACCAACGACTATTCATTATTACAACATCATACACGTATAAAAAAGAGATAGAATGTATAATTTTCTATCTCTTTATATTCCATATACACGCACATATTCATATATTTATCATTTAAGGCATCCAGTCAAAGTTTTCATTAGGTTTACCGATAGTTTCAAATTCATCAATATCATCAATACCGTTATGATTCATATCAATATAATCTTTATTATAAGGATTAATTTGAATATCAACGCCATAGAATTTATCAGGAGTATGTAAATACAGATTATTATGTTTAATAGTTCTGTTGTAATAATGATAATTTGTGTATTTCAATTCATCTTTTCTTGTGAAATTATTTGTTTCTTTATCTATAACGGTAAAATTATGGATATGAATATTATCAACGAAAGAGCAAGTCCACGGAGAATCAGACATTTTCATTTGTTCCCAACGATGAATAGCGTAAGGCAAATTATAGAAATATTCTTTATAATATAACCATTTACCTTCTGTATCGACTATTTTCAGTTGCATTTTATCATTAATGTAATAATGATACCTATCCAAATCTGTTTTAGTAACTGCTTTGTAATTAAATTCGATATAGAAATATTCAGGAACATATTCTCTTAAAATGACCAATGGGGCAACGTCTTTCTTTTGTTGTTTATCTACCATCCAAACTTCTTTATCTAATGAATTAGCATTAACTACGTGAGTTAGAGAAGGTAATGCGTATTCATTGAAATCATGGTCTAAATACCATTTACCAATATAAGTAAAATCTAATGCATCTGAAAAATATTCATCGTCAACGAACCACGGTTTAATTTTAACAATAGTTTGATATTCTGTACGAATATCGGCATCGGTGTCGGTATAAACAGGGAATACACCAAAAACCCAAAATGTATTAGAAGCCAAACCTGTGATATTAATTTCGTAATGATAAGTAGCATGAGTAGCAGGGACATCAACGACTTTATAAGTACCGTCATCATCATCAGTAATGTATTTATTATCCTGTTTAAACATAATACGTACATGGTCGATATGGTTTCTCATTTTCAAATCATAAGAAATTTTCATCGAACGAATACCATCCTCGAATTTCAGATTATACATTTCATCGTAATAAGGTTTGTAATGAATAATTTCTGCTTGTGAGTCTGTATTATAGAAATACAAATCAGGGTAAATCTGATGGTCATTATCCCAATCTTTTTTAAACTGTTTTGATTTTATATATGGTTTAATAAAATAAGAAGTATTATTGTCAGGCAAATGAAATTTTTCATGATTTTTGAATTGATAATCAGTAATAAAGAAATCTTTTGAAGGAACGTGGTCAGAATTTAATTTGAAAATGACTTCACCAAAATCTATATCCTGATTATCTTCATAGTAAGCGTAGATAAAATCATCCGTTACCAATTGACCTTTGTCATTTTTAATCAAATGACGATGTTGTTTATATTTGAGATTTTTCAATAATTTAGGGATATGATTAAACCATACTTTGTTATAAGTGTGAGCAGTTAGTGTGTGGAAAATCATATCATCTATGTCATGGTATTCTAAAACGTAATAATAGGCTCTACCGTCAGCGATTTGGTTATCTTGATAGGAAGTAGTGTCATTAGCTTTAAAAGCTGATACAAAGCGATACCATGAGTTATTGATGAATTTACCTTTAGTAGTATCAGGGATGTCATTGTTATCTTTATCCTTGATAGTATCTATAGGAGTATTATCTGCACGTTTGTATAGTTTAACAGTAAAATCATATGGATAATTAATAGGAATCCATGAAACAGTAATAGAATGTAAATCAGGATTTGTTGTAGCGGTTAATTTATAATCGAAATCATCTAATTGATGGGTATCGACAATATCAGGTTTTCTAGCACCACAATCTTTACAGAAACGAGAAAACAGGACACTAGGATAACGTAGATTATCTTTATTGTATTTTTGTTTCTTATTACCGCAAGTATCTATAATCAAGTTTTTTGTATCTTCATTATAAAATGTCATATCGTTCAGTAGGTTGTTATAGAATTTATGTACTCTAGCATTAGCTTCTAGTGTATGTACTTCTCCATAACCATTTACCAACATATCTTCTAATACATTCCATTGTTGTTGAAGGTAATCTTTATCATAATTGGTCTGTTTTAAAATTTCTTCTATATAATTGTATTGATTATCTATAGCAGAACATAAAGAACAATTATCTGAATGTTCCCATATAGGTTTTGTTTCATCAACAATATATTTAGGCACGAAAAATACCCTCCTTTTCGTAAAACTTTCTAAAAATAAAATAAGCGTATGAACTATTTTCATACGCTTAATCAATTAAATGCCGTAAAATTTAATAAATTCTTTTTCAAAATCTGTTTGGAAGTTATCGAACAAGTCTCTAAACATTTTGAATAGAATGCCACTCGAAATGCAATACCAATTATTTATAATATAGTGAAATGGATTGCATTTCAGATTACTCAATTCAAAGAAATGAGAGTGGGAACATAGAATTTTTGATGTAATCAAATCATAACAAACATTATGTATATCAATCCCATTACGATTGAAGAATAGATAAACTAGATATTTATTATGTTTTGTTTTTTGTTGATAAGAATAAAAATAATCTATATCTATATCTTCAAAATAATATTTAAATGGTTTTAATAGTTCATAGCCATCATCAGTTAAATATAAATGACTTAATTTAATCATCGACACCGAAAATCACTTCTTTCTTAGAACGTTTTGTGAGTTGCATCAGAACTTTGATTTTTGTAAGGTATTTGTTATATTCATCAAGTAATAGGTTAAAAGTGTGTTTAACTTTTTTATATCCGTTATATCCGTCACTAGGATTGTCTTTCCAATCGTAGTTAGCTTTGGACAAACCATAAGGAGTTTTGATGAAATAGATGTCATTTTTCATATCTTCTTCATTCAAATAATATCCGGTTTTCTGTTTATCCAATACTACATAACCGTGTTCAAATTCAAGAATTTTAAAATCGTCGAATTTATCATAATCCTCTACATGGAAATTAGAACCTGTAGCATAATTAAAGGCAGAGAACAAAGAAGTCTGGTCATATGGTTTACTAGAAATTATTTTAAAACTGTTATGAATATAATCAGAAGGATTATGATACGCAAAATTGAAAGCCATATTATAACGGATACTGCTATTATAGTGTTTGCTATAGGCAAGTGGAGCAGTCATTTTAACTGTTACGTCATTGGTTTTAATAACAGGTTTACTCATACGAGAATACTGACTACCAAGCATTTTCTTTACTAAAGATTGTTGATGTGTAGACATTTTGTCAAAATCGGTAAAAAGGGCAAGTATAGTATCGTAAATGATTTTAGTTTCTTTACTATAATCTTTAATACGTTTTACGATATTAAACAAATCCCATGCCGTATAAATGAAGAAAAATTCTTCACCTAATTTAATGCGCCCATAGATACCAGGGATATTGAACAAATGTTTTTGACGGATTTTCACAATCTGTTTCTGCTTTTTTGTGGTTTTATTATATCCATTATAACGACCGTTCAAATTATCGGAAACATGGTCACGGAGAATACGGTTGAATAAGGACAATACAATGCCATTATTTTTCATTACATCTGTGTTTTCGTCAAAGTAATAAAGAGAATTAAAAACATCTTCTTTATTTAAATCCAAGTCTGTTTTTTTATAACCAAACTGTTTTTTCTCTTTATTAATCATACTAAAAGCATAACGGCAATTATTATCAGCAAACTGTTTTTTGAAACCGTATTTCAGATATACTTTTTTACCAAAGAAATTTTTGATACATACCAAAGTATAGCTAGAATTAGATTTGGTCATAAATGGAGTGAGAATGAGAACATCATAAATCTCCAAGTCTTTATTGTTAGGGGATTCCATATCCATATCACGCATATCATACGTGCTATTATACAAATTAGTATTCATACTATAGCTATAGTAATACGTGCTAACATAAGAACCAAAACGGCTAACATTGTTTTCCGACTGTCTTTCAATAATATTGCGATACATAACATTATCGTTATTATTCAATTTATTGCCATGAAATTTGACAATAATAGAACTGTCTTTAAACTGTTCCATAATAGTGGTAATACGATTTTTTGTGAAACTGTTGTTCAAAATTTTTTCATTCAAATCAATCAGATATTTACGAAAGGTTTTCATTTTGTTTATCCTCCTATTTATCTCTCTTTTCTTTATACTTATATTACCACATTTTTTATAATTTGTCAACAGTTTATAAAAAAATACCACCCTCTTTAAATAGAGAGTGGTATGATTGATTTAATTAGCAGAACTGTTTAGCAGGTTCTTAACGAAGGTTTTTTTGTCCATTCCACGGAGTTTAGCCATTGTTGAAACGTATTTAGTATATTCGTTGTGCAAAGCCACGGTACGTCCATAGAACGTATTTTTGTTTTTGCGAGGATGGTCTTTAAGTCTATACTGTGCGGAACTAAGGTCGATTTCTGTATATCCAACAATAGTAGGGATAAAGTAGTCATTTTTACTATCTGTTTCGCTTTTAATAACTACTTTGCCACTATTCAAATCAACGATATGATAACCTTTGTTCTTATAATCATCAATCGTTGGATAGTTAGAAATCAAAGATTCAATGAACATATCAACGATTTTCTTATCTTCTTCAGATATATCACCTGTAACAGAAAATCCTGCAAAAAGCGTATATACGTCACTAGAATCACGACTGAAATTATGGAAATAGTTTTTATCACGACTATAATATTCCATATCGCTATTATCGAAATAATTCAGATTAAACGCAACGGAGTTCTTCAAACGAACACGAATATTACCATTGTTGAATAAATCATTGTGAATCTTATTGTAATAATTGCCAAGGAATGTTTTAATAATATCCAATTCATTATCAGACATTTTATCGAAATCCTTGAAAAACAGTTCAAAATATTTTTTGAGTGTCTGAAAGTTTTCATCATCTTTCATATTATCAAAAATGGTTTCTACCTGTTCAAAAGAAAACAGTTCAAAAGGCATACCATTAATGATAATAATTGCATAGGCAGAAGGAACGATAAAATGATTATTAATTACATCATCAATAATACAATCATCATCATCATTCATAGAATAATAATATAGCTCATTTTTAGGCATAGACAAACCTACGATAAATGCATCATTACCTTTTTTATAGATGGCACTATTATAAAACGGAAATGTATTATTGATTGTCGTAGGAACAAAAGAAATTGTGTTGTTTTTTGCAAGCGAAAACATTTCCATATATCTATATTTATCATCCACATACAGTTTTTTGAATGATGTAAGCAGACTTACTTTATGCCCCATGAAGTCATTAAAACAATAAATAGAATGGCTCATTCCATTATTGTTAGTCATGTGGTTAGTGTTAATAACAATCATGTCATAGCGTTCTGTGTTCTTAATTTTTTCGATAACATCATCATCCATATACAAATCCTGATTACGATATGTTCCTGTGAATTTACTTTCGATAATATCGTAACCATTTTCACTATTATCAATGATTTTATGAATAAGTGGATGGTCAGTAAAAGAGTTCTCCAGAATTTCCTTTTCCAAAGTAGAAAATACGTTTGTCATGATTCATTCCTCCAATATTTTGTATCTCTCATTTCGTTATCTATATATTACCACAACAAAAAAGATTTGTCAATAGTTTTAAAAAAAAATTATAAAAATAGATGATATGATTTACATACCATCTTGAAGAATGAATAAATTGATTAATATACATGTCAACATTAACAGTTTTAGAGTGTTTTGGATTTACATTATTTTTAATACGATATTTGAAATGAATAGATTGAATCCATTGAATTGTATTGCGAATGTAATCATCTATATGAACGATAATAAAATTTACAGGGACAAATAAAATCATCAGGAAATTAAAAATCTGTTTTATATATACATCATAATCCATTCATAATAGAAAATCTATATTTTAAATCTTTTTTATTTAAATTTTTTAAACAATATGTTGGAAATGTTTGATTTATCATAGTATAAAATATTGAACCATAAGAATTAACTAAAAAAAATGCACTCAATTCTTGTGTAGCTTTTTCTACTGTTTTTTTATTGATAAAATCAGGATAATAAAATGCGGTACGAGAACGTGCAATTGTTTTTGTAGATTTTCCTTCACCCGTTGTTATAAATAAAGTTACACGAATTTTATGTGCCGAACTAAAATGATAATAATAATGAAATGCATAACAAACATTATCATCATATATATGATACATTTCATACATCTGATTGTCTAATATGCTTGCTTTTATTGGAATATCATTGAAATGTTTGAATTTTTTTATTGTATACATTTTTATAACCCCAATTTAAAAATAGTGGCTTGAATGAATTTTGGATATTCTTTTTCAATATAATGATGATAAGTGTATTGAATTAAAAGATACAACATGATTTTATAATAACATTCATCTTCATTATTGTAAATGCAAATACTATACTGATTTGCGTTCCAAAAGGTATTAAAATCTTTCCATGCAGTTTTATTATTATATTCATATCTTTGTATAAAACTATTTTTCATAGACACCTCTCCAAATGCATTAACAAACTCATGTAGTTTATAAATAGTTAAGCAAATAGATGGTGTATGGATGAAATCAATTTTGCTTTTTTTAGGAATATAATTTTTAATGGAAAATTTTATTGTAATATCTTTATATCTGGTTTTAAAAAACCAAACCATAAGATTGTTTAAATGGTCATATTTGCCTGTGTAATTAAAATAATCTAACTCAAATTTATCAGTTAGATTATTTAATGCTTGTTTACTAAGTCCATATTTGTCATTAAAAAAGAAAAGTTTATCTTCTTCATCTAATGAAACATGTAATGGTATAAAAAATTTGTGGTATATGTAAAAGAAACAACAAATAATCCAAGTCCACACATTATAACTACATAACATAATTCTGTTGAATATATTTTGAATAAAATGAATCATAATCCAAGTCCAAACATTATAACTACATAACATAATTCTGTTGAATATATTTTGAATAAAATGAATCATAATCCAAATCCTCTAGCAATATCATTTAGAGTAATATTCGGAAACTCTTTTAATCCGTTTGCCTTTATTTTATACCAATTATCATGATTTATTGTATCTAATAGAATGTTTCTTAGTTTTTTAGAAAGGACATTCTGATTTTTTTCTGTTATATAATATTTTCTAGTTATTTCGGTAGAAAAATCACCAGAATGATAAATAATATATAATGCATGACTATTTTGAGAATAATTGATAGTGTATTCTAATGTTTCTGCATAGAAATTATTATAACAACCTTTTTGTAAATTGAGTTGTTCTTGTTTATAGAAAAGAACTTGACTATTATATCTTTCTAAATCTTCATTTGAAACATTAACAAAACAATTATAAAATTCTATCATATGTCACACCATCCATTTATATACCAAAATTTTGAATAATAGTTTCTTTTGTTATCGTGGGAATATTAGTAATTTTATAATCAAGAGAAAGAATATAATGAGATTTGTTTCTAAATTCTTTATACAATCCATTTAAAATATCTTCATTGATATGTTCTGTAATTGGAACATTAAATGTGCTAAATCCACATTCATCAATTGCACAAACAACATAAACCATATTATTGTGTGTGTTATAGTTAATATAAAATTCCAATTTTGTTTCTGCTTCTCTATAATTGATTTTTGCAGGAACATTATCCAATACAATATGAAATATTTGCTCATTCATCCATCTGTCATATTCTTTTTCAGAAACATAGGTGTTGTGAATAAACATAATCATTTTTATATATCCCCTTTACGTTATATTTTCTATATGTTTATTATACCACATTTTTGTATTTTGTCAACACTTTAAAATATTTTTACAAAAAAAGACCTACTATTTAGTAGGTCTTTTTTGTTATTGTGGGGTAACATTGATTCGTACTCCATGAACGATTTCTTTTAGATTGCGTGATGGAATACTTTTATCTTTTAATGGTTCTTGTTCTTTGACTAGAAAATCTTGTGCAGTAGTTGGTTTTGAAACTGTTTTTGGCATAGATAAACGATTTAGTTCAGAACAGATATTATCAATGTAATCTATTTTTTCTTGTAATCTTTGTTGCAATACTTCTTTTTCTCTTTTAATTAAAAGGTATTCTTGCTGTAAACGCTCATATTTGCCTTTTAATTCAATGTATTTATCATTAATATCATAAATGCTAGACATAATGTTTTATAAACGCTCCTTATTCTAATAGTTCATTTAATTCTTCTTCTGTAATAATGGGAATATTTAACTCACGAGCTTTGTTGGCTTTCGTAGATGTAGAATTTTTATCATTCATAACTAGATAATTCGTCTTTTTGGTCACAGAACCAGCTACTTTATATCCTTTACTTTCTATTAAAGCAACGATTTGATTACGTGGTTTAGATAATGTACCTGTAATTACAAAAGTAAGATTTTTTGATTCTATCTGATTATCTATTGGTTTAATATATTTTCTTAGTGTTTCCATTTCTGAAATAAATTTGTCGGAAATTAATTTTTTTGCCGTTTTCTCTCCAATACCATCAATAAATGTTAAATCAGATTTTGTAGATAGAATAGCATACAAATTGTCGTATGTATGAAAAGTTTTTGCTAGAATTTTACTTACATTACTACCAATGTTTGTAAAACCAATAGATGAAATAAACACTTCTAACGGTAGTGCTTTTACTGATTGAATAGCATCAAATAAATTTTCAGCAGACTTTGTAGCAAATCCATCTAGTTGTTCAATCTGCGCTAGTGTCAGATTAAATACATCTGTTGGTTCAGATACAAATCCTTTAGCAATTAGTTTTTCAAGAGTTTGCTTAGATAAACCTTTGATGTTCATATTTTTCTTGGAAAACATATATCCCATGCGACTAAGCAATTTACCTTGACATGTATCATTTGTACAGATTAAATTATATGAATTTGTATTCGTTGGTTGCTTTGTAAGTACTTGTCCACAAACAGGACAAACAGTAGGAATATTCAATTTTGTTCCATTAGATGATTGAATTTTTTGTGTAATTTTAGGAATGATTTTATTCGATTTGATTACCATAATCGTATCGCCTACATGGAAATTAAATGACTCTGCGATACCTGCATTTGATAATGTAGCTTGTGATACAGTTGTACCTTCTAATTGAATGGGGTCAAAAATAGCAATAGGAGTTACACATTCTTTTCCTACTTGCCATTTTATATCACGGATATATGTCGTTTTAGCTTCATCTTCTGCTTTATAAGCGAAAGCATTAAGCGGATGATGCACAGTAGAACCAAATTTTTCTAAACTGTGTTCAATATTTGATTTAATTACAATACCGTCTATAGGAATATTTTTGTTAATATTATCTTGATACATTTGTTCGATGTATGTAATTACACGGTCAGAAGAACAATTTGGTTGAATATAAGAAACAGTTTTAAATGATGTGTTATCTTCAATATATTTCAATTTGTCTAATTCTGTTTCATCGTAGCCAATGACATCATAAGCAAGGAATTTGATTTTGTCTAAATAAGGAGATTTATCTAGTCTACGCAAAATGCCTGCTGCTGCATTTCTTGCATTAGCAAATAATGGTTTATTTTGTTTGTCTTGTTCCTTATTAATTTCTTCAAAATCCGATTGCGTTAAAAACGCTTCTCCACGAATAGGATAATCAGAATGGTTTGGTTCATAAGGGAAGTTATTTAAAATTTCACCTTCAGAACCATTTCCTCTAGTAACAAATTTACCATCAGGATAGGCAACAATAGTTAATCCATCCAATTTTAATTCAAGTACAACAGGGTACAGTTTTTTAATTCGGTCATTTAATTTTTTCTTTTCATAGAATTTAATTTTATCTAATGAATTAATATTAGTTGGATGTGTGAAAGGTTTTAATCCTTTTTTAATATCACCAGAAATATAATTTAATTCATCTGTACCAAAATGAGTGATGAACTCATTACGGATATTATCGTAATCTTCATCACTCATAATTGGACTATCTTCATTGTAATAAGCATTGTCCGCTTGTTTTATCTTTTGAAGTAGTGTGTCGTGTAAATTCATTTTTATTCTTCTCCAATTAATTCACCATGATTTGAAAGATATGCAACGCATTTATCAAGTGCTTCAGCAAAACACATTTTTTTACTATCAGAACAATGTGATGTAATATAAGAACGATATTTACTAAGTTTTTTTGGAATGTCTTTCATTGAGACAAACGGTTCAGAAATCATTGTATTATCATTTGATTTAATGTAATTCTGATGTGGCTCTCCAAAATCATCTACTCGATAATTGATATTCAGTTTCCCATCTTTATGAAAAATATCAATAACATACTGATATTTAAAAGCATCAGATGAGAAGAAAAACATTTGACGAATTAGCTCATTATTCATATTCTTACTATTACATTTATGACGATATACAGGCTTATAATTCATAATAATACATTCCCTTCAAACATCAAGTTCATTATACATGGCTAGTGTTTTCGTGTTCAAATAAATATATTCACAAGAATTGTTGTGTTGTGATTGTGGATTATTATCATTGATACAATTTATGTTAATTCCATTTTCCAAAGCAGTTGAAACACTAAAGTATTCTGATTCATTCATATAAGAAATATATGGTTCATGCATGGACTGAAATTTAATGTGGTTTGCAATTACAACCATAATTAAATTTCGTTTGAACAAATGAATAGTGTGATTGAGAAAATATTTATTCCAATCATTAGAATCTTTCAAAGTGCTAACAAACTCTTTCAATGCTTGTTTAAATACTCCACCATACATTTTATCTTTAATTGCAATTTCGATAACCATATTATTCTCCTGTCAACTACCCGTGGTTAAAATCACGGGATTTCTTGTCGCAACCTTAATTAACAAATAATCGTTTCTTCAATATCACGTGTATAATCTTTATTATAAGGAATGTACGCACGTAATTTGTTCATACGGTCAAGATAAAAGCAAACTTTACCATTTTTGTAGTCAGATACATTATACACCAAACCATCATTTGTTTCAATGATATTTGTATTAAGATGAAAATTATCAAGAGGTTCACGTAAATCTTCATCAGGGATTTTAGAAATAATATCATTCGTTAAATATTTTTCCAAATCTTCTTTGCCAAATTTACGTGCATGACGCAAATCGTAAATCTCGAAATCCTCTTTTTCTTCTTCAATGCGGATAAATACATCTTCATTAACATGATTAATGTCAATATAAGGGGTTTTGTACTTATCTTCAATCAAATGTCCCTGATAAAAAGCATTATCTTTGTATGGAATTGTATATTGTGGCTTATTATCCTTATTTAAATATACAAACACGTAGAAGTCATGATAACCATCAATATGGCATTTTACTTTATAAAAGTATACGTGCTCATACTGAACATTTTCTTCACCATATTCTGCCATTTTGGTATCATCAATTTTTGTTTCAAATGTAATGGGAAGATGAACTTTGGCTTCCAATTCTTTTTTAAGCCAATTCAAATCCAAAGCCTTTTTAATTTCATCATGAGAACTTTCTTTTGCTTCTACCTTTTTTTCATCAATTTTTTCCAAAGGAACGCCATTAAGTTTAAACAAATTTACACGAGAGAATTTGTTTTTGCAAATACCTCTACGAATAATTCCTTTGCGAAAGTCCTTATCCATTTTGTTAAAATCTGCATAATCAATTTCTTTATCACTTTTCGGTTCGATAGTAAATCTGTCCAAATTATTACCGATAACAGGGATATATAATCTCAAAGCGTTTTTGTTGTCAAGAAAAATATATCCAAAGAAATCCAAGTTTTTCTTAGAAGAAAAACGCATAACCAAATGTGGAATAATATTCTTTGAAAAATGGTCAACCGTTACATTGATAATATCATCATAGTCAATGGAAACAATGCAATCTTTATAGACAAAATCCAAAATGTTTGCATCTACATCTTCTGCATATACGTGTTCCAAATATTTGTCGAACTGTTTCTCGCTAATAGTAGCATAGCTAACCATTTGTTTACGAGAACGACCAGGGCAAACATTATTATGGAAATCTTCATACATTTTATGAATCTTATCCTTATCAGAAAACCATTCTGTGAGTTTTACCGAATCAAGAGGAATAGCATGACGAATATTGTTGTTATCTGCTTTTGACAAGAGATTGTGTTTCGGAATATAGGCACGCAGTTTATCGTTTGTATCATAATACAAGACGAAAAATACAGGCATTTCATCATCCTTGTGTGCGCTACAAAGATATGTATATGTACCCTTTGCATAAAATGTGAAATTATCAAAAGTCATGTCAACTTTGGAAAAATCAGACTTAACATTTTTATACAGTTTGTCCAAATTTTCCATTTCCTTTAGAACATCTTTACTGGTTTTGTCCATTGTCATGCGTTTCATTGTTGTTTTCTCCCTTTCTGTTTGATTTATATTGACAAATTTCACTAGTAACCTTAATTACCATATTACAAAACAAAGCTACTATGAAAAACGTTAAAATTGGGCAGAAACTCATAAATTCAAATATATTTATTTATTTTCCTTTCTCTGTTTTAACCAAATTAAGGTTTCCAAACGGTTTTGAATAACATCTGTTTTACGCTTACAATCCATAATATCAATTATACCATTTTTATATAGCATTTCGATTTGATATAAAAGGTTTCTTTGATATTCAATTTCATCATCCAAATTAATGTCATTGTCTTTATTTTTTAAAGCCAATATTTTATCTTTAATGTCTAAGTCTGACATTTTAATATTAATATTCTTTACATTATGAAAGAACTTGAGATAAATTGTTACTCCAAATGATACCAACGATATAATTAATGAAACAAATCCAATTATCATCATATAGCACATACTATTCAAAACAATGCTATCTGTACTATGTGGCATTGGAAAAACAGTATAACAAAATAATGGAATAAATACTAAAACAATGCCGATAATAAAGGAAGCCTCTGTAAACTTTTTTAAACTCATTTTGCTCACCCTCTTTGTATAGTATAACAAATTTGAAGGAATTTGTCAACACTTTGAAACACTTCTTTTTAAATAAATAAGGCGGTATGAAAAACATACCACCTGTTATAGTCCGAATAATAATATGTATTTTATAGTCCGAATAATAATATGTATTTTTTCTGAAATTCTTGTTCTGATATTTTATCTTTGCAATTGCCTAATTGTACATTCATATGGTTTACTTTACAACTCCATACACCATCATTTATATGGTAAACCATTCCGTCGATGTCATACAAATCATATTCACCATTTTTCAAAATTATTTTTATTTGTTGCTTATCAATTGCTGTATTCATTGTTATCACCATCTTTTACAATCCATAACTAATAACGGCGATTTTATTAAGTAAAGATACATTGGTAAAATGTTTTTTTATCTCAATCATAAGTTGTTTTGCATAGCTTTCACAAAAACCGTATATTGTATTTTTACGAATATAAACGTGAAAATTTTTATCATTGTATGCAAGATATACTGTAAAAGAAAATAATGTTGCTTTATTATATTCGCCACTTATTTTATACTGATATTTGTGTTTTTGTTTTGAACCAGATAAACAAAGCGTATCAACAACTAAATCTATATGACTATTGCCAAAATTACAAAAATTATAGAACGTATTAATAACAGAATATGAAAAACAACTATCATCTGCTTGTGTATTTCTAAAACTATAACCATAAGAATGTTTCATTTATAGTCCCTCGCTATATGTTAATAGATGACTGAGCAAATTACTTGATAACGGAATTTTATTTGATTTTTTCTGTAACAAAGATTTTTTGAACAAAGATATATAAGTAAATGGAAATAATTACTTCTACAAATTTATTATCAGATACAATAGAAATATTATTACGTTCTATATCATAAAATATTTTTGTTTGTTTCATAATCCAAATCCTTTTATAATTCTGGAACGATAATATTTATTAAAAATGTATGCTCTATGTCTATACATAGATTTACAAATTTTTTGAAATGTATCTGTTTGAATTTTCATTAAATATTTATCTATTTTTGCAATTCGTTTATCACTAAGATTAAAAAAATCTTTTGGTAAAGGGATTACTTTATCTCTGCTATTTAGTTTTTGCGAAAAACTTTCCATAACAAATCCGTGATTTGTTTTTGTTATATCAAGTGAAAATGATGTTTTAAAAATATACCCTCTACCATTTTTCATTCTGATTGAAGTATATAGTGGTGTTTCTTTTGTTAGTTGTGATAAGTGATATACTGATGGAAATGAACGAAAAGGACATATAGTTAAATATATATAAATTGGTTTGCTTTCATCATATATTTCCCATGATGATGTTTTAAATTGACCTAAAAATGGGGAATCAGATAAAACACTTTTTGCAAAAATATATGTATCTTTCATAGTCCAATCCTCAATGTCAAATTTTTCATTACATTTCCAAAATCCAAAGTCCCACTTTTGATGATAAAATGTTTTATTTTTTCGTTTTTGTTAATTGTTGATTGCGGAAAGGAAAAATCATCTAACCCATCAAAGAGTGGAAAATTATCAATATAAAAATGTGTAAGGAACTGTTTTCTATCTTTTTGATAAGGTTGAAGTTCATTATTGTAAGAATAACAAAGTTGACCAACAACATTTTCTGTACTTATAATTTCGTATTGTTGAATGGTGTCAATCATAATATATATACTTGTAGACAACTGCTCCTTTACTCTAGTAAAGTTTTCCCACAAGAAATTAAGATTTTCATTAGGGAACTTAACGTAAATTCTTTTATCCTGATATGGTTTCATAAATGTATATGTATCAGGATTTCTTGCTCCAATATAATATTCCCACATTATTTTTCATCTTCCTTCCTTATATAATTTTATCAAAAAAATGGTGTTTTGTCAACACCATTTTAAATTTGCATACTATTTTTAAATCCCATGATTAATAGCAAAAAGACTGATTACTTTCTTTATAGAAAAATCATTTTTTAAAAATTTTTCTATTCTATCTACATCTTTTGTATCAAACCATGATTGTCCAAATTGACAGTCTTTGTCTCGCAAACTATCTATGTAGTCACTCATAGTTTGAAACCTGGTTTCTCCTTCATCATTTACATATATGCAATAATTATTTCGTTTTAATGGGCTACACAACATCCTATACTGATGATTATAATATTCAATATGGACACATGTATTTAGATATTCATTATAATTTGTATTGTCTTTATATGGACATTCTACTTCATAATCTATTTTAATTTTAATATATCTTTTATTTTTCTTATGCTGAAAAACAAATTCAGAATAAATGTGACCAATTTTTTGTTGAACATATTTTAAATGTCCATTACATTCAACGTATTTTGTTGAATGGAGATAAGAGGGTTGATATGATTTACATACTACTAATGAATATTGTTCGTTAAACTCTTTTATATCCATATTAATCACATCCCATTTAACATAACATACATCTTTTTATGCAAATTAGTTGGTACTGTGTGCATCCACTCATATCAACTATTGACATCATCACCCCCCGCCTAAAGGCGGTGGTTTTACGACGCTCTCCGATAAAATACTCATTTGGAATATTTGTTTTTGTCAGCAACAGCGACCATGTTCCGGTTTTTCAAATCCTCAAAAAACTTTGCGTTCGGATTTCTCGCACAATATGCCAACTTATTTCCAAAGAACACGCAATAAACTCGCGCTTCTTCGGACGTATCGGAATACACCCATCGCAATTCAAAAACAGAAGTGTATTCCTCCGTCAGCATCTGTCCCGCGAAAGAAAAACCTGTACTTAGCCCACAAGAGGTGTCAGGCCACGTCTGAAGGAAAAGGTCAACGGACGTATGGGCTGCCCATATTTTTTGCTTTTGCTCGCTTAGAATCCTTTCAGTCTCTGCCCAAGCAAGATGCTCCAAATGTCTTAAATCAGGAATTTCTGCCATGACGATTAACTCCTTCCGAAACTAAAAATGTAGCTATATCTCTCATGGCTAAATTATATCGCAACAAAATAGCCTCTTGACATACTCCCACGAATTTATTCGTGGGATTCTGGGATGCGAACGAGAACCACGAGAACCGTGCATCTCGCGATGGTCTTATGTATTCTCCTCCAACGGACAATGCCTTGCCCAAGTTTTTGCTCTATACATTTTTCTATCTCCTTTTGTTTATCATACAAAAGGCTCTTGACACTCCCCATGGCTAAAGCCGGGGGATTCTTGGTTCAACAACCACCGCATTCCATCCGTAGACGGAACGTCTTACACGATTTCCCCAAGCGTAGATTCCCGTGTGCCCCACGGTATTTGCTATCCGCCTTGTATCCCCATAGCTGAAGCTAGTGGTTTTACACTGCTTTTAATAATCTAAAGGCTCATAATCTAATGGGAAGTTCTCACCCTTACCCAAATAAGTATAAGTTCTTTCACCAGCATAATATTTATTTAAGGAATCTCTTACTTTTTTACTATGCTCTAACATTTGTTTATTTTTCTCAATCTTACGCTTACGTGATTCTGTCATGGATTTAGGTTCATGTTTAGGAATTTCATGTTTTTCTAACTCACTATTAATAAGCTCTTTCATTCTATTATCTGTAGAATTTTGACAACCGATATAAACACCATTTATAAACATCTTAACTCCATAAGAACTATTGACCAGCTTACAGTCAAACTCGGCCTTATATTGAACTTCCATTTTTATCTATCTCCTTTTTTTCCCAATAGTTCATATGCTTCTGATATAGAAACAATATGCTATTGTAAATAATAATGTTTTGAAAAAAAAGTATATGTTGGATTAATATTAAAAGACTTAATCATCATTTATACTCCTATAGATATAATAATCAATTTTTGTATTAAACTTGAAGGAATAGAAGAAAGCAATTTTAATATTCTATGACTATGTTTCATAACATATGGACTATAAAAATATTCCATTTGAATTCCTAACTCATCATCTGCAAAGTTTTTATCTGTTCTCTGCCGATTAAAAATAAAAACTCTTTTTTCCAATTCTTTAATTGCAGTTCGTCCGCTATCATATTCTGCATTAAAACGGATTTGATTTGTTTGAATAAAAATGTCTATATTTAATTTTCTTTCATTATCTCGAATCGTATGTAACATACCACCATATACTAGCTTACCAGTATTAAACTCATGTCTCATTAATGTTTTCGTTCCAACATAAGTAAACATTCTTATTCCTCCAACACTTTGTTTTTATTATCATACCATATTTTCTAAAATTTGTCAACAGTTAAAAAAAAGAATAGCTAAGTTGCTATTCTTTATAGTCCATTTGAAATTGCAAGCATTTTGGCCCATAAATATTGTGGAACTGCATAGATAATTTTTTCTTCTCGATTGTACCAATTATCAATATAGTTCTCATCTTTATTATTAAAATCAACAGTACGTGGATTGTGATAAAAATAGATGTTACCATTATTGCGGATTTTATACTTATATTCTACGTATTGCATACCTGCAACACATATTCTTTTTGTATCAATTTTCTTAGCAGAAATGTAGATTTTTTTATTGTTATTGATTTCTATCCGATATTTGTTTTTATTTTTTTTATCAATCAAATAAAAAAATCTGCACCACCAAGCATAATACGTATTTGTAATGTACATAATTATTTCCCCTCACAATCCATTAGACATAATAATAGTTTTTTGAAGCAAGTCTTGTGGAACAATATTAATTAGTTTAAATGTTCGTTCAAACCAACGCTTTTTAAATTTTCTAAAAGAACACATGGTTGTATTTTGACCATAAAACATACCATTTTTGTCAAAATAAATTTTAATTTCTTCGTTAAAATATCTATAACGAAATTTTGTTACCCATAAATTATTTACACATTGTCTACCAGTATTAATCATGGTTACATTAAACTTGAGCTAAGTATGAGCATCGTTTGTTGTTATTGTGTAATGATATATACGTTTTCATCGTATATTTCAAAAACTGAACTATAATATCTATTGTTGCAATGACCGCTAATAGAATCAAACTACATTGTATTACACCTCCATTTTTTATTCTCTATAAATAATCATAACATATTTTATTCTTTTTGTCAATAGTTTGAAATAAAGATTTAAAAAGCGATATAGAAATATTATCTATACCACTTTATAAACCGCATGTCATTATATAAAATTGTTTTGTATTCATTTATTTTACCCATTCATTTATAATCCTTCCAATTGACAAATCATTTCTTTGATTTGACTTTCATATGTCTTAATTGTTTCACGAACTTTTTTCTTGAAATTCTTTTCTTGTACTGTTTTATCTTGAATTAAACGAAAAATTCTACAATGTCTAAATTTGTTGAATTGTAGATACGTACCATAAATTTTGTGATGGTGTAATTTAACAGCAACACTATAAATGCCGTAATATTTATTTATTTTTTCATTAGCACAACCACAAAGAGGTGTTACTGAAATATATTCATCTTTGTTAAAATAGAATATACATGTATCAAAATCTTCTTTTTCCATATATTTAGGTTTAAAACGATGATATTTCATTATATTCCCTCCGTAAAAACAATTACATCCTTAATGAAACCTTCACCATAATTAACAATGAATTTGTCAAACCATGCACAAATAGATTTGTATTTATTAATGTTGTTTTTATTTTTATTGTTCCTTCTTTCATATCGTTGCTTTTTATAATTCGTAATACTAAAGTTTCCTTTGCGATAAGGAATTTCTATTTTTTGAGATATGAATTTAAATTTATTATTGATTTTTATATCATATGCCTTATGTGTGTAGTGAATGTCTTTATCAACAATGGACAAAACCAAAGTCTTATGATTGTTATGAATCATTTCTCCATAACTGTTCATTATAAAGTCATTTGCTATTGTTATATCTATATTCGCTTTCATATCTTTATGTATTATATCAAAACGGTAATGATATGTACCATGATAGTTTTGCGACCATCTATCTCTATAAATAATTTTAACACCTTGTTCTTCATATGTCCATTGTTTTTTCATCAAATTTTCACCACACTTTATATTTTATTCTTTCACATTCTAAATATAATAAAAAACAGTTTATAATTTATTTTATAAATTACAAACCAAATAGTAAGGCGTATTCTTTTTTAAAAAAGTCTCTACAATGAAAAATTACACTAGTATATTTTTTATCTAAATCCATTAATAATCCTTCATCTATCATTTTGGTGCGTTTTTTAATCATTTTATACTGTTGCTTTTTTAATTTTTCACTCGTCATATTAGATAAATAAACATTACCATTATAATACTGAATGTAATATGTGTGACTGCAATAAGCGATTTTATAATCCGAACTGCTATATAACTGAAACGTAACAGTATCATTAATTTTAGTATGCTGAATAACCAAATCAATGAAATATTTTCTTGTATATCCTAAATTCGTATTGCCATAAATATAATATTCGTTTTCATAGGCATCAAATGCAACATATTTCATATATTTTAAAAGCACATTTCCATTGATTTTATCAGTAGATGGAATGTGCTTTTTTACTTGATAAATGTCTAATACATCATCAGAAAATATTAGGCTATACATATTTAACTAACCCCTATCTTTAATGTAATAGTTTCTTGTTTCTTTTTTTTGTGTTTTTTTAAAAATTTCGCTAGATTATCTAAAAAACGAAATTCAACATCTTCTTTTCGTGACATATAAGGTACTGTATCAAATTTTTTAACATACCATGAAAAGTGATTAATAATTACTTCGTTAATATCATCTACATGGTATGCGATTTGTGTTTTATCTGTTTTTAATACAATAATCTCTTGACATCCTCCCCCACCTCTTTAGGTGGGGGAATTCCTACTTCGTCGCCTGTCAAATAGAATTTAATTTCCATTTCTCAACTACCTCTCTAAACTCATTCTCTTTCATTACAATATCTCTATCTTCGCCAATTTTACCAATAATTACAAAATGCTTAAACGCATTAATAAAATAGCCACCAAAAGGATAGAAGTTATCATAAGCTGATTTCTCATGAATAGCTTTTCCTTTTACAATATTGTATCTAAATTTGCTATATCCACGATTAAGTTCTTTTAAAATGTCGATTAAAATTGTCAATTTCTTATCGCTAAAAAAGACTAAAGATTTATTTTTCCTTTCTACTCTCATTTTCATCACCAATATCCTTTGCAACATCTTGAATAAACTTTACTGTGTTGTCTTTCATATACTCCATATTATCCCCCCTTTTCATTTACATTGTACCATATATTTTATAATTTGTCAACAGTTTTAAAAAACGACTATGAATCAAACCATAGCCGTTTTTACTTTTCATTATTCATATTTTCAAATCCCTATATTGTATATCAAAAATTTATTTACTACTTTTTGTATAATTTTCTCGTTTTTGTAAAAATCTGTCATAATAACTTTTACTACAGGTTTTGCTCTGTTGTCTAAATCATCATGCTCCATATGCCCATTATTTTGGACAAAGAATGTTATGAAATATTCACTATTACTTGTATAAAAGTTCATTTCACATTTCGTTTGTATCAAATTCCTGTCAATATACGTTAAGTATAATTGTATATTGTCATTTACATGTACTCTGTCAATTTTACTGTAAAATATGCAGTCTACTTTGGTTAAATTATATATGGTTTTCTATATACATAAGATAATTCACTAACCTTTTAATAATACAAATTATCTATATATATAAATACGCACAATACTCATTTGTATTGTGTTTTATATTCCTTCACCGATAATCAAAATCTTATTCAATTCTTTAATAAACCAATCTTTATATAATTTAATAATTCTTTTTGTCGCTCGTTCTATACAATCACCATGTAAACCTTTTGTTCGATTAAATGTAAATTGATTTTTATCATTGAAAATATATTCAACGCCACGTTTACTGTGTATAACACTATCTCTATGTATATTTATAGTAACACTTACGCAAGATACATTTTTATACATAATATGAAATAATGGAGAATATGAGAAACATATAAAAATATTTCGATGTATAAACCATCGTTGAATATCATTTTTGTGGTTATAACAATTTAATTTTTCCTTATCTATTTGAAATCCATGCATGAATCATCACCAGTTTAATAACCTTCACAAATAGCATAATATTGAAAAAGTAACGGTTCTATATCGTATTTTAAAATGATACTATTTGTAGCATACCTGCATTTTGTCTTGCCTGTCAAGATGGAATGTAATATAAATGTCAACTGTTGCTTCATAACCATTAATAAAAAATCAATTGTGGATTGAGAAATAATAAACTAATTCCTATCTAAAAAAATTGTATTTTTAGATAATAGTATGTCCCATATGAACTTTTTTCTGTCACTATCTTTTTTAAATAAATTCGTCTCTTTAAATTGCATCTTCATAGTCCATTTGCTATCCCAAAATTTTTCATAATACAATCAATTGTATGAATAATAATTTCCTTTGAAGTTCTCTTACCTTTCATTATACGCAATATTTCATCTTTTGTGTAATAAAGGTTTCTTTCTTTGTTTTGTCCTATATACATTAGTTTATTAAAATTCTTTCTCATTTTTGTATCTACTACACTAATAACAAATACTCCACTAAGTTCAATAGGTATGATTTGTACCATATATTTTCCATCATCTGTTACATAGCGAAAACTAACATTATTAATTATTTCCATTAATTTCCATTTCATAATTCATTCCTCATAAACCATGTGACATTGTATAAATGATTTTACATCTTTTTTGAATCCACATTTTGTTATTGGACATGATTTGTTGTAATTCAATGTCTCCTTTACATCTTACCTTATTCGACCGCCTAGACATGATTGTATTCGATTCTGTATAATCTACAATATAGCCAAAACCTTCAAAAAGGTCAATGCTATTTATTGCTATATCTATATAATTGTTCCACAAAATTTTCTTCGGAAACACAAAACCAAAATGAATTAGTTGAATAGTAAATCCTTTATATATATACAATTCTTCAATTCTATCTCTTGTATATAACGATGTCTTTAATTTGAATTTGCCCATCATTTATACACCATTCGTCATAACGATAAAAATTTTTGACATATGAATAATGTTATTATATGTAGTTTCTTTAATAATTGAAATTATATCTCCTACACAAACATTTTTTATTTTACCATTATCTGTAGTTAGCCATTCATTATCTGCATAATACCAATAATAATAATGTATTTGCTCACCACATTTTATGGTTATATTGATATAAGATAAATCCCCATGTATAATATTCCCTGCTTTATATGATAATTCAATTAAATAATTATTATCTTGAATTAATAAATTGCCATAATAACCATGGATATAATCTATTACTATATTTGCTTCTTTAATCATAATTATATCCCATTTATCATTACAAATACTTTTCTACATTCATCTATATACTTCTCACAAATTTCTGTTTCAATTTGTTTTAAAAATACTCTCGTTTGAGCATCGTTTCTAAATGTTTCAAATCCCATTAAAGTCATTTCAATATTATGACAATAATCTTTCGTTACCAAAGTAATGGTTAATGGATAACCATTAAAATCTTGAAAAAAATTGCTTAAATGAAATATGTATTCTTTATCTATTTTCCGTAAAGCAATAAACCCATAACTTATACAATAATGATTTGTATCAGAATATTTCGCTATATTGCTACTTAACATATCATCACACCCCAACTATATATCTTATCTCTAATATCTTAATGATTCTATCTAATTCTTTTTCTATTTTTTTATAATATTCTTTATAATATTTTAGTTCTTTCATTAATTTATTGTTTTCTGTCATATTGTATTGATAGATTTTATTCCCCTTTGTCATCTATAATGCGAGACAAATGACCAGTAAATTGACTAGAATGTCCAACAATTAATTTATTGTTAATCATTATGTTCGCATGTATTGTTGATTTAGTATATGACCTAATAATGCTTATCTCGATGTCATATTTATATTTTAGTTTTACATAAATTAATTCTCTCTTTTGAAATAATGCAATACTTTTTATGTGTTGTACTTTCATTTTTTATATCCCATTAGCTATTACAAGCAATTGATTTATATGACCTAAAATTTCTTTTTTATAATTTTTAAAAACATCAGAATATCTGCTTCTTTTATATAAAATTGCCATTCCACTCGGCGTTGGTAAAAAATATTGATATTTTCTTCTCCGATTGAATTTGTTTATAACAAAATGTATTTTTAATAATTTTCCAAAAGCTATTTCAACATTCGTTTGTTTTAAAAAACACCGCATTAATATGGTTATATCTGTTCCATCTACTAATTGAACGTCAGATACCAATTCTATATGCGGTGCAATAGGTTTATGTAAATTGTTTACTACTTGTAAATTAATCATCAATAGCACTTCCTTATTATAACCCATTTAGTAATGTACATTCTTTTCTGTCTACCCTTATTAATTCATTCCTCGCTTGTAAAAAACTTACTAACGCTTTGTTTCTTTGCTTATTTGATAATTTCCTGTAATTCTTAACTAGTGTAAAACGACATCCATTATCTGATGTGTATATACTTCAGAAAAATATTTGTTTACTCGATACTTTAAATATAATGTCTTTAAGCGATATATTCCAAATTTTCGTGTTATTGTATCGTAATAATACATGGCAGGTTTATAATAAGAGTTATATAATCTGATTTCATAATCATCATCAAATAAATTCTTTGTCATATTGTACTGTATATATATCCATTTTTGCATTATCCTTTATATTCCATTTATCATTACTGTCCATATTCTACAATATTTTGTGATTTCATTAAAATGTTTGTATAATATCATTATACTTAAATTTCTGTTTATATCATCCCCGTAATGATATTTTTTTTCTGGTTCTATACAAATACCATTGTCTCTCGTTACCATATAAAATGTATACCTGCTAATTTTGATGAAATACTTGATATATCCATGACGTATTGGCTTATATCTCGATATTTTATTTAAATGATTCGGGAATTGCATATTTTCATTACACATTAGTCTTTCATCTGTTACAAAATCATATAATCTAATCCTTACTTTTTTGTGCGCATCGATATATGATTTTATAACGTCTCTTAAATCTTCTTCATTATATTCTGCCCTATATATAAGTTTTTCCATTTTTTATTCCTTTCTTATGTGTCAAATATGGAATTTTTATCCCCTATATATGTATGTTTTTATCGAAAAATGAAAAATCCGTCGCTCATTCTTATTACCTGTCAATTTCCTACAATTCCAACATCTAAATATTTTTCGGATGTATTGCGATTGTATTTCTTTGTCTTACAAATTGTAATTTTTATTTGTTCCTGTAATGCGAACAAAATGGCTCTTTGAAAATATAGCTTTTTTCTATACCTAAATTATATCATTGATAGATATTCTTGTCAATGGTTTGAATAAAATATTAAAAAGGCTACCTAATATACAGGTAGCCTTTTTTTATATTCCTATTTCTCTGATATATGTTCTCTTTATTTCTCGTTCACTAAAATATTGTAAAATGTTTTGTATATCTACTTGTATATTCTGCTCTTTCTCTCCATAAATTGCTTTATCATATAATTGTAGATTTATATGCTCTTTATTATTACAGTTATATATATAACGTATGGAACTAGGTACATATTTTTTCGTCCCATCTATCTGAATGATTATATATACTGCATTACAACATCTGAATGTGGTTAGTATAATACTATAAAAATGCGTCTCCGTTTCATATTCGTATTTTTTATGTATTGTCTCATTTTCTTTATTTAATTTGGTATATCCAATTGTATTCTTATATACAATTTTCGGTTCTGCTTTGATTTCCATTTCGGATTTTCTTCCTTTTATATATAATTATTTATCTTGTAAAATTTCTTATATATATTAATTGTTCTTTATATGAATGTTATTATTCGATTTTTTTTGTAAAATGTCTTATATGTTGTTTTATTATGTATATTTATTTAATTTCGATGAATAAATATAATTTTTTGTCGGTATAAAAAATAAAATTCTGCATTTTTATACAATAAATGGACAAAACTCTTATTTTTCGGTCATTTTTGCATTTAAATTGGTTTTTGTATATATAGAAATAAAAAGTTTTGTGTGACTATGATGTGAATAAAATAAAAATGTGATTTTTTATGCGAAAATTCATAGATTTTTGTGATACGTTTGTGTTTATATATAAATATATGGATTTTGTCGCGGTTAGTCCGGTTCAGTTTTATTTTTTATCCGTCTATAGTTTATTTATTAAATAAATTGGCTTATTTATTAAATAAATTGGCTCGGATAGGGCGTTGGTTCAGTAATTTGATTTAATTTGATTTTGTTTTTGTGAAAAAATAAAGTGTAAATTTTTTGGTGAATAAAAAATTTGCGGACGTTGCGCGAGATATGATTTATTTCATATAATCTTGTTTTATTCATTGTTATCTAATTTACTTCATATAATTTTTGTTTAATTCATTGTATATATCTGATTTACTTCATATAATTTTTGTTTACTTCATTATATTTATCTAATTATCTAATTTGCTTCATTATATTTATCTAATTATCTGATTTACTTCATATAATTTTTGTTTAATTCTTATATATAAATCTAGTCATCTGATTTAATCCATATAGTTTTATAATTCAATACTAAGTTTAATTCTTATATATATAACTTAATTCATCAGATTGAACCGAACCATTTATCCCATATATATTTTATTCAATTTATTCATTATATTTAACTGATTAAAATTCATTCATATATATTTCTTTGATTTAATTCTTATATATTTTCACTACGGATTTAATTCATATCTTTACTTAATTTTATTTCTCGTTCATAGATATATCATTTATTATATATACTGCTCCCCTGCCTTTGTATATTATATCCTATAACAGAATTGAATTTTATTATAATAGATAATTGAATTTTATTATAGCATTTATATTTCTTCATTTCATTTATATATCCCTGCTCCGCTTAAAAAATTTATCTATCTAAGTTTACTTCTTGATGGGAAAATATTTTATATTTGTCATTGAATAAAATAAGATAAATGATTTTTGACAAATAAATTTTTTAGTTGTGTATTTTCTGTCATTTACACTTTTTTATGATGCGAAATTGATAAGGGTTAAAATTTGTATTATGTATGCTTTTTTGATATAAAATATCATATTTTACATTACACTTTGTTATAGATTACGTTTACCGTGCCGAAATTATTGACCCATTTTTACAAGAACTTTTTCTTTAAGATTTTTATCCCTATAGATGGATGGCAGGATATTTTAAGAAAAATAAAAAGACACGTTTCTAAAACGTGTAATAAATAGCATAAATAAAAGTGTCAAGTATAATTATATATATTTATTTATATGAATGTGTAGAAAATTAAATAAATTTTTGTGTAAAATTAAATAAATTTTTGTGTAAAATTAAATAAATTTTTGTGTTTATTATCCATTGTTTCATAATCCATTAATGTATAGATATTTACAATCCATTTTTAGATAAAACGATTTGACATTTATGATGTACTAATTGAATTGTTTCTTGCGCGTAATTTTTATATTCATCTGATTTAAAGTATTTTTCTCGTCTATATTTTGTTGGAATAGTACTAAACAGATAATATTGTAAACTATCCATAATAGAAGTAAGTGTATCATAAGGATAATAATTTTTACTTTGAACAGTAAATCTTACAGATGAACATAAAGAGCCTTGTTGTTTGATATATTCTGCCACATTAAAATCTTTAGATTTGTATGATTTATCTAAAGAAGTAATAGTAGATTTTGGGGGAATATGATGTGTTTTATCCTTAAAGAAAAATCGTTTGATATTGATATTAAATAATGGTTTGTTTTTTGGTTTACCGTGAACATTGACTTGATTTAATGTAATTTTATCTGTAATTAATTCTACTTGAATATAAAAGCAGTCGAAAAACACATCAAGAATGTAATTAGGTGATGGATAATATGAAACCATGATATATATTTTCCTTTCTACGTATATCTACGTATATTTATGTATATCTATGTATATCTATTTTTTAATTAAATCCCATACGCACGGATTAATCTACTTCTAGTTTGTTGGAAGATAACAGGAAGTGTATCTAACAGATTTTGTTTCAGATTGGTATAAACGAAATTATCTGTTATAATAGAAAGAATATTTTTTGCTAAATGATTAAAATTATGATTGATAGCCACGCTTAAATAATCAATGAATACTAATTGATTACATTCATTTAAGTGTTGAATATAAACGTCTTTATTCTGATTATTAATAGATAATGTAATATAAAAATCTGTTTTATCCATATTCACATTGACGATTTTTTTTGTAGGAGAAAAGGAAATACTTGTACCATTAAAATTATAATCAATGGAAGTAAAACAAAAGTTATAAGATAGCAGGTAAGAGTTTTCTTTTGTCTTATTTGATGTGAGTGGATAAGAGAAAGAGAATGTATAATCATAACAATTATCTACTACGGTCATTTGCCCACCTTCTTTTATTTATAGTTTACATACCACATATTAAAGTATGGTTATATTTTATTTTATATTCCATAAAAATATATACACTCCTTATAGGTAAGCGGTAATATATATTGATTCATTATCTTATTTACCTTTTTTTCTAATTTATTAAATTTCTTGCGGTTAAATTGTAATTTAGCCATATGTTCTTTATCTGCATTATACCAATATTTGAAACAATCATTATAACATTTATTCATATTATGAATAAAATAATGATGGAGGTTTGTATACGATTGATGAAAAGACTTCTTATCTATGGGTTGAATAATATGAAAAAAGTTCATATTGACATTTTCACTTGACCGTTGTAATGAACATTCATCATCTTGATAACGAAAGGAAGAACTAATAAAAGTTTTGCTACCATTCGTAATTTCAAATTCTAATTGAAACTGAAACGTGTGATATTGAAAATTGATTTTGCATGATAAACGATTTATCATATTAGCAAAAATAACTATTTTTTTCATGTGTTCATCTATGGGAATATCGTATTTAATAGACACATTAGATAATCCATAAGCGTCATTTATGTTATAAACTCGTTGTATAAAACTTTTATTGGCATAAACCGTTTTTGCTTGTGGCAGGATTGCGCCTTTTGTCATGATATTTCACCTCTTTTTTATAAGAGGACATACCTCTTTTGTGTAAGAGGACATACCTCTTTTTATAAGATTTGTATTTTTATTAAAACATAGTTTTTAATTAAAAAGCACCTTCGTTTGTATGGAAGGTGCTTCTGTTTAATCTCCGTCCCATACTCCATCGGGGCGCATTTCTGCCATTGTTTTCAGTTGGATAAGTGCGCGTTTTGCGTTCCCTTCTGTAGCATCCCAATAATTATTAGATACATCATCTTTCAGATTGCTAATAGCTTTTTCCAAAATCGGAATAGACTGTGCTCCTGTCTTTCCATAAATAGAACGAATACCTTTTTCACCTAGTACATTATCCTTGTAATAATGCTTACTGTAATTGTATGTTACATTTAGGTACAATTCTGTCGTTCCATTGATTGCATACATCCCCCCACGCATAAAGTGAGGATGGTCTACATTCAATACTTCATGCGTAATCGGGTCTTGCAGTTCAATATCGTAACTCATGCCAATCTCTCCCTTCTTTTTATTTATAATATAGCACAAATACATTGTTTTGTCAACAGTTTAAGTACTGTCTATCAACAGTTTTAATATACTGTCTATCAACAGTTTTAATTAAAAATTAAAGTGATATATTTTTGTATTTCATAAATAGAAAAACATATAATCAGAACTATTCTTATAAGGTTGTTTTCTTATCCTTTCTATTAAAACCTGCTTTTCATCTAAGAATAAAATGTACTGACTTGTTTTTAAGCAGATATATTTCTCGTTCCTATGTGTTTTTCTTCGTATACACGGTTTTCGTGTACCTATCCTCCTAATCCTAATACTATATATTATTTTGCTTTAAGCTATCATTTCGATGATAGCTTTTTATTTAACTGTTTATAATCCTAGTTGTTTCACTAAACTTTTCTTTGTGTTATTTACGAAACTTTTCTTCGTTCTAATTATAGCAGGATATTTCTATTCGATTGTTCATTTTTGTTGCTACTTCCTTATCATTATAATCCCACTTCTTGTACTAAACTTTTCTTTATTCTATCCTTGTTTCTGTCAAACATTTTTATACATAATTGTTCCAACTTTTTACCTAAATAATAATCATTTTTATTCCTATAATAGCTTACATCTTTATTTAAGTAAGAATGAAAATCATCATATAACGCATTTAATCCATTGTTTATGTGTTGAAATAAAACGGATATATTTTGATATATAATCAATATTTCTTTATCGTTTTTATTATAAGAACGCTTTATGGATAAAGAATTGTGATAAACACATACCATTGAACCTATAAATATTATCTTTTCCATCGTTGTTTTTGGGTAGATTTTAATCTGTACGTGCGTTATATTATATTTATCTTTGGACTTGTTATAAATGATTTCTATCTTATCATTCATTTTAATCACTACCTTTATAATCCGAATGTTATAACTGTTTTTTTACGAATATTTTTAATGTTTTCATTATAAATCTTTTCATATACACCTGCAAATTTTTTCAATGCTTTTTTTGTTGTCGTTACAACACTTGAAAGTTCTAATTTATCAGATAACGGTGACATAAGTTCATCTATCGTAGCATCAATGTGCAAGGCAGGATATTTATCCAATGTTTCATCAAAATTATAAGTACATTCATCCATATTCAAAAACAAATCATAATTAATAGATATATCATATATAATTACATCTGCTATTACGTGATTTCCCGCACAATCTTTCGTTGATAACTATTTTGAATTATTAACCTGTACCAAATTATAATCGTTATCATACTATTGTTCACGTTCGCTTGACACAAAACTTTTATTTCGTTCTTTATTTTTACTTCCATTCTTTCTGTTCTTTTTTTTTAATTATATTCTACATCTTTTTGATATACTTGTCAACAGTTTAAATTAAAATTTATAAACATTTTTTGTTTATGTATTATTTCTGTTAATGGTCGTTCTATTATTAATGTTTCAAAAAAAGGTCTAAAATTTTTTATATAAAATTTTTTAAATGAGATTTTTTCATTTCCATTTTTGATTTTCACCTATAGAAATATTTGCTTTTATATGTAATGGAATAATCTTCTAAAAAACAGCTAAAAAATTTTTTTGAAAAATTTTCGATTTGAGATTTTTTCATTTCCATTTTTGATTTTCGCCTATAGAAATTTTTCGCCTATATACCTGTACTTATGTATTTGTCAAAAAAGGTCTAAAATTTTTTATATAAAATTTTTTAAATGAGATTTTTTCATTTCGGTTTTTGATTTTTGATGTTGCGCGGAGGTTGTTTTAGTTCATTATTATGTGTATATCGTTGGTACTGTAGGAGATTATCAAAAAAAGGGTAAAATTTTTTATATAAAATTTAAGCGATGGGTTCAACATTAAAACCCACTTAAAATACCTTAAAAATCACATTAAAAATTGCACGGTTTTAGAATATGTTTTATTAAAAAATACTAAGAAAAATAATTGTTTCTCACATAAAACTCTAATAAACTAACTCAAAAATAATCAATATTTAACTTGACAGAGCCATTCTATGCAAATTGTAAAATGTTTTATGAAACATACACAATATTTTATCCACGAACCGTCCTAAATTAAAGAAAAACTATAGTTATATTAAATTTCATTAAAAAACACATAAAAAGCAGTTAAATTATCACAAAAACGCAAAAATTAGAAAAATTAAAACATTAAAAACGAGAATAAGTACTAATTGGCTTAACAAAAACAATAAAGTTTATAATAAAAAAAGTTCTTGACAAAACAGACCAGATACAGACTCAATATAGTATGCTAATACCATAAGGTAAAGATAAAAAACTTAGATAAAACATTTTACAAAATTTGTTTTGCTAACTTTGACATCCTCCAACGACTTCAGTCGTTGGATTCCTAAGTGACTAACGTTTCTTGCTACCTCATGGCAGTCTTACAAAAACTCCTATAGATGGACAATGCCCTGCCCATGTTTATATATTATGAAATAATCTTTAAACCTTCTACATGAATATTTCTAGCGGCATTTCTGTCTCTATCATGATGTGCACCACATTTAGGACAAGTCCACTCACGAATACTAAGATTTTTTACCTCTTTATTTTGATAACCACAATCAGAACAAAGTTGACTAGAAGGAAAAAATCTATCTACTTTAATAACTTGTGTTCCACTTTGTTTAGATAAATACTCTAGTATATTTATAAATTCTGAAAATCCATAATCCATTACTTTTTTACCATGCTTTTTCTGCATTTGCTTCATATTTATATTTTCTAAACAAATAATAGAATACTTGTTACAAAGATACTTTGCCAGTTTCCAATGATAGTCGTTTCTTTTATTTGTTACTTTACGATATAATCTTGCTAGTTCTAATCTTGCTTTTTTCTGGTTATTTGATTTTAATCTTTTACCAGATAAATTACGACTAGCTTTTGCAATTTTGGTTTTCATTTTTTTAAAGAAACTAGGTGTTTTTATGTCATCTTCTTTATTTTCTGCTACTAGCATATTTTCTTTAAATCCAAAATCAAATCCGACACTTTTACCTGTTCGTGACTTAATTTCTTTATCTGATAGTTCACATACAAAATAGATATATAAATCACCTAATGTATCTCTTTTTATAGTTACAGTTTTTATTTTACCATCAATATTTCTACTATTTGAATATCTATATTTTTGTTTTTGAATATAAATTGTGCTGTGTTCTTCATCTAATTTCCAACCAGTTTGTTTAAATGTAATTGATTTGTATTTTTTTATTTTACGAAACTTCGGAGGTGTAGTTTTCTTCTTATTTTTTAAATTTTTCCAAAATAATTTATATCCACGGTCAATACGTTCAGTAATATCCTGTACGGTTTGTGAATTTAATTCTTTTAGATAATTAAATCGTTTAATTTTCTTTAATTTAGTTATATGTTTTTGTAAAACATATAAATTTAAAGACTTATGATACAAATGCCAGTATCTTTTATGAAGTGCAATACAATGATTATAAATTAATCCTGCTATATTAATTTTATTATGCAATTTTTTATTTCGTTTTGCATGATATAACTTAAACTTAAAGGTCTTAATCATTCTACATCACCTCCGATACTTCAATTATACACTATATCACGATATATTTTACTACATTTCTGAAAATATATTTATGAAGGACACTGTAGTTTTTGTCCTGAAATATATCGTTTCCATGTTTTTATTATAGCATGTATGTAGATAAAAATCAATGTTTTATCTGCACATATGTGGCATTCATCCCACGGTTTTAACCGTGGGCTTTCTGCCTAAAAATGCTGTAAAATGTTTTAAGTATAAACCTGTTTTACTGGATAGTGTGTTTTTATGATGTACATTTTCACATAAAAGTTTTTAATGTATGCAGAGAAAAATATAAAAAACATATTGACAAATGAAACAAGGTATGGTAATATATACTTGTAAGGTTGATAGAGAGCCTTACAGGAACGGTTCAAAATATTAGGAGGTAATTATCATGGAGACGAACAACACGGAACTGAAAGCAAACATTGTTAAAGCAATCGACACACTTGAAGGTGTAGAGGGAATTTCCCTTGAAATATGCGGGTCTTGGTTGTGGATTGACGGAGATACCAAACCTGTCAAAGAACTTATCAAATCCGTAGGTGGGCGTTTTGCAGGCAAAAAGAAAAAATGGTACGTTCGTCCCGATGGAGCAAAATGGTTTCATCGCAAAGAGCAGGACATGGAGCGTATTCGTGAAGGGTACGGTTCTGTCATGGTGAAAGAGGTATGATATAGTCAAACGGAGCAGGAGATAAAATCTCCTGCTTTTTTATTTGCTAAAAAACTTGTTGTGCATTTTAATTTAATTTTAAGATTGATTGATAAAACATTTTACAGTACAGTTTTTGAAACATACTTTGTAAAATGTTTTAAGTAAACATATTTTTCAGTTGACCGAGCGAAAAAATTTTAATGGAACTATTATATAAAACTTATTGACAAAACCAGCAATATAGCATATACTATACTTGTAAGGTTGATAGAGATATAGAAATACAGGAGGCAATCAAAATGAAGTACTTAGTGATTGATTTTAAGGATATGAAAAAAATTTTGAAGCGGAATAGCTATAAGCTAGACCATGTGAATGGAGACCACTTCATTTTCAAAAAAGAAGGTTGTAATCACATTACAATCACAAAAGACTTAAATCCGATGGTAGCACGGAGGTTGATTAAACAAAATCACCTTGTTATCGAAAAAAAATAAAAACTGTTTAGAGGATTGAAAAATCCTCTTTTTATTTTGTCTAAAACCGTTTTTATCTAATTCTAAGATTGATTGATTTTACGTAACTACGTGTTTTGTAAAATGTTTTATTCTTTGCAAGGTAGCAAAAAATTTTCAAAAAAAAATATAAAAAATGTGTTGACAAAACCATTAATGTTTAGTATAATAAAATCATCGAAAGGCGATACGAGAGGTAATCGTCAATGTGGTTCAAACGTGGAGGTAATTATCATGTTCAACGTCAACAATGTTCTTACGGTCGCGTTCAATCAGATTTCTGCTAACGGTTATGTGAAAAAGACCGTTGTGAATGGTGAAGTGTGGCGTACTGTTTACGGTCGCAAACGTCTTGTCCCGAACTACGTAGAGCAGGAAGGAAATACCTGCCGTGCGACTTTGAACGCACTCAAAGCAGGTGATGTCTCTTGTGACGAGACGCTTGCACAGGAGTGTGTCGATACCTATCGTGCTTTTGTTGAAAAGGATGGTAGCGATTTTGGCCGTAAAGTACTTTCCACGCTTGCCAAAATCGAACTTGACGAAGCAGATGTAATGCAGGTAGCTTTTGTACCTGTATTCTACTTCAACAAGCGCAAGCATGATATTGCTAAACAGGCGCGTGAGCAGGAGCGTATGACGTTTAATAATTCACTTGCGGAAGGTTTCTATGGTGAAGTAGGTGAACGTGTCAACACGAAAGCTACGCTTATTAAGCAGAGCGGTTTTGATGGTGCGTATGGTTTCACAAACATTTATACGTTCCTGTCGGATGACAAACACGTGCTTGTGTGGTTTACCACGACAGAACTTGACCTTAGTGAAGGTGAAATTATCACCTTACAGGGCAAGGTCAAAGGCCATAAAGAGTACAATGGAACGAAGCAGACCATTGTCACCCGTTGCAAGGTACTTGCTTAATCAACGGATAGAGGGTGTAAAAACCCTCTTTTTTTTTGTGTCTAAAACCGTTTCTAAGCGCGTTTGATAGATAGATAGGTATAGTTATACTCATTTTGATTTTCAGACCGTCAGAAACGATTTTAGAGCGTGTGAGCGTAATATATAGCACGTAGTTTATCCACTATAAAACACGATGAATTGATTCGATAAAACATTATGTATATTTACTTAAAACATTTTACAATTTGCATAAAACAGTTTTTTGTAAAATGTTTTATTTACGATAACTGCTACGGTTTGTAAAATGTTTTATCTATTCACACCTGCCAAAAAAAATTTTCAATTTTTTATAAAAAACCTATTGACAAAAGCCTGTAAAAGAGTATAATAATAAGTGTCAAGGGGATAGAGAAACCCAAGATAACAGGTTCAAGTAGTTGAAAGGATTGTGATTACAATGGCACTTCCACGTTTCCGTTATGAAAACAAAGTTATGACAAAAATGCTTCATGAAGTCCTTGCGGACGCGAAAAGCGTAGGTATTGACTTCATAGCGTTGGCAAAATTGCCAATTGATACCAAGGTGTATCGTTCTTCATGCGGTGGCAGGTCGTTGGCTATGACGTTCATCACGTCAAATAACGGCTACTATAATGAAGGGTGGGCAAACCGCAAATACAAAATTGTTTTTTCTGATAAATATGCGAAAAAGTTGACAGGGCAACACGGCAAAACAATTCTCATGCATGAACTTGTGCATACGTTGCCAAAATGCTTTAATCACGGCATGGAATTTAAAGCATGGGCAATAAAAATCAATCGTCTCCTGCCAGGCTACTGTGTAGATACATGTTGCCGTGGTGAAGAGTGGGAAGCGGTTTGTGAAATCATGGATGGAAAGAGAAAAGACGAACCGAGAAAAGTTATCAATCGTAATCCCATTAAAACGATTGACAAGTCTACTGTAATTGTGAGCAAGGAAATCAAACTTTTTGTTAATTCCATTACGATGAAAAACAGGAACGTTAAAGTAGTAGCATTGAAAAACGCTCTCATTAAATGGATTGATGAAAAAGACTTTGAAAAAGTCTCACAGGTAAAAGCCTATATCCCAAAGAGCTTTGAAAAAGCGATGGGAATGGCAGGTATGAAGAAACGTGCTAAAGCGTTTGCAAACTACAAGGGATAACAAGATATGCAGGAAGTAAAATTCCTGCCTTTTTTATTTCCCTAATCACATAAAACATTTTACAAATAACCGCCCACATGTTATCTGAAATTGTAAAATGTTTTATGCGTTCTGCTTGTACGCTTATGGTGTACAATATAGGAAAAAGTTTTTTCTTGTATACATAAAAAACCTATTGACAAAGTAAGCAAGATAGTCTATACTAATAAGTGTCAAGGGCAAGGGAAACAAAAAATCTCAAGCAAAAAAATCCAGAGATTAATAAAAAAAGTCTTGACAAACGGTTCAATCGGTGGTACAATGTAATTGAAGATAAGGAAAGGGCAAAAGCCCAAAGGTTCAAAACAGGAGGAATTAATCATGGAAAACGTCGCAATCAACAACAACACGGTCAATGTCAACGCAGTCGCAGACGAGCTTGCAATTGAGCTTGACAAGGTTCGTAGTGCAAAGAAGGAACTTGCCCGCCGTGAAAAGGAAATCACGGCAAAACTTTACAAGGCAGGTATTCTGCATGAGAACTACGAGCAGGAAGAAGTCACGACGGATAACGTCGTTATCCGCAAAATCCCTGCTTTGTCGGGCAAACGCTATGACGTAGACAAGGCGCGTGCTCTTGCAGATAGCCTGTCTATCAGTCGCAAGGAACTTGTAAATCGTGAGTGGAAATTCACGGTGAACGAGGATAAGTTAAAGGAACTTGTCGAAAGTGGCAAGGTTTCACAGGAGATTGTCGATAGCATGTCAATCAAAACAAACCGCATTAAGGTGGACGTGAAATAAACCTAATGCACGGGTGGTAGAAAAAATCTACCGCCTTTTTTTTTGTTGTCTAATTTTCTTAATTATTTTTTAATCTAGGTTGATTGACTTTAATTTTTTTCTAATCAACGCATATGGAACATTGTAAAATGTTTTATGCACTAACATGTTTTCAAACAATAAAACATTTTACATTCCACCGTGCGGACAAAACTTTTATAAAAAAGTTCTTGACAAAGCGATATATGTATGCTATACTATAATCAAGAAATGAGAAGTGGTTCAACCGTTACAGGAGGTACTTATCATGGATAACGCAATCAAGGTTCTTAATGGTTTGTTCAAAGAGTATATGACAGACACATATTTTTTCCGTGTCTGCCTTGTGAACGGCAAGTATCAACTTGTTACGTTTGAAGCAGGTAAAGACGAAGAAACCTGCTTTATTAGCGAAGCAAACAAAGATGAATTTGAAAAACGTCTGTGGACGTTTATTGCAGGTGTACAGGTAGCACGCGATGCTAATAAAGAAGGGTTTTTGGAATAACAAAAAGGGCAGGAATAAAGAGAAAAATTCCTGCCTGTTTTGTTTTGTGCATAACTGTAAAATGTTTTAAGCAAAATATCCTTCACGTAGCACGGCTCAAAAAACAGACTTCCTAGAATGACTTCTAAGCGCGTTATTTTTTGCCACGTATATAGTTATACCTGTTTTGTGATAGGGATAGCTTACAGGCGATTATAGAGCGAATAAAACCATACTCTATGTATGTATCGTTCGTATATCTATATAAAAACACTTATCAAAAAATCTTTTTCAAATTTATAAAAAAGTGCTTGACAAAATATCGTTCTTTTGGTACAATAAAGACAGTTAAGAGATAAGGTTCAAAACAGGAGGTAATCAAAATGATGTACGTAATTGGTTATGTGTTTATTGCATATGTTATTTGCACGGCATGGAATGTGCTTGTAGATATGCTTGTAGATAACATCTGAAATAAAAAAGTGCTTGACATTCTTCTCAAAGCGAGTATAATATAAAGTGTAAGGAACAAGAGAAAATAGATGATGCAATTATAATTCTCAATAACTATATATGAACAAAAATTAGAAGAAAACTAAGGAAGGAAAAATTATGTTTGAACAAAGAAAAAATATTCGAGATTTTGTAAATCGACTTATAGAAGGTTTCCCAGAAAGCAAAAATCCTAAATGGAGATATATTTTATTCTTTAAGGATTCTATTAATGGTTTTGCATTTTCAGCACCTTATCTTGACAAAAGAGAATGTCATGGACGAGTTATTCTTAACATCCCTAGAATATCGAATCTTTGTAAAGGAGACGGGGAAAGATTCGCTAGTTTTTTATTAATGAACTTGTACCATGAAACACAACACACATATCAATTTGATTATATGAAAGAAAACAAATTAGATATAAGAAATTGTTTGCTAAAACATCAAGAAAAATTAGAAAAACAAGCTATTGAAGCTATGAATAATCTAAAATATGATTTTGATTTTTCATATCTTCAGTAACAAAGATTGTTGCAAATGTAATAAGTACGGTTCTGTCAGAACAGATACATTAGGGGATGAGAAATCATCCCCTAATTTTATTGTCTAATTTTTATATAAGGTAATTTTAATCTAGGTTGATTGACTTTAATTTATTTTTAATTATTGAAATGTTGTAAAATGTTTTATAAATCAAAAAAAATCATTTTTATATAAAAAAGTGCTTGACAAAGTGGCACAGACGTGCTATAATAAAGTCAAGAAATGAGAGATAAGGTTCATACAAGAAAGGATAACAGGTGATTCAAATGAAATTTGCAGACGTTAAGGTTGAGAACATGACTTCTCACAACACAGAGCGTGAAATTCCGAATCAGTTCAAAATTCATGCAAATGGAGGCGTATACTTTCAGTCGTATAATACCGTTATTGCTCACGTTAAAGATGGACATGTTTCCATCGTGAAAGGTGGGTTGGATTACTCAACCACCACAAACAAATGGCTTTATCAGTTCCTTTCTGAAGAGTCGTATTATTCAAATTTGAATAAGCGCAAAATGGAAAAGTTAATTGCAAGTGGTGAAATCGAAGAAGTAGAGTAAAGTCAATTAAAATCAGGGGAGGTTGAAAAACCTCCCTTTTAATTTGCAATAAAAATTCTCTAATATATTTTTAAGGTTGATTGACTTTTTGAACAACTGTGTTTTTCGCAAACACGTGTGATGTGTAAAATGTTTTATCTTTGATTGCATACGCATATAGTATACATTTTTAGAAAAAGTTTTTTCTTGTATACATATAAAAACTATTGACATTGATACTAAAAAGAGTATAATAGTAAGTGTCAAAGGGAAATGGTTCAAACAAATGGAGGTATTAGAAATGGAGTATGCAATCTGTTATATGGTATTTGCTATCGTTGCTTGTAGAACATGGTCACAAAAAAATTCACCAAGCGATAAAAAAATACTTGACATTCTTCTCAAAACGAGTATAATATAAAGTGTAAGGAACAAGAGATACACCTTACAGATGAGAAGTTTACAGAACAAATGGAGGTAATCAAAATGGACGATGCAATCAGAATTCTTAATTCTATGTTTGGTAAAAACATGATGGATGCGTATAACTTTCGTATCGCCAAAAGAGGTGACAAATATCAACTTGTCACTTTTGAAGGTGCAGAAGCAGAAGAAGAAACCTGCTTCATTAGCGAAACATCAAAAGACGAATTTGAGAAACGTCTTTGGACGTTTGTTGCAGGTGTACAGGTAAGCAAGAACGCAAGAGAAGATGGTCTGTTCTGACAAAAAAGGCAGGGAGGTAAAATATCTTCCCTGCCTTTTTTGTTATATACACCATAAAACATTTTACAAACAAACGACTGAACGAAAATTGTAAAATGTTTTATTGATTTGACTAGGTGATTTTGTATGCAATATACATAAAAAAAGTCTTGACAATGATAACAGAATATGTTATTATAAAGACAGTTAAGAGATAAAACCATTAAACGGATGGAGGTTCAGTTCAGAAATAAATTCAAAAATAAATAAAAAATCTCTTGACAAAGTAACAAATATATGATATACTAAAGTCAAGAAATGAGAGATATGGTTCACAAGAAAGGAAGTAATTACAATGAAATTCGCAGACGTTAAAGTTTACAACATGACCTCCCACAACACGGAACGTGAAATTCCGAATCAGTTCAAAGTATATGCCAATGGTGGCGTGTATTTCCAAAGCTATAACACAGTTATAGCTTTCGTGAAGGATGGTCATGTATTCATCGTTCGCGGTGGTCTTGACTATTCTACAACAACAAACAAATGGTTATATCAGTTTTTGGGAGAGGAAGCAGGATTGTTCAATTTGAACAAGCGCAACGTTTCCAAAATGATGGAAAGCGGTGAGATTGAAACTGTGGATTAAAATTCACATAGGAGGGCGGAAGCCCTCTTTTTATTTGCCTTAAATTTTTTCTAATTAAATTTTAAGGTTGATTGACTATTGTAAAATGTTTTATCAAATATCAAAATGTGAGCATAAAACATTTTACAGAAACACAAAAGTAAAAAAATACGTATGAATGATTCATACGTATTTGATATTTACATAGCGTTTTCTGCCATAGCCCAATATAACTGATATTCAATATCATATTTACCTGCATTGTGAGTAATTTTCTTTCCTTTTAGATAATACGTTGCATATACATTGTCATCAAATTTATAATGTACCATTTCCATTTTAACAGGGATACGATGGGAATAGTTATCCATAATGACCATAGTTCCAATATGCTTACATGGGATAATATATCCTTTGTAAATCTCATGCTTACGTCCTGCCTTGTCTTTATACACCCTTACTTTAACCACATCATTCTCTAGTGCTAAGTACTGATTATTTACTGTATCAGATACAAGCAGGTAATTTGTGTTACCATTGACGTATTGTGTTTGGTATGGTTTTATGTTTGCAAAGGCAATAGAAGAATAAAACAACAACATAAGCGTAAGCATAACAATCTTTTTCATTTTATAAAACCTCCATATTAAACCGTTTTGATAAATGTATATTCTGTTACATTTACTTCTCCTTTAGGAATATCGTTCAATTTCTCTAGCATAGCATTGTGCTTAATGCGTCTCTTGCTAGGATTTGTCAACGCTTCAATCTCTTTCATATTGCGCTTATCCCTGCTTGTAGGGAAAGACACAATAAGTTCCCCCATTACATTAAATGTGATAGTTTCTTGACTTTTATCAAAGTCATAGCTTGTCACATTCGGACAATCAATCATACCATACCTAATTTCACCCTGCATGAGATATTTTGCCATATACTGATAATAGGTATCAGTAGGGTTATCTTCACGATGAGACAAAATGTAATTATGTATATTTTTTGTTACCGTCCCTTTTACATGAAAAAGGAAGTTTGTATTGTCTACATTTTTGAAAATATCGTCATTGTACATTTTAATCTTTCCTTTCTGCTCTTTATATATAAAGTATACCATAAAAATGGATATTTGTCAATATAAATTATATAATAAAAGGCACGATGTTTTTACGCACCGTGCTTTTTTTTGTTAATTCATTTCTTCCGCAGACCCCATCAATGCTCCAATAATACTAGCACTTATCAAGTTATATTATCTTCTTTCGCTATAATTTTATTGAATAAAATATGCATATCATTTTCAATAACTTTTCGATGTGTATTCAACGAATGAACTTCTTCCTCTAATTTCACAATTTTCAATTGTTGCTTTTCAATAATCTGACGCATAATATCCAAAATATCAAATAAATTATCTTTATCCCAATAATGAGCTTTTAGATATTGAATTGTTTTTTGCGCTTCTTGCGTCATGATTAGCCGCCTTTCTATTTTAAAAAGTTATTTAACAATATTTCCGTTTTCATCAAAATCATAATTTTTTGCATCATCTTCTGCTTCTTTATATATCTCATCACGCATTTCATTCTCGCGTTGTTCTACATCTGCTGTTTCGTCATCTTCAACCTTCTGTAGAACGTCTCCTATAGCTTCTATAAGCGCATCTATGAACGCTGAACCACGTTCTCCGTATACATCCATAGAACTAGAATCCATCTTAACGTCCGTGAAATTTACATCAACTGCGGCATCAAACGTAACATCCTTCAATGTAGCAAAAGCCTTATCAGGCGTAATATTTGTTTCATCTTCATCATTAATATATACCTGATAGTCTTCTTCTGAAATATCCCCTGTCCCCATACAAGCATCAAACAACTTACGAGAAATAGGAGATTCATGAATTGTTAAATCAAAATCATAAACATCTTTCTGTGATTTATTTTCAAAAGCATCTTTGATTCCTGTAATACCAAGTTTTTCAAAAGACAGTCTTAAACTATCATATGTATCCATAATAACATCGGAAATATTATCATCTAAACCTTCTTTAATAATAACATTCTGGAGAGCTTCATTCTTTGCATTTTCTGAAAGTTCATCAAATTTCATATTTACATCAGCACCTTTTTCATTATACTAAAAAAATCTATATATTTCTTATTAAAATTATTATATCCTAAAAGAAATATATAAATTTTTTGTTTATTTATCGTTATAATTTGGATGTTCTTCACTAATTCTTCGATATTTTTTATATGCCATTTTTTTAATTTCGCGAGAATCAAAATTTACAACTAATTTATATCCCTCTAATTTCGGAAAACGCTCAATCGTTTTATTGCAAGGGATTCTGCTTCTTCAGCACTTTCCGCTTCTATTTCCACAACTGCAAAGGCAGGAAGTTCAACGACTACACTATACTTTTTCATCCTAATCATGTCCTTTCTTTTGATGGGTTGTTTTTCAATTTCTGTATTTATTATAGCGCACAATGCACAATTTGTCAATAGGTTTTTTATATTTTTGATAAATTTGACCGAATAAAATGTGATAAATATTCGTATAAAAAATTTTACAAAAATTGTTTGTATACGAATTGTAAAATGTTTTATTTTATTGTGCAAATAAAAAGGACGGATATTGAATATCCGTCCCAAAGAGGATTATTCGTCCTCGTCATCACCCCCAAACAGAGTGTCCCAACACTCCGCGCCCGTCCCGCTAATAAGCACCTCGCGCTCGTCAGCGTTAAGGAACGGACAGAGGTCTTGGATATGCCCCTCTCCATCTGCCCAACGCTCCACGGCATCGACCTGCTCGGCAGACTTAAGCAGGACGTAGTGGAACTTGCCACACACAGGGCAAGGCTTGGTGGACGCGCCCCACGTAACATCGCCAGAGACGAGACCCTTGTTTTTGATGATTGACAACATAGTACATACCTCCTGTGAACTATCTCTTGTTCCCTTCGACACTTATATAATAGCATACTACGGAAAGTTTGTCAACACTTTTTTTATAAATCCTGCAAAAAAAATTTGCATCAACGTATGAAATTTGTCAAACATTTTATATCTAAAACCTTCAAAAAACATTCCTTTCTACTAAATTGAATGTTTTATCTACCAATATATTATCAAATAATGTATACTCTGTCAATATTTTTGTATCAAAAATGTCTGAAAATTGTTTATGCTATAAAAAAGCCTTGCGACTATCATATCGCAAGGCTTCTCTTTATTCTAAATAAGTATATATATAATATGAATTACTTAGCCCATTGGAACCATGTCCCTTCTATATAGATTGAAACCTAACTTTTCTCGAACCATCGTGGTTAACATTTTTAAATAATAATAAAATATATATATATGTTCTCACTCGCTAAAGTTTATCTAGCTTTTTCTTCATCGTGTTCACTTCCTTTTCCCTTGGATTGATTATATTGTATCATAACTGAACTACTTTGTCAACAGTTTTTTAAATAATAATAAAATATATATGTTCTCACTCACTAGAGTTTATTCAGCTTTTTCTTCATTCTGTTCACTTCCTTTTCCCTTGGATTGATTATATTGTATCATAACTGAACTACTTTGTCAACAGTTTTTTAAATTTTTTTCTTTAAGGTATTAACATCATAAACAGTTCCGTTCAATTGTTTCATTTCCTTATCTCTGATTACATGATACCACACACAAAACAATTTGTCAACACTTTTTTATAAAAAATGCAATTTTTTTGACCATAAAACATTTTACAATTTATAGAAACAGAAGTTTTGTAAAATGTTTTATGATAATATGGCAAATAAAAAAGAGGGTTTCCCCTCTTTTTGTTAAATACAACCGCCACATGAACCATGAATCCAATCACAATCGCTAATTGCGTCATACAGTTCTTCATACTGTGAAGAATCAATAGGAAGTGATTTGACCCATTGGTTTTTAGCCAACCATGCGTCAAACGGCAATCCCTGATGAACGGTTTCCCATACGTCTGCCCAATCTTCAAAATGCCATTGACGATAGTCATTCTCCGTATTCATAGGAGAACCCTGCAAGTCAACAGGGATACAGTCAGAAACATCATTACCATCAATTGTAATTACCCAACGACCTGAACACAAGCAAGGATATGAGCCAGTCCATTCAACTTTGATTTCCTTTTTCATTTTACATCAATCCTTTCGCTCTCTCGTTCAACCTTATGTGTTTAGTATAACACAAAACATACATTTTGTCAACAGTTTTTTTATATTTGAAACAAAAAATTATGTTTTGATACATCATATAGAACAGACTACACGCATAAACAGAAACATGGATTAAATCGCTTTATTTTCGCCTGTAAGGTGGTTTTACGATAAAAACAGGTATAGTTATATACAACAGTAAATAAAATCGCTTATACGCGAAATACGGAGTAATTTAAATAATTACATAAATTTGCAACTGGATTTTTGTAAAATGTTTTATATACAAAAATGTAAAAAAGAGGATAGGCATATTACCCATCCTCTTTACTTTACGAAAGAGTATACTCATAACCTTCCGTATACAGTACGATATAATATTCATGTTCACAATTCAAATTTACATAATCATCATATTCATCATCGTAAAACATTTTACAAAAACGGTAAAGAATGTAAACGGTTTATTTTCGCGTTTCAAACACTAGCCTATATAACTATATGGATTAGCTCATAGAAAAGCTCACCGGGCACGTGAGACAGTCTAAACGGATATTTTGCACGGTCAAAACGTGATAGAATATCAAAAAAGCAGGGACGTTTAATCCCTGCTATGTTTTAATCACTCTATTGTTATTCACCTTTCATTCATAATTTCCATAAGTTCATGGAAATTGTCGTCAATCTCATCAAATCTTGAGATAACTTCCTGCATACCACAGGAATGACCTATGTCGTATGCAATAGAGAAAAGGCGGTCAAAAATCTTACGTCCATTAGGAAAATCCTTTGCGTAAGATTGCTGATATACCTTTTCACGGAATTCCTTTTCAACGGCATTATATTCAGCACGTTGCTTTTCCTGTAGTTCTTTATACTCTGCTTTAAGCTGTTCCGAATATTTTTCTTTTCTTTCGGTAAGCTCTTTGATTGTTCCCGTTTGGGTTTCATCAAATTCTTTTAGCTTTTTATCAGAAAAATCTCGAAAAGAACTGGGATATTTCTGATAGATTTGATTATAAGACTCTTCGTATTTTTTTACTTCTTCAATCATGATATTTTATTCCTCCCCATTCAAATAATCAATAACTAACTTTAAAGACTGCTTTTGTTTGGAAATAATCTTCTTCCTTAATTACAAATCCTTCTCCAACCAAAATCCTCTCCTTTGTAGAACCTGTTGTTTTCTCTATGGTTATATATTACCATATAATATCTATTTTGTCAACATCTTTTTTATAAATCTCAATAAAAATTTTTGCACTAATAACAAGACCAACAATAAATCCAATCATAATTTCCATTTTGTATACACCTTCCTTTCATCACCTATATCATACCATATAATTACATGTTTGTCAAAATATTTTTTATCAAATAAAACATTTTACAATTTTGCCCCATCCATTTTTATTTGTAAAATGTTTTATTCGATAAAGGTATTATAAAAACCGTGCGGATAGGGAATATCCTGCACGGTTCTCTTTTTATAATTTTATAATAAATCTAAACTTAATATATGTAATTTCTATTTACTACATCTTACTCATTCCTTTCAAAATTGTTATTCACGCTAACACACTAGAAGTTTATCGGCATTTTATATCAAACAAATTTATTATAATTTATAACTAGCCCAATGGTATCAAATCCCTTCATTGTTATATATGTTAACAATCCTATTGATTGTACCCCATAAAGGTTATGGCATTTTAATATCAATAAAAATTTAATAAAGTATTTTTTGTCGCTACAGACCTTCAAATAATTTTTTCATTTCTATCTGTCCTTTTGTTTGTATTGTTTGATTTTAATATATCATATTATAAAAGTTTTGTCAAGATGTTTTTTATTGCTACGGTTCATTCAGACGTTTCATTGTTCTTACCTCCATTTCCTTGTTTCATCTTGTCTTTATTGTAGCACATCTTTTTTTTGTTTGTCAACACTTTTTTTGAACTTTTTTACCAACCCATGATTGCATCGTCCTTTCATCTTTTACATGAACCTTATCTCTTAACTATCTTTATTATATCAGATAGAGAACATTTTGTCAAGATTTTTTTTTATGTTTTTATTTTTGACTTGATGTTGTTTGTTCCCTGTCTATGATTATAGTATAGCAAAGTATATACTATTTGTCAATAGGTTTTGTATAATTAATTTTAAAAATTTTATCTAATAAAACATTTTACATAGTAATGGATAGGTCAATATTGTAAAATGTTTTATTAACTCGCATATAAAAAAGAGGATATTACTATCCTCTAAACATTAGTCTGTAATAGGGTTTTCTTTGTGAAACTCTTTGTAATTCAGATTGAATACACCTGCTACGCTATCTGTAAGCGTTTTACGGATATTTACGAAAAGCGTTTCAATTCGTAAATGCTTTGCAAGACGCTTGTACACATAGCCATTTTTCGTCTGCCAACGCATAACAAGTCGAACTGCATCCTTGCCATTATCACGCATTTTATTCGTGCGTTTATCTACCGCCGAATAAATGAGAACATCAACCTTCGGATTTTTTGTTGCCATACGATATACATATTCGTATGTATCAACTTCAGGAACAAAATTACCAATATAGGCAAGATGATAAACATCTGCCATTTTACGCATGGTCTGTACAAACTGTGCTTTTGTGTATCGCGTGTATTTCGTAGCCATGATGTATTTCCTCCTGTATTTCAAACCGTGTTTCTCTCTATGGTTATATATTACCATAGAACGGATATTTTGTCAAGAGGTTTTTTATAAAAAAAGATATTTTTATAAAACATTTTACAAATCCATACAAAAAAAGCAGATACACAAGCATCTGCCACAAATCAGACCCAACGTTTAAGCTCACGCTTTACATCCCTCTCGCGCTTCTGATTGCGCTTATCGGGGATAACCTTGCAAGCATACTGATTACTTGCAAGACTAGCAAGCGTAGGACTTGCATGGTGAACTTTATGGCGGGCATTTGCTTTTTCAATATTTGTCATCTTAAATCTACCTCCAAAGTGTTTAACATTTTATTTCTCTCTATGGTTATATATTACCATATATAAATAACTTTGTCAACACTTTTTTTATAATTCTTCATATCGTATAGCTCATATGTTATTCCTCCATAATAGACAGCTGTGCAATTTCATAGGAATCTGTATGACGGTCAAAATCCATATTATCCTCCCTGAATTCATCTAAGGCTTTTTCTGCTTGTGAGTGCGTTCTGTAAGCGCAATTATTTAACACCATATCACCATCAGGAAACATATGTGCAATAATAATATAGACCATTTTGATTACCTCCCTTTCGATGGTTTAATATTACCACGCTCTAGTCTATTTGTCAACACTTTTTTTATAGATTTTGTAGGCAATTTAATAATTATGAAGTGCCATAGCAACCATAGTCATTTGATTCGTCAATGCTTTACGTTCTTCTTTATTCATCCGTTTGTATTTTGTAAAGAACTTTTCTTCACGTTCTTTTTCATGTTCAAAACCATCATGATATTTAGGTAATGAATTTAACTGGTTGAATTTGAAGTAAGAAAATTTATCAAGCATATTTTTTTCATTTACAGTTAAATTCTGCTTGCGACTATAGTAATAAATTTTTTCCTTGAACGTACTAAGAACTAATGATAGTTTATTCACATACAAAGTTGTTTCATTCCTGAATGTTGCCTGTCTATCTTTATCAGATTTGATATAATCCAAAACACCACAATAATATGCCATATCGTTGATATACTGATAAAATTCATCTACCATTTTATTATCTGTTACATTCATGATAAAACCGTTTCCTTATACTTCTTCTGTTTCTTTCATCATTTGACCAACTGATTTTTTCATAAAATCATAGCCTTTTTTCATTTTTGTTTCTGAATTGAAAGTTTCATCATGAATTAACTCATCAATCGTTTTTTGCTTTAATAGTTCTATTTCTTTGTTCATTTTATCAGAAAACATAAAATGGCTATATTTTTGATTGATTATCATACTAATCTGACGCTTGACCACTTTAGTATAATTACTACGTAAGTGCCTTGTGGCACTAAATTTTTTTCTTTTTGTGTTAATACCATTGGCTAACTTATTTAGGTATTTGCATTTACCTAAATTGAACCTAATTTCCTCCATCTGTTTATATAGTTTTTTAGATGTTTGAACGTCCTTGTATGTTGCAATATCATTGTTGTCGTATTTCATATAAATTACTCCCCTTCGTACATACATTTCCTTTTGTACTTACAGTATACACGATTCATCGACAAAAGTCAAGCATTATTTTATTTATTTTCGTGTATAAAACATTTTACATAATATGCTAGGCATAGTTTTTGTAAAATGTTTTATTTTTATACGCGCTAGAAACGCGCTACAAACGGTAAAACAAGTTAGTGCATATAATTATACCTATTCTATCCTGTAATACGTTCTACGCCCATTCTAGCGTGTTTTAGACATATAAAAACAGGAGGGATTTTATTCCCTCCTGCCTATTTTTTATAGTTCCATCAAGAACCCTGCTTTTTTTGCTTTATTCTTTCCTACACCGTGAACTGGGAAACAAACAACAGATTTTCTGTCTTTTTTCCAACACTTACAACAGTTTACACATTGAATATTTTTGTAAATTGTGGCAGGACATTGTGTAAACGTAATACCATCAACTTTACGTATTGCCTTGCTCATAGTATCAACCGCAAGAACGGCATTTACACCTGCTTTATGGCATTTCTTGACCTGCTCAATGTTTTCGCAAGAAAAATTGATAATAAAGCCTGCTTTTCTTGCTTCTTTCACGATTGCAATGTTGCGTTCACTAGGTACACAATGTGTGTAAGTGTAAACGATATGACCTTTATACGCTTGCATAAGCGTATGTACAAGTTTTTCGTCGATATTGCTTGTTCCTTCTTTAGCAATATCGCCAGCTACATTATGACGAATAACAGGTGTGCAGGGATTATTTTCAACTACCTGTTTCAAATTTTCTGGAGTAGTAACATTGTTGCCCTCTCCCCTGTCAACTTTGCGCCAATGAATAGCGCAAGGTCCAGACTTTGCATAGCAACCGTTGCACTTAAATTTGCAACTGGTTGGGCAGGTGTTACTTGAAGTATATGTTTGTGACATAGCACCTGTCTTGATGTTTTTAGAATTAGAAACGAATTTGATAAAAGTCTGCGTTGCCATTTTGAATTACCTCCATTGTTGAACCGTTCGATTAGGTTTCTCTATTTCCCTAACCTTTGATTACATTATAACTCTTGTTCGTTCTTTTGTCAAGAGGTTTTTTATATTTTTGATTTTTTCTTTTTCCCTCTGACAGTTATTATATTACACCTATAATAACTTATTGTCAAGCATTTTTGTATAAACTTTTTTTGCGAATAGACGATATAAAACATTTTACAATCAGTTTGTGTATAGTGCATTATGTAAAATGTTTTATGTTTTTGGCAAAATAAAAAAGCAGGCTTTCGCCCGCCTTTTATATTAGAAACCGCTATTCTGATAATCGATAATCATTTGTTCTGTCTCCTTCATCAAATCTTCATACTCTGAAAGTGAGCAAGCGTGCATAGCACCAAACAGTAAACAATTAATGTCTCCTGCCAAACCGTCATTGTGTTTGGCAATTTCGGAAATTGCAATTTCCATATCTGCTACCGTCATCATTGTACTTACCTCCACTTGAACTCTTTGTTTTCCTATCTATGGTTATAGTATAGCAAATATAGATATATTTGTCAAGAACTTTTTTATAAAAAAATAAAAAATTTTTATACATAAAACATTTTACATAATCGCCTATATAAAAATACCCTGCTAGTAGAGTTAGCAAGGTATCAATAATTAGTCTACATATGTTACATAGCGCGTATATGCAAATTCTTTATTAGCAGGGTCATTTTGAAGTTTTTTGAATTTACCGACAAGACAGAAAACTTTGGCATCCTCTGTATTGTTATATAAAAAATTGTCAATTTTATTAAGTTTCATCTTCTCTGTAAATACCTTTTCAATGGCTTTTTTCTTGCGTTCGGAACACTTAATCCACTTTGCATTATCCTCATTTTCAACAATGTTAAAAACACCATTGATAGCAGGAAAGTGCATTTTGTTTGTCATATCAATCATTGGATAATACCTCCTGTAGAACAACAACCTGTATTTGATTTCTCTCTTAGTATACATCTACTGTCAATTCAATTCAACAGATATACGATTATAGATTGAATAAAATTATATTAGAAAAATTGGCATAGTTAATTATGTATAAAACATTTTACAAAAAGCACCCTATGATTTTTCATAAGGTGCTTTCGTTTAATCCTGTGTTTTTACTTCTTCAAAATGCAACCACTTATCCCACGTTGCATCCATATAATCATTCTGCTCTAAGCAAGCGTGTAAATCTTTCCCCTCAAAATCTTCACCGTATTTTTCAATAGCACTTGACACAAACGCTTCAAACGCTTTCTGCGCGGTGTATTTATCACGATAATAAATATACTTTGCATCACCCTGCACACATTTTGTAATTACATATAAATTCATAATTTACACTCCGTTATATTCATTTTCTGTTTATGGAATAATTTTTCAATTTTATTATACACGATTTTTGGTATTTTGTTCTTTGCTTCGTTTAATGTTGAACTACTACCACGCTCCAGCAAAAGAAAAAGGTCGTTTTCAACCAAATCCCTTATTCCGGGAATCGATTGAGCCCGACCTTTTTCAACCTCAAATTTCATTTACCCGATATAATACCATTCATTATAACAATTCCTCACGCTATCCATAGTCATCGTCAAAGGTGCGTTTGTTCCATCACCACGGATAATTTCAAACTGTGTATTACCAATAGATTTTTTCAAACGATTGTTTACCCAACTATCCATAGTCAGATTACCTGCAAATTTACGTTCATAAGAATAATCATTAAATTGTTGTTTATCGCTTTTAGCGCGAATAACAACTGTAATATTTTCAATATCTTTAATTTTGCGCTCAATTTCTATAGCAGTAAACATAATGATAACCTCCAATTACATATCAACTGTATATTCTTTGTTCAATTTCTATATATAGTATAGCATACACAAAATTACTTGTCAATAGTGTTTTGAAAAAATCTAAAATGTTTTGTAGAACATGCGTTAAATTGAATAAAACATTTTACAAAGGCGCATAACAAAAAAAAGAGGGTTTCCCCCTCTAAGATGTTTTATCAAAATGAAAAACCCCCCACTTCTAAGCTACAAGGTCAGCCGATAGGCTGAGTGAATAGCCTCTACAGGTGGGGGAGGAAGTCAATTTAGTTCATACGAATATGTTTCGTTTGGCATCCAAAGGTGGAAAGTAAGAATATACTCTGTTTCGTATTCTTCTTCGTATTCTTCCCCTTCGTCATCTTCTTCCGTCTCTGTATACGTTTCAGTTTCCGTATACAATTCCTGTTGTTCCAATCCTTCTCCCCAACCATCGGAATACTGTCCTTCTGTGTATTCGACCAATTTTTCTGCTTCTTCATCTGTTACATCATGGTCAAATACAAATGTCATTTTCGTATTGCCATTATCATCCATTTCAAAATCAACAGACTTCGTACCTGTCTGCTCCTTGAAAATAGCGAAAACCTCTTTTTTATCTTCTTCGACAATCCCCTGTAACTTTTCCCACGCTTCAGGATAAAATTCCATCACGTCTTTTACAGAAATTTCATTTTCTGCACTATTGTAACCATTGTCATAGTCAGTCATAACAAAATGTGCTTTGCCTTTAACAATAACCGTGTTAGCCATGATTGCATTTTCCTTTCTTTTTTAAACCTTTGTTTTCTCTCTATGGTTATATATTACTACAAAACGATGGATTTGTCAAGAAACTTTTTATGTATACAAAAAAATAAAACATTTTACAGAGTGAATAGTGACATTCTGTAAAATGTTTTATAAGTTAGATATTTTATTTTGCATATTTCGTTTGTGCATATTTCATACCTTTTGAATATTCATCTGTAAACGGTTTATTTGTGTTGTAAATATTCAAGTAGTAGTTATATATACTCTGCATTTGATAATGGGCTAGAGCAAGCAATAGACCGTAATAAACACCATCATACCATCTTATTTTATCCCTCAAATTATCCATATTATCTATATCGTTGTTTCGTTCATACACTTGATACTGTCCACGAATAAAGCTCAATTTGCTCCACGCACTATCTAATTGATTTGTAATTGTTTTTAATTCTGCTTTTGATGTTTCCATATATATTTCACCTACCATAATTTTTATGTCAATAATATAAATAACGCTAGTGACTGCTTTTATAATCACTAGCGTTATAACATAGTGTAGGTTGTAAAATGTTTTATGGAAAATGAACAATATAAAAACCGTGCGGATATGGAAAATCCAGCACGGTTTCATTTGATTTAATAAATTTTTAATATATATAATTATAGTCGCTACATTGTTCTCAGCCTTCCCATCATGGTTATTCACGCTAACCTAGAAGTTTATTTCGGCATTTTTAATAAATTTATTTTAATTATAGTTATTCATGCTACGGTTTATTGTTTGCTTTTTTCATAATCTAATCCCCATTGTACTTATAAATTGTTATCATGTTGACATTTTTAACACGTCCACATACAAAAGCGTGCTTTTTGTCAACATACCAGCAAAAGCATTATCTGTGTTTTAATTGCCCATTGGTATCATCCCCTCTCTTTCATCTTATGCCTTTATTCTAACACATCTTGATTACTTTGTCAAGTATTTTTTTTACATGCCTAATGCTTTGAGTATATTGTCAATAACATAATCCCAATCCGTAATTGCAAACAAGGTAATAATCGTGCTGATTACAATATCCTTTAACACTTGACGATTATGATTACGGCTGACAACTTTCTTCATATAATTATCCCAACGCAAGTCTGCCTGTGCCTGTGCATAAACATCCTCTTTGCTCATTTTGTTCATATAGTTCTGATACATGATAACCAATTCCTTTCTACTTTGCTTGTCTCTGTTTTCCTTTCGATGGTTATATAATACCATACTGTGATATGTTTGTCAAGAACTTTTTTATAAAAAAATAGAAAACTTTTTATCGCATAGTGACACTATAAAACATTTTACAATTCATCGTGCAATAAAAAAATCCTGTATGGATTTTTCACCATACAGGATAGGTTTTTACGATACCCAATCATTTTTATAGTTCTTATAGAGATTATGACAAATCAGATTACCGCTAATTCCAATGTTATGAAACAAGCACAATTTGCCATTCGTTTTTTCAACGATAGCATTATGAACATCTACAAGATACTGAAAAACAGTATCATCTACGATGTCATGAAACTTATCATAGTTCGTTCCTTTCGGGATTCCAACCATCAACTGCTTATCCGTATAATCGGACGTAGCATTGATAACATATCCATTTTCGACAGGGTGGTTATGCCAAGTAAGTTTTTCCTTCATCATTTTAATCTACCTTCCTTGAACTGTTCTCTGTTGTTCTCTATGATTATATATTACTACATATAAACCATTTTGTCAATAGATTTTTTATATCTATGAAAGAAAAATTTTGACATGTATAAATTTGACATCCTCTCCCACCTCTTTAGGTTGGAGATTCCTACTTCTCAGACCGTAGCGTATGTGATTTCATCACATTTCGTCTTACACAATCTCCATAGGCTTAGTTTTATACTGATTCCGCAAGCCCTGCGGTACAGTTTTTATATGGTTTAGGCTACTGAAAGTAGCCTTTTACCATCTTTTAAGATATTTGAATTTGTATACTTTTAGCATTTTGTTTTACCTCCTTTGTTTAAATTGTATCACTATTTGTGAAAATAGTCAAGAGTTAATATTAGTCATCCCCCACTTTCGTTACTCGGTAGCCTAACGGCTACCTCTTAACTTAGAAGTGGAGGTATTCTCTTACGATAAAACATTTTACAAACCGCGATATAAATATGTAGCACGTAACATTTTATAGTAAAAATCTGTTTGATATACTTTATCACACATCATAGGAATAACTACATAAATAAAAAAGAACTGTTCTCTTGTATTAATGTTATTAGCATTGAATGTATTTACAAAACATTTTGCCATATTATCATAGTTATATAGTTCAAATAGATTTTTCAAACACAAGGAAAAATGATTATTTATACATTCCTCTGTACTTTGATAAGTTATACTATTTTTATTATAGTTAGTACCAAAATAAAATCTGTTTTGAATTTTTTCCTGTTTATCATATACTAGGCGTTTTGTTTTTGTATTATACTTTTTAATACGAAATCCCTGCACCAAACAATAAGATATATCGTATTTTTGTACCACTCTCATATACACATACAAATTTATTTGTACAAAAAAAACTATATCACCATACCTTACATGAGTTATCATATATCCTTTTTGTTTGAGTATATATTGATACCGGTTCATGTAATATCCATGTAAAATATCGTCTAATTCTGTTGATTGATGGATTCTTGTAAACACTCTATCCATCTGTAGTGAACTATAGTCAACGAATGGTAGTATCATTGTTTTTTTCATTCTGCTATACCTCCAAAACAAGTATAACAAAAAAAACAGATATTTGTCAAAGTCAAATATCTGTCAATGAAACATTTTACATACCATTGAATAATATATGAACATGTTCTTTTTCTGTCTTGAAATTATGTTCATACCAATGAGGAATATAAAAATTGAATATTTCAAACAAATCTATTGTACTGAAATTCAGTCTAGCGGATTGAAATTTAAGTAGCATCATAGTACAAAAATCTTTAATATTCATTTCTTTTTTTGCCCAATAGTTATATTTGCGATAAAAGAAATAATCTCTATTCTTTCGTTCTCTACCGATTTTTGCGCGTCTAATTCTTACTGTATAAAACGTGTCTATTCCTCTAAAAGATGATTGTGGATATTGTCTAAATTGCTCAATAAACCAGACAAAATAAATAATTCCTCTTATCTTTATTCGTAATTCATAACCATTATAACACACTTGTGCATGATAATAGCTTTTATCAATATTATATAATTTGTTAATGTGCTTACAAGATATAATATTTTCATCTAACGCTTTTTTATTGATTGATAAAACTTCCATTTATCTGCTCCATTTCTTGTAAATCTTCGTAGGAATACCATATTTTAGGTGAACGAAAACTATCAATGAACCATAATATTTTTTTATGTTCTTCGTCTGCATATATAGCATTTACATCTTGATTATAATTTTTTTTATGAAGTATGTTTTGTATTTTTTCTTTTATTCCAAAATCTTCTGTTTTTATATGCAATTCATAATTTATTTTATCAAATTCGGTTTGTTTGTGTTCCATCAATTTAGATAACCTAGAGCGTATCAGAATAATTAAACCATCATAACAAAGTTTATTATAGATAAACCCATAACAAAATACAATATCTTTTTTCTTAAAAGCGATATACAAATCAATCAAATTTTGTAAATGTTCTTTTGTACACATGATACCAAATTCACTACTAGACCAAGCACTTACTAATTCTGCGGATGATTGATTATTATATAACATTTGTAATGGAAACAATTCTCTAGGCATAACATTTTTATCGTTATAAAATTTATAACGATTTTCATCTATACCCATAAAATAATAGCATGTTGTACCAAATTGTTTTCTTTTTAATATGTGCATTTGTGTTGATACATAATGTATTTGTCTGCTATCAAATCCGAATATTGGTTGATATATGTTTCTATTTTCAACAGACCAAAAATTTGTTTTTTCATATCCACTCATTACGTATGGAACACCGTTTTTAATGAACTGTGATATTTGTAAAATGTTTTGTAAAGGTTGTATACCTGCTTCTTGTTCTGCACAATGTCCGCAGGATAAATTTATCCCTGCTAAATATCTTTTATTCGTAGCATACAAATCATTAGTATATAGCCAATGAGGTTTGAATGTTCTTCGCATACTATCACCTTTTTATATTATAAAGGATATAAAACAAAATGGCAAGGGATTTATTTTTCCTTGCCTGTTCTTATGAAACTTCTTCTTCTTGCATGGTGTAAATATACCATCCGTGATTACCAAACTGTGCATAACCATTCTCCATACAAGTCTGATAATCATTCCCCATCACATCTACATCGCCATCATCCATCCATTCAGACAAATAATTGCCAAACATATTTTTAGCTTTTTCCTTATCCTTGAAAACTGATACATCCGTATCATCATTTGAACTAAAGCACGTTACAACCCAAACCTTCATTTTGATTACCTCCTATTCTTCTTTAACTATATATAGTATAGCATACACTATCGTTTTTGTCAATAGATTTTTTATAAATACATAACGCAAAAACCGCCTACCTAAAAGGTGGCGGTTAGTGCGAGAGATAAACAAAATATAGTAAGATAACGCCCGTGGTTTATGCAAACAGTAACCGTTCTTAAAGTCTGTAACGAATTACAAACAGTTTTACTTAGTTTAATACTTGTCGCAAATGGAGGTGAGCTAAACAAGTACCATTGACACTCCCCACGGCTAAAGCCGGGGGATTCTTGGTTCAATAACCACTGCGCCGCCTCCGAAGAATTGGCGTCTTACACGATTTCCCCAAGCGTGAATTCCCGTGTGCCCCACGGTATATGTTACCCGCCTTATATCCCCATAGTTGAAGCTAGGGGTTTTACGGCGGTTTTGATAAAACCTGCCTTGCATATTAATAGGTGGTTCAAGCCTACCCACTTGTTTTTGCGTTATACAACTCCTAATTTATATTCTTTTTTTCTTTGTATATTTATTATACCATGTCGTTTTTGTTTTGTCAATAACCGTTTTCTTATTTTTTGAAGTTGATTGACTTTTTCCTTTCAACACATATATCGTATCATATTTCAATAACTTTGTCAATAGTTTTAACAAATTTTATTCAATAATAATTGTAGGTAATTTATATTTGTTCAAAATACAAGTTATATTATCTTTCCACATTTTATCTAATTGATGTTCTTGAATATATAATTGCAAATCTTCTTTGTCATTGATACATTGTATCAGATACAATGTATCTTGATAGTCTATTTCCAAATCATTTGCAAATTCTTTAATATATGATATTTCCATATCATTATTGAAAATATTAGTATCGTTTTCATACATACGTATTTTTTGCATGATATATAATGGTCTACCATTTTTAATATTTCTACCATGATATTTGTATATATCGCATAAAGACACAACAATATTTTGTATATTTTTACCACAAAAACCAAAACTCATTAATTCATTATTGTTATATCTTTTGTGAGTGATAGACAAATATGGAGATTGATGTTTCTTTTTCACAATACAACCATATATATAATACGTATCATTATTAATAGTTTTTTAGCTAATAATTTACCTTCCATTTTTTATTACCTCCATTAATATTTTACCAAATATATGTTTCAAAGTCAATCTGTAAAATGTTTTATTATATATATATAAAAAGCAGGATATTTCACCTGCTTTTCTTTTAGTATTTAATCCAATTCTCATAACCCATTGTATCATCTTCACCATACCAACCATTGAATTTTTCTGCAATTTTCTTCATGATTGGTACGCTTTCATTATCGTTATCCAATGAAAGATATACAATCGAACGAGCCTCGAATTTATTACTAATAACAGTTTTATAGTTTTCAACAATCGACTTGCGAGAAGTACGATATATGAATAGCATACGAGGATTTTCTGCTTGAATAGTAACAAACCCTCCTTTGATACCATCTGCCATTTTATGACCTGAATAGTCATTTTTGATAACAGGATAGTTATCATAGATATAACCCAACACCTTGCTTTCCATAGCATTAGGGATAACCACTTTGACAACTCTACTCATTTTTAATTACCTCCTACTTAAACATTTTTTCTTTTCTCTATGATTATATATTACCACATCCATCTATTTTTGTCAAGTAGTTTTTTATATTTTTTATTTATCACAATCTGTAAAATGTTTTATTCAATATCTATAAAACATTTTACGTTATACGTATAGCAAAAAAGAGGACGTTTTGTTTTACGTCCTCTTTTACTTTACGTCCTCTTTTACATTACAAATCTTTGATTTCAATCCCATATTTTTCTTTGATTGCATCGCTCATAACTTTAGCAAGTTTCACAGCCTGCTCATTACGAGCGTCCGTTCCACACTCTGCAAACATTCCAATTGCCTTGACGAAAAGCATAATTTCGTCATACTGTAAGGAACGATGGTCACGGCGTAAAGTTTCGTTAAATCCTTTCATAAAATTATTTTGTTGACTCGACATGCTACTATTCAATGTATTGCTAATTTCTTTAGCAATTACTACACCTTTATCGTAGCTTTCTTTATCAAGTTTTTCAAAATCCATTTTCAATTCCTCCTATGAACTTATTGGTTATCTATCTCTTAACTGTCTTTATTATATCAAACAGTACATTTTTTGTCAAGTACTTTTTTATATTTTTTTTCTTTATATAAAACATTTTACAAAAATGTTGATTTGCATATATACACAAAACATGATACAATATAAATGGAGGATAACATTATGAAAAATTATTCTATTCAATATTATGTATCAAAACAAACAAAACCAACAAGATTTAAAACATATACGGAAAATGAAATAAATATATGTACGAATCGAATTGTTGAATATATGAATTTTGTATCTATGAAATTCAATTTAATACAATATCAAAAAGATAATAATAAATATTATATCCATTACAATTTATTATTTGGAAAAAATATGTGTAGATATAATATTCTTTCTGAAAATCGGTTAGACAATATGATACATAAGTATGGTGGAGAATATGATTTTCATAATCAACAAATTGTATTTCATAATCAACAAAATATAGAACAATTTGTAAGTAAATATTTACAATTATTGCAAAACAAAATACTTATTCCTCTTGTAAAATACCAAGGAATATAAAAAAGGATAACTAAATTTAGTTATCCTTTTGTTTTATTTATGCATATTCATAAAATCTGCTACTGCTTTATTAACCAAGTTTTCTAAAATGGTTTCATTGAATTTATAATTTGAATAAATGCTCGTAACAAATACTGTATTGATATTAACAAATTCACGTATGTTATAAAAATGTTTTGATACATCTTTCAACGGTTTTATAACATAGAAAACTTTTTTATCTTTCATATTATAAAACACATCCATATAATCTTCACGCCAAATTTCTTTAGAGGCTTCTAATACCTCCTTTATTCCATTTATCATTTTCAAATCACCCTTGTTTGAATAGTTTTTTATATAAATGAAATAAAAGCGTATAATTCAAAAATCCTGTTTTTCCTGCGCATATTAAAAACTACTTCTTTTTTCATAGTGTAAAATGTTTTATGTAAAAAATTAGATAAGACATTTTACATTGTGAAAAAGGCATAAAAAAAATATGCCTATCTTGCATACACTTTCCATTCATGGATAATGTGTTTTCACATTATCCGTTTACGTTTTATTTAATTATAATTCGCGTAAATACTTTTTAATTTCATTAAATGCTGGTCGTTCATCTACTCCACTAATGTTAATTACCAATATTTGATTCGGTAAAATACATAAGTCTAAAACACTTAATATACTTTTTGCATTGGCAGAATTGTTATCATTATAAACCTTAATACTTGCATGATATTTCTGTGCTATCTTTGCTAAACCTCCGCACTCTCTCAAACTCAAACGCTTGTGAGATTGCTCTATTAAATTAACCATGATTACATCACCTCATTGTTATAATAAAACACATAGAATAAAAATATTCTACGTTGATAGTATAACAAAAAAGAGACTTTTTTGCAAGTCTCTTTTATAAATCATAACAGTTTTATTATATGTACTATTCTTTTTTATTATATCTAATTATTCAATAGCGATATACTTATCTTCCTGTTTTTCGTCCTTATTAACAGTAATGGTTAAAATACCATCTTTCAAATTAGCTTTAATATCCTGCTTGTTCATGTTAGGAAGTCTAAAGCTACGTGACACCTTGCTATAACTTCTTTCGTGACAAAGATACTTCTTATCATCCTTTGTATCTTCCTTGTGTTCAACTGCAATTGTCAGAACGTCATCCTTAGTTGATACTTTAATATCATTCTTGTCAAAACCTGCAACCTCCGCAGTAACAATATATGACTTTTCTGTATCTTCTACGTCACATTTCATATCTTGATGTACTTGTGGAAACTTAAATCCATCAAAAAATCCATCATTAAAAATACTATCCATTTCTTTGTTTTCAAAAGGAATTAAACCAAACATTATTATTACCTCTTTATATTAAATACTCTTTTTCCTTTTTCCATTGATTAAATAGTCAAAAAGTCAAACTTTATAACAGGTACTAAAAATTTTTTTGTAAAATGTTTTATGGTAAAAAGTCAATCAACTTAACACAAAAAAAGAGGGAACATATTTTCCCTCTCCTATTCGTTACAGTTTTGTCACTTGACCTGTAAAAACATTAATGACTTCTGTACCATCACCGAAGGCAGAACGCATTTCTGCTAGTTCTTCTTCACTCGGTTTGTGATTTGCCATTTGTTCACGATAGGATTTATTGACTTCCTCATTAGCTTTTTTCAATGCCCTGCTATGTTTGACTAAATCAATATTTCCGTGCATTTTAGTGTAGTAGAAACCTGCTACATCCATTGGAACAATACGCATTTCGTTTGGAAGAATCCAATATAATACACCATCCTTGACAGTAGATTTATTTGGATTTTTCAATTCTTCTTTCAAGTGCTCTAGTTCATTCTTATACGTATCAGGATAAAGGTGATAGGATGAAACACAAACCTCGTTCGCTACACTTACATGTTCTTCAAAAAGCTCTTTCGTCATTTTCATTGTGCTCACGAACCTTTCTTCAATAGCGTCTGTTTATCTCTATGGTTATAGTATAGCAAACTATGTGCAATTTGTCAAGCACTTTTTTATATATATTTCGTAGTAAGCAAGATTGTAAAATGTTTTATCAATGAACAATCTATATGCCGTTTTACTTTATAAACGGCATAAGGATTATGCTATAACCAGCTCGTATAGGCTTACACTTCACCTGTAACGTGCCTTAATAGCAAAACAGGTATAGTTATATGTATTGACTGAAAAACTGCAAAAGAAAACGCTATCTATGGTTACGTGTAGCAAATAAAAAAGCAGGAAGGGTATTTCACCTTCCTGCTCTATTTTGTTATACACGTTCCACGACTTCAAAATCCATGCTTTTCCAATTACGGATATTGGCACGAAAACCATGATGGACAGAACGTAAACCTTTCGTTCTACGTTTACCATAGGGATTCCCATCAACAATACGGAATGTATCTTCTTCAACGTCATTACCAAAGTGGAATGGTTTTTTGAATTTGATAACTGTTCCCATAGCAAGGGATTTGACCATTTCTTTACGAGAAAGAACCTTATGAACGGTTTCCCTCCACTCTTTTGACCAATCATTGCAAGGTTCACTCTGTTCTACGATTTTCATAATTCTTGCAGGACAGTTATAGTAATATGGATTTACTGATTCGTCCATGTCTTTGTAAGAGAAGTTATAATAGTCATCTCTTTCAAAATGTACCCTGCAAACGAGTGCAAAGTACTGTTTCTTAGACGGAATGTAAACTGCCCTGTAATACTCACTCATATTGACGAGTGCGCCTTTTGAGGCGAATTTGAAATCCGTGCTTTCAAATTCTTTCTCAAAAAACTCGTCAACCGTCATTCCATAATCCTTGTGCGAAGAAGTCCAACCCATGATAATTACCTCCTGTTTCTAAACCTTATCTCTTAACTGTCTTTATTATATCAGATAGAGAACGCTTTGTCAAGAACTTTTTTATTTTTTTTGTTTTTGACTTTGTGTTATTTGTTCCCTGTCTATGGTTATAGTATAGCAAACTACAAGTATTTTGTCAAGAAGTTTTTTATATTTTTGGCAGAAAAATTTTTGTCATAAAACATTTTACAATTTCGTATATACATATACAAAATAGGGAGAAATGATTTTCATTTCTCCCTACATTTCTCCCCAACTTGATTTATTTATATCTTTTTTTATTTTTTTCTCGTATAGCTATTATTGATGTTCAGTTTATTAACAATATCAAATGCTTTCATCAAGTAGTTATTCATTTTTTGATTACCTTCATCAATTCATATAATTTGTTTCCATTTCCTTATCTCTGTAAACAGTATAGCATATAGCACTATGTTTGTCAAGAATTTTTTTATGTATACAAAATACACAAGTTTGATTTTCAAGCAATAAAACATTTTACATTTTACACATACGGTTTTATGTGTAAAATGTTTTATATAAAAAACGGAAGAATTTTGCTTCTTCCGTTTTTTTTACTTCTTCAGATTACTCATATAAACTTCCATTTTGTTTCCACGTTCATCCATGCAAAGTACAATACCATTATGGAATTTTTTATCATCGTCATAATACGCTTTTTGTACAATATCAATAACAGTAAGATTTCCGTACTTGCGTCCAATCCACTTATTTTCATAAGACTTCTTTTTACATTCCTTGCACATTTTTACAGAACCGTTCTTTAGATACTGCAAGGGAACAATAATTTGGTTTCCACAATCACACTCACACAGATACATAGCAAGTGTTTTACCATGATTACCAATAGGCTTATTACAAACATACTTAACAACCGTGAGTTTACCGAATTTATGACCAACAAAACTATCTACATCGAATGTACGCATAATTAATCTCCCCTTATTCAAATATCCTCCAATACAACCCCATCATCTGTCATTGATACTTTTTTTGCTATCCAATCTGACGTAATGAAAAAGTTTGTATCATATGAAGAAAGCACTTCAATCATAGCATCATCGCCCAAATTGACAATCTGTTTAACAGATACAATCTGATTAGACAACTGTTTCTGCATTAATCCCATACAATTGTCGTTAGGTAGTTCATCTTTTGGTTTAATGATAACCGAATCTCCGATTTTTAAGTTCATGATTATCACCACTTATTATCCATCTTTTTAATAGCCTTTACGATTTGTCTCTTAGTCATTTATTATTCCTCCTTTAATAAAAATATTGCTCATCAACTTCATATTTGCTTAAATCTTTTGCAGTTTTTTGTATAATGTAGTTATTATTTGTTTCTTCAACAAGTTGTTTCATGATTAAATAATCTTTACTTGAAAATATCAAACTACCAATTTTAATATAATACCACATAAATAATCTCCCCTTTACAGTCCATAATTATTCCTTCATCAATCCTGCACTAGTTTATCCATGACGTGATTATAATCGTGCTTATACAAGCATTCCATTTCATAATGGAAGTTACAATCTTCAAGCAAGTCCTCAATTTTATTCTGATACTTTCCTGCTTTATGAAGGTTAGTCAATTCCACAATATCATCATGAGTAAATCCCCAATGAATGATAGGAGAAGTATCACAACCACCATTAGCCTTGTTCAATGCCCTTGCCCAATTCGACAAGGAATAAATACGACCGTTCATATCCTTGTAAAAAGGAATGTTCTCACCATTGAATTTTTCAATATACTTTGTTGTGCGTTTCATTGTTCGTTTCCCCTTTCATTATTTAGTATACCACACATATATGTGTTTGTCAATATTTTTTTTATGCTTCCTCAATGTTATTTACATAGCAGTAACCATCTTTTTTCAAATCGCCCCAATCGACATGATTTTCCAAACAGTTCTCAAAATCCTGCTTAATGTAATTAATTACCTCCTAAACAATTCTCTGTTCTCTTTCTATGGTTATATATTACCATATCTTTTATTTTTTGTCAAGCATTTTTTTATATTTTATCCAATAAAATATGGCAGGTAATATACCCGCCACATTATTTAACGACCGTAAATCTTATTCTGATTCTCAACCGTATCTAAAATACTATCAAGAACCATTAATACACGTTTTTCATCTTTGGCAAAACCAACGTCCCACATTTCATCGTTTTTCGAGTCTAAGCGAATGATAATATATTCACCCGCTTTTTTCGTCACAACATAATCGTTATTGTGGTCTGCCTTATTTAGCTTTTCAAGCGTAACAAAAATCTTATCAAACATCAGTATCATCCTTTCATTGCCTTGTGAACCTCTCTATGGTTATATATTACCACACGTAACAATGAAAGTCAAGCATTTTTTTATTTACTTAAAAAAGTTTCTATCTCATTCATAGATACATATTTTCCTGCTCTTGATTTAATCAATGAAATAGGAGCATGTTTTTTTAGAGTGAACATATAACCTTGATACTCTTTAGGTACTACTTGTTGTACGGTTTTACCAAACTTTGCCATATCGTCTATATGTTTTACTACATCGTAATAACGATATATCAAACTAGATTTTTTGTTCATATAGTGAAAAACTTTATCTGCTACCTCATTTAACATACTATGATATATCGTAGGTACTTTAGCCAACAAATCATCATAGCAATCATCTGCAATAGCTTGAATGATTGTTTTCTTTGACGTTTCTTGCGCAATAATATGATTTAACTCTAAATAGTCATCACATTTTAGTTTATACCTATGATTATCAATCGTAATAACCCATCCCTCTTTATCTGAACCACGATAAGATTTTTTTGATTGAATAACATCAGACAAAGAACGATTGTCAAATTGTGTCATAGGAATGTGATATTTATCTGCATATTCTTTTTTGATATACTTATATGGATATTCAACACCATTTGTTATATTGCGAACACCAATAAGATATATTCCTTCTTGCTCTTTCGTATAAACAACAATATGTCTATCATTCAATGAAATATATTCAAAAATAAACGTCTTGTCTGCATTATCCATAATCATCTGTTTATGATTATCAGATAACATAGTTTCTGCTTCTTTCAGGCGAAAATTTGTATTCGCGTCAAGTGAACCTGTACCACCAAGCACAAAATGATTATCATAATATGCTACAGACAACAACGAACCATCTAGTTTATTTGTTATTTCAACGTCTTTTGCGTTTTTCAAATATCCCTTGACAATATCAATATTTGTTTCCTCTATCTCGTTGATATTGAAAAATTTACGAAAAGGACACAATACAATAGCATCATTTTCAATATCTATTGTCAAACCTCTCATTTCACGATAAATAGAATTTGAATTACTATAAATGTCATTGTTTCCACCTTTGATAAGCGAATACTTGAAAAGATTGTACTTGCCATATACAATGATAGATACACATTTCAAAAAATTATTATATTCATCTGTATTTAGATATTCACACATTTCTTCAATGCTATAGGTATCAAGCATATCTATGTGTTTTTTGTTCATATATTGGTATTTGATGTTCATAACATAGTTATATGCTATATCCCAATCGTACATGGTAATTCACCTCCATTACATAATATCAAATAACAGTATTTTTGTCAACGCATTTTTGAAAAAAATCGGATTGTAAAATGTTTTATTGAAATATAACTTACTTGATAAAACATTTTACATAATAGGAAAAATCAAAAGAGGAAGGTTTTACCCTTCCTCTCGTTTCTTACCAACGCTCATAGTGAACTTTGAGATTATATTTAGAAATTAGATTGTCTGCTTTTGCTTTCCATACTTCATGCAGGTTATTTTCGTGAATGTACGTTGACAATTCACCTTCAATCTCTTCACGACTTGCGCCTTTGCAAAGTGCAATCAACTTTTCTGCTTCATCAACAGAAATCATCAAGTGATTTGCAAGTGCTTCTTTTTCATTGTGTTCGATGAAATAAGCACCGTTCGCAATCTCATGCATCGGTTTGCCATCAACATCCCTAAGATGAAAATCGAACAAATCTGCAAGTTCAGGGAATTTGCGTTCCGTCTCACGACCGCAAGCACCACACAAAACAGGATTCGCGTAACGTTTATCACGTCCACCCTTGCGCGTCGCTTTCCATGTATTGTGCGTGACAGAAAAGTATGGCTTCTGCTTACCAATCTGTTCAAGCTTCCCATAGAAGATGAACAGATAACCATTGTTGACTTTTTTTGCGACTTCATACTGTGCTTCAAACATTTCAATTACCTCCTAAAAACTGTGAACCTTATCTCTTTATGCTTATATATTAGCATATTTTGTTTTGTTTGTCAATAGCTTTTTTATTTTCTTGACTTCTTTTTCCTTTCGACACTTATAGATTACCATATCAGTATATCATTGTCAAGAACTTTTTTATGTATACAAAATACAAATTTTTTGAAAAAACTTTATAAAACATTTTACAATTTTATAATTACAGTATTTTATAGGTAGTAATGATTGGAGTGAGAAATATAATGAATAATCCCTATGATGAAATACAAATGAAACCATTTACGCTATTAAATGACAGTCAAATCAAAAGTGTTAATAAAAAAGGCATACAAGGCAAATCGCTATTTATCAAATTTAGCGAGAAAAATATGTACGATTATATAGATGAATTTTATTATAACTTATTCATAAATCATCCTAGACTTTTATTTGATATAACGAATTATGATAATGGTAATTCTTATGTGATTGACAAAAAAATGAATGAATTATTTAAGCAACAATTTACAAACAGTTATTCTTATCTTGTAAATAACAATATTCTAAAATTCATTCCCAAGCAGGTATTAGAACAAACCATGAAACATGTTTTTTCAAAGCCTAGAAAGGAAAACAAACTATTCAAACAATCTATCTGAAACGCCCTAGAATTGCCTGTATTACGTTTGTAACCACAAATAGGTATAGTTATATAGGAAAGTCAAATTAAGTCACCATAAGCGAATATAGCACTATGTAAAATGTTTTATTAATACGCATACAAGAAAGAGGAAGGATTTTTCCTTCCTCGCTTTTTTATTTCTTGATTCGGCTTTTTTATTTCTTGATTCGTTTGAAATTTTTCAAACTGATATTGAATGAGTAATGATTTTCCGTACAAAGTTTAACGTACTTGCGCAAGTCATCAGAATTATAAATGTTACGGATAACAATTTCCTTTTTCGTTACATTCCAATCTGCCCTATCCTTGTCATTGTAAACGATATAAAGGATATTACCTTTTTTCACAAAATCCTCAATAGTCTGTGCGCGTTTAACGCTATTCCACAAACCATTGTAAAAGTCGATAACAGGGATAGCGTCAGATTCGTGTGAAGTATAGAGAAAAGTTTTTTCATTATCCCCAAAATACTTATCACAAATATCTGCAAGATACTTACGCCACTCATACGGTTTTTTGACAGGATTTTCCTTGTCAAAATTATACCACTCACGCTCATAAATTTCACGTCTCGTAGTATAATCGAACATGGTACAATTACTAGAGCCATTACACCACATAAGCATAATAGAACCATCATCCAATTTCAACCCAACACGGTCATAAACAATTGTGTACGACATTTTAATCTACCTCCATTTATTGCTCATTTCCTTATCTCTGTAAACAGTATATCACAGGTTCGTAACTTTGTCAATAAATTTTTTATTAAAACTCAATTTATATCTTCCTTTCTGCTATCTCTGTTTGTTTTCCTTTCGATGGTTATATAATACCATATTTATGAATGAATGTCAACAGTTTTTTTATAAAAAAATTTTTATCGTACTTGTGTAATAAAACATTTTACAAATCGGCATTGTGCGTTTTATTGTAAAATGTTTTATACAGTCGTATCGTTATATGTGAATATATATTCACATATAAAAAAATAAAATAGGCGATAGGTTTCACCCTACCGCCTTTCGTTCATGATTGTCTTATTTTTTCGTCTACACTTTGCATGAAGTAAATGGCATTAGGTTTTATTTCATCCTCATGACCATCAAGAACATCTAATAGCAATTGTTGATAGTGTATAATCAGTAAGTCTGATTTACCGCTATAAATTGTCGCTTTATCAAATTCCCTTGTTACGTTATTTCCAAAGTGTTTTTTCAAAACGCTAAAGAAAAAACTCTCCATGCAAAGCTCTTTGCACGTCCTATCATTAAACGCTTTTGTACGCTCCCTCCTGTACATGTCTAAGTAACTTGCATAGCCACAAACAATCAGTTTTCGTCCATTCGTTTTAATGAAGTCTAAGACCTTTGAACGAATATCGTGCTCATTATCCATAAGCACACCTCCTATGAAATTTTAAGAGAACTTGCGGAACATCTATTATCTCTTTGCTCCTTACACATTATATATTAGCACATCTGCTACTCTTTGTCAACAACTTTTTTATACACGTATTGTAGATAAAACATTTTACAAAAATTGTTTGTATGGAGATTGTAAAATGTTTTATTTCAATGCTTGTTTACGATAAAACATTTTACAAAATAGACACATAATAAAAAGCTATGATAAATTATTTTATCATAGCTTTTATTAATATATATCTTTTTATTTCGTTTGAACGCTTTTATCTATTTTCTCTAGCAACTCTTGTGCAAGTTTATTTATTTCCTGCTCATGGTTTTTATAGTACTTATCATATAGATTGTTATATTGCATGATTAACAAATCATACTTTTTATTTGACAAGGTTTCTTTATCAAAAGTCTTTTGTACATCTTCGCCAAAAAGTGTTTTTAGCGTTTGCCAAAAATAGTTTTCCATTGTCATAGCAATAATGCTATCTTGACTAAAATTGCCATTATTATTGATTCCTCTGCGTTTTACATCTAGGTAGCTAGTATAAGCACCTATAATTAGCTTTTTTCCGTTCTTATCAAGAAACGTCATTACTTTTTCTCTTACCATACAAATCCACCTCTACTATTTATTGTATCATACTACATACACAAAGTCAATGAAAAGTTTTTTTGTAAAATGTTTTATTGGCTTGTACTTGTGAAATAAAACATTGTACAATTTTTGTTTGGCATCTGTAAAATGTTTTATCTGATATGAATGAAAACTATTATCATTCGCATTAGACTTTAATATAATTTTAATATACGTTCTTTTGAAAGCAAAAAAATTGTTCCTAAAAAATTTTCCAAAATCAAGGGGGAGGGGGGTCTAAAAAATGAGGGGGAGGGGGTTAATTCATTTCTAATAAAAAGTCAATCAACCTAAAAAACACGTTTTTCAAAAATCAAAAACTTTTCATATTTTCAACCTTTGAATTTTAAGGGGTAGGGGGTAAAAATTATACAATTCTTTTAATCAATCTATTCTTTTGATTATATAAATATATTTTATTTAATCCGTTTCTAGTTAAACATTCTTTTACTTCATTCAATGAAACATTCTGCATGGTTTCAATAAAAGCGTTATTATTTAATATATGACCGAATGAACAAGCATTGATATTTATATCGTTTAATTCTTTTTCATTTAATCTAACTAATTTTTTATCTGAACTAAAATCCATATGATTCTTTTTACACCAACGGATTAAACAATGTGTGTGTGATTCGTGTTTATCTGTTTTTAATAAGATGTTCTGATGAATATAAATCCATCCATTATCTCTTGTATTAAAATCTAATTGACTTGATATTTTTGTTATCATACCAACAGAATCATTATATTGATATAGTTTATTTAATGGTTTTACTTCATAATTACCAAACCCACAATGTTTTTCTGTCGCTTGTGGATTGTTGTGTATATATTCCATAAGTTGTTTTAACCAAGCAGAACAAGAATTATTGCATAGATAATCATTTTCAATATAATGTGCTATTAAAGAAAACGATATTTTCAAACCGTATTTTTTATTAAAATCTTCTTCTACCATTTTTGAGAGGGGGGAGGTATGAATGAGAGCAAAAAAATGTTTAAGTGAACAATTATTAAATTGACAATATGCTTTCGCATTAAAATCAAAATTATTTTTTAATTTCAATCCATTTTTCAAAATATTATCAAAATTGTTTATATCGAAAAAAGTATGAAAATATTCTGCTACTTCCATACTATCAAACAATTGATTTATTTTCTTTTGTTTTTTCATTCTACAAATTCCTCTGCATATCCATTATTAATGGTATAAACGATTCGTTTAATGCCTGTCTTGCGAATAAGTGCATAACAAGCATCACACGGTCTGCAATTCTTTAGATATTTTCCTGTAGCATCTACGCGATAAATATATAATGTACAACCTGCTAAATCTTCATTAGCATTTACAATAGCAGAAATTTCTGCATGAATATGATGTTGGAATTTTACATCATTATAATAGCTTAAATACCTATCATAGTATTTTTGAATTGGATGCGTTTTTTTATCATTTTTACCAACAGAAACAATCCTATTTTTTTTAACAATAACCGCTCCTATATGAATAGTACGATGTTGCAAAGAAGTAGAGAATGTAGATGTCAAAGAAACTGCTTTAGCCAATTTCATATATTTGGAGTCTTTTTTGTTCACAATACCTTTCCTTTCATAATTTCATATATTATATTATACTATAAAAATACTAGTTTGTCAGCACTTTTAAAAAAGAGTAAAGATAAAATTATCTTTACTCTTAGCATTATATTCTATTATTATTGATTCTGTTCACTATCATGTTGTTGTTTATACCATAATGCTTTCCCGCGAAGTACATTACCACCAGTTGTTGGGTCATCGTAATCTGTAGTGTAACTTGGACTTTCATCTGTTCCAAGATATTCTAGGTCCCATCTTTCAACTGTATACTGTGGGCCATAGCAGTCATCTTCTGAATAAGTATAAATACCATCAATACTATCAGCAGCTTCGCCGTGCGTCATTACATGGTTTTTGTCAATTGTTAGCCAAAGTGCATCTGCAACTTTCCAAATGACTTGCGCCATCATTTCAATCTGGTCTGCGGTTGGTGCATAAGAACCTAAATCATTTGTTGTAGCACCATAAGCACAACAAAGAGCAATACCAATAGCACCACTATTTCTACGCCATGTATGATTTAACACTTCTGAAAAATCATCTGTAGAAACATAAATAGAGCCATCGCCTGTGATGTTAATGTGATAATCATCAAAACAAGTATCGTATCTCCCGGCTGTCCAATGGAGATAGACCTTTGGTTCTCTGCCATAACGACCTGCAATATCCCAAATTGCTTCTCTAGCATCACTAGCTAACTGATAAACTTCATCTAAAGAAACTTGTCTCATATTTAAACCTCCATTCCTCATAAAAAGGAATAAACACTTAAATTATCTTCTAATGATTATATACAAATATAATCCATCAAAATCACGTTTTTCAATCTGTATCATATCTTCACTTAATATTAAAGTGATACAATTATTTTAAAAGATAATTGAGTATCTGCATCATTATAAATGGTAATAGAATTTTTACTATTATAAGCTAATGTAGCAATTCCTTCTGAATTAATATATTTATTAACCGTTCTCGAACCGGATACATTATCTAATACAAGAACTTTTATTTGCATAGAATACAAATCCATTGAACTATCATAATTAATTGTTGCACTACCGCCACTAGCAATGGTTTTATCTTGTACGTTTGCTCGTATTTTTGTTTGTATTCTTTGAATTGCATTTGCATTATTTGTTATATTTGTTTTGTTTGTATTAGCTTGATTTTGTACTGTTGTGACGTTATTATTAATTGTAGTTATATCATTTTCTGTATCAGTTACACGATTTGTTACATCAGTAAGATTTCTTTCAATCGTATTCGTAACATATGACTGTAGATTAACTACTTTATTATAAGCATTACTAGAAAGATTTTGAATACTAGGTATTGTGGCATTTTTCAATTTATCTACATCTGATTTTACATTTATTATCTGTGTTTGAACGCTAACTGTTCCACCACTACCTGACGAACCATTAATTTGTGTATTTAATCCATTGAATTTATTTTCCAAGTTGTTTAAACGTGTATCTTGTGCATTATTTTTATTATTAATAGTTGTTATTTGACCTGATAAAGTAGAATTTAAATTATTAAATTGTGATGATAAATTGTTGATAGAGGTTGTATTGGCATTTACTTTAGCATTAGCAGTTGAAATGTTTCCTTCATCTGTTGTTAAACGGTTCTTTAAATCATTGATTTCTTTTGCATATCCACTAGAAGAACCACCTGAACCGCCACCTGTATATAAACCACCTGTAGTTGCATTATCTATTTGTTTAACTATAGTAGTTAAATTCGTAATATTACTTTGTGTATTGTTAATAACCTTTGTATTATTAGTAACTGTATTTGTTAAATTGGTTAAATTCGTTTTGTTACTATTTGCTACTTGCGTTACTTTATCAATGTCTTGACGTAATTTATTCGCATCTGCTTTCGTCAAAACAGGTGTAGCATTTTGTATATTCTGAATTTGTCCTTTAACCAAAGTAATTTCCGAACCGTTGTTATTAATTAATCCACGTAATGTTTTTATATCTTTTGCATTTTGTTCAGACAAACTTTTGTTATTATCAATTTGTTCATCATACAAATCAACGTCATTGTTTGAATCCAAAATAATATTAACATTTTTACTTTGTAATGTAGCCAATTTTTATTTCACTTCCTCTATCTTACGATTTAGTTCTTTTATTTCATCATAAATTTTATCTATATTCAAAAGAACATCAGAAACCCTAATGTTGTTATTATTTACATTTTCTTCATTCGTAGCCAATCGTTCATTGGTTATTTGAATACCATTGTTTTTCATATCTTGTACTAATTGTTCCATAGTACCTGTTTGTTGTAGTAGATTATCTAATTTATTTTTAACGTCCTTATTTTTAATGCGTTGACTGCCAATAAAATCATCTATTGATATTTTTAAATCTTTAAATTTTAAATCTTGAATACTGTTTTTCATAAAGTATTCTTGTATATAATCTATTGAATTTTTAATGTGTTCTATATCTGTATTTGTTTGTTCAACAATAGCTTTTGTTTCACTTACTTGTTGTTGTAAATTTTCAATAATCGTTTTTTGATTATCTATCTGCTCTTGCATTTGATTAAATTTTTCTTCCACAATATCTAACATAACAATTTCACCACCATATTTTCATTCTAAATAATAAATAATAAATCGGTTTAAAAACATATTCACTTTCAGACATAAAAAAATCCCCTGCAATCGCAGGGGAGGGGGTTAGAATTTAACCTTCAATATCACCTTTTTCGTTATCCATAACGCCTGTATATACCATGTAGAACTCGGTATTCTTATCCGCGAAATCCACAGTCTTAAAATCGTTCTCGTCAATAGCATACTGCTTAATATCATTCATATAGTTATCCAAATCAGATTCCTTAATATCATTAAGAACGTGCTTACCATTAGCATACAGGTTCATTTTACCGTAATTCTCATCCTCTTTAAAGAAAACCTTAGTCATAAATGGCGTTTTCTTTGGGATGGCAAGATAACTATTACGGTTAGCAGGAGTATCGGTAAGTCGATAAAGCATCTGACCATATGGAAAGTTACGAAGTTCAATCTCACCGTTTTCCTTGCGAATAGGAATATACATCTTATGAACACAGTTAATGTATTCATCGAATTTCAAGCACTCAAACTCCGTATCACCGTTCTTAACTTTCAGTTGAACAAACTCTGACATCTGAAAATTCTCATTAGCGATAGAAATCGTTTTGTGACCTGTAAGTTTCTGCAAAGTAAGTTCCTTTGCAATTTCCTTCTTAATTGCGGAATTAGAGAGCTTCTTCTCCAATTCATTGTATTTGCATACAGGCACAAACTCATTACCATCTTCATTAAGCTGATATACCATCTTGCCCTTCTTAGGAATGTTTACACAATACATATCCGTTTTACGAGCAAACAAGAAACGCTCTACATGACCCTCTTCTGGGTTATCCGTAAACATGCGACTGAATACACAGGCACGCAGAACAGTTTTGGTTGTAATCTTCTCATTTGCACCAAAAATAATTTTATCCACATTCTGAAATGCAGGAACATCCATTCTAGCCAAACGATAAATCTGATTTTCTTTTTCCATTTGTTATCTCTCCTTTTGAAAACTTTGTTTTCCTTATGACTATATATTACCATATCTTTTTAAACTTGTCAACACTTTTTGATTTTTTTATTAACTTGTTTGAATAATCATTTACTATATATATTATAACAAAATTGAGATAACTTGTCAACACATTTTTTAAAAACAAAAAAGCACCTAATTAATTTAGGTGCTCTGTTATTTTTTAATAATAAAGTTTTCGTGTTTCAATCTTTTCCATATTTGAATAATCATCATCATAACCTAGATTATCCATAAAAAATTCATCTACAAGTACTTTAGAAGAAAATTCATCCACAAAGCACTCTCCGTTTGAATTATCCATAGCGAGGTAATTTCCATCATTCTTCTTTGCTACATAGCACTCTCTAGGTATAGAATCTTTATCCATGAAATATTTTTGTTCCAACTCATTAAATTCTTTTTCAGAAATCATTTCATATTCCATACCATTGGGAATTGCATAATTCATCATAATTTAGTCTTTTCTCCCTTTAATTATTTTCTTCATCGTTATTTGATTGAAGGTTTTCAACAACATCACTTTTTAAATTAAGAATATAGTTTTGAATATCTTCTTTCAACTCATTTTGTTCATCTGTTGAAAGATTATTATATTTATCCTTAAATTCAAAATCTTCTTTTGCTTTCACAATTAAATCATCTACAATAGATGTATAAAAATTGTCAAACCATGCATCAACAGATGAAAATTGTAAATCATCCATTTGTTGATTATCATTAGAAGCATCATTCCAAGCAGAATACAAATCATTTAATTCATTTGAAATTTCTTCTACTGAAACATCATTTTTGAATAGAGAAAAAACATTATCAGAATTTTCTGTAGCCTTAACCAATCTTTTTTTCATACAAATGTTCCTTTTTTAAAGTATAAACAATGCACCGAAAAGAAATATAAAAAACAGACCAAGCATTAAATTAGCACATGCACCAACGATTTTAATAAGCCCATTTAATTCTTCTTTTGTTGCTTCACAGAATTTATGGTTTATATCTAATACAGCATTTGTATGGTTCAATATACTATCAATGTTGCTAAATGTGCGATTATTCAACGGCATTACATCTTCGGGAATAGCACAATTTTTATTCTCATTCATTTTTATTCACCACACCAAAATGTTTTATATAGACCAAAATGTTTTATATAAGTAACGCACCTTATGTCTAACAAGGATTTTGCGTTACTTTTGTATAAAAAACTTTTCTCAACTATATAATATTTTGGTATATATCAAATATCTAAGTCTTACATACAAACCAAATCAAGATATTATGTCAAATTAAACTAAAAAAAATAAATTTAGCACCACAAATCTCTAAAGTATTTTGTGAACAAATCCAATCCATTTTTTATCTTTTCGTTTTCTTCTTCAGTAATATCTATAGAATCTTTATCATGAATTAAATAAAACGCTTCAGCCATTTTATCTATTAAATCGCACCATTCTTTAAACGCTTTGTCATCATCATCATTATTATATTTCTTTGCTATGTCATTTGGAATACCTTGTACTTTACTTCTAAATTTAATGAGCATATTAGCAATCATTAAAGATAATGTGTTATCCAAATCCCATACAATATCACTAATAGAACGAATCTTTAAAGAATCCTGTTTATCGTTCATTAAAAATTTAATACAGGATTTGAGTTTATTCTTTTCTCGTTTGTTATCTTCTTTACAATTTTTTAAACGAGAACGTAAAATTTCATTTTTTAATTTTTCTTGCAAATACTTGTAATGCCATTCATTATAAGTCGATGTAGCAATACTGTCTTTACAATACGAATACAATTCTTGATGATATTTATTGATATTATTTTTCATAAAAAACCCTTTTTGTTTTTATTATACCATACAAAATATATTTTGTCATTGACATCCTCTCCCAACTAAAGAGGTGGGGGATTCCTACTTCTTTGACCGTAGCGTATGCGGTGAAACCGCATGAGGTATGGCGTAGCCATACATTTTTACGTCTTACACAATCTCCATAGGCTTAGTTTTATACTGATTCCGTAAGCCCTACGGTACAGTTTTTATATGGTTTAGGCTACCGAAAGTAGCCTTTTACCTTCTTTGATTTAATCGTATCACTATTTGTGAAAATAGTCAAGAGTTAATATTGGTCATCCCCCACTTTCGTTACTCGGTAGCCTATTAGAAGTGGGGGTATTCTCTTACGATAAAATTATTCATTCGATAAAATTATTCATTTGTTTCTTTACGAGCTATCTGTTTGCCACGAATTTCAAATACATTAAAATCCAATGGATAATGTTCATCCATTAACATATGCGCAATAGCTACATTATCTAAATCTTTATATTTTTCTGTCTTTAGTTTTGCATTAACAACATCAATTGTATCTGTAGGTAAAATTTTATTTTCTTCCATTATTAATCACCACATTAATAATCATATTTTAATAAATGATTCCTGTGTTCATTTTCTTCTTCTACATGATGCATTTCATTTTCTACTTCATCTATACTTAATAATCCTTTTTTCCCAAATTCAAACAAAACTTCTCCAGTATTTGAATAACCACTATTATTCATTTTTAATATTTTTGCTAACATATTTGGATTTTCCATAGCTTCATCTAAAATTTCGTCTACTTCATCAGGGAATACACAAACATTCAAAAAATCTTCCAATAAATTATAAAAATCATCGGCGTTTTCATCCATATAATTAATTACATATTCTCTTAAAGAGTCAGCATCTGGGCTTAGGATTACATCTATGCATTCATGTGCATATAATATACAAGCTGTATTAACTGTATCTTCGGCAACATTACGTAATTTTGATATTTGTTCTTGTGTTAATTTAACATAATCTCCTGTATCTGCTTTAATTAAACGTTTGTTCATTATTTTGTTTCTCCTAGCATAATATTTTTTATGAGTAAATTTTTCCATATCATCTTCATATGGTTTTTCATTTTGCTCATAATCTTCTCTTTCTTCTGCTAATTCTTTTGCATATTCTTCATCTTTCATACGCCATTCATTATTTTCGCGTCTATACTTAATCCATTTATCTTTGGCTTCGTCATAAGAACAATTTTCTACTTCCTGAATTTGACGAATTTCTTTATCCCCTTGTTTGTCAAATTTTCCATTTTTCTCTTTTGTTGCTCTATTAACTGCTTCATTAGGAGTCATACCTTCCCCAATATATCTATAGACAGCATCCATCATATCTTCTACATCTTCATAATCAAGAGATTCAACAGATGTTCCTTCTAATATTGGCCACATATAAGCTGCACTATGTCCACTTGTTATTTTTTTAATCAATTTATTCATTTTAATTAACACGCCTTTTATAATATCATAGATTACCAATTAGAACTTGGTCTTACACTATCATAATAATCTCTTTCTTCTTCTTTTCTTTCATCTTCCCATTCTTTTAATGTGTTTTCTCTATCTTCATTATATGCAGACGCAATATCAGATGCATCAATACTCCAACCTTCATCACCAAAATCTTCTAATAATTGTCCAATCGTTTCAAAATCATTTGGCTTATATCCTAATGCAACAGATAATGATGAAATATTATTATATAACATATTATCTGCTACTTTTTCTACTTCACTAGAACCAACATATTTAGCAAGAACTTTTTCCAATGCTTCACCGAAATAATATGGATAATCTTCTGTTAATACATCATATACATATTCAACAACATCATCTTCTGTGATTTCTTCGCTTTCAGAATCCCATTCAGAATATTTTTCTTCTGCACTTTTACAAGCACCTGATACTTCTTTTTCTGCTGCTTCTCTTAATGTATTTACATCTTCTTGTGAAAAAATAATTTGTTTTTCTTCTTCTGCAATTAATCTTTTCATTATATAATACTCCTTTTAGTTGAGTTGTTTAAAATCAAAATATTTCATTATATCATTAGAATAATTTTCTTGTAACATATATGCTATTTTACTAGCAATTTGTTCTGTTTGCATATGAGTTTCACATATTTTTAAATATTGTTTCCCTGTTTGTGATTGTATAAAAATGATTCGGTTATTATGTCTATCATGCCCAAAGCCTAAGAAAAATTCTTCTCCTAGTTTACTGATAGCATTAATAAATTTACCATCAAATAATCCTAAAATGGACGAACGAGATATATCTAGTTTGCTCCATTTTACTTGATAAACCATCTTTTACACTCCTAAAACATTTATTGATACCTATTTAAAAAATATATCAACTATATCAATATATAATTTAATACATTTAATTTTCTATCTATATTATAGAGTACAAGTAAATACATTAAAAAGAATAAAAATATTCAAATAAACGAAAAAGACTAGCTCATTATTAGCTAATCTTTTTATTTTTAAATTTAAATTAATTAAATATGTTTAATTCTCTCCATCACTTCATGACGTTTTGAATTATTCCACGTAGACAGGTCACCTGTAAGATAGCCGGTGATGCGTCTAATTCTTTCAATCTTTGGCTTATCTTGTACGTATTTAATATCAATATCTACATTCTTTTCATCTGCTTTTGATACAATTACTTCATCAATTGTACCTTCTTTATCTTCCTTATGTTCTTCTGCATAATCAAGAAAGTTTTTTGCAAAAGCAGTATCAATAACCTGTTCATCATCGAAACCGTTAAATACAATGTGTTTTTTATCAATGTCAAATTCTTTCATATATTATCACCTTTTACGAATTTAAAGTTTTCTTTAAAGTATTGCTAATTTTATCTTTAATTTCTTGAGGGGGGTCATTCGCTTTTTTTACATTCAACAAATCATAATCTTTTTCATACATTTCTGTATATAATTTTTCTAATTTATCTGCTTCATTTTGTGTACTACAATCCACAATCGGAAGTATATCTAAATCATCAAAATTATATTTGCTAATTTGTCTATCAGGATAAGTATAATCTCCTGAATGATGTTGAATTAAGCGTCTGTGCAAACTGTTTGTTGTTTGTCCTATATAAATTACATTATTTGTATTCTTATCTATAATTTTATAGATACAGAATTTCTTTGAATATTCTTTTTCCATATATTTACCTTCTTACGTCTCATATTTCTCGTCTCTGTTTGTTTATTTATCTATGTCTTTAATTACATATAACGAAAACATTATATTAACCAATCCAAAGATAAACATAACTAAACAATATATAAATGTAGCATCCATATTGTGTTACCCATTAATTAAATAATTAATGTAATTTTATTTTACTTATCTGTGCAACCACAACCAATATCGCTCAAAGAAAATAAATTATAAACATAATCATAATGAAATCCATTAATAGGCATTTTGTTTTTACAAAGATTAGCCAACTTGGTTCTTTCAATTTTTAATTTTCGACTAAGCTCTTTCATAGAACGAAAAATAATATGCGTTTCTATACAAATTACTTTATGATAATTTTGCACATAAAACATTCTTTTTTTTATATCCTCATTACTCATTTTATCATAGTCAGTTTTAAATACCCAAACATTTTTTCCAAATTGACCGTTTAATTTACATTGAGTTAAAATATAACTGCTTCTTGTGTTATATTTTTTTGAAGCATCGGATACAGAATTAAAAACTTCTTTTGTATTTAATAAAACAACAGATATTTTTATTTTATGGTGTGAACCAATTTTTTCTTTTGTAATACAACTATGTTTTCTTCCTAATTGGGCTTTTGACATATTTGCTTTCGCTTTTTCTGTATGTTTATATCCAATTAGTGATTTTCGTATTTTTGTTTTTGTTTTTTCATCAAATTTGTTGCCAATTTTTATATTCAACAAATTAAATTTTCTTTGATATTCTTTTATATATTTTTCTTCTAATATATCTGATTCGTTTTTATTATCTGTATCAATTATTGGTACAATAATTAAATCTTTCTTATTATATTTTTTTAATTCAACATCTGCATATGTTGAATAATTAGATAAATGTTGTATTAATCTTGTATTTAACGAACTCGTTGTTTTTCCAACATATAAAACATTATTTGTCTTTTTATTAACAATTTTATATATACAATATTTTTTTGAATATTCTTTTTTCTTTTTGTCTTTATTAGGAGGAATGATGTTTTTATATGAATTATCATCAACAAATTCCCAACGCAATTTAACTCCATTTATCTTACCACAATAAGAATTTTTATGTTTACAACATAACAAAATATTACTTCTATTTATGTTATAAAATTTAGATGCTTCACCAGAAGAATTAAATATTTCACCTGTAGTTGTACAAACTACTCTTTTTGATTTCATAAGCACAACTCCATTTTTCGTTTCATAACTATCGTCTCTGTTTTTAACACTTTTATTTATCTGTGCAACCACAACCAATATCACGAATATTTACACGAATGTCTGTATCATTACGTGTTTCTTTATATCCGCAAATTGGACAAGTATCTCCGTCTATTACCAATGTGTTGCCGCAGGATGGACACCTATCTACCGGATGATTAATAGCGAAGTAATTCATATTGTTGTCGTGCATATAACGCACAACAGATTCAAAAGCATCTAAGTTTTTGAGCGGGTCACCATCCATTTCGATGTAACTTATGACTCCCGCATTACACAACTCATGATATGGAGCTTCAATCTCAATTTTCTTTGCAGCTGAAATTGGATAGTAAACTGGAACCATTTATACCGTTATTTTCATAATACTTTAACTACTTCTTAAAGAAGTACGGATTAGACTATTTCTTTAACTTAATGATTTAAGTTATAATACACTTCCATACAAAATATGTATGTACTCTGCTATCGCAGATAGTCGTTACACCTTTTTATTGGCACGAACATTACCATCAGCATTATCTGTTAAGGATTTGCCGTTAGCCTGATTTACATCAGACACCATCTATTTTTAGATGTTCATATTATTTTCATAGTTATATCACTATAACTAGGCACATTCGTTTATCTTAATGCATACTATTTGTAAAATATTCCCTATCCGTTACACCTTTGATAACTCCATATTTCTTTCTTGTATCGCGAAGGAAAGCACCAGCTGTTGACTCTGCCTTTATACCCTCAGTTTCCTGATATTTATTGGGGGGAATAGACTATATCTTCACCCTCATAAGAGGGGCTTTACACTTCGATTTAAGGGATTCTCACCCACCTCGGAATTTCACCGTGGCCCTATTTCTATTGCGGAATTTCACCGCCATCGGAATAGTCGTTACACTTTTTTATAAAAATTCTACTTTGATTTGATGTTTTTTACTAAAATTATGGCGTTTAGCCAAACTAGACAATGTTCCCTTATTAATACCTGTTTTGTCCATAGCAATATTTAAACTGCCATAAATTGTTTCATTACCTTTAAAGTCAATGATTTTAACAGGTTTAGATTGAGAATCTTCAAATCCTTTATCATTTTTTGCCAATCCATTTTGATAAGCATGAAGTGTGTTTTTACTAATTGTTGTCCACTCTAAATTACTTGCAACATTATTTTTTTTATTGCCATCAATATGATTAACAACATCATAATTATTTGGGTTTGAAACAAAATATTTTGCTACCAATCTATGCAAACGATATGTAATGTGTTTATTAATTTGCCAAACAGTAATATAATAATATCCATTTTTATTTAAATATGGTTTTCTTTCTTCAAAAAAACCTCTTTTGTAACTATAAATCTTACCGTTATCGCAAATATAATATTCATCAGAACATTCTTCCATTCGCTTTAAGTTGTGATTTTTTACAAACAATGGTTTTTGTAATTGTTTTACAAATTGAACATTATCATCAGTAAAATGACGATGTTTATTTTTTTCTTTATCTGAATTAGAATTAAAAACATTGTCATATAACCATTTTGCTGTTTTTATAGTTAAATTTGTTTTATTAACAAATTCACCGATTCTCATATTTTCACCTCCCTTATAATTTTATTATAAATCAATCAAAGTATTTTTGTATAATTTTATAAACTTAGCACGGTATTGCCGTCTAACCACATTCATGGTCATAAGGTTCTCTTACGAAGCGTATTCGTGCATTTATCATGCCTTATTTAACTTCTACCGTTAGCCCTTTTAAAAAGGACACCCTAGATTTCTAGGTTCACAAAGTTTTCAATATATCCTCTCAGATATAAGTCCCACAGAGTTTAGGCGTTGCAAATAAGCTAAAGTTTAAATGTGTTTCTTTCGCGTACTTATCTGTCATTTCACGCATATGTTTAATAATTTCATATCCTAACTTACGCGCTTCTTCTGTTTCTCCATGATGTGAACCAATTAATGCCACAAGTGCTTCTGCCAATCCACAGAAACCAATAGAGATAGATGCTTGCTTTAATACAGGAGCAATTTCATCTGTCCATTTTAATTGTTCACTTGTATACCAAAGATGTTGTCCCATCAAGAATGGGAAATTATATACATGACGATGACCAATTCGTTCAAATCTCCAAAGAAGATTTTCTTTACAAAGTTTCATGTATTTATCCAAAAGTTTATAGAACTTTTTAATATCATGGTTTGCATCCAATGCCAACATAGGAAGATTAATGGTATCAAATGCAAAGTTACCTCTTGATGAAGTAATTGGTTCACCATTCAAATTCATTTGAGTTTTTGTACGACAACCCCTTGTCATGTTTTTTCTGTATCACTACAGGTTCAGACTATATCACATACCTATAATTATAGGCATCTTTTCTTTTCCACTAACTCAAAAAGTGTACTCTACTTCCGTAGATAGTCGTTTAGCTTTTATTATTAATAAATGTGTTTAATTATTTTCCTATATGTAGAAAGATAAAAACATTTTTTTTGTAAATAAAATATCCACTTATAAATAAATTTAGCACTAGATTACCTTAAAAATTTAAGGTTTCCTTGTTTAGAAAAGTTCTTCGATATACATTTCTGTATAAAGCCACAGGTTTGTTTATGGTTGCAATCTCTGTTCTATAATCATTTGGATTATAATATTGCATATTGTAAGGTGCGTCTTGATTTTCAAAATTCGCTTAAATAAATTATATTTCTATAATTCGCAGACTATCTCTTTACACCATATTGATGTATATTGCGCTTCCGCATAAATTATGCGTACTAGGATTTCTCCTATAGTCGTTACACTTCATAAATCCATTTCCATTTATAACCATATGAAACTGTGTGATGATTCGCTGCATTTCTGATACATTGTATATGAAAATTCAATATTCTATGTACTTCATTTAAAGATTTAAAAGTTCTTAATACATGATTATTTAAATCCATCTGACAAATCTTTTTTCCATATTTTTCTTGAATATATTTTCCATTTTCTTTGTGAGTTTTTTTACGATTATCATTTTCATAATTTAAATGATTTTGATATGCTCGTTTAATATTTTCAGAAATTGTAACACATTCTAAATTGGAAACACAATTATTATGTTTGTTTCCATCAATATGGTCAATTGTCATATTCTTATCATAATTTTCTAAAAATGCTTCTGCAACTAAACGATGTACCAAACACATAATTCGTTTTCCGTTTACTTTCAAACAAACACATTTATATCCACAAGTATGATTTCCTTGTTTTAAAACTCGTTCTTGAATATGTCTGTCTGCTTGATTCTTTACAGGAACAATTCTAGCATTTGATTTTACTCTGCCATAATTACTAACAGAATATGCACGATTTGTCCATACAATATATCTCCATTCTTCCATCATCACACCTCCTTTTTTGGATTTATTTTAGCACGGTATTGCCATCTATCTTTCGATGTAGGTTCTCTTAGAAAGCTAATTATAGCTTTTACCGTTTTCACAATATGTTTCTTACATTACTGTAAGCCCCAATGTTGTTTAGGGAAAAGACGCTTTGCACTTACACGCATAGCTAACTTAAATAAATCATAATTCGGGTCACTAGGGTCATAGCTAATTCCCTTTTTGAGTCTGAATATAGTTATCGGGAAGATGCTCGTCTCACCATGCCCTAATCCTGCTTCTTGTGCAAGGAGAAGTTCTTTCATAGCTAAACGTCCTTCTTCGGACGTATCTAACCCGAAATTCAATGAACTAAATGGCACTTGAGAGCCAGCTCTCGAATGCATTGAGTTCAAATTGAAAATAACACTTTCCATCGCTTGATGTGTTTCTTCTTCTACACGTTTACAAGCCAGCTTATAAGCATTTTTAAATAGCTTATTTAATTCTTTATCATCTGTTAGTTTATCAATATTTTTATCATTCTTATACGTTGGATATTCGTTCTGTTTTTGTTTTAAAATATCATTCACAGTATCTTCTGATACATCAGAAACCATAGCAAGGTTTTTAGAACATTCTTCAAATTCTTTCTTAAAAGAACGTCTCACACCTTCTGCCATAGCTCTATCAAAGTCCTGAATTGACTGTCCACCCGTGGACAACATATGTTTATTGTAAAAACATATGTTTTACCCGACTATATCTCTATCTTTATATTTCATTATAAAGATACTTTCTTTTCAAATAACGTATCAATAGTTATTTTACTCTACTCACTCATTCCCAATTAATTAGTTAATAACTCTAAATCCTTATACGGTTGGTATGTTTTCGATAGTCTGTTGACCTGTTTTTAAAGTTACCGATTGAATATTTCTATATGGTTTATTAGCGTAATAAGCATTATATAATGTTTTTCTATCAATATTTGATTTCTTTGCAATTTCTTTCATTGTACCGTTAAACCTAGTACCATCCAATAATATTACATTATATATGTTTTCTTTTCTATTTATTTGAAAAGTTTTATTATTAATTGAACGTTTTACATTATGTAATTGATTTGAAAACATTAAATTATCTACATTATAATTCATTGGATTATCGTCTAAATGTTCTATTACATCATAAGGTTCATTTTTTATATATGCAAGAGCAATTAAATGATGCATTAAACATTTTTTATTTTTACCATCTATTGTATCTAATGTAACATATGGATATGCTCTCTTAGTGTTTAATTTTGTCATTTGTTTAATATGCATCGTATTTATATTAATAACTTTATATCCAATTAGCCAATAAATAGGTTTAACTTTTTCACAACCATATAATGTACAAATTTGAGTTCGTTGATTTGTTATTTCCACGCTATCACCTCCCAAATAAAATATGATAACTTTAAAAATTTGGCACAGGATTAAATATATCAATATTCTTCCCTGTTAGCTTTATCATTCATTGTCATTTACTACAATTACTAAATACGTTGATAAAACACCTTTGATAAAAGTTAAAATAGAGTTTGTTCATGCATATTACTATGCAAGTGTTCAGTTTAACCTTTTGGTTTAAACATATTATTCTGTGACGATTGTAGCACAATACAAGCTAGACTTGCAGCAGAACGAATACTTTGCGGTTCTCTAATATATGAGCTACCAATTTTAAAACCGTCTTTAAATGTTTTTTGTAAATCCACCTGGAGGCAGTTATGAGTTACAATACCATTTGCAACAAACAAATGGTTTTCAGTTTCAAAATCATATACCCAATCATTATATGGCTCTTGTTCAATAGAAACAATATCACCATATTCAATACTGTTCCATTTTGGTTGATTTAATACATTATAATCTATTTTATGACAATCTTTAACTAATTGTTTAAAAGCAACATAGTTTCCGCTTGTCAAATGTAATTTCCATGTATCAAATTTACGAACAGATTCAGTATTTCCAAAATGTGCAATTGTTCCCTTAGAATTAATTTTTTGAATATAACTGCTCACATTGTTATAAGATAACCATTTAGCCATTTGATATATCAATGTTTTGCTAGTCAATCCAACAGAACAACACTCTTGCGTTTTTGGTACATTTCCATCGCCATCAATCATAGCAGAAAAGAAACCGTTCACAAAATCTTCATTGGCTAATAGTAATTGTTCATTTAATTTCATATCATGACTATCTTTTTTATAAAGCAGTCCATGTTCAGAAAACAATTTAACAATAATATTACCAAAAATATGAGTAACACTTACACGATTCCCTGGTCTTTCATATGTTGCAACCTTTAAATGTGGAAAACAATTATTAATACAATTAATGTAATCCTTAGTTAAAATATCATCTTTATTAGCAAATACAACACTTCTTTGTTCTTGATTAATAGAACCTTCTGAAGCAACATATCCTAAAAATTTTCCCAAATATTTATTTAATGGCAATATTGCATTAATATAATTACCATTAGAACGTTTGCACATCAATTCAATATTATGTTCATCAATATTCATTCTATTACGAAGTAATTTATACTCTTTCAAAGAAAGATATTTCCAAACATGATTAGGTTTTAAATTTGACAATCTTGTTTCAATAATTTGTTTTATATCAGAAGGAATAAATTTTGATACATATTCTGTATTGTGAATAACAATACTTGTATCATTTTCATCAAGAATATCAATCAAATTTATTTCTTTTTTTCTATTAAAGGTTGGATATTTTGCGATAGGCAATTTATTTCCAACCTTTAAATCCGCAACCCTCAATTCTGTACCGTCATTTAATATTGTTTTATGGTCAGAAGTTGCTCTTAATTCATTACCGCTTTTAGTTGTTACATGATAAATATTTGAGTTTTCTTTTCTACGAAGTAATTTATTTACTTTTGTAAATTCTCCATTATTCGATAATGTATAGATATTTTTATCTGAAACATCAACCCATTGTTTATCCAAATCATCATCAAAATAAGAATCAAAATCTCTAAATGTAACAACTTTTATTTCATCATTTTCTTTAATCACTAACTTTGTATCATAGCTGGTACAGTTGAATGTTAGCTCTGAAAAATCCTTATCCTCTCACAGTAGACAGTTGTCTATTGCAGATTGACTATATCATCTAAGATAGGCACTTCCGCATATTTTTACTATATGCGTACTCCATAATTGGATAGTCGATTAACTTTATTTACAAACAAATGTAAACATTAGCACAGGATTCTACTTTAAAAAGTCATTCCCTGTTAGCACAATTTCTAAATGTCATTTTCTACATTTCCTAAACGTAAATTGTACACCTGATATTATCAGTTCACCTATTTTTTTATCCACAATAAGATTCATGGATATGAATATATCCTGCTCTATGAGCATCAATATATCTCTTTGGAATAATGTAATTATCATTGAAGAAATTACTTACTGTCGTTCCATATATTAGCATAGAACCCATTGGCTCGTCTGATTGGATATTTGCATTACTACGTTTATAATCCGATTCTTCACCAGACTGAAATGTAATATCCATCATTTTCTTCATCAATTCTTCATGAGTATCACGAATCTTTGCGTGTTCAGAACGATAGATAATATAAGATTTAGCAGTATGTTCCCAATTTGATTTCATCAAAATGTTTTCTATTTCATCTTGAATACTTTCTACTGAAGGTGCTTTTACATCTTCAAACTTTTCTTCAACCTGACTTACCATCCCCCAAACAATAGAATTGTTCATCCTCTTGTCTTTGGAATCATTGTTTGCTTTCTTGATTGCATTAAATATCTTATGCGAATCATAGTCAACAACTTTTCCATTTCTTTTTCTTACTTTTTGCAAGTGATTCACTCCTTTTGATTTGATAGAAATATTATATCATTACCACATAATTTATTGTAGTAAATTTACATTAAAAATTCAACTTTATTTTGTGAAATGTTTTATTTCCAATAAAAAAATAGGATAAAATTTCATAAAAATTTCAATATTTATTTTCTTAGAAACATATAGACTAATTAATATACTACAATTAATACTATAAAAATTTTTATATAATTTGTTTAATATAATTTATTTATATAATAGATAATATAGGGGGTAGCTAGATAATGAAAAGACTAATCGCAACATCGGAACATTGGGAAAATGTAAAAGATTGCATTCACCAAATGGCACAATCAGACTTAGGACAAAAAGTATTATTATCATATTTATATGCTATGATAAAAGTAAATTATACTAATTTGTATGAAAAAAAAGAAGATACATATAATAGTATAACAAAAAGCAAAACCGTAAATCTTTTGGATATTTTACCAAATGACCCAACTTTCCAAGAGTTTATTAATAAAATAAAACAAGGATTAAAACAAAATGGATTAGACAAAACATATGATGATGTAGACATAGCATTAATGTGTGAACATTATGCGTTTAAAAATTATCCTAAAGATATATTTGATAAAGTTTATGATGAATTTGTACCTATTAAAGAAAAATATTTAAAAGAATATGAAAAACAACAAGAAAAAAGTTTAAAAAAAACAAGACAAGAAGAAGATAAAAAAAATGAAATAATTCAAAAATATAAAAATGCATATAATGAATTATTAAACAAAGATGATAATATAGGCGACAATGTAAAAACCATACTAAATTATGATTCTTATGATAGTAGATTTGTATATTTAGATGGTAATGTATTAGTAGAAAATAAACCTGACCATATAGAAGTTCTCAATGATTTATATAAACAATTGGGATATAATTCTGCTATGGATTACATAGATGATGGTCATCCAAATCCAAAATTTTATGCAGGTAAAATGCAAAACAATATAGCTATTTTAGAAACAGACAATTGGAAAGTAAGAAGTAATGCAGAGATTGCAGATGTTATTAATGCTTTAAAAAAACAAGGCGCACAAAAAGTATATGTATGTGAAAATTCATTTGAACAAACAGATTTACTTCGAGTAGCTAAAAAACGTTTAATAAAACGTTAAAAGAGCAGGTTCTAATACCTGCTCTTTTTTATTGAATTATATCTAATTGAATTTGTTTATGTGAATGAATATACTTAATTGTTTTATTCAACGCTTCAATTCGATTATTAAACTTTTCGTCATATAAGTCAAGCTCTTTTTTAATTTTTGATTTCTGTTCTTCTGTCATATCATCTGTATAAACATCTTTACTTTTTTCAGTAAATTCATTATACTTACCTTTTGTAACTAAAGCTAAATCAGACAATTCCTTTTCTGCTTCCTGCGAATCAATATTTCCATCATTTAAATTAGAAATCGTATAATTGTACATATCTTTATATACTTTATTCATAAAATCGTCACAATCCTTAATAAGAATATGGGCTTTATCCAAAGATTGTGTATCTTTATCTAATTGTTTCTTTTGTTCTTGTAATTCTTGTTTTGTTTGAATAATTTCTTCCTGTTGCTGATTTACTTGATGGTTAATTCCAAAAAATACAATACATAAAATTACGAATACACAGACTGCAATAAAATCAATAAGTTTTTTCTTTTTCATATAAGTTCCCTCATTTCTTTAATTACATTATACCACATTTTACATTCTAAATCAACCACAATCATTTATTATATTAATAGATACAAAAAAGGAGTAGATATAATTGAAACGATTAATTGCAAGTAATGACTTAATTATTAATATCATAAAAAAATATTTTCCTGATTTTATCGAAGATAATTATTCTAATAGCGATATGTATAAAAACATTAATAAATTTATATCAGATAATCATATAGAAAGCATTTCATCATTTATAAATACAATGAAAAATTATTTTGAACAATGTCTACAAAATGGATATTGTGATAGGGATATATATAATTTTATAAATGAATTAGGAAAAGATAATGATATAAATTATAATTCATTTATAAAAAAAGTAAAAGAATGTGGTAATGATTACTCCACATTTACAGAAGATTGTTGCTTTAATTTTATAAATTATTTAATTGATAACAATATACTAAATGAAGATATTGGAGAAAGCGAATCGTATGATATAGCTTATTGTATTGTATCTGAATTTTTTAAAAATCCATCCGAATATAATTCTATATTTAAAACAATATTTAACGAGTGTCAAAATCGTATTCAACATAAAGATAACTTTTCTAATGCCTATGAAGAATTATCACAAACAAAAGATAATATTGGTGACACTATAAAAACAATACAAACATATGACAATTCATCTTCAAGATTTGTTATTCTAAATAATAAATATTTACAAGATAATTGTGATGACCATATAGAATTATTTGAAAAATTATCAAACAAACTAGGATATGACAATTTCCAACAATTTTGTGAACAAAATCCAAACGCACAATTTATGACAGGCAAAATAGAAAATGGGATTGCTATTATTGAAACATCTAGTGGAAAAGTTAATGCTAATGCAAATATAAATAATGTCATAAATATATTAAAGAAAAATGGAGCAAAAAAAATATATACAAACACAAATAAAGGTAGAGATAACGAATTTATGCGCGTTGCAAAGAGATTAATTAAATTTGCTAATGAAGATGACTTATATTTAAAAATGAAAGATTTTATTGACACAACAATGAAATCAAACAAAAGAAAAGAATTTTTAACTGAATTAGTTAAACAAATGTATCATTCAAATGAAGAAATGACTTTATCTAATGCAAAGCAATATATGATAGATGCAGAACCATATATTGCAGAAGATATATGCGAAAATGAAATATCACAATATATAGAAAAAAATAATTTACAGGATGTAGAAGATGATGTATACAACACATTCAATACTCATGCTTTAGATAATATTAGCAAACAAGAATTTAAACAAGCATTTGATAATTTAAAATCTGTTGGGCAAGAGTGTTATAAAGAATTATTAAATAAAAAAGATAAAGTAGGGGACACAGTAAATACATCCAGCAGTTATGATAATGCTTTAACCAGATTTGTTTATCTAAATGGTCATTTAAAAATTAAACAAAGTAGTGGCCACAATGAATTATTTGATGATGTAGCAAAAGAATGTGGGTATCAAAGTTCATGGGAATATTCACAAGACCCTAAAAATAAAAACGCCAACTTTTGTTCAGGAAAAATAGAAGATGATGTAGCAATTATAGAAACCGGAAATGAAATTAAAAATATTAATGAAATTATATCTGCATTAAAGAAAAACGGAGTAAAAAAAGTATACACTAATACAAATAAAATTGGTAGTGATACTGAATTTAAAAGAATTGCTAAAAGATTGATTAAACAATAAAAAAGAGTGGATATATGTCCACTCTTTTATTTGTAAGAATATAATGATTTTTGCTCTCTACCAATTAATAAAATTCCTTTATCAAATGGTACTAATTCTACGTCCAAATTTCTTCCTTGCATAAATTTAATTGTTTCTCTCATTTTATCTAAATCATCTTCTGATTTAAAATATTCTATTTGCCAAATTTTCTGCATTATTTTACACCTCGAATACTTTTTATAATATAGCAATAATTATGTTATCTGTTTTTATTTTCCTCTTTTAGATGTCAACTACCTTTGATTTAATTGTATCACTATTTGTGAAAATAGTCAAGAGTTAATATTGGTCATCCCCCACTTTCGTTACTCGGTAGCCTAACGGCTACCTCGTAGCTTAGAAGTGGGGGGTATTCTCTTGCGATAAAACTCCCCCTTTCATATACTTAGTTTTATCATATTTTGAAATTTATGTCAATAAAAACAGTAAAGATTTAATCTCTTTACTGTTCATTTTTATCTATATTTAATTATGCATTTAATTATGCATTTGGCTTTGTTTCAGTTGTACCTGCATCTGATTTTGGTGTTTCTGTAGAAGATTTATCAGACTTTGGTGTTTCTATTTTGCTTTCTTCTTTAGCAAAACCAAGAACCTTCTTTACAACTGTCTTAAAATCATCCATAGCCTTATCTACGTCTGTTTCTGCCACTTCCTTTGACTTATCAAAGCAAACATCCATAAGAGCACGATAAGCCTTGTAAATTTCAACATTATCAACATTTTTCTTTTCTACATAATTTTGTTGTTCATAAATACGAACAGGTGCAACTGTTCCTGCGTTTGGATATTCATACTTACCAAATGCAAAAACAGGAGTTGTTGTATTAACATAAGTATACTTCTTTGCTTCTGTATCTGCCATAACTATCTACCTCATTTTTAATATAATATTTATAGAAAAATTAAAAAGGTGAATAAAAATGAAGAACTACCAATTTTATAAAATTGTTGATTTAAACACGAATAAACCAATTTATATCGGTTGTACCTCACAATTATTAAATAGGAGATTTTGGCAACATAATCACGATGTTAAATCAGCAGTATATAATGAATACGTTTTAAAAGAGGAGAAAAATTTATCCATTTTTCCAATTTCTTTACAGATTAACAAAAAATATAATTATTCCATTTGTTTAAAATATGAAGAAGAACTAACCTATATCTATGGCTATTCATACAAACTATGTAATCATAATGCAGGAAATTTATTTTATCAAAATTTGGATGATATTGTATTAGTTCAAAAAGTACATGATTTTCTTTTTCATTTAATAGAACAAGAAATTAGTATTATAAATAAAAATGATTATAATGAAATTGTTTCTTGCATACAAAAAATCTGTTCCACGAATGAAACAGATTTAAATCAATTAGATGATATAATTTGTGAGCGTATTTGTGAATTGGAAGATGGCTTTTAATTCATGTACGCATCATCTTTTAGCCAATCTTCTGTATTAATAACACGATATTTATCTTCTGTATCACGAACAAATACACGCTTTATTCCTGCATTTAATACCATTCGCTTACACAATGTACAACAATTAGCATCTTTTACATATTCTTGTGTATCGTATTCAATACCACAAAGATATAAATCTGCACCAATCATTTCTTTTCTGCTTGCAGAAATAATAGCGTTAGACTCTGCGTGCGATGATTTACAACGCTCATACATAGCACCATGCGGGATATTATTCTCTTTTCGATAACACTTACCTGTATCAATACAATTTTCTGCCCCTCTAGGTGCTCCATTATAGCCTGTAGAAACTACTTCATCATTCTTTACAATAACTGCACCGTACTGTCTACGCAAGCATGTACTGCGTTCTGCGGTCGTTTCTGCAATATCCAAATAATAATTAACTTTATCTCTACGCTTCGACATAAAAAATATCCTTTCTTAAATTATTGTCCAAATAATAAAAGATATAAATAAAGTGTATATATACCACCAAATACTCATTTATTTATCCTACGAAAAAAGCCTTTCCTCTGATTATCGCCAACCAAAAAATAAGCAAATAACGACATCCAAATTGAACCAACTAAAAATTCGCAAACAAACATAATCATAATGTATCTCCATTCAATCGTTTATATAAATGCATTATATCTACTGACAATGTATTTTTATCTGATTCTAGTTGTTGAATTTTATTTTCCAATTTAATAATATGAAGTTGTTGTTTTGAAATTAAATCTTTCATATCCATAAGTATTTTTCTTAACGCTTTTTTATTTTCCACATTAAAAGATTGATAATCTTCTATATCTTTCAAATAAGAGAATTTATCTTCCATTGTTTTCCTCTCCAATTTTTTACCTATCAATTTTCTCTTATATTATATAGAAAAAAGCTAGACATAGATAATATGTCTAGCTTTTATTTTTTGGTTAAAAATTAAATAATATTACCGTCTGCATCAAATTTATAATCTGACACTTCATTTTCTGCCTGTTCGCGACCTTCCATATCCATATCCATCAAATCTTGGTCTGAACTTTCAACATAGTGAAGAACAATTTCATCCAATACACTAGCTAATCCTTCAGAAAGTTGTTCAACAAGTTCTCTTAGATTAAATGTATGTATTTTTTTCATCTTGATATTCTGTAACATCAGATACTTTAATATTGGTTTTATAGTCTTGTACTAATCCACTAATCTTAAATTTAACTCCATCTTTTTCAAAACAATCTAATGCATTACTTTCATCTAA
>Ga0256405_10000567_pt1 | contig 121098 bp, 102 predicted proteins | sample RumenRJG_02DNA_FD_189096 | JGI IMG/M metagenome (GOLD analysis project Ga0256405, IMG submission 189096) | Bovine rumen microbial communities from Lethbridge, Alberta, Canada - RJG_02 | ecosystem: Host-associated > Mammals > Digestive system > Stomach > Rumen | place: Canada: Alberta...
GTTCCGGCGGAAAAGCTGTTCAAGTATTCTCTTATCAAGCATATCAGTCTTTTGTTATTTGCACCCCGTTTTAGGGCACTTCTATATATAAGACACTTCAGACCCCTCGTTTTTTTACGGAAACACTAACTTTTTTCATTTTTCTTGTTATAAAACTAAATTTTGTGCAAAGGTAATGCTTTTAGTCGTAATTGCAATTGTCGAAAAGGAAAAGTATTCTTTAGTTGGATAGAAAATCGATGACTGTTGAATAGCAATAGATCTTTTTTATGTTGGTAAACTGCAAGAAGAAGGGGGCAAGCGGTGTGTGATTTTCGAAAATGGGTGCAAATTGGGTGCAACTTTGAAATGCGAGAAAAAGAAAAGTCCCGTAAATCATTGATTTACAGGACTCTTTGTTTGGCGCTTCAGGATGGGCTTGAACCAACGACCCCCTGATTAACAGTCAGGTGCTCTAACCAACTGAGCTACTGAAGCAGTTCTTTCTGTTAAGCGGGTGCAAAGATACGATGTTTTTCTGAATCTCACAAACTTTTTTGGGAAAAAATTCGTTTTTCCCTAATTTTTCCCTAATTTTGCAGCCATAATTAAAAGATTGCGAAGATGAGAAAATACATTTTGATTGGTTTTCTGATGATTTTGCCTACGGTGATGACCCAAGCGCAGGAAGTTAAGAATCATAATCTGGAAGTGGCAAAGAATCTGGAAATATTCAATGCTATCTACAAGAATCTGGATTTGATGTATGTTGACACACTGGATGCAGGGACTGTCATCGGAACAGGTATCAACGCTATGTTGCGTTCACTGGACCCCTATACTGAGTTCTATCCAGAGGAGAAGCAGAAGGACTTGAAACTACTGATGACGGGTAAGTATGCCGGTATCGGAGCTTTGGTGCGCTATCACCAGAAGTTGAAGCGTGTAGTGATAGAAGAGCCTTATGCCGGGATGCCTGCCGCAGAGGTGGGACTGAAGAAGGGTGATATTATCCTGCAGATAGACGATACACTGATGACCGACAAGACCGTCTCTTATGTCAGTGAGCATCTTCGTGGCGATGCTGGTACCACTTTCGTATTAAAGATCCAGCGTCCCTCAACAGGCAAGAAGATGACTTTCAAGATTACCCGCCGGAGTATCAAGATGCCAGAGATTACCTATTATGGTATGCGTCCCAACGGTATCGGATACATCAACTTGAACACTTTTACTGGAGAACCAGCGAAGCCCATGCGTCGTGCTTTCCTGGACTTGAAGAAGCAAGGTGCCACCAAACTGATCCTTGATCTTCGCGGCAATGGAGGTGGCTCTTTGGCTGAGTGTGTGGACATTGCCAACATGTGGATTCCCAAAGGGGTGACCCTGGTGGAGACGAAAGGTAAGATACGTCGTGCCAATTCCGAGTATAAAACCCGTTTGGAGCCAATCGACACGGTGATGCCACTCATTATCCTCGTCAATGACGAGACTGCGTCAGCAAGTGAGATTGTCAGCGGTTCTGTACAGGACTTAGACAGGGGTATAATAATAGGTACACGCACGTACGGGAAAGGACTGGTACAGATTCCCAATGTAGAGGTACCATTTAACGGTAATCTGAAACTGACCACCTCGAAATACTATATTCCTAGCGGTCGTTGTATCCAAGCCATCAACTACAAACATACGGGTGGTGGTTATAAGGAACATGTTCCTGACTCACTGACTCGGGTGTTCTACACGAAGAACGGACGCGAGGTGAGAGACGGCGGCGGTATTAAGCCCGATATTGAAGTGAAGCCCGACACAATGGCGAATATCACCCTGTATCTCGACCGTATCGACTCGACAGAAACTGTACTTGACTATGTGGTCGACTATATCGCCAAACACCCCACTATCGCACCAGCCAAGGACTTCCATCTGACTGATGCGGACTATGCCGATTTCAAACAGCGGGTGGTAAAGGCAGGGTTCACTTATGACCAGGTGAGTAAGAAGCAATATGAGGAACTGGTAAAGGTGGCTAAGTTTGAAGGCTATTATGATGAGGCAAAAGCAGAGTTTGAGGCACTGAAGGCAAAACTCGACCACCATGACATTGGCAAGGACCTTGACTTGCACAGGACAGAGATCCAACACTTGATAGAGCAGGACATTATCTCCGCATACTATTATCAGAAAGGGCAAGTGGAAGCGATGCTGCAATATGACAAAACTGTGAAAGAGGCAGAGCGGATCCTGAATACACCAGGAGAGTATGAGCGTATTCTGACCCCTAAAAATGAAAATAATCAGTAAAATACTTGTGAGATTACGGAAAATTACGTAACTTTGCAACCGTTCAGCGGAATGAGGGGCTTGAAAAAGCCTCTCATTCTTGTTTTAATTACCAAATAAGGTGTATGATTAATAAAGACGTAGTAAAAACAGCGGTTGAGGAATGGCTCTCTGGAAATGACTATTTTCTGGTGGACGTAGAGATGACACCCGATGGCCGCATCGTGATTGAAATCGACCATGCCGATGGTGTATGGATTGAGGACTGTGCAGAACTGAGCCGTTTCTTGCAGGAGAAACTCGGTGAGGAACTGGGCGATTATGAAGTGGAGGTAGGCTCGGCAGGTATTGGTCAGCCTTTCAAAGTGGTACAGCAGTACCGCAACCATGTCGGGAAAGAGGTGGAAGTGCTTTCTCTTGATGGGAAAAAACAACAGGGTATCCTTAAGGAAGTGGCCGACGACGGGTTGTCGTTCGTGGTCACTGTGAAAGAGAAGCAGAAGCTGGAAGGCAAGAAGCGTCCTGTCATCGTAGATGTTGACAAGACCTTTACGACGGATAGTGTCAAATACACCAAATACCTGCTTTCATTTAAATAGAATATAAATAAAAATAGAATATAATGGCTACAAAGAAAGAAGTGAAAGGTCCTTCAATGATAGAGACCTTTCAGGAGTTTAAAGAGACCAAGAACATTGACCGCACCACGTTGGTTAGTGTTCTTGAGGAGAGTTTCCGTAATGTGATTGCCAAGATTTTTGGCTCCGATGAGAACTTTGACGTGATTGTGAACCCCGACAAGGGTGACTTCGAGATTCATCGCAACCGTATCGTAGTGGCTGACGGTGAGGTGCAGGACGAGAATAAGGAAATCTCACTGACAGAGGCTCAGAAGATTGAGCCCGACTACGAGGTAGGTGAGGAAGTTTCCGAGGAAGTAAACTTCCAGAAGTTCGGTCGTCGTGCCATCCTGAATCTTCGTCAGACCCTTGCCTCCAAGATCCTGGAACTGGAGCATGACTCTCTGTATAATAAATATAAAGACAAGGTAGGACAGGTTGTCAGCGGTGAGGTATATCAGATGTGGAAGCGTGAGGTATTACTGATTGATGACGAGGGTAACGAGCTGCACTTGCCTAAGATGGAGCAGATTCCCAGTGACAACTACCATAAAGGTGAGACTATCCGTGCCATTGTGAAAGAGGTGCAGAACGAGAACAACAATCCTCGTATCATCCTTTCCCGTACCAGTCCACAGTTCTTGGAGCGTCTGTTGGAAGCAGAAGTACCAGAGATCAATGACGGTCTGATCACCATCCGCCGTGTTGCCCGTATGCCAGGAGAGCGTGCCAAGGTCGCCGTGGAGAGCTATGATGATCGCATCGACCCAGTAGGAGCCTGCGTTGGTGTGAAGGGTAGCCGTGTACATGGTATCGTCCGCGAGCTCGGCAATGAGAACATTGATGTCATCAACTTCTCCAACAATACCCAGCTCTTTATCCAGCGTGCCCTGAGTCCTGCCAAGGTCAATAGGATCGTATTGAACCCAGAGGAGCATAAGGCTGAGGTATACCTGAATCCAGAGGAAGTCAGCCTGGCAATTGGTAAGGGTGGCCTGAACATCAAGCTCGCTTCTATGCTGACAGAGTTTACCATTGATGTATTCCGTGACGTTAATGAAGCAGAGGAGGATGAGGATATCTACCTCGACGAGTTTGCTGATGAGATTGACCAGTGGATTATCGACTCCATCAAAGCCATCGGTCTGGATACCGCAAAGGCTGTATTGAACGCTCCCCGTGAGATGTTGGTAGAGAAAGCAGACCTCGAGGAGGAAACTGTTGACCATCTGTTGGAAGTACTCCGTGCAGAGTTTGAGTAATTTTTAGATTTAGCTTTTAAAAAGAAGATTAATGGGAGTAAGATTAAATAAAGTATTATCAGAACTGAATATAGGACTTCAAACGGCAGTTGATTTCCTAAAGAATAAAAAAGAACTTGGTGAGGTGAAGGACGAGATGACTCCTAACACGAAAATCTCGGACGAACAATATCAGGCGTTGGTCGGTGAGTTCAAAGGCGATAAAGCCGTGAAGACCCAGGCTGACATGATATTCACCAAGAAAGTCAAGGAGAAGAAACCCGAGAAGACGGAAAAAGTGGTGGAGAAGAAAATCACTGCCACAGAGGAACAGCTGGAGCACCGTCCCCAGTTTAAGCCTGTGGGTAAGATAGACCTTGACAGTATCGGAAAACCTTCAGTGAAAAAAGAACAGACCCCTGTGGCTACTGCCGAAAGCCCTGCAGAGGAGGAACCTGAGGTGAACACCAAGGAAGAGTTTGTAGAGGAAGAGCCTGTTGTGGAGGAATCTCCCGCTACTCAGACTGAGCCTGAGAATGAAACCCCAGAAGTAGAAGAGGAACCAGAGGCAGCTACCTCTGGAGTCAAAGTGATTGGTAAGATAGACCTATCCTCCATCAACCAGAGCACTCGTCCGAAGAAAAAGACCAAGGAGGAGCGCCGTAAGGAACGTGAGGAGAAAGCTGCTGCTCAGCATCAGGCAAATGGTGAGCGTAGAAAGCGTGAACGTATCCGTACTGGTAAGGTGGATATTGAGGCAGCCGCCAATCAGACAAGTCAGCAACAAGGTAAGAAAAACAAGAACAAGGGTGGTAACCAGAACTTCAGTGACAACCAACAGCAAGGCGGTGGCAAGAAGAATAAGAAAAACCGTCCCGTAAAGTCTCTGGAGGTGGATGATGAGGCAGTAGCTCGTCAGGTAAAGGAGACTTTGGCACGCCTGACCTCAAAAACCAATCAAAATAAAAAAGGTGCCAAGTACCGTAAGGAAAAGCGTGATGCCGTACAAGAACGCTTGAGTGAGGAGATGGCCGCAGAGGCTGCAGAGAGCAAAGTGTTGAAACTGACAGAGTTTGTGACGGTCAGTGAGCTTGCCACTATGATGAACGTGGGTGTCAATCAGGTGATAGGTACCTGCATGAGCATCGGTATCATGGTAAGTATCAACCAGCGTCTTGATGCCGAGACCATTAATATCGTTGCTGAGGAATTTGGCTTTACCACAGAATATGTGAGTGCAGAAGTCCAAAATGCTATCACTGAGGAAGCAGATGATGAGAACGACCTTATCAGCCGTGCGCCAATTGTCACTGTAATGGGTCATGTCGATCATGGTAAGACCTCTTTGCTTGACCATATCCGTAATACGAATGTGATTGCTGGTGAGGCTGGTGGTATCACCCAGCATATCGGTGCCTATAACGTGAAACTGAAGGACGGTCGTCAGATAACCTTCCTTGACACCCCTGGTCACGAAGCGTTTACGGCTATGCGTGCCCGTGGTGCCCAGGTAACCGATATTGCCATCATCATTATTGCTGCCGATGACTCTGTGATGCCTACTACCAAAGAGGCAATCGCTCATGCTCAGGCAGCCAATGTGCCGATGGTGTTTGCCATCAATAAGATAGATAAGCCAGGGGCTAATCCCGATAAGATACGTGAAGACCTTGCCAATATGAACCTTCTCGTAGAGGAATGGGGTGGTAAGTACCAGTGTCAGGAGATATCCGCCAAGAAAGGATTGGGTGTCGACGAATTGCTGGAGAAAGTTCTTCTGGAGGCAGAGATGCTCGACCTGAAGGCTAACCCGAACCGTAAGGCGACAGGTAGTATCATCGAGTCATCACTCGATAAAGGTCGTGGATATGTCAGCACCGTACTGGTATCTAATGGTACCTTGAAGGTGGGTGATGTCGTGATTGCCGGTACTGCCTGGGGTAAGGTGAAGGCGATGTTCAACGAGCGTAACCAACGTATAGAGAAAGCAGGTCCTGCAGAACCCGCTATCATCCTCGGTCTCAATGGTGCTCCTACAGCAGGTGACTCCTTCCATGTAATGGAGACGGAGCAGGAGGCTCGTGAGATTGCCAACAAGCGTACCCAGTTACAGCGTGAACAGAGTCTGCGTACTACCAAGACTGTTGGTCTGGATGAGATTTCCCATCGTATTGCTTTGGGTGAGTTCCACGAGTTGAATATCATCGTGAAAGGTGATACCGACGGTAGTATCGAGGCATTAAGCGACTCATTCATCAAACTGTCTACTGAGAAAGTTCAGGTGAATGTCATTGCCAAGGCAGTGGGACAGATTTCAGAGAATGATGTTATGCTCGCTTCTGCATCCGATGCCATCATCGTCGGCTTCCAGGTACGTCCTTCTGCTGATGCCCGTAAAGCTGCCGAGCGTGAGGGTGTCGAGATTAATACCTACTCTATTATCTATGATGCCATCGACGAGGTGAAGTCAACGATGGAGGGTATGCTCGACAAGGTGAAGAAGGAAGTAGTAACTGGTGAAATTGAGGTGAAGCAAGTGTTCAAAATCTCGAAGGTCGGTACTGTTGCCGGTGGTCTGGTTACTGAGGGTAAGGTACACTCAAAAGACAAGGCACGTGTCGTTCGCGATGGTATCGTGATCCACACTGCGCCTATTGACGCCCTGAAGCGTTACAAAGACGATGCCAAGGAGGTAGCAACAGGCTTGGAATGCGGTATCTCACTTGTTAACTTCAACGACATTCAGGTGGGTGATATCATCGAGACCTTCATGGAGATAGAGGTAGAACAGAAACTATAGTAATTGACAATTGATAATTGACAATTGACAATTAGATGAGTAATAACAATGAATACGTTCGTCAGGTAGCAGAACAGAAATACGAGTTCGGATTCACGACGGATGTACATACTGAGATTATAGAGAAAGGGCTGAACGAGGATGTCGTTCGGCTCATCTCTGCTAAGAAAGGGGAGCCCGACTGGATGCTAGCCTTCCGGTTGAAGGCTTTCCGCTATTGGCAAGAGCAGGAACAACCGACATGGGGTCATGTGCATGTGCCTCCTATTGACTATCAGGCGATCTCCTACTATGCCGACCCAATGGCTAAGAAACCGAAGGGTGACGGAAAGATAGACCCTGAGTTGGAGAAGACCTTCGATAAATTGGGTATTCCTTTGGAGGAACGTCTGGCATTGAGTGGCAACGTGGCTGTGGATGCCATCATGGACTCTGTGTCGGTGAAGACGACTTTCAAGGAGAAACTTTCTGAGTTAGGGGTCATTTTCTGCTCGATAGGTGATGCCATCAAGAATCATCCGGACTTAGTACGTGAATATTTGGGTACGGTAGTGCCCTATCGCGATAATTTCTTCGCTGCATTGAACAGTGCAGTGTTTAGTGACGGTTCTTTCGTCTATATCCCTAAGGGCGTGCGCTGCCCCATGGAGCTGAGCAGTTATTTCCGTATCAATGCCCGCAACACAGGACAGTTTGAGCGCACATTGATTATTGCGGATGATGATGCTTATGTGAGTTACTTGGAAGGTTGTACTGCTCCGATGCGAGATGAGAACCAGTTACATGCGGCTATCGTGGAGATTATCGTCAAAGATCGTGCGGAGGTGAAATACTCCACCGTTCAGAACTGGTACCCTGGAGACGAGAACGGCAAAGGTGGTGTGTTGAATTTAGTAACGAAGCGTGGTGACTTGCGTGGTGTTGACTCAAAATTATCATGGACACAGGTGGAGACAGGTAGTGCCATTACATGGAAATACCCCTCCTGCGTGCTACGAGGTGACAACAGTACCGCAGAATTCTATTCTGTCGCTGTGACCAACAACTACCAGGAGGCAGACACAGGAACGAAGATGATCCACATGGGTAAGAATACCAAGTCTACAATTATCTCGAAAGGTATCTCGGCTGGTCATTCCCAGAACTCCTACCGAGGTCTGGTACGTGCCACCTCCAATGCGGACAATGCCCGTAACTACAGCTCATGTGACTCCTTGCTCTTAGGTTCGGAATGTGGTGCCCATACCTTCCCCTATATGGACATTCACAACGACACAGCCGTGGTGGAGCATGAGGCGACGACCTCGAAAATCAGTGAAGACCAACTCTTCTACTGCAACCAACGTGGTATTCCCACCGAACAGGCTGTTGGTCTCATCGTGAATGGCTATGCCAAGGAAGTGCTGAACAAGTTGCCCATGGAGTTTGCCGTGGAGGCACGTAAGCTATTATCAGTATCATTAGAAGGAACAGTAGGATAATATATGTTAGAAGTAAGAAACTTACACGCCAAGATTGGCGACAAAGAGATATTAAGAGGTATCAACCTCACGATCAAGGATGGTGAGACCCATGCCATTATGGGACCCAATGGTTCTGGTAAGTCAACCCTCTCGGCAGTGCTGGTGGGTAATCCTCTCTATGAGGTGACAGACGGAGAGGTTTTCTTCAATGGCAAGGACTTGTTGGAGATGAAACCCGAGGACCGTGCCCATGAGGGGCTGTTCCTCTCTTTCCAGTATCCAGTGGAGATACCTGGAGTATCAATGACCAATTTCATGAAAGCAGCCATCAACGAGAAACGTAAGTATCAGGGACTTCCAGAGCTGAAAGCTTCTGATTTCATTAAATTGATGCGTGAGAAACAGAAGATTGTGGAGTTGGATAATAAACTCGCCAACCGTTCTGTCAACGAGGGATTCAGTGGTGGTGAGAAGAAGCGTAACGAGATTTTCCAGATGGCGATGCTGGAGCCAAAACTCTCCATCCTCGATGAGACGGACTCAGGACTCGATGTGGATGCCATGCGAATTGTCGCCGAGGGTGTTAATAAGTTGCGCACCCCAGAGACTTCCTGTATTGTGATTACCCACTACGATCGTCTGCTGGAGATGATACGCCCTGATGTGGTACATGTGCTCTATAAAGGACAGATTGTCAAGACGGCAGGTCCAGAGCTTGCCAAAGAGATACAGGAACGTGGTTACGACTGGATTAAGGCGGAAGTGGAATGAATAGTGAGCAGCAATATATAGAACTCTACGAACAAGCTCGTGGGATGATTGTTCAGCATTCGTCTGATGTGATGAATGCCGTGCGTGATACCGCTTTTGAGCAGTTTCGTTCCCTTGGTTTCCCCAGTCGGAAAGTGGAGCGGTATAAATATACCGATATGCAGGCGCTCTTTGAACCCGACTACGGTCTGAACCTGAACCGCCTGGAGATACCGGTCAATCCCTATGATGCGTTCCGCTGTGATGTCCCCAATCTGTCGACCATGCTCTATTTTGTGGTCAATGACGCATTCTATTCTAAAGTACTGCCCAAGGGGCATCTTCCGGAAGGTGTCGTCATCGGTTCGCTGAGGGAGTTTGCCACCTCGGAATACTACAATCGCCTTGCCTCCAAGGATGAGGATGCCCTCACTTCGTTGAATACCATGCTGGCACAGGACGGTCTTTACGTCTATGTACCCAAAGGTATTGTGTTGGATAAAGCCATTCAGGTAATTAATATACTACGTTCGGATGTCGACCTGATGGTCAACCGCCGTGTACTGATTATCGTGGAAGAAGGAGCAGAAGCCAAGTTCCTGTTCTGCGACCATGCGGCAGATGATCGTCATTTTCTCACGACTCAGGTCATAGAGGCTTTTGTGGGAGAGAACTCCAAGCTCGACCTCTATTGTCTGGAAGAGACTCATGCTAAGAATGTTCGGATCAGTAATGTATATATCGACCAGCAGGCAAACAGCCGTGTCAATCACAACGTCATCACGTTGCATAACGGAGTGACACGTAATAAGCTCGACCTCGAGTTCAATGGCGAGGGTGCCGAGTGTTTCTGTAATGGTTGCGTGATAGCCGACAAAAAGCAGCATGTCGATAATAATACGTTGATTACCCATCATGTTCCTCATTGTACGAGTCATGAACTGTATAAATATGTACTGAATGATGAGGCTGTGGGTGCTTTCGCTGGTATGGTCTATGTGGCAAAGGATGCTCAGAAGACATCCTCGCAGATGACTAACCAGAACCTCTGTTCCACCAAGCAGGCGAGGATGTATACGCAGCCGATGCTGGAAATCTATGCAGATGATGTGAAATGTGCCCATGGCTCTACCGTCGGACAGTTGAACGACGCTGCGATGTTCTATATGCGACAGCGTGGTATACCAGAGAAGGAGGCACGTCTTCTATTACAGAACGCTTTCATCAATGAGGTTATCGACCAGATGGAATTAGAGCCATTGCGTGACCGCCTGCACTACTTGGTTGAGAAACGTTTCCGTGGAGAACTGAATAAATGTGAAGGGTGTAAACTCTGTAAATAATATGTATGATATAAATAAGGTACGCGAGGACTTCCCCATTTTGTCAAGGGAGGTATATGGTAAGCCTTTGGTTTATCTCGATAATGCCGCGACGACGCAAAAGCCACTGTGTGTGTTGGACGCGATGCGAGAGGAATACCTGAATGTGAATGCCAATGTACATCGAGGTGTTCATTATCTGTCACAGAAGGCAACCGATCTGCATGAGGCGGCACGGGAGAAGGTGCGCCAGTTTATTCATGCTGCCAAGACAGAGGAGATTATCTTCACTCGTGGTACGACAGAGGCAATTAATCTCGTGGCAGCTTCTTTCTGCGCGAGTCAGATGAAAGAGGGTGACGAGGTGTTGGTGACCGAGATGGAGCACCATTCGAATATCGTGCCTTGGCAGCTGCAAGCACAACAACGAGGTATCATAGTGCGTCACCTGCCTATGACTGATGACGGACGTTTAGTAAGTTGCGATGATATCGCTCCATTCCTCACAGAACGTACAAAACTGGTGAGTATCACCCATGTCAGTAATGTGCTGGGAACCATCAACCCTGTGGCTGATATTATCAGGATGGCTCATGAACGAGGTATTCCCGTCATGGTGGATGGTGCGCAAAGTGCCCCTCACATGGCGATAGACGTTCAGAACATGGATTGTGACTTCTATGCTTTCAGCGGTCATAAGATGTATGGACCAACGGGGGTTGGTGTGCTGTATGGCAAGGAGGCATGGCTGGAGAAATTGCCACCCTATCAAGGAGGAGGCGAGATGATCGACAAGGTGACTTGGGAGAAAACCACTTTTGAGCGTTTGCCCTTTAAGTTTGAGGCGGGGACACCCGACTATGTTGCCACGCACGGACTCGCTACAGCCATCGATTATATTCATTCCGTTGGTATTGAGAATATTCAGCAGCATGAACAAGAACTGACCCGCTATTGTATGGAGCAGTTGGAGTCCATCGAGGGTATGAGGATTTACGGACCACAACAGGCAATCCATAAGGATGCAGTCGTTTCATTCAATGTAGGAGCGATCCATCATCTGGATTTAGGAACGCTTCTTGACCGTCTGGGCATCGCTGTCCGTACAGGTCATCATTGTGCCCAGCCATTGATGGACCGTTTAGGAATTCAGGGGACAGTACGTGCTTCCTTCGCCCTTTATAATACCAAGGAAGAGGTGGATATCCTCGTAGCAGGTATTCGCCGGGTCAGCAAAATGTTCTAAAGAGCCTCTTCTTCTGATGCGCCACGATAAGTTAGACAGAGAGTTGACGCTGATGCTTCTGATGACAGAGAACAGGAGATATACTGTCCAGCAGCTTTGTGAGCGGATGAATATCTCGAAGCGTACCTTATATTATTATCTGGACTTCTTCCGTGACATTGGCTTTGTCGTAGAGAAAAGAGGAACGATATATAGTCTTGACAAGAGTTCACCTTTCTTCACGAAACTCTTCCGCAAAGTGCATTTCACGGAGGATGAGGCTGTCACCATGCGTCGTATCCTGGAAAGCTCCGGTTCTCAGAGTGCCATGGTGGAGCATCTGAAGCGAAAGCTCGATTCCTTATATGATTTGAATATCCTTGCCGATGAGCAGTTGCGTGAGCGGCAGGCTCTTAACCTGAGTGTCATCTATGACGCTATCAAGTACCATCGTAATGTGATCCTGCATCGTTATTCCTCTCCGCACAGCAATAGTGTGACAGACCGTATCGTGGAACCATTTATGCTGATGAACGATAACAATGAGGTGAGATGCTTTGAATTGACCAGCGGGATGAACAAGACTTTCAAACTCTCACGCATGGAAAAGGTGGAGTTGTTAGCAGACGGGTGGGAGCATGAGTCGGAACATCGACAGTTTTTCACGGATATCTTCATGTTCAGTGCAGAGGAACAGATGCGGGTCACCCTTCTGTTAGGACGCTTGTCCTATAACCTGATGTTGGAGGAATACCCGAAGGCTGAGGCATATATCACCCCTCAAGACCAGCAGCACTGGCTATTGGAACTCGATGTATGCAGCTATGCGGGTATAGGTCGTTTTGTATTAGGACTCTACGAGGATATCACCATTATGGGCGACGAGGGCTTTAAGACGTATATACGCCAATATATTGAGAAGATACGCCAAATGTGAACGGACGTTAATAATTAAAGTATATTAACAAAGAAAATCGAAAAGTGAACTTATTGTGCACAGAATAGTTATTCTTTTGCATCGTAGATAACAATAAAAAAATATACGATATGAAAAAGACAATGACTTTTCAGCACGAGGACAGCCTTCTCATCCTCTTTGCGAAGGCAGTACGTAAACCACTGGCAATGCTTGCAGGTTACTATTCCAAAGTATTAGAGACAGAGATTAATCTTCGCCAGACTTTATTATTACTCAATGCCCAACTCGCTTTTTTCTTTACAGTATTCCCTATGTGCTCCCTCTTTCTCCGGGCTCTCTGCATCCTCTGGCTTTGTGATGCACTGATGAAGTGTAAGAAAGCAGGAGTCGTTCAACGGAAAGGATAGAGAAAGAGTTCTTTTCTTTTTGGTGATTCAAGAAAATTGTTTACCTTTGCACGCAGAGATTTGACATAATCTATGCTACAAAGTCATTTTTATGAAGGGAAAATAGAGGCCGGATGCGACGAGGCTGGGCGTGGCTGTCTTGCCGGTAGCGTGTATGCGGCAGCTGTCATCTTTCCTGAGGACTATCAGAATGCGGAGTTAAATGACTCCAAGAAGCTGACGGATAAGCATCGTAAGCAGTTGCGCGAGATCATCGAGCGTGATGCCACCGCATGGGCTGTGGGAGTCGTCACACCAGAGGAGATTGACAAGATGAATATCCTCAAAGCCTCTATCCTCGCTATGCACCGTGCCCTCGACCAGTTGAAAGTGCGCCCTGAGGCTGTCATTGTGGATGGTAACCGTTTTAAGCCCTATCAGCAGCTACCCCATACTACCATTGTCAAAGGTGATGGGAAATACCTCTCTATCGCTGCAGCCTCCATCCTTGCCAAGACCTATCGTGACGACTATATGGACCGTCTTGCAGAGGAATATCCGCAATACGACTGGCTCTCAAACAAAGGTTATCCCACCAAGAAACACCGGGAGGCGATACGACAGTATGGTATCACCCCTTACCATCGCAAGTCCTTCAATATGCTGGGCGACGGACAATTATCCTTTGATTTCTAAAAACTGAATAATATGACATTACATTGCCTTTTCCTCGCTACCGTAGCATCCCTGCTGAGTCTCTTCGACCAGAAACAGGATGTGACATCAGCTAACCAATTCTTCCAACAGCTCGACAAAGAGCAGTTTACTGAAAGTAAGATACAGTTTTCTGCCGGCATACCAGTTGACTCCCTGCAACAGCAGGTGTGGTACTGGGCTGCGGAATGGTTGTATGACCAGCAGCAGTATAAAGAGGCAGAGAAATATGGACTGAAAGCATTACCTTTGTTTCATGGGGGAAACGACAGCAAGGCGGACTGCCTGAACCTTCTGGGACTGGTCTATGTACGCATGGGCGACTTCAAGCATGCTGCGGAGTATGCCAAACAGTGTCTGGACATAGATCTGCGGAGTGGGGATGACGACCGTATCTCGTCGAGTATGAATACGGTGGCAGGCATCTATATGGCTGGATATCAAGCGAAAGAGGCGGAAAAGTATATCCTTGGGGCTTTGGAACATGCCGGGAAGGTAGATAACCCAGCTCGCAAAGCGGTCATCCTCGGTATGGCATCGGAAATCTACCATTCCCTTTCTGATGACCAGAAGGCACTTTCTTTCGCAGAACAAGCCTATGAGATAGACTCAAAGTTGAAGCGAGAGCCACAGGCAAGTATCCGACTGTCGCAAAAGGGTGCGGCTTTACTCGGTCTGCACCGCTACAAAGAAGCAGAGAATATCTACCGCCAGGTAGCTCCTGTGCTGAAACAAGTGGGTGACTACCATTCGTATGGCATAGCCTTGAACCGGCTGGGGACATCGTTGCTCGGTCAGGAACGACAGCAAGAGGCTATACCTTATTATAAAGAGGCTGCCGCTATCTTCTCAAAGATGGGCGATCTCTATAACGAGATCCATTCGCATCACGGACTCTATGAGAGTTACTGGAAACTGAATCCTGACTCTGCAAAGATAGAATTGGACCGTTTCGACCTGTTGAAAGACTCGCTCTATACCCACAGTTCAGCAGAGGCTTTATCACGTTATAATGCTGAGTTTGGTAATGAACAGTTGCAACAGGAGAATGAGGAGGTGCGTGCAGCTCATCGTAACACCATCCTGATAGCCATCGTAGTCATCTTACTACTTGTCGCACTCGGTTGGTGGTATGTGCGTCGTCTCCATCGACAGGAGAAAGAGCATATAGAGGCATTGATGCGCGAGATAACCCTGTTGCAGAATCATGGGAACAGTTCTGGTGATCCGTCGCTGACAGACGGCTGTGATCGCCAGAACCGTTCCCATGATCAGATACCCGACGAAGACCGCAGGTTCCTTATGCGTGTTGTCGAGGTGGTTAACGAGGGGATGTCAACGGGACAGATCAGTGTGGAAAATATCGCCTCCGAACTGAACATGAGTACGCAGACCTTCCGTCGTCGACTGCAGATGACAGCCGGTGAGACTCCCAAAGCTTTCATCTCGGCTATCCAAATGGAGAAAGCAGGTAAGTTGCTCAAGGAGAACCCAGGCCTCAGCATTCTCGACATCGCCATGCAGTGTGGTTTCGAGGAAGCCAGTTCCTTCGCCCACACCTTCAAACGTGTCTATGGCGTGTCGCCTTCACAGTATCGCAATTAGTTTTCGTACTGCCCCCCACTGCTGCTACGCAGGCTTCATTTCTTATGATGGTAGTCTTGAATCAGTCCTTTCTTCACTCGGATAGAGTCGGGCTCCTTGCCGGGAACCAGTTCTTCATAGGGCTTCCACTTGTCAGCTTTGTAGTCAGCATAACTCGTAGGTGTATTCGGGTTGCAAATATACATATTTCATTCGTAGGAGCCAAGGAAAGTACCTTAAAAGTTTATTGTAATCGATTGTTATAAGCATCCTAATCGGTTGTTGACTCCAGTCGACAGACCTGCTGACTCCAGTCGACAAACCTGCTGACTCCATGTCAACAAACCTGCCGACTCCAGTCAACAGGTAGCTTATGATATCGTTTACTGCGTTTTGGAAGAAAATAACAACTAATTGGAAGATTTAAACAACCGACTTTGTATTGTTTTATTGTACTTTTGCAACCAGAACCTATAAACTGATTGCAATGGGCACAACGGACCGTAACCATGAGGCGAAGCGATTTTCCCTCGACTACCTTGACTACCTGATGGAACAGGAAGGCGTGGTGGAACGGATGGTGGACAGGAAACTGAAACTGATGGAACCGAAAATCGAGAAGCTCATCGAACAGAAGATACAAAAACTGATCAATAATAAATAAAGTGTTTAACCATTTAAAACAAAAGTGTTATGAAAAAAGTATTATTCAGTATCGCTATCGTGGCAGCAGGGCTGTTCGTGGCATCGTGTGGTAACAAGAGTGCGGCAAATGGTGAGGGTGCAGACTCTGCGGCAGTTGCTGAGGAACAAGTTGACGAGGCAACAGAAGGCAAAATTATCATAAAAGAGAAAACCAGAGAGGGTGAAGATATGCTTGTGTCTGCTGAATTCACCTATCCTACAGATCAAGATATCAAAGTGGCAGAACGTGGCGATAATGGATTTTCTGTAACTAGCGAGAAGGGCAACTGGAAGCTTTTTATTCATATGCATGAATACGGTTACGACGAAATGAAAGAAAGGCATAAGAAAGAACCGAGTTTCAAAGAGTTGAAGATAGGCAACTATGATGCGTGGTATGATACTAAAACAGGTTTTGAGTTGAATATATTTTTTGAGAATGTTCCAAATATCGAAACTATACAGCGTTATGCTAGTGTTGAGGTTAGACCAGTAAGATTTTTTAATGACGGTCCTTCAGGTTTAGAGATTTTCGAAAGCAACGAAGATGTCAAAGCACTTATAAATACTGTAAAGTACCTTGGAACAATTAAGAAATAAACTATGAACAAATCTGTAATAACAACCCTATTGCTGTGTCTGTGCGCTGTGCTTGGCGCACAGGCACAGATCAACGGAGACAACTGGTATAATGGTTGGCTCGTGTATTCCGCTGACCAGCAGGCTGATGGGAGGGTCGTAATGAATGCTATGGCAGAGGGAGAGGAACATGAGTTCGTACTTGTCCCTGTGGCAGATAAGAAGGATACCTATCGGGTTGCGGATAGTCCCAACCATTATGTCAACGAGTATGGTAACATTGCCACTGTGCGCCATCTGAGACAAAGAAGGCTGGACGTGCTCTGCTTCTACAACCAGAAGAACCAGTTGCAGGCTGTGATGTCGAAAGAGTCGGAGTGGGATGCCGAGAAACTCGGCAAGAAACGTTGGCTTGGACATTTCTATGGCAATTATACCTCAGCGAAGGACGACTTGAGGTTGTCGTGGGGAGCTTATGATATAACTGCTGACGATGTGGCATCAGGTTATGAGGTAGTGACCTTTAATGGAATAGTGACAGGTCATGTGACCGTCGCCCAAGCCAAGGAGGGTACCAACAGACTGGAGGGAACCTGGGAGGTAGAGCCCACCTTGGAGGGTATCATCCTCCATAGTGTCACATTTGACCCAGAAGCGTATGTGTGGGTGCGTGACGGCATTGATATGTCGCTCAAGAGAACCCTATATGATGACGGACGCTTTCCCTTTACCAGTCAGATCCTGCTGAACTCCCAGCCCCTTGCCAAGTACGATAAGAAGTCGCTCCGCATTATGCGTAACGAGATACTGGCACGTCACGGCTATCGCTTTGAGTCGAAAGACCTGCAGGACTACTTCGGTAAGCAGTCATGGTATCAACCAGCAGCATCCAACGACCAGATAAAGCTATCGTTATTGGAGCAACTGAACATCGATTTGATTAAATTTGCGGAAAATTCGAAATAAAATTTGGAACTTTGAGACAATTGTTGTATCTTTGCCCACAAACCAAAACCGAACAAGATATGAAGAGAACCTATTTATTCTTAACCATTTCATTGATAGTTGTTGCATGCGGCAACAAGAACACGCAGGCAGAGGGCAGCACAGCGGGTGCTGACTCTGCCCTTGCAAGCCAGGACAGCATTACTGTGGTGGAAGCACCTAATGAGGACGACCAAGCCTTTAACCAGTTCTTTGACCAACTGAACTTCGGGGATTTCGTGGAACTGCTGAAGAGCTCTGGTAAGGAAACTGCAAAGAAATGCGGACTGTCCCTCATCTACCATGCTTACGACCCTGGTGATGGTGATGCCGACATGTCTGCAGATGTCTTTGGCTGGGGCATCGAAAAGGGAGAGAAATTGGATTTCGGTTACGAACTGAAAACAACCTCACCGCACGCCTGCTATTTCTACTATCAGGCAGACACCTCCCAACAGGCAGCCATGTGTTTCAAGAGCAAAGCCGATGCCGACCGCTTTATGGAGAAAGCACTGGCGTATGGTATCGTCGATATCAACGGTGACTATCATATCGCTGACCAGAAACTGCCGAACGGAACAGTCAAAGCAGAATCGACCAGTGACTACAATATCCTGACGTCCATGGAGAAACCTGTCCTCGACGAGGAATACCACAAGGGATTCTATGTCATCCGTTTCTACTATTTTGCCTAAACTTTAAAAAACGATACAATATATGAAGAAAGTACTACTCTTATTGACAGTCCTGCTAACCACACTGGGTGTGCAGGGACAGACGATTAAGAAAGGAGACAAGTTCTGGGACGGACAAAAACTGTATACCGTCCAGGAGGTGAGGATGGGAACCTATGTCTATATGACGAACTCTCAGTACGATGAGATGACCCTTGAGAAAGTAGCGGGGAAGGCTGGTGAGTATAAGATTATTCCCAGTCGGCAGGCAGAGGAATGTCCTATCCGTGACGCAGAATGGAACAGCCGTGTGCAGTATGTCCGCAAGGATGGTATGTATTTCCTTGCCGTCCGCAAGCCTAATGGTGATGCGATGTGGACGATGGTGCTGACACCCGACAATGAGGAGAACTGCGATGCGCAGCAGGCTGACCTGATCAATGCCAATTGGGAGAATGTCATCAATAACACCTTGTTGAATACACCTTACTTGATGAATATCCCAAGGAAACAACTTCGTCTGATGCGCAATGCCATCCTTGCCCGTCACGGATATACTTTCAAGTCGAAGGACTTGAGAGATTATTTCAGCAAGAAACCGTGGTATAAGCCAGGTACGGATAATGCCGCCATTAAACTCAACATCATTGAGCAGACGAACTTGGAGCTGATCAAGAGTGAGGAGACAATAGAGGCAGGACTCCATCCTGGCGACCTCGTGGGTGACGACGGTGAATTAGTAGAAGAATGACCATATAGGAACAGATGCCTATGAGAAAATTATTTATTTTAACCATCTTGCTGGGGCTATGTGCTTATAATAATGTATGCGCACAATCTGTGTCCCAGTGGTGTCTGAAGACAGACCAAGGACAGTACATCGAGATGGCTCGTGTGGCAATGCTTGCCGCTGTCGACGGACAGGCTGCCTTTGAGGTGGTCGTCCGTGAGGGGCAGGGAGCCGTGGGGGTGAAGAGTATCACCTTCGAGATGCACGAGTCAGACTATGTGGCTCCTGCTGATGACCAGCCTGTCGTCATCACGGAGACAGGACCTTGGTGTCTGATAACAGATGCAGGTGACTCCATAGCGATGAGTCGTGTGGCGATGCTGGCAAGTGTCGACAGGAACAGCCAGTTTGAGGTCGTGACCACTGATGGTGCCAATAAGGTGGGTGTGTCCACCGCTCGTTTCGGACGAGGGAAGAGCAAAGACAGTGGCGGTTTCAAACCGATTAGCGGAGAGGGTGGCAGTACGACAGACCCCAACCGCTATAACCCTTGGTGTATGATTACCGATAAGAACGACACCATCGCCATGAGCCGTGTGCAGATGATTGCCAATGTCGATGGCAACAATGCTTTCGAGGTCGTCGTCAGCGATGGTGCTAATGTGACTGGAGCAAAGTATGTGCGTTTTGCCCATGGTGACTCGAAGACGGCAGGTGGTTTCCAGAAGATAACAGCAGGACAAACCACTCCCACAGAACAGGGTACTGGTCCATGGTGCTTGATAACCGACAAGAACGACTCTATCGCCATGAGCCGCGTATCCCTGTTGGCATATGTTGACCAGACGGGACTCTTCGAAGTGGTGACCCGTGAAGGCGAGGGTGCCACAGGAGTCAAGCAGGTACGTTTTGCCCGTGGTCTGAGCAAGGAGTCAGGTGGTTTCGTCGCCTATCAAGAGGGTGAGGAGCCTACGCCATCAGAAACGGGACCACTATGGCTAAAGACCGACAAGGGTGACAGTCAGCCGATGAGTAATGTCGCCATGTTGGTGAATGTTGATGCCAATGGCCGCTTCGAGGTAGTACTCCATGAGGGAGGTAGTCTGACGGATGTCAGCCATGTCACCTTCTTCAGGGACGTAGAGACTGCCATCGAACAGCCTAAGGTGGAGACGGGTGGTGGAAAGGAGGAGCCGATGCTCCGTCTGATGACACCAGTACATTTTGAACTGAAACTCTCTGGCTGTGGGGATGCTACGAATGCCGTCGTCTATGACATGCGAGGTCAGAAGATGGCAGCGGCTCCCGTGGTTAACGGAACTACCACGATTGCCGTGGGTCATCTGATAACGGGTGTCTACATCGTGAGAGTAGGCGGCAAAGCCCTTAAATTCTTCAAAAAGTAAAAACTAAAACACCATATCATTATGAAAAAGATTTTTGTAACCATGGCTTTAACAATAGCAGCTGCTACTGTTTCAGCACAGAGCGTGACCTATTTCCGTGTCCAGTTCTCAGAGAATCTGGAGCAAGTGAAAACTTATGCTGCTGATGGCAAGACATTCTTCAATCCTGCCTATGACTACATCGACTTCAAAGGTTCTCTGCCTTTCACACATGCCAGTCTGTCAGGCAATGTGGATGAGAATACCGACTACTATATTGGAAATGCTCCTAACGATAAATCTAGATTCACATTAGTAAGGAATGGCTCTCTGGCAATCAAGAAAATCTCTGCCTATACCCAACCCGTACAGACGATTACTGTCAGTTCAGAGGAGGGTACATTTACCAATGGTAAGAAACAGGTGACCTTTACCTTCAACGCTCTGCCTCGTAATATAGAGGAACTGAAGACCTTGGAGGTGGACAATCGAAAGTATTTCGAGTCTCAGTATTTTGTGACAGCCTTGTTTATCTGCTGCCTGAATCGTATAGTTGATAACAGTGCTGATGCTTGGGAGATGATTAACTATCTGCGTACTCATACGGCAACAGTGGGTATGAATGGTGTCGAACTGGTTTCCAATGCCGATATGCAGAACATTGTACAGAGCAATTTGGTAGGTAAGGACACCAATGGCTATCCCGTTGTCAATGGACTTCGTAGTTATTTTGCAGGTTCTTCACCGTCTAATCTCTATACACCTACCACTCCTTATAAGGTGACTGTGGTAGAGCAGCATGCGGAGCCCCTTTACACACTCGATGGTGTCACCTATGCTCGTCTGCATGTCCTCAGTTCTGGTGCTGACAGTCCTGTTGGATGGCTTACCCTGCGTAAGACAAATAACCACGGTTGGCTGATTACTGATGGTGAGAATTTCTTTACAGGTAGCAAGAAAAACCAGAAAGAAGAACTTTAAGCAAAAGATATGATGAGAAATTTGATAGGACTATTTGTCGTGTTGTTGACAGTCTGTGCTTGTGGTAATAAGCAAGCACAGACAAACATAGCAGAAGACTCTACCCCATGGTATGAGAACGACTCGCTGCTCTTGGCACAACTGGATGCTGCTATACAGGATGCGAAACAGTTGGATGCCTCAAAGATTTCCAAGAACCTGATGCCTGTGAAGAAAGGTACTCCGGGAGAGGAATGGGCAACCATTGACGGAAAAGACATGGTACTGCTGGTGACACTGGTAGACTCCAGCCGTCTGCAGCGTTTCTTTGGACAAGAGGGTGTCTATCGTATCGACCGGGAACTGGGTACCTGGGCTACACTGCCTGTTGACTGGCTACGCAAGAAGGCTGCCTACGAGGGACTTGACAGTGTGGCTGCCCACATGCGAATGATACAGATGTATGGACTGAGTCCGGACTGTGACTATAACATCATGGTGCAGTTCTATGCCGACCCCAGCTATATGTTCCGTCCAGCCCACGACCCCGATATCACCACCACATCAGCAGGACTCGAGTTTCCTGCCTATGCGGATACCACCTACACGGTGGGTGAGACCAACTTCCGTGAATGGTACCGCTATAGCTTTGCCTCTGCCTATGAGGATGACAGTCCCCTGCCCTGGACCCAGTTAGGCTATACCTACGACTGGCATGAGGGAGCCAGCCATGAGGGGCTCTCCGAGTATATCGTCACACACCAGGCTCTCATCAAAGTGAAATCGTATGAGAGTGAATGGTCATTCATACAAGGTCTGTTGAAATAAGATTTTTTGTATAATCATGCAGTTCCTTCCTTAAAAAATAGGTGGGAACTGCATTTTTATTGCAAAATGTTTGGCTATTCAATGAATATTTGCGAACTTTGCAACCGTTTTTAAATAAGGAAAAGAATTCATTAGATATCTATTATGGCTGAATTAGAAGTAAAAGAGCTCGACCAAGTGGTTGTACGCTTCTCAGGTGACTCCGGTGACGGTATGCAGCTCGCCGGTAACATCTTCTCTACGGTGAGTGCCACCGTAGGTAATGGTATTTCTACGTTTCCCGACTATCCTGCCGACATCCGTGCCCCGCAAGGGTCACTGACTGGTGTGAGTGGCTTCCAGGTACATATCGGTGCCGGTAAGGTGTATACGCCAGGTGACAAGTGTGATGTGCTGGTAGCGATGAACGCTGCTGCCCTGAAGACACAATTGAAGTATTCTAAGCCACAGGCTACCATCATCATCGACACCGACTCCTTCGGTCCTAACGACTTGAAGAAAGCTGAGTTCAAGAGCGAGGACTACTTGGGTGAGCTGGGTATCGACCCTGACCGTGTCATCCAGTGCCCCTTGACCACAATGGTGAAGGACTGTCTCGCTGATACGGGAATGGACAACAAAGCCATTTTGAAGTGCCGTAATATGTTTGCCCTCGGACTGGTCTGCTGGCTCTTTGACCGCGACCTCTCACTGGTCAACAACTTCCTGAAAGACAAATTCGCCAAGAAACCGGCTATTGCAGAGAATAACATCAAGGTCGTACAGGCTGGTTATGACTATGGACATAACACCCACTCCTCTGCCATCAATGTCTATCGTATTGAGACAAAAGAGAAGGAGCCCGGACGCTATATGGATATCACCGGTAACAAAGCGACGGCTTACGGTTTTATCGCTGCTGCAGAGAAGGCAGGACTGAAACTCTATCTGGGTTCTTACCCTATCACTCCTGCCACAGACGTGCTGCATGAGTTGTCAAAGCATAAGTCGCTGGGTGTGACCACCGTACAGTGTGAGGATGAGATCAGTGGCTGTGCCTCTGCCTTAGGAGCCTCTTTTGCTGGTGCACTGGGTGTCACCTCTACCTCCGGTCCCGGTATCTGTCTGAAGTCTGAGGCGATGAACCTTGCCGTAATCATGGAGTTGCCACTCGTCGTTCTTGACGTACAGCGTGGCGGTCCTGCAACAGGTCTTCCCACCAAGTCGGAACAGACCGACCTCCTTCAGGTGCTCTTCGGACGTAATGGTGAGAGCCCGATGCCCGTACTGGCAGCTACCAGTCCTGTTGACTGCTTCGATGCTGCCTATCAGGCTTGTAAGATTGCTTTGGAGCACATGACTCCTGTCGTACTTTTGACCGATGCTTATATCGCTAACGGTTCCGGTGCCTTTAAACTGCCGGAGATGGCGAAACTTGATGCCATCAATCCTCCTTATGTTCCAGAGGAGCTGAAGGGGAAATGGACACCCTATATGCGTGCAGAGAACGGTACGCGCTACTGGGCTGTGCCAGGTCGTGAGGGCTTTACCCATATTCTCGGAGGACTGGAGAAAGACTCTGATACGGGTGCTATCTCTACCAACCCAGAGAACCACGACCTGATGACTCGTCTGCGTCAGCAGAAGATCGCTAACATACAGGTACCAGACTTAGAGGTGGAGGGTGACGTGAATGATGCCGACCTCTTGGTGGTAGGCTTCGGTTCTACATACGGTCATCTTCACTCTGCCATGGATGAGCTACGTGCTAAAGGCTATAAAGTGGCACAGACCCACTTTAAGTACTTGAACCCATTACCCCAGAACACAGCTGAGATTCTCTCGAAATACAAGAAGGTGGTAGTGGCTGAGCAGAATATGGGGCAACTTGCTGCTTACCTTCGTATGAAGGTCGACAACTTCACACCGTCACAGTTCAACCAGGTAAAGGGTCAGCCTTTCGTAGTGGAAGAGTTAGTCAATGCATTTGAGAATGTTTTAAAGAAGTAAAGCTATGAGTACATATACAGCACAAGATTTCAAGAAAGGACAACCCCGTTGGTGTCCTGGATGCGGTGACCACTTCTTCCTGGCATCACTGCATAAAGCATTGGCAGAGATAGGTGTTGCTCCTTATGATACTGCCGTTATCTCCGGTATTGGCTGCTCCAGCCGTCTGCCGCACTATATGGCAACGTATGGTATGAATACTATCCACGGTCGTGCTGCCGCTATTGCTACGGGTGCGAAGGTGGCTAATCCCAACCTGACTGTCTGGCAGGTGTCGGGTGATGGTGACGGACTTGCCATCGGTGGTAACCATTTCATCCATGCTAACCGTCGTAACATCAACTTGAACATGATCCTGCTCAACAACCGTATCTATGGTTTGACAAAAGGACAGTACTCTCCGACATCACCCCGTGGTTTCGTCTCTAAGTCGAGTCCTTATGGGACAGTAGAGGATCCTTTCCGTCCCGCAGAGCTATGTTTTGGCGCACGTGGACATTTCTTCGCCCGTGCCGTCGCCACGGACTCTCCCGGAACTATCGAGATTCTGAAGGCTGCCTATGAGCATAAGGGTGCTGCCGTCTGTGAGATCCTGCAGAACTGCGTGATCTTTAATGACGGAACGCATGAGAGTGTGTATAATAAGGAAGGTCGTAAGAAGAACGCCATCTATGTGAAACATGGAGAGAAGCTCGTCTTTGGAGAGAACAATGAGTTCGGACTGGTCCAGCAAGGTTTCGGACTGAAAGTCGTCGAGATCGGAAAGGACGGCTATACCCTGGATGATGTTCTCGTTCATGATGCCCATTGTGAGGACAATACTTTGCAGTTGAAACTCGCCCTGATGGGTAATGGTGACGGATTCCCCATCGCACTCGGTGTCATCCGTGATGTGGACGCTCCTACTTATGATGAGGCAGTACATGCACAGATAGAGGAGATAAGCAGTCAGAAGAAGTACCATAACTTCGAAGAGTTATTGGAGACCAATGATATCTGGGAAGTCCGTGGGTAAGTGAGATAATAAATGAGATAATAAGAAAGGCATCCGAATCCGGATGCCTTTTCCTTGTTATTTGTCTGCAATCTTACGGAAGGATTGCAACTTCTCACCGAAGCAGAGGTCACCACAGTCTCCAAAGCCCGGTACGATATATTTCTGTTCGTTCATGCCCTCGTCAATAGCGGCGCACCAAATGGTAGAACCTTCCGGTAAGGCCTCTTTTACCACCTCGATGCCCTCAGGGGCAGCAATCACGCAGCAGACATGAATCGTCTTTGGCTTACCTGCCTGCATCAATGCTTCTATAGCGGCAGCAAGACTACCACCCGTGGCAAGCATTGGGTCTACAATGAGTAATGTCCTGCCCTTTACGCTGGGAGTGGCAATGTACTCTGTATGTACTCCCACTTCCGTATGCTCACGGTTGAGATACATACGAAAGGCTGAGACGAAGGCATTGTCTGCACCGTCAAAGACATTGAGGAAGCCCTGGTGGAAAGGAAGACCCGCACGAAGGACGGTGGCGATGACCATGTCCTCTTCTTTCATCAAGGGAATATCAGTGGTCCCCAAGGGAGTCTTGATAGTCTTGGGCTTGTACTCCAATGTTTTGGAAATCTCATACGCCATCATCTCACCGATACGCTCCACGTTATGACGGAATGTAAAACGGTTCTTCTGATAGTTCTTGTCACGCAACTCAGCCATATAGTGGTTGATGATGCTGTTCTCTTCTGCAAAATTTATTACTTTCATGGATGTCTTAGGTGTTTAAATTACTGCAAAGGTACAAACTCCATTTTATTTTTGCAAAGTGAAAGTGACAAAAATAGAATAGGGATATGCTTTTTTTAATACTTTAACCAAAAAACAAACTTACTAAAGTAAATAAATCTTAATTCCTAATTCCTTATTCCTATTTTCTTTGTAAATTTGCAGCGCAAAATTAAATAGGTAATAGCAAATTCAATTAAATATTCAAAATTATGGCAAAGTTAGATTTGACAAAGTATGGCATCACAGGTTCTACCGTGATTGCTCACAACCCATCTTATGAGTACCTCTTTGAGGAGGAGACAAAGGCTGGGCTGACTGGTTTTGACAAAGGTGTAAACACCGAGCTGAACGCTGTTAACGTAATGACTGGTATCTATACTGGTCGTTCTCCTAAGGACAAGTACATTGTTTGCGACGAGCAGTCTAAGGACAAGGTATGGTGGACTACAGAGGAATATAAGAACGATAACCACCCCATGAGTGAGGAGGTTTGGGCAAAGGTGAAGGATATCGCCATCAAAGAGCTCTGCAACAAGAATCTGTATGTTGTTGACGCATTCTGCGGTGCCAACGAGGCTACCCGTCTTGCCGTTCGCTTCATCGTAGAGGTTGCTTGGCAGGCTCACTTCGTAAAGAACATGTTCATCCAGCCTACCGCTGAGGAGCTGGAGAAGTTCGAGCCTAACTTCGTTATCTACAACGCTTCTAAGGCAAAGGTAGAGAACTACAAGGAGCTGGGTCTGAACTCAGAGACTTGCGTAGCTTTCAACACGACCTCTCGTGAGCAGTGCATCATCAATACATGGTATGGTGGTGAGATGAAGAAGGGTATGTTCTCTATGCAGAACTACTATCTGCCTCTGCAGGGTATCGCTTCTATGCACTGCTCTGCCAACACTGACATGGAGGGTAAGAACACCGCTATCTTCTTCGGTCTGTCTGGTACAGGTAAGACCACGCTGTCAACCGATCCTAAGCGTCTGCTGATTGGTGATGATGAGCACGGATGGGACGATGAGGGTGTATTCAACCTCGAGGGTGGTTGCTATGCTAAAGTTATCAACCTGGATAAGGAAAGCGAGCCCGACATCTACAACGCTATTCGTCGTGATGCCCTGTTGGAAAACGTGACCGTTGATGCCAATGGTAAGATTGACTTCGCTGACAAGAGCGTAACAGAGAATACCCGTGTATCTTATCCTATCGAGCACATCGAGAAGATTGCCAAGAAGGTGAATGGTAAGAGCGCAGGTCCAGAGGCTAAGAACGTTATCTTCCTCTCTGCTGACGCATTCGGTGTACTGCCCCCAGTATCTATCCTGACTCCAGAGCAAACTAAGTACTACTTCCTCTCTGGTTTCACTGCTAAGTTGGCTGGTACTGAGCGCGGCATCACAGAGCCTACACCAACATTCTCTGCTTGCTTCGGACAGGCATTCCTCGAGTTGCATCCTACCAAGTATGCTGAGGAGTTGGTTAAACGTATGGAGAAGAGCGGTGCTAAGGCATATCTCGTAAACACTGGTTGGAATGGAACTGGTAAGCGTATCTCTATCCGTGATACCCGTGGTATTATCGATGCTATCCTCGGTGGTGCTATCCTGAAGGCTCCTACGAAGAAGATCCCTTATTTCGATTTCGAGGTTCCCACAGAGCTGGAAGGTGTTGACACCAACATCCTCGATCCTCGTGACACTTATGCTGATGCAGCAGAGTGGAACAAGAAGGCTGAGGACTTGGCTAGCCGCTTCATCAAGAACTTCAAGAAGTACGAGGGTAATGAGGCTGGTAAGGCACTGGTTGCTGCTGGTCCAAAACTCTAAGAAATTTTGTTATAGCACAAATAAAAAAGGGCATTGGCTGCACTGGAAAGTGTAGCCAATGTTTTTTGATGTAAGTCAAAAAGAGATTTAAAGAGACCAAATAATCTATAACAGATAAGTGGGAAATGCAAAATTCTTTGTACCTTTGCAAATGTAATCGAGACGATTATATTGTTATTCATTAGGTTAGTAGTTAATAGATTTAAGGTAAAGATTATGTTATTAGATTTTCAAACAACGGTCATGTTGGTTTCTGTTACTATTGTGACGATTTTGAGTGTTATCACTCTTGTAAAAACCAACATCCGTTAGGAAGGAGCGCGGAGTGAGTGATTCATACCGCGCTCTTTTTTTGTTTACAAAATCTAAAATATGGCATTTTATCATATAATTAACTTAATAAAAGGAAGAAAAATGTGGCTATTTGCAGAATTGTGAGTAAATTTGCACCCAAAAATTGAACGAAATCAAATGAATAAACTGATGAAGACCGTATGTGCATTGTTTGCAGCTGTGTTGCTGTTGACATCATGCATGAAGTCAGATGATACAACAAGTACACTCTATAATGATGCCGCTATAACAGGTTTCACATTGGGAACTCTGAACAGGTATCTTCATACTACTTCCTCTACAGGGGCAGACTCCATTTATAAGGTTACAGTTGCAGGCAGTGACTATAAAATGAGCATTGACCATGTGAACCACCTTATTTTCAATGTGGACTCCCTTCCTGCCAATACCGATGTGGGACATGTGGTGTGTTCCATATCTTCCATGAATAATGGTACGGTTTTTATTGTGGACAAGGAGGATAGTGAAACATTGTATTTCCATAGCTCAACCGATAGTATAGACTTCTCTACGCCCCGTCAGTTACTGGTATACGCTACTGATGGTGTCTCTCATGCGGAATACACTGTCCAGCTGAATGTCCATCAGGAGGACAGTGAGCAATTTAACTGGGTGCGTCATAAGGATTGCGCTGAGATGACCGGCATGGAGAATATCAAGGCTGTGATGGTAGGCGAGAATTTATACGTCTTCGGCGTTAAGGAAGGAAAGACACTTGGCTATATGACTACAGACGGAGACTCATGGACACCTCTGGTGGAATTTGATGATGCGGAGGCTTCTAAGAATGTCGTGGCATTTGAATATGGTCTTTATACGATTGCCAATGGCTCTTTGCTGCAGTCTGATAACGGTTCCGACTGGTTCGTCGTCAATACTGCCCCGGAGGTGATGCAGTTGGTGGCAGCCAGTTATACCGAGTTGTTTGGTCTGTCCAGCAATGGTACCTTGATGAAATCAGACGACAAAGGTGTGACATGGACAGAGGATGTGGTGGATAGCGATAAAAGTTGGCTGCCTACAGAGGAAGTCGCTTATGTTTCTTATCCTGCGAACATGACCTATTATTCCGACTATCTGTTGTTGGCAGGTGTTTCCACCGGTGTTGACAAAATAGCCTCCGTGTGGCGTAAGATTGTAGAATACGACCTGCAGGGTGACGAGAAATGGGTGTATATGGATCGTAATGACAATAACCGTTTCGCCCTCCCTCAGATGGAGAATCTTGTTCTGATGTATTACGATGACGGAATACTGGCGTGGGGTGTTAATGACAATGACTACACGCCAATCTTCCAGAGTTGCGACAACGGAATTGTGTGGAAAGAGAATTCTCGCTATCAACTGCCAGAAGACTTCGATACAGAAGCCGTTACCGCATTTGGTGCTACCACTGACGGTAAGGAGATCTGGCTCATTGGTGGTAATGGTCAAGTATGGCAAGGTCATCTGAACAGGGTGGCTTGGGAAATGTCAGAGTAGAGCAAATGTTGAGAAAGACGTTATTATCCATCTTGCTGTTGACCTTTACGGTTACACTCAGTGCTCAGGAAGATCCTGAATATCGTGCTGAGATAGGAGGTGGAATAGGTGTTGTTTCTTATCAGGGAGATTTCAATGGGAATCTCTTTAAGAATATGCAGCCGATGTTCACGTTGTTGGGACGCTATAAGTTTAACCCGCGAATGGCATTGGCGTTGAATGTGAGCTATGGGAAAATCAAAGGCTCATCGAAAGATGTGACCTCTTATCTTCCGCTTACGGAGGAGGTGAGTTTTAATCACGGACTTCTGGACGTGGGGGTGAGATATGAGCAAAACTTCTGGGCTTATGGCACAGGAAAAGAGTATCGTGGGGCGAAGCGTATTACACCTTATATATTTTTAGGGCTTGGAGCGACATTCGTGAAACCTGACAAAACGGAGGTGGCGTTCAATTTCCCGATAGGTGCTGGGGTAAAGTATAAAGTCGGCAGCCGCTCGAACCTGGCGTTGGAGTGGGCGATGCATTTCACGACAAGTGACTTGCTGGACGGTGTGAAAGACCCATACGGCATCAAGAGTAGTGGTATGTTCAAGAATACCGACTGCTATAGTCATTTTCGCCTGTCGTTCACCTATGACTTATGGGCGAAATGTAAAACTTGTCATAATGATAGAGAATAGGATATAGATATGGCACAACAATTAGATATGACACGTATTCCGGCTCACATTGCCATCATCATGGATGGTAATGGGCGATGGGCTATGGATCGTGGACTGGACCGCACGTTTGGTCACAAGGCAGGACTTGACAACTTAGAGACCGTTACTACCCTATGTTCAAACTTAGGTGTAAAGTATCTGACCGTCTATGCCTTCTCTATAGAGAACTTCAACAGACCGGCTTATGAAGTGGAGGCTCTGATGGGACTGGTTCTCAGTTTTATCAAGATGGATCTGTTCCACAACAACAATGTGAGTTTCCATGTGGTGGGTGATCGCGAACGCCTTCCTAAGAGTGTGCAAGATAAGTTACGCTCTATGGAAGAGGAGACTGCGATGTATGATGGTATGGCAATGACTATAGCCATGGGGTATTCCTCTAAACAGGAGATAGTGAGTGCCACTAAGAGAATTGCCCGTGAGGTACAGAGTGGTAAGATGAATGCTGACGATATCAGTGAGGAGACCATCAGCGGACATCTGTGGACGGCGTGGATGCCAGATCCCGACTTGCTGATCCGTACAGGTGGTGAGATCCGTATCTCAAACTATTTGCTTTGGCAGTGTGCCTATTCAGAGTTCTACTTCTGTGATACCTACTGGCCGGACTTCGGCGAGGAAGACCTTCATAAGGCTATTGCCAGTTATCAAAGTCGTCAACGCCGTTTTGGCAAGACAGAGGAACAAGTTGAAAACGAAGAAAGAATATGAGAGATATCAATAAGATAGTTATTTTGTTGACTGTCATGCTTGGTATAGGCATGCAGACGAATGCACAGGATGTGATTGTCAATCCTGACATTTCCTATGCAGGTACGCCAAGGACTTGTGAGATAGGTGGAATAGCCGTCAAGGGTGTCGAGGGATACGAGGATTATGTCCTGACCGGTCTTTCGGGTCTCTCCGTCGGTCAGGTCATTACTGTTCCTGGAGCGGAGATCACTGATGCGGTGAAAAGGTATTGGCGTCACGGCCTGTTCTCACGGGTATCTATCACTGCCGATTCTATTGTAGGTTCCAAGATTTACTTGTGTATTAACCTTGCCACTCGTCCACGTGTCAGTCGTATCAATTATTATGGTATCAAAAAGTCTGAGCGTGAGGATATGGAGGCAAAACTGGGTATCATGCGAGGTAGTCAGATTACCCCTAACATGATTGACCGTGCCAAGATTCTCGCCAAGCGTTATTTCGATGACAAGGGCTTCAAGAATGCCGTGATTGAGATTGTGCAGCGTGATGATGTGACAGACAATAATATGGTTATCCTCGATGTCAGGATTGATAAGAAGGACAAGATGAAGGTCCGTCATATTATCTTTGAGGGCAACAAACAGCTCTCGTCCAAGAAAATCAAGGGTAACCTGTTTAAGAAAGGCTCCTTCGGAAAGATTAATGAGGCAGGTAAGCTCAGTACGATCTTCAAGGCGAAGAAGTTCACGCAGGAGCGTTATGATGAGGCTAAGAAGACCCTGATAGAGAAATACAATGAGTTGGGCTTCCGTGACGCTACCATACTGGAGGACTCAGTATGGAACAATGACGAGAAGCACGTCAATGTCTATGTGAAGATTGACGAGGGTCAGAAATACTATATCCGCAATATCACATGGGTAGGTAATACCGTGGTGACCACTGACTATCTGAATGCCTCGCTGGGTATGAAGAAGGGTGATGTCTATAACCAGAAATTACTGAAAAAGCGTCTGTCAGAGGATGAGGACGCTATCGGCAACTATTACTGGAACAATGGTTATCTCTTCTATAACCTCGATCCTACTGAGGTGAATATCGTGGGTGACTCCATTGATTTGGAGATGCGTATCCAAGAGGGAACACAGGCACATATCAGTAATGTGCGCATCTATGGTAACGACCGTCTTTATGAGGAGGTGGTGCGCCGTGAGCTGCGTACCAAGCCCGGTGACCTATTCTCGAAGGATGCCATCCAGCGTTCTGCCCGTGAGATTGCCTCCATGGGCTACTTCGACCCGGAGAAGGTGAACCCGGACATCAAGCCTAACTATGAGGACGGTACCGTGGATATTAACTGGGAATTGGAACAGAAATCTAACGACCAGCTGGAGTTCTCCTTAGGTTGGGGACAGACGGGTGTCATCGGACGTGTGGGTGTCAAACTGAACAATTTCTCCATGCGTAACCTCTTTGGTAAAAACAAGATGCACCGTGGCATCATGCCTATCGGTGATGGTGAGCAGTTGTCACTCTCTTTGCAGACCAACGGTCGCTACTATAGTTCTATCTCCACAGGTTATAGTACAGGATGGTTTGGAGGAAAGCGCCCGAATGCTTTGAATGTCAGTGCGTTCTACTCTAAGCAGTCTGATGTCTCCAGCAGTTATCGTAACAACAGCCTCTACAATAACTATTGGAACTATATGTCAGGTTATGGTTCAACTGGTTATGGCTACAATTATGATGCCATGCTGGATGACGACAAGTATATCAAGATGTTTGGTTTCTCAGTAGGGTGGGGAAAGCGCCTGCGTTGGCCTGATGACTATTTCCAGCTGTCTGTCCAACTGGCATATACCCGATATATGTTGCGCGACTGGAACTATTTCATCATTTCCAATGGTAACTGTAACAACATCAACCTGGGTGTGACCCTCTCACGTACATCTACTGACAACCAGCTCTTCCCGCGTCGTGGCTCGGAGTTCATAGCATCTGTCACACTCACCCCGCCCTGGTCTGCTTTCGACAATAAGGACTATGAGCATCTCGCCACCGACCGTACCTCTGCTACTTTTGACCAGGAGCAACAGGACAAATACCGCTGGATTGAGTATCACAAGTGGAAGTTCAAGTCACGTACCTTCACCTCTCTGACGAATGGTCAGAAGTGTTTGGTGTTGATGACCCGTGTGGAGTTTGGCTTGTTAGGCTCCTATAACAAGTATAAAAAGTCACCCTTCGAGACTTTCTATGTCGGTGGTGACGGTATGAGTGGCTATTCCTCCGGTTATGCTGAGGAGACCATAGGACTGCGTGGTTATGACAATGGTTCTATCTCTAATACGGCAGCCTACCAGGCAGGAACAAGCGCTTACTATAATGCTTATGCCTACGACCGTTTCACCTTGGAGCTCCGCTATCCGTTCATGTTGGGTAACACCACCATCTACGGTCTCGGATTCCTGGAGGGTGGTAATGCTTGGGTGGACACCAAGAAATTCAACCCCTTCGACATGAAGCGCTCAGCAGGTCTCGGTGTCCGTATCTTCCTCCCTATGGTGGGTCTGATGGGTATCGACTGGGCATACGGTTTCGACAAAGTGTATAGTGGTAGCAGCTACAAGAAGGGTGGCAGCCAGTTCCACTTCATTTTAGGACAAGAGTTCTGATTTAAATTAGAAAATTAGTAATTATGATTAGAAAAATTCTTATGCTAATAGTGCTGTCTGCATCGGCAGTGACGATGCACGCACAGAAGTTTGCGCTTTTGGATATGGACTATATCCTCAAGAACATTCCCGCCTATGAGCGTGCCAATGAGCAGTTGGCACAGGTGTCGAAGAAATGGCAGGCTGAGGTGGAGGCTCTGCAGACAGAGGCGCAGACCATGTATAAAGACTATCAGAAAGAGGTCGTGTTCCTCTCTCAGGAGCAGAAGAGGGCACGTCAGGATGCCATTATGGAGAAAGAACGTGAGGCATCTGAGTTGAAGAAGAAGTATTTCGGTCCTGAGGGTGAGTTATTCAAGAAGCGTACAGCTTTGATGTCACCCATCCAGGAGGAGATTTATAATGTGGTGAGTGAGCTTGCCGACCTGCGTGGCTATCAGTTGGTCCTCGACCGTGCCAGCGACAGCGGTATCATCTTCGGCTCTCCCAAGGTGGATATCTCCAGTGAGGTGCTGTCAAGATTGGGTTACGCTAATTAGAAAAATCTATAATATCTATAGTTCCTATAGTATCTATAGTTCCTATAAAGAAACAATCAATAAATAATTTTAAAAAAAGAGAAAAAATGAAAAAAGTACTTTTTATGCTGTTGATGCTGGCTCCTATGGCAGCATTCGCACAGAAGTTTGGTCATGTTAATGCCCAGGAGGTTATTCAGGCTATGCCCGAGTTCACCAAGGCCCGTGCCGATATCGAGGCACTGACAAAGACCTACGAGGCTGACTTGAAGAATATGCAGGACGAGCTTCAGAAGAAAGCAGAGGCTTATGAGAAGGAGCAGGCTACTCTGCCCGCTAATATCAAGGAGCGTCGTGAGAAGGAACTGCAGGATATGTATCAGAAGATCCAGCAGACCTATCAGGACAACCAGCAGGCTCTTGCCAAGGAGCAGTCTGAGAAGATGCAGGCTATCCAGACCAAGGTGATTGACGCTATCAAGCAGGTAGGTCAGGCTGGTGGCTATGTCTACATCATGGATGTCGCAGGCGGTGTTCCTTATATCAGCACTACTCTCTCAACCGACGTTACTGCTCAGGTAAAGGCTAAGCTTGGTTTGAAGTAATTAGAAAAAAACAATATGAAACGGTTTTTAGTTCTGTTATTAACCGTCATCTCCCTTTCAGCATCGGCGCAGACTGAGACGCCGGTGCTGAAATTTGGCTTCTTAAGCTATGATGCCGTGCTGCGGTCAATGGACGACTATGCCATTGTGGAGGCTGGTATGGATGCCCTGAAGGAGCAATATGCGCAAGAGCAGCAGCGGGTAGAGGACGAGTTTAACAAGAAATACGAGGAGTTCCTGGACGGACAGCGTGACTTCCCACAGACGATTCTCCAGAAACGTCAGAGCGAGTTGCAGGAACTTCTGGATAAGAATATAGCCTTCAAGAAGGAAAGTCAGCGTCTGCTTGCTGAGGCAAGAGAGAAGGCTATGCAGCCATTGAAAGCTCGTCTCTCAGATGCTTTGTCAAGAGTGGGAAGCTCTCTCGGTCTTGCTTTTATCGTGAATACCGACCAGAATGCCCTGCCTTGGATGAATATCACCATGGGCGAGGACGTGACGGAGGCGGTCATCAAGGCATTACAATAAGCGTGATGGCACTACCAAGTAAACCAGGACCCATCGGCATCTTTGACAGTGGCTATGGCGGACTGACCATCCTGCATGGCATCCGCCAGCTGTTACCCCAGTATGACTATCTCTACTTGGGTGACAATGCGCGTGCTCCTTATGGCACCCGCTCTTTCGATGTGGTCTATGAGTTTACCCGTCAGGCTGTCGTCCGTCTCTTTGAGATGGGGTGCCATCTCGTCATCCTTGGTTGTAACACGGCATCTGCCAAGGCACTGCGCACCATTCAGCAGAACGATCTCCCCAGTCTCGACCCTCAGCGCCGGGTGTTGGGTATCATCCGTCCTACGGCGGAGGTCATCGGTTCGCTGACACATACCCGCCATGTGGGTATTTTTGCCACAGAGGGAACGATCCGCAGTGAGAGTTACAATCTCGAAATTCATAAGTTCTTCCCCGACATACAGGTCAGTGGTGTCGCCTGTCCGTTCTGGGTTCCTTTGGTGGAGTATAATGAGGCTGACTCCCCGGGAGCCGACTATTTCGTGAAAAAGCGCATCGACCAGTTGATGCGTTTGGACTCCGAGATAGACACCATTATCTTAGGCTGTACCCATTATCCTTTATTACTGCCTAAGATTCATAAGTATATCCCCCGTGGCATCCGAATCATCTCCCAGGGCGAGTATGTTGCCGAAGCTTTGCAGAAGTATTTCCAGCGTCACCCGGACATCGAGCAGCGTTGTACACAGGGTGGGGCAGTGCATTACCTCACTACAGAGAATCCAGAGAAGTTCAAGGAACAAGCACAGCTATTCTTACATGAGCCTGTCGAGGTCGAGAATATCACCTTAGGTTAGTTCAACAGCCGTTTGGCAAAATAGCGGACGGGATACCAGACACTCAGGAAGCCTACCGTGATGACGGTGAGGAAGATGATGATGACATCCCAGGGATGCACGCTCACCGGATAGGCATCCACGATAAACGAACCCTCCGATTTCCCCAGACGCACGATACCGTATTCCTGTTGCAGCCAGCAGAGCAGCAGTCCGACGGCAATGCCTGCCACAGCGCCCAACACACTGATCATGCGGCCTTCAAACAAGAAGATACGTATTATCTGCTTGTCGGAAGCCCCTAAGTTACGCAGTGTCACCACGTCATTCTTCTTGTCAATCATCAGCATCGAGATACTGCCGATGATATTGAAGCAGGCAATAACGAGGATGAAAGTCAGGAAGATATATGCCATCAGCTTCTCTATTTTCATGATGCGGAACGTGTCGTCCTGCTGCTCGTAGCGGTCACGCACCAGGAAGCGGTCGCCGGCAATCTCCTGCATCTCTGCTTTCACCTGTTCGAAATTACTTCCGGGCTTCAGTCGCAATTCCAGCGAGGAGAGCATTCCCTGTTGGTCAAACAACTGCCGGGTAAAGGCTATCGACGTGATGATATAGCGTTTGTCATATTTCCCTTGTTTGATACTGAACAGCACTCCCGGTGAATACAGCTCGTCCTCTACGAAACCATCCTGCGGGTTCGCTAAGTTCAGCTGCCCCTCCCTACGTGGTGCATAGATTTTCAGCGGATGCTCGTAGGTATAGCCTGTCCCTAACTGATAGGCGACACCCATGCCTAAGATACCATAGTTCATATCCGCGGCATGCAGCGCATAGTCACCGTCACCCTCCAATACCTCACGGATATGCGTCAGCTTGTCGAAGTTGTCCTCCACACCCTTCAGCCGTACCATCGTCTGACGGTCTCCATAGACGGCAAGTGCCTGGTCCTCCATCACCTCCGTCGCCACGTCGACCTGCGGCAACTGGCGGATGCGGGTCAGCAACGAGTCGTCGGCAGCTACCACCTTACCCATCACCGGTGTGATCTTGATCTGCGGGTCCATCTGGGTGAAGAGGGATGCTACCATGTCGTGGAATCCGTTAAACACACTCAGGGTCACCACCAGTGCCATCGTTGCCACGGCAACCCCTACGGCGGAGATACCGCTAATCACATTGATAGCGTTGGTGCTCTTCTTCGAGAACAGGTAACGGCGGGCGATGTAGAAGGGAAAGTTCACTTTTTCAGCAGTTCGTCGATGTGGTCGATATAGTCCAGTGAGTCGTCAATGAAGAAACGCAACTCAGGGATGATACGCAGCTGGTAGCGAACCCTCGTGCCCAGCTCATAGCGTATTTGTTTCTCGTTCTGGTGGATATTCTCCATAATCTCCTCGCTCCGTTCGCTGGGGAAGATGCTCAGGTGTGCCGTGCAGATGCTCAGGTCAGGACTCACCCTCACCCTTGTCACACTCACCATCACCCCATGCATGCCACGGGTCTGCTGCTGGAAAATTACACTCAGCTCCTTCTGCAGTAGCCGTGCAATCTTATTCTGTCTTGTCTCTTGCATATCAATGTTATTTTTATTTGGTTGCAAAGGTACGATTAAGTGGGCACATATTAAAATTTTTTTTTAATTTTCTTTGAAGTTTAAAAATAATCTTGAAGTGAACCCAGAAAGTGACGACAGGATACTCAAACTTCGCAGCTTTGATACAATTTGTAGCGGTGATGAATAAGAGATGTCCTTTGTCCGGGGGTGGTATGTCATTCCAAATGCAAAGAAAAACAAATATATTTGGTAGTTCGTCCGAATTACACTACCTTTGCCCCTTGATATGAGAACACTGACATTGGCACTTCTATTGCTGGTGGCATTGGGCACCTTTGCCCAGAGTGACCAGAAACGGCAGGACATCGATTTCGACAGTCCTACCTTCGTCCCTACCGTGAAGGTGGGGAAGGTGCTGGAGAATGGCGACAGTATCCAGTATATGGAGATGAACAATGTCTATGTCTACCCTCCCATCACGTTCAGCAGTAAGAAACAGCAACAGGCATTCACCCGTCTGGTGAAGAATGTGAAGATCGTGTTGCCCATTGCCAAGGAGGCCCGTGCCATCATGATGGAGACAGCGGAGTTTCTGGAGACCCTGCCAGACCAAAAGGCAAAGGATGCCCACATGAAACTGGTGGAGCGTAGCATCATGAAGGAGTACAAGCCACGGATGAAGAAACTGACATACTCACAGGGTAAACTGCTTATCAAACTGATTTACCGTGAGAGTAACTCGTCTGGCTATGAGTTGATTCAGGCTTTCCTTGGTCCTGTACGTGCAGGATTCTATCAGGCCTTCGCCTGGGCTTTCGGTGCCAGTCTGAAAAAGAAATACGACCCGGAGGGTATCGACCGTCTTACCGAGCGTGTCGTACTGATGGTGGAGGCAGGACAAATCTAATCATTTGATTCCCGTAACGACTTGATATACTGCCATAGCTGGCGGTAGAAGGGATGACGTGTCAGGGTAGGGGCATCCCCCAGGATAATGACTTTCATGCGTGCCCTGGTGATAGCGACGTTCATGCGGCGGAGATCACGCAGGAAACCAATCTGTCCTTCTTCGTTAGAGCGTACCATCGAGATGAGGATGATGTCACGCTCCTGTCCTTGGAAGCCATCCACCGTATTGATACTGATCTGCCGGCGGAAGGGTTTGAAAAACTCTCGTTTCATCAGCAGACGGCGGAGATACTGCACCTGGGCACGGTAGGGTGAGATGATACCCACGTCGATGCGCTCGTCCAGCAGCCGTTGCTTGCCAATGCGCTCGAAATACTGCTGCAGCGTGTTCAGTGTCAGTTCTGCCTCTTCCTTGTTAATACGTCCGAACGACTCTCCCACAAACTCCTCCTTGAACTCATAGACTGAGGTATCATGCCATTCCATCGGAATGTCAAGGTCGAGGATACCACGGTATTTCACTTGTGGCGCACTCTCCACCTGTCCGTTATAAAAATAGTTAGAGGAGAACCGCATGATATCGTCATTCATACGGTATTGCATCTTCAACAGGGTGACGACCTCAGGCTTCATCTCCACGATACGCTCCATGAGTGTCTTTCCTAATCCTGCCTTCAGGGCAGCAATGCTCTTGACAGTGGGGGGCAGTTGGCAATGGTCACCGGCAAGGATGACACGGCTGGCACGACGGATGGGAATCCAACAGGCAGCCTCCAGTGCCTGTGCCGCCTCGTCGATGAACAAAGTACCAAATTTCTGTCCGTCCAATAAGCGGTTGGCTGCTCCTACCAAGGTACAGGCAATGACACGTGCCTCTCCGAATAGTTCGTTGTTGATGCGTATCTCCAGCTCTGTGGCCCTGCCTTTCAGACTCTCCAGCTTCTGGTGGAATTTCTCGTCTCCCCGTTTGCGATGGGCTCGCAATTCCCGGATTGCCTTGCGGATAGCCCACAGGTGGGGATAGTCGGGATGTGCCTCGAAGCGTCGCTCATAGGTGAACGACAGCATCTTGTCGTTGACACGGGTGGGGTTGCCGATACGCAGCACGTTGATACCTCTGTCCACCAGTTTCTCTGAGATCCAGTCGACAGCCATGTTACTCTGAGCACATACCAGCACTTGGTTCTCACGCATCAGCGTCTCACGGATAGCCTCTACCAAGGTAGTCGTCTTACCAGTGCCGGGTGGTCCGTGTACGATTGCCACGTCTTTTGCCCGCAAAACCATATTGACGGCTTCCTCTTGGGTAGCGTTCAGATAGGGGAAGTGTATGGGGGGGAAGACGAAGGTCTCCGCTTTCTGATGCGAATAGAAGAGGTCGCGCAGGTAACCGATACGCCCTTTCCCCTTGATGGCACGGTCGAGTGCCTCTAACATCAGCCGGTAACTCGTCTCATCGAAAGAGAGTTGTATGCCCAAATGCGGTGTGTTCTGTAAGGTAACCAGGTAGCCGTTGTTGGGGATGATACATACCATACGGTCACCATCCACATAACTGACAGTGGCAGTAAAGGACAGGTATTTGATCTTGTTATCCTCGCAGGAGAAGAACATCACCGTCTTTCCAAACTCGAAGGTATGCTCTACCTCTTGGTCAGAGGTACGAATCACCTCCACGGCAAGCTGGTTGAGCGAGTTGTAGTAACTCTTCTCCACCTTCAAGGGCCACCACGCATCACCACGTTTGACTTTCCGCATCACCCCCATCTCCTCGGTCTGTTTGCGGAAAGCCTCCTTCTCCGTCTGGTACTCCAGCTGGAGCAGCAGGCGTTGTTGCTCTAATGCCTGTATCGGTGACCCCTGACTCATAACAGGCACAAAGGTAGTCGTTTCTCATGGGAGGAAGTAGTATATTAAGATTGTTTAACGAAAGATTCTTCATTTTCCATGCAAGTTTTCCGACTTTTGTGCTTTCATGTATAAAAAAGGATAAGAAAGGGACGTGAACTTCTTCGCAAAAAACAAAGAAGAAAACCTGTCGAGGCGACTTCGCAATGGTGATAGCCATGCGATGCGTGAGTTCTATGCCCTTTATGGAACTTATCTGACGGCAGTCTGTCTCCGTTATGTTCCTGACGAGGAAGATATGCGGGATGTGATGCAGGACTCGATGGTACAGGTAATTACTCATATCAGTGACTTTACATATCGTGGTGAGGGCTCCCTTCGTGCCTGGGCAACAAAGATCGTCGTCAGTCAGTCGTTGAGATTCCTGCGTGAGAAGAAACAATATGAATGGATGATGCATGACGTGGAACTGCCGGATGTGCAAGAGGAGGAAGACCCTCCGATTAGTGGACTGCCTCCAGATGTGATTCATCAGTTGGTGACAGAACTCCCAACAGGTTACCGCACTGTGTTCAACCTTTATGTCTTTGAGGGCATGTCTCATCAGGAGATAGCCCGGTTATTAGGGATAAAACCTGATACTTCTGCCTCCCAGCTCTGTAGGGCAAAGAACCTGCTGGCTAAAAAGATAAAACAATATCAGAACCTCCAAAAACAGTTGTGATGAAGGAACAATGGCGAAAAGACATCCGACAGAAATTGGCAGACTACCAGAAGCCTGCCCCTGTGTTGTCGTGGACTGACATTGAACAGGTTGCTGCTGTCCAACGGTCTGGTGCGGTGATGACCCCATTAAAACGTAAGTGGGTGGCTGTCGCCGCTGCCGTTTTGCTTGCCGTGGGAGGATTCTATCTTGCCTTTCAACAAAAAGAAGGGATGATGGGTCAGCAGGAACGTCAGATAGTAATAGTGCATGAGACTGTCAAGGAGGAAAGTCACACATCCCCGGAAGTTTCTCTGGAAATGCTGATTCCCCAAAAGACATCAGAGGTGATGTTGTTGGCAGAGGAGGTGAAGCCTGTCATAGAGAAAAGAGAAAACGAGCATAAGGAGGTAGGGACAGAGGAAGACACGATAGCCAAAGATACCAGACAAGGACCGGCACTTCAGACGATGTCTCCTGCTCATATCGGGAATGACGGGTATCAGGGTGTCAAGACGGTAATGCCACGGGAAAACCGTCTGACGGCAAAAGTCTATTTGTCGAATACGATGGCTGGGAATACTGGCGGCTCCTCTGCGGGAGGCACTTATGTGAACAGTATGCCCTCCAGTGATCCTGTCAATGGTGGAAGTACAATTCCACAGAGTACGTCATATCGTGAGGAGATACACCACCGTCAACCTATCCGGCTGGGTGTCTCGCTGCATTATCCCCTCAATGACCGCTGGGGTATAGAGAGTGGACTGTCCTATACCCGTTTGCTGTCAGACATTACAACCAAGTCTGCGACCCAGACAACGCATATTGAGCAGAAACTGTCGTATATCGGTATACCTGTGAATGTCACCTATCGCTTATGGAATAACCGTCGTTTCTCATGCTATCTCTCTGCTGGTGTCATGGCGGAGATGATGATCAAGGGGAGTCGTACATCAGAAGGCAAGGAAGAGAATATAAAGAATCAGCCCCTGCAGTTCTCCATAAATGGGGCTGCAGGAGCTGAGTATCAATTAGGCAATGTATTAGGATTCTTTGTAGAACCTGGTCTTTCCTATCATTTTAAGAATAGCGGTGATATTCCCACCTTCTATCAGGAGAAACCCCTTGGCTTTAATCTGAACTTAGGAATCCGGTTCTACCTTAATCGCCATAATACTGCCCGATAAAGAAGATGGTACCCGTAGAGTACTCGCTGATGACATAAAGGAACGGACGGTTGGCATGGAAGCTGACGTGGCGTGGCTCTGCCGGCATAGAAGTGTTAACCATCCCAATGGCAGTGACTGCGGCAGCCTCGGTACCTTGCTCATTGAGTTTGATACGGGCGCATTGTTTCATGAGACCGATATAGGTCGGCTTATTGCAGAAATCAGGAAACTCTGCATTCTCCGTGAATGCTTTGGGCATACCTAAGCGAGCCATGATGTCGTTCAGGCTGATATCGGTATTGGACTCGAAGCGTGGCAGTTTTACGTCAACTATAGCAGTGTTCATATACTGGTAGTACTTCCATTCCTGTGTCGTCAGTCCTTGTAGTATGTCGTTGATGCTTTTCCCCTCCCGTGGCAGCAGGATTGTCATCTGGTAGGCATGATTGCCATAGGGGAGGCACAGCGCCTGGCATAACTCATTCTCAGTATATCCGAACTCTTCGTTCTGGTGCATCATGGGCACTGGTTTATTACTACCCTCAAAAGCCTCGTCTTTTGTCTCGTCAGCATTGAACATTTTCGACCACATACCTTTAAAATAGATGGCATTCAGGAGATAACTGACGGCATCGGGTTTGAACGACTGCTCATTGAGGATTTTCTCGATCATCTTCTCCGTATGGTCACTTGCCCATTGGTTGATGACATCCAGGGTCTTACCGTCATGGAAGTCGCGGGTCTCCGGCGTGGCGTCATAGAACTGTTTTGCCGTATTCACAAAGTCATCTTTCAGTTGGTAGTCTTTATTCACAAAGATAGTATTGGCAATCATCACCTTCGTCAGTTCGTCCAGTTGGGGAGACTGGGTTAGCAATTTGTGGCAGAAAGTGTTGATGTCATTCACTCCAGACGCACTGAACCCCAATACCTCATTAATCTGTTTCTGTGTGTCACCGGCAGCACCATTATTGAGCAACCCCAGGGCATAGGTGATACTCAGTGGGGAGAGAATCTGGCTTTTACCTGTCTCTGCGGAGGCACGGAACAGGTTGAAGGCAAAGTCGTTGTTGTGACTGACTAATTGTGCCTCCTTAGGGGTCAGCTTGATATCGACACGCTCGTTACCTGTAGGGCAGACAGTGAATCTGTCCTCTTCTTTATCGTCTGACAAACTGCAACTTGTTGCTCCCATTGCCATCAAGAAGGTGATGACAGCCCATACGCATTGTTTTTTCATACAAATTGGAATTTGGTGTTTATTCCATAAAGGTGCCTTAAAGGAAAAACTTGCATGCCATGGGGTTAAAAAATGTTATTGTCTGATATCTGCATCGGTGTGCCATCCCCCATTATCTCATGATTCTTTTTTTGCCGTTCTGAATATAAATGCCCTTTGCCGGTTTGCTGACACGGTGTCCCTGAAGGTCATAGAGTGGGGAGTCATAAGCTGCATCGGTATTGCCGTTGACAGCATGTATTGCCGTACTGCCACCGTTGAAGGCGAAATGGAAGTCACGTTCCAGACTGATACCGTCTTCTGTGGCTTTTACCTTGACGGTAAACAGGGTACTGGCAGTGGCAGAGGGGGTGACTGTGAGGACGCCGTCTTTCTCATTGACAGCAACACCTGTCGGGGCACTGATGGTGTAGGAGGGATGGGTGTAGCCTGCGAAATAGTCGGCAAGCGTAAGCGTCCCGGTATCGTCGATGCGGAAGTTGGGTACAGCGATCCAGTTCAGGTACTCCTCCAAGTCTGTATAATAGTCTCCGTCACGGTCTTCATTGTTGTTGGCTATGTCGGGACTGGTTCCTGTCAGTGCCTCAAACCAGTTGGGAATACCATCTTGGTCGGTATCCCATCCTGCCTCGCGCTGTGTGGTGACGATACCCAGTTTCTCAAGGTCGAAACCCTCACAGCCTGCGTCTTCCTCTGAGTCGATAAGTCCTGCTCTTCCTGAGCGGCTTCCCTTGGTAGAGGTGGTACCTGTCAGCGTCTCATGAACCATGCGCTGGTCATGCAGGTCGAAGAAGGGCTGGTTGCAGCCGACATCACTCAGCACATTCTTAAATGCTGCTTTTGCTGTCTCCATGTTACCCTCTGGGTTGATAAAGCTGAACGGTGTCGTGGGGAGTGGGTCCCAGTCTACCACCTGTCCGCCAGAGGTGCTGTATTTATAGGTGGTTCCTTTCTTGTCTTCCGTCAGGCTGCCGTTGTTCTTCTCCTGTCGGAGGTTACCGTTGACATAGACGCTCTGTGTCCCGGAGCCCGTACCTTCTAATTGCAGGTTCATCAGGGTAGAGGTGCTGTTGGCACCCATCTTATAGTAGTTGTTACAGAAGTTCATCTCGTGAGTACCACCGTCTGTGGCTCGTCCTCCCCAGTTATATACCACATTATTATATATGTCATGATGTCCGTCATAGGCTCCTTTTCCGTCCAAGCCTCCAGAGATACTCCAGTTACGACCCTCACAATGTGCCAGCAGGTTATGATGGTAAGAGCCAGGCTGTCCGCCCATCTCACCACCACCGATGGTGGCTGCATAGCCATGTCGGTCACCTGCCCCGTAGTTGGGATGTCCTGCCTGGTTCAAAGCCTCGCTGATGAGGGTATGCTGCAGGGTCAGTCCCTTGGCATTACGACTGCTGAACGCCTCGTCGATCGTCCATGATATGGAGCAGTGGTCCATGATGGCATGGTCGTTGCCTGCCATACCCATACCGTCCAGTCCGCTGAGGGTGGTCTCCTCGTATTTGTCTCTGTCTGCCCCATAGGCGGCATCGATATCTGCCGACTCCTTGGGTATGACTTTCCCACTGGTGAGCCGCTTGTGTCCCAAGCGCATCCTCATGAAACGGGTGATGCCGTCACTCTGCATGCCGAAAGGACAGGTACGGAGCATGATGCCATTGCCGGGGGCGGTCTGACCGGCTATCGTCACATATTTGTCTGCACAGGTCAGACGACTCTTCAGGGAGATGACTCCTGCCACGTCAAAGACGATGGTACGTGGACCGCTGACCTTCTTGATACCGTAACGGAAAGAGCCTTCTATGGGGTTATTGTCGTCACCGTTGTCGTCGAGGGTGGTGACATGGTAGACACTGCCGCCACGTCCGCCGATAGCATAACGACCATATCCCTCTGCACCGGGGAAGGCAAGGCGGCGGGGTTGGAACTGGTATAGCTTACCTTTATACACCTTACCGTCCTCATCTACCTCATCGACCCGCCACCAGTAGCTCTTCAAGGGTGAGAAACCGGTAGCTGTATAGTTGCTGGCACTGCCTTCGTATTGGTATGTGGTGGCTGTCTCCACCTCTTCCTTGTCTGTGCCATAGACCAACCGGTGTGTCTTGGCTATGTCGGCGGGCAACCATGAGAAGGTGACACTCCCGTCGTCAGCATCTACGTGATAGTCCAGATGGGCAGGGTAGGGGTCCATGATACCATAGGGGTTAACGTCAAATTCCAGACCGTTGATCATGATACTGGTGCGGTCGTAACTCTCACCAGTCTTAGGGACAGCGGTATATTTGATGACTACAGGCTGACCCTCGGCAACGTTAAACTCCACATACGAGGTGCCGCACTCCGAGAATTTGGTCTTGCCGGAGCTATGGGAACCTTTGCCGCTTAATACACCGTCAACACTTACCTCCACGTCGGGATGGCGTTGGTTGGCATCGGTGTCGTTATGGTAGGCAAGCAGGGAGTGCTGTCCTGCGGAAAGACCGGTAATCGTGAGGGTGATGGCTGTCTTTCCCTCTTTGATCCATACATAGTTGCCATCCTCCAGATGACAGGCAAAGACACCGTCGCCCAGTAATTTACTTTGTGTGATGAGATTCTTGTTCCAGTTGGATGCTAAGCCTGTGGCTCCCTCTGCGGCGGCGACGGTAATGGTGACACCATTGTCCAGTGTCTTCTGCTCACTGGTGACACGACCGACAGCCCATGCGGTATATTCGGGGTCAGTGACTTCTGCCGATTGTCTTCCCGGGAAATCGAAATCAATACTTTGTGCCGTCATGGTGAGGGCGCAAAAACAACATGCAGTAGTTAATAGTTTTCTTCTCATATGCTGGTTTGTTTTAGTTTCTTTTTTTGCCGAGACGGAGTAATTTCGCCATCTGTGATGGCAAAGGTACAAAAAATTCCTAGTTCATAGTTCATAATTCATAGTTTTTTGTATTTTTGCAGAAGAAATGCGCATACATCCCCTACATACAGACATCCCGAAGCCGGAACGGTTTACGTACCCATTCTGCTATGAACCGCATCCGTTGTGCCAGTTGGCAGCGAAAGAGGTACAGGAGTATATCGCCAGCCATGAGGTCATCAGGGAGGATGCGGATCGTGGGAAGATGTTTGGGGTATTGATCGTTGAATCCCCATGTGTCTCTCCCCCTCAACAGGGGGAGTCTGAGGGGGTCTTCTTCCTTGCTGCCTATAGCGGGTTGCTGGCTGGACGCAATGACTGGGACTATTTCGTCCCGCCTGTCTATGATGCCCAGCAACCAGACGGCTATTTCAAGACCAAGGAGCGTGAGATATCTCTCACCTCTCACTCCTCACCTCTCACCACTAAAAAAATGTCCCAAGACCTCCAGTCATGGCTCTTCCATCAGTATCAGTTATTGAACGCACGGGGAGAGTCGAAAGACCTGGTGGACATCTGGCAATCGTATTATTCCCGTCCGAAACTGCAACGCAAATTCCCACTGCCGCCGGGTGGCACGGGGGACTGTTGTGCGCCGAAACTATTGCAGTATGCTTACCAGCAGGGACTCAGACCGGTTTGTATGGCGGAGTTCTGGTGGGGACAGCCGACAAAGGAGGAGCTGCGCCGGCATCTGAACTATTACCCTGCTTGTCGTGGAAAGTGTAAGCCAATCCTGACATGGATGCTGCAGGGCTTGGAGGTAGACCCTGACCCGGAGGCGCTGGGCTTCCAGCGCATGGAGTTACCGGTCATCTATGAGGATGACGCTATCGTTGTCGTCGACAAACCCAGTGGTATGCTGTCTGTACCGGGACGTATCGAGGAATATTGTGTGGCGACGGTGATGCGACAGCGTTACCCCGACTGTGTCATAGCCCATCGGTTGGATATGGGTACCAGTGGCTTGCTGATCGTGGCAAAAACAATGGAGGCATATCACCCGTTGCAGGAGCAGTTCATCCGTCACCAGGTGCGTAAGAAATATATTGCGGTATTAGATAACCCCTCCCCTCAACAGGGGAGGTTGGAGGGGTCAGGCACTATATCCTTACCCTTGCGTCCAGACCCTATGAACCGCCCCCGGCAGGTGGTGGATATGGAGCATGGCAAGCGTGCCGTCACTGATTACGAGTTCCTCAACTCTCAACACTCACCTCTCACCTCTCACCTCTCACCTCTCACCTCTCACCTCTCACCTCTTCAATTAGTCGCCCTCTACCCCCAGACAGGACGCACCCACCAGTTGCGCATCCACTGTGCCCACCCCGACGGCTTGGGCTGTCCCATCAAGGGTGACGAGCTCTATGGCACCAAGGCTGACCGCCTCTATCTCCACGCCTCAGAGATATGGTTCCGACACCCCATCACTGGCGATGAGATGCACCTCGTATCGCCCCCTCCCTTCTTATAAAATAGAATACAGAAAAAGCCCCACCAATATGGTGAGGCTTTATTCTTATCATAGCCTCCCCTCTACAGGGGAGGTTGGAGGGGTCTTCTTTACTTCTTATTCAAAGCCAAGTCGATAGCTACGGCAATAGCAACGGTAGCACCTACCATCGGGTTGTTACCGATACCCAGGAAGCCCATCATCTCAACGTGAGCAGGAACAGAAGAAGAACCTGCGAACTGAGCGTCGCTGTGCATACGACCCATGGTGTCTGTCATACCGTAAGAGGCAGGACCAGCAGCCATGTTGTCGGGGTGCAGGGTACGACCCGTACCACCACCGGAAGCTACAGAGAAGTAAGGCTTACCGGCGAGGGTGCGCTCCTTCTTGTAAGTACCAGCTACTGGGTGCTGGAAGCGGGTGGGGTTGGTAGAGTTACCCGTGATGGACACGTCTACATTCTCATGCCACAGGATAGCGACACCCTCGCGGACATCGTCAGCACCGTAGCACTTAACCTTCAGACGGCTGGGGTTGTTGCCGTAAGGTACCTCACGGACAATCTTCAGCTCAGAGGTGAAGTAGTCGAACTGTGTCTGTACGTATGTGAAGCCATTGATACGGCTGATGATCTGTGCGGCATCCTTACCCAGACCGTTCAGGATGACACGGAGGGGCTTCTGGCGCACCTTGTTAGCCATCTCGGCAATCTTGATGGCACCCTCAGCAGCGGCGAAACTCTCATGACCAGCCAGGAAGGCGAAGCACTCAGTCTCCTCACGCAGCAGACGGGCAGCCAGGTTACCATGACCCAGACCTACCTTACGGTCATCGGCAACACTACCGGGGATGCAGAAGCTCTGCAGACCGATACCGATAGCCTCGGCAGCGTCAGCGGCAGTCTTCACACCCTTCTTGATGGCGATGGCGGCACCACATACGTATGCCCACTTGGCGTTCTCAAAACAGATACGCTGGGTGTCCTCACACATCTGATAGGGGTCAACACCTGCTTTATCACAAATCTCGTTGGCTTCCTCAATACTATTGATGCCATTCTCTTTCAGAGCTGCAAGAACTTGGTTGATACGGCGCTCCTGGCTCTCAAACTGTACTTTTCTTATCATCGTCGTGTCCTCCTTATTCTTTACGTGGGTCAATAGCCTTCACTGCACCCTGCTCCTCTGTCGTACGACCGTAAGAGCCGGTGAACTTCTTCACAGCCTCGTTGGCATCCATACCGTTCTTGATGGCTTCCATCATCTTGCCAAGGTGTACGTACTCGTAACCGCAAACCTCGTTGTTCTCGTCAAGGAACTGCTTGGTGATGTAACCCTCGGTGAGCTCCAGGTAACGGGTACCCTTTGCCATGGTTCCATAGAGTGTTCCAGTCTGTGAGCGGAGTCCCTTACCAAGGTCTTCCAGACCGGCGCCGATTGCAAGACCGCCCTCAGAGAAAGCACTCTGTGTGCGACCATAGACAATCTGCAGGAACAACTCACGCATAGCGGTGTTGATGGCATCACATACCAGGTCAGTATTCAGTGCCTCTAACAGGGTCTTACCAGGCAGAATCTCACTTGCCATGGCGGCAGAGTGGGTCATACCGGTGCAACCGATGGTCTCCACCAGTGCTTCCTGGATGATACCGTCCTTCACGTTGAGACTCAGCTTACAAGCGCCCTGCTGTGGTGCGCACCATCCGATACCATGGGTGTAACCCGAAATGTCCTTAATCTCTTTTGCCTGAATCCATTTGCCCTCCTCGGGAATGGGTGCAGGTCCATGGTAAGCGCCCTTGCAGACACTACACATGTTCTTCACTTCAGTGGAATAAATCATTGTTATCTAAATTTGGATTAAATATAATATTAATACTCTAAATTGCAAAATTACTCGGATATTTTCAACTATCCAAACGGGAAACCACCTATTTAAGAACAATTAACAGAGAAAAATACCTATTTCTTGTGATGTTGGCGGAATCTTTGTAACTTTGTCATGTGAAAATGGCAAATTTTGATTTAGAACAGCGTGTGGAGCGTGCCGTGGAGAATTTCATGGCGGGCTATGGCTGCTGCCAGAGTGTGGTGGCTGCTTTCTGTGACTTGTATGGTCTCGACGAGGTGATGGCGAAACGGATCGCAGCGGGCTTCGGCGGTGGTGTCGGACGTATGCGGATGATGTGCGGTGCCGTGTCTGGCATCGTGATACTTGTCGGACTGGACTGTGGACAGACGGAAGGCAGCGACCGCGAGGGTAAGTCGGCTTGTTATAAGGTGGTGCAGGAACTGCTGGCGAAGTCGAAGGAGGAGAACGGCAGTCTCATTTGTGCGGAGATCCTTGGTCTGAAAGGGGTAGAGAAAGCAGCGTGCAGCTACGTCCCTTCTCCCCGCACGGCAGAATACTATAAGACTCGTCCTTGTGCCGCCAAGGTGGAGAGTGCCGCACGTATCTTTGCTGACTATCTGAGGCAGAAATATACCCCCTCTGTTTGATGTACGTCAAGAACATGCCTTTTTGGAGTAGATTTTCTTCTTTTTTCTTGTTGTGCTCGCACACAATCGCTACCTTTGCATCGTCAAAAGACAAAAGAGATTGTTTCAGGAGACATTAAATAAAGATTGTTTCAGGTATTAATTAAAAAGGAAGAAGATTATGATTATTTTGAATTACGTAGTAGTTAAGCTCGCTTCCAAAGCCATTTCAATGGTGAAGAAATAAGTCGAGCCTTTTTTTAGAAAGATTGGAAAAATTGAGAGAATACACAAAAGTCCCTGTGAGTCGTGCAGACCCGCAGGGCTTTTTTAAATGAGAAATGACTCATTCCTCATTTCTTTCATTTCTCATTTAAATACTTCCTGCATTCCTCCAGAATCCTTGTCAGTTCCTCGACTGTCTCTGCCCGTAGCATCGCAATGCGCGTCTGGCGGAAATTAGGAATTCCTTTGAAAACAGGCGATGCCGCCAGGTGGCGACGGGTATGCAGAATACCCCGATACTCATCAATGCGTTCGACATTGATGCGTAATTGTTCTTCCAATACATCTATTTTCTCATCCAGGGTCAGTTCCTTCCTGCTGAATATCCAAGGGCATCCGAAGGTGGCGCGCCCTATCATCACTGCATCTACGCCGTAAGTATCGAAAGCACGGTCGGCATCTTCCAATGACTTAATATCACCATTCCCGATAATCGGAATATGGATGCGAGGATTGCGTTTCACTTCGCCAATCAGTGTCCAGTCAGCCTCCCCTGTGTACATTTGGGCACGAGTCCTGCCGTGAATCGTCAGTGCCTGTATGCCACAGTCCTGCAACTGCTCCGCCAAGTCGGTGATGATCAGCTGTTCCGCATTCCATCCCAGTCGTGTCTTCACCGTGACAGGCAGTTTGACGGCATCCACTACCTTCCGGGTGATCTCCAGCATCTTCGGGATATTCTGCAGCATTCCCGCACCGGCACCCTTTCCCGCCACCTTCTTCACGGGGCATCCGAAATTCAGGTCGATGACATCAGGGTGTGCCTGTTCCACGATACGGGCAGCCTCCACCATCGCGTCCACGTCCCGACCATATATCTGGATACCCACAGGACGCTCCTCGTCAGCGATCGTCAGTTTCTGCACCGTCGATTTCACATCTCTTACCAGTGCCTCAGCCGATACGAACTCCGTATACACCATTGCCGCCCCGAACCGCTTGCACAGCATCCGGAACCCGATATCCGTCACATCCTCCATCGGTGCCAGGAACACCGGGCGTTCTCCATATTCTATATTTCCTATCTTCATACTTCTATTTTAAATTAGGAATTTACCAAATGATAGTTTCCTCCCGCATACGCTTTCACGATCCCTTTCATCTCCAGTTGGAACAGCAGTCCCGACAGTTGTCCCACAGGAATATTCGTCCTCACGCTCAGCGTGTTCAGTTGTAAGTCATTCGTCTGTCGCAGCGCTTCCATCACGGCACGCTCCTCCTCGGTGAGCTCAGGAAACAGTTCCCCCTCTCTCAGGTTTAATGTTTCAGGCTTCATGTTTAATGTTTCAGGGTTCCATCCCATCGCCTTCATGAAGTCCTCCGCCGACGTGATGAGTGCCGCCGTGTTATTCTGGATCATCCTGTTGCATCCCTCCGAGTACGGCATCCCCACCGCTCCGGGGAAGGCAAACACGTCACGTCCATACTCTTGGGCGATGCGACAGGTAATCAGACCGCCTCCTTTGTACGCACTCTCCACCAAGATGGTAGCGTCCGACATCCCCGCCACGATACGGTTTCGCTGCCGGAAATTATTAGGCAATGCCTGTGTCTGACTCATATATTCTGTCAGCAGTCCCCCGTGACTGACCATTGTGGCTGCTGTGTCACGGTGGCGGTGCGGGTAAATCTGGTCCAGTCCATGGGCAAGGACACCCACCGTCTCAAACCCGTTTTCCAGTGCGTTACGGTGTGCATGGATATCCACCCCATACGCCAGTCCGCTGACAATCAGCACGTCAGGGCACAGTTGTTTCAGGTCACTGATAAAGTGTCGGATGAGATCCTGTCCGTAGGCAGTACACTGCCGTGTCCCCACGATGTTGATGACATACTGTTGGTTCAAGTCCGCCGTTCCCTTGTAATATAATATAATAGGTGCGTCGACACACTCACGGAGCCGTCTGGGATAGTCAGCATCATTCAAGGTCAGTACCCTGATATGGCTTTTCTCCACGAATGCCATCTCCGCCTCTGCCCTGCGAAGTGCCTCCTCCCAGTCGAAACGGTCCCGATATTCCTCATACACCGCCCTGGCACTGCCCATCGCCCTGTACAGCTGCAGCGTGACGGTATGGTTCACCCCCGTCAGCCGTGTCAATGCCATCGTATATAACTCCTCACTAACCATTCTTCATTCTTCACTCTTCACTCTTCATTCTTCACTCTTCATTCTTCACTCTTCACTCTTTCAAGTACGGTGCAAACGCCTTGTCATACTCCTCGCTCTCCCCCAGTCTGCCATTAACCAGACACACCAGCATGATTTTCCCCTTGAAGCATATCGCCTCATCCGAGGCACGGTAGATGTCCTGATGGAAGATATACTTAACCCCATCCTTCTCCAGCCACAGCCGTGATATAAACTCATCGTCACAGCGCAGCGGTGCCTTATATTGCAGTTCCATGCGTGCCACCACTGCGTCAATCCCACGACTATGCATCTCCGCGAAGCTCAGTCCGCAGTGTTTCAGGAACAAGTGACGTGTATGCTCCGTATAATGCAGATAATTCGCGTTATTCACTATTCCCTCGATGTCACACTCGTAGTCACGCACCTCCATCCGGGCTTCAAAAACGTATTTTCTCATATTTTATTATTTATTTTTTATTATTTATTTCTCTTCAGGTATTCATAACCTATGCGGCAACGCAGACAGTCCTTCTTGTCGCAGTATTCTTTCTTCAGTTGGATAAGTGCCTGCGAGTCACCGGCATTCTTCACGTCCAGTCCGCACTCCTTCCATAACCGGATGATGTAATTGTTTTCCGCCTTGAGGTGTTCCAACACGTCGAAGGCACGGTCACAGAGCATCTCGTTGACAGTATGCCGTCCGTAAGCAAAGAGCATAGGGACGCAGGTGTTGATGATCAGCAGGTTGATGGAGAAGGGCGACAGGTTCTTCTCGTTAGGGTCACTTGCCGATCCAAAGGTATAGTGGGTCTCCCAGTAGGGTGTCACTTTCGTGCTCAACAGGTCTTGCAAGGCAAGCACGTCCTTGCATTCAATCAATTGCGACAGTCCTGTCCTCCGCTCATAATAGAGGTTGGCGAGTTGCGACAGTCGTATATGGGGGAAGTTCTGGGGGCGCAACCGCAGGAACTTCCATAGTTTATAGTCCATGGGCTGCAGTGAGAACTTATGGGCTAAATACAGGTATTCGTTGCGTAACTTGGTAAAATAGCCCTCATTCAAGGCATCCTGCTGATACCGCTCAGGTACTGCCCCGATATCCAACAGTCCCGCCTGTCCCATGAAGATCGCCTCTATCTGGAAGAGGTCGTCACGATGATGGGCGACAGCGGAGAGGGGGATATGTGCCGCCCACTGCTCAAAGGTGTCCCCGTTGATGCCGAAGCCGAAGTTACGGGCAAGGGTCATGAAATAGGCATCCTCCCATGAGTCGTTCATCCGGTGGGCTCGTTGTTTTATTGCCTCTGTTTTCTGTTCCAGCCGTTCTGTCTGCAATGCTGCCATCCAGGAGTGGACGGTCAGTGCCGTCAGGTCGGGGATAATCTGGTAACAGGGCGGATACTGGTCGGTACGCAGCAGTTCCTCGTAGTTCTCCCTGACAGAGGAAGGGACTTCCAACTGCATCTGTGGGATGTACTGTCCTTCTGTGTTTGTCACCTCGCTATCAGGGTCGCCTGTGACATGCAGCACGACATTGTCGTAAGCCTTGTCTTTGTCATGTCCATGCAGATACCAGTCGCTCGACTTGTCGTGGATCTCCACGTTACCCACCCAGAGGGTCTGGTTGATTTTCACCTTCGCATTGAAGAAATCCGGTCCACTGTTGTGATTATGCAGTCCGGGGTCAATCACCTCGACGGTTCTGCCGTCCGTCGTCTTGAGTTCTCCTAACGGAAACATCTTGTGCTTCCATACGTAATGTAATAGCTGTTCCATACGCTAAATATTATATTTCCTTTCCAGTATATAGTTGGTAATATTTCCCTTTTTGTTGGAGCAGTTCCTCGTGGGTCCCCTGCTCGATGAGTGATGCCGTGACATAGGGTATCAGCACGAATCCCATCACGAGGAATACCTTCTTTGTCATACTAGTTTGTCGTGTTATTGTTAATAATTGGGGACAAAGTTACGAAAAGTCGAGAGCAAAACAAAAGAATTAATTCATTTTTTATGCCGAGACGGAGTAAGTTCGCCATCTTTGATGGCAAAGTTACGAAAATTTCGGTTAAACGAGCACAAAAGAAGTTTATTTCTTTTGTTGAGTGTGAGAAATTTATCTAATAAGTGAGCAAATCCCTCACCTCTTACCCCTCACCTCTCACCTCTAAGATTCTATCGCTCATCAATTTTTTTAGCCCTTAAATGTGATTTTTCTTTAAAAATATTTGTCAGTTTAAAATAATTGTTTAAATTTGCACCCGAAACCTGTCCACGAGAGGGCGGGCACGAACAATAATATCGATGGATCGAGACCTCTGGTCACTTGTACGACCAGTCTCGAAAGGACGTTTTCGAAACGTTACCTGTCTGTATTCCCAAATCTAGCAAATTTGAACTTCATGCAGCGGTGATGCAACAGAGACGTCCGCGTGGGTTGATTAAATGATATCCGCCTGCGGCTATCTTTCTCCTTTTGTATATATATAATAAGGTGTACTCCATTCATGGGCGTACTATCTTTGCGTATATAGCAGGCGTGGGGGGAGGTATGTTGTAGTGTAGGATAGCATCATCTGACGTGGGCAGGCTTGAAGTTGCTTATCCTCATGAAGGGGCAATGCTAGAGCCTGGGGATAAGGATAAGCACGGAACGAGACATTTCTCCCACGTCTTTTTTTGTATCCATAATTTTGGCTGTTTATAAAATGGCGAATGAATGACCGGCAAGGGGAGTGTCGGCCAGCACTTTCGTGTGCTCTGGCGAGAACAAGACTTTATTCAATATTTTATTAACAAATTAAACTTTTAACAAAAGATTATGGACAAGAAAGATTTGAAATTTTATGTGGCTCCCAGCCAGGAGGTTGTGGAGCTGAAATTTGAAGGTATCCTCTGCGCCAGCAAGATTGAAGGCGTGGATGATACTGATGACCTCAATGGAGGTAATGACAATCCGGGATTTTAATCAAAAAGTTATTAAATTAAAAATTAACAAAGCATGAAAAAGTATTTATTAAGTGCATTGGCATTGCCATTGCTGTTTGCTTGCTCTTCTGAGGACTATTTGGATCAGAAAGCTGCTGACAATGATCAATTCGCTGGCATCGAAAAGGTTGATGCTACATTCTCTATGGCTGATAGTCCATCAATGCGTATGGCTAATAACTGGACTCTTGAGGGTGGTGATGTGTGGGGCTTCGCTTGGATGACAGATGCCCATACAGCTACTACTCCTTATGCCCCAGTAATTGCCATTGATGGTAAGGCATACCAGAATCATAATCTGATTCAGGAAAAAGAAAACGGAACCAACGTCTTTAAGCCTCAGACATCTATCTATGTAGGTCAGTATTATCTGTATCGTCCATACGACGAGACCACAGTGAGTCCTCAGGCTATCAACTTCAAGTCTCTGGAGGAACAGCCTCTGGCTGATGGTTACGCAAGTACAACAGATGCATGGAAGGCTGTTGCCGCGAAAGCGATCAATATCGGTGACAAGTTTACTGATGTTACACCGGACGGACATACTATTGGCACAGACCCAACAATTTGGGACAACGCCGGTACCAAGGGACACTACAAGCTTAATGGAGCTATGTTCTCAAACCAGACTGGTCTTGACCTGACTTATCAGAAGAACAATGTAGAGGCTCCTGCTGCTGGTATGCATATTGCTGGTGCTACAGATATCGATTATACAATTGCAGCCGGTACAAAGATCGGTGCTGCTGATATCTATGAAGCAACAGTACAGCTTCAAGGTGCAGACAAGTCTTTCACTTATGCTCCTAAACAAGAGCCTAATGGCGGCACACATGCTGGTACATTCTGGGCAAACAAGAGTGATTTGAATGGGAATAATATTGCTAGTGCAACTGGTGATGCCTTCGGTTGGAATGCTGGTGCTATCACTTTGAAGGCTGCTGACGAGAATGGTGTTTCAACAGACAAGTCCGACAACAAGGGTTGGTTCTGGTTCAACAGCCTGCCTGTAACCGCTGGTAATGCTACAACTGCTTCAACAGTCGACGTAACCCTCACCACAAGCTATGGTGTTGTTACAATAAACAGTACTGTTGGAGCTTGTGCTTATGCATTTGAGCAATATACTGCTGGTACTGGTAGTAAAGAGTGGATTCAGTTAGCTGCCGCTGATGTCAACACTACAACTCCTAAGACATGGAATCTTGCTGGTGCTCATAACACATTCATTAACCAGTATGGTGACCACAAGGGTAAGTTTGCTCTTACGGCTGACTTCTCTACAGGTGTGATGAATAATATGCACATCAAGAACGATGCCCACCTCCAGAAACTGCTTAAGTACTACATCGCTGCTGCCAAGACAGAGACTGGTGTTGTTTTGAATCTTGATGCAGATGCAAACGGGGAATTTAAGATTTCTAAGCTCTCTATCGCCCTTCTCCAGACCATCAATGCTACCACAACGAATGTGACAGTTCAGGCTTGCACCACACACGGCACTCCAAAGATCATCGTTACTCAGGATGGTTCTGCAGGCAAGACAGAGGTTCCTGCTCTTGATAAGGTATTTAATACTGCTACAGATGTATACCTCGCAAGTGACTGCAAGTGGACTTGGAGCGGCGGTGGTGAAGCTGCAGGTTGGGATGATGCACTCACTATCGACGCTAATGTAGCTTCTATCACCAATGAAGGTAAACTCACAGTTAATGCTACTAACGTTGAGTTGAGTCTTAATGCTGTGAGGATTTATAATGCTGCTGGTGCAACCATGAATATCACCAAGGTTACCACTGCTAAGAATACGATCCATAACTATGGTACTATCAACGTTGGTGCTGCAGATAACACTTCTGCTGAGCTCCGCGCATATGAGAAATGGATTGTTAATAACGCTTCCGCCCTGGGTGTATCTGGTGTTATCAACAACTATGGTGTAGTAGGTGTAAGTGCTGGTACTGCTGGTAAGTTCAACAACTATGGAGTGATCAACATGATGAACAACGATGCTATCACGCTGTTGAGTGCTAACGAACAGGGTACAAGTCCGTTCACTAAAGCATTTGGTGGTGCAAACAAGATGGGTACTGTAGTATTGCCTGAGAATAATCCGACAGCAATCGTATCTGTTACAAATACTGCAGCTACTGGCTTCATCAAGTACAACTGGACTGGTGCTACTTATGCTACTCCTGAAGGTAACGTGAAGTACAACACGATCGTTGTAAGCAACAACATTACATTCAATGCTATTGAAGATGAGATTCAGTTCATTGAGTTCAATGGCACACGCACCCAGGTTGTTAACCCGGCAGCAGCTAATCTTCCCAACTTGAAGGGTGTCATTGTAAACGGTGGCAAGAGCATCATTCTTGAGGCAACTAACGTACTTGATCCTTCACAGGGTGTATTCCTCGGCACTGGTGCAACAGTTTACCGTGGCGGTCAGTTTACTATCGGTGGCGCTGCTATAGCATCACCAGCTAACACAACGAACTACCTCGGTACATGGTCACTCGACCAGATTGTTGAGTACTAAAAAACCAAATGTACAGAGGGTTTTACCCAATGTGAGATAATCTAACCATCTGGGGCGCAGGCTTCGTGCCTTGCGCCCCAGAATTTTAAAAACGCAAAGCCGTCATGGGATGGCGCAAGGAAGAGCGAAACTTCGCTTTGCGACTATTGGCTAATTTATAAATATTAGGAGGTAATAGGATGAAACTCGGGGACTCTTGCTCTGGCAAGCGACTTCGTCGATGACTGAATGATTCACATGGCAAAACAACTTTGCCGATGGCTCAATAATCCACTTTGAAAAGGTGCCTCCTATTTGTGACGGAGGTGCCGCCTATGCCCCTTGGGGATAGCTCCTATACCCCTATGGGGATGCCTCGCGTCACCCATAGGAGGCATCGGAGTACCCCTATAACAGATATCGGAGTGAGGGATGCGAGGCATCTCTGCCAAATGAAGATTTCAGTCGTAATGAAAACAGGCTTCAGTCGGTAACTGAATGCCTCTCAGTCGGTAACTGATTTTATTAATTTCGCAAAAACATATAACCTTATAACATGATAGGACGCAAACCCCGATAACCAGAGGCTTTAAGGCATGTTATATGTTGCTCAAACATATAACATACATATAACATATTCGATGACTCAATAATCCACAGATTCCTAAATTCCTATATAAAACAATGCGAGAAATAGTCATACATACCACAATAAAGAAGGATGTCCCCAAGAAATCGGGGACTCCGAATGATCCACTTCGGCAAGCGACTTTAACCCTGCTACAGGGAGGCTGAAATGCCGATGTACAAAGGGCGGAACCTGTAGCAGGATTGGGGTTTATCCTGCTACAATGGTGCTACAACCCTGCAACACCCTTTTTACCATTGGTGTCTTAAAAGGTAGCCATGGTTTCAGACTTTTCGGGAAATTTTTATCTTAATTGACTGTTTAATCCAAATTTTTTATGTAAATTTGTCGCCGTAAGGACAATAAATATTAAATAATTATGGATCAAGTAAGGACAACGCTAAACGCAGCACAGATAGATTTTCTTCAGTTGCTAGCACATATCAAAACCAAGGAAGAGTTGGAAGAATTGAGTCAAGTTGTAAGTGATTTTTATGCCCGTAAGGCCGAGGAAGGCATGAATCGTCTTTGGGAAACTGGAAAGTGGAGCAAGGAGAAAGACGAGGAAATGATGAAAACACATCTTCGCACGCCATACAAATATGCCAAGCAATAAGATTGTCCTTGATACAAACTGCCTATTGGTGTCCATATCAAAGTATGGTGAAGCATATCCTGTATGGCGAGGTTTCCTTGACGGACGTTATACGCTCTGTGTTTCAACAGAAATACTTGAGGAATATGAGGAAATCATCGGTAGTATGACTACGCCCGACATTGCACGAAATGTGGTTGATGCCATTTTGAAACGCAAAAATGTGGAGCGTTTGGATCCTTACTTTCATTGGAATCTCATAGAAGCAGATCCGGATGATAACAAGTTTGTAGATTGTGCTTTTGCTGCTGGAGCCACGTATATTGTGTCAGACGATTCGCATTTCAGCGTTCTTCGCGACATCACTTTCCCCCAACTATTGGTACTCAGGCTAAAAGAGTTTATTGAGACTTTACAAGTGGGTAAATGAAAAAGCGTGGGCTCTCCTATATCGCCCCTGTCACCGCCCGCCTCACCTATGCCGTCACTTATCTCGCCACTTGTATCTGCAAGAAGCGGAGTGGGGAACAGAATGCTCTGGGGAGGTTAACCAAGCGATTTCGTCGATGACTGAATGATCCACTTTGCAAAACGATTTTGTCAAAGAATCAATGATCCACAGAGTCCTTGGCTCCTATCATTGCTGTCCACTAAAAATCGCTAAGTGTTCTTTGAAACAATTCTGGGCGACTCGTTCCGATACCTTCTATGGGGGTACTCCGATATCCCCTATGGGTCGTGCGAGGCATTCCTATGGGGGTATAGGAGATATCCCCAAGACCCTTGGGGAGTATTGCCATGCCCCACGAAGCCTGTCCTCCGCCCCTCGGAGCCTAGGGCTTCGCAAGAGGTAGTGCCTGCACGATAAAAAAGAATTTTGCAAAAACATATAACCATATAACATGACAGGGCGCAACCCCCGATAACCAGAGGCTTTAAAGCATGTTATATGTTTGAGCAACATATAACATGGTTCAATCCTTTTGCACAAAGGCAATTGAGCCACATCATGTTAGAAGGTTATATGTTTTTCCTAATTGCGAAAGGCGGTTGCGAAAGGCGGGACTCAATGATCCACTTTGGCAAGCGATTGGCAGAGGATGTCTTTGCGGCTCTTCCTTATGTAGAGTCTATATTATTTTTTGCAACTTACTGGAGAATCGTGGGGATCTCAATGATCCAGGAGATGTCTGAAGTCTGATGTTTGATGTCAGAGAAAGTTGGGGGTTCTGAATATTTAGCGTAGTCGGCATGAAAGAATCAAGGCGTCGTCCCGCCTTACCAAAATATAGGAGAAATCGCATCCTTTGCGATTCGAGTTTTTTTCTTCCCTGAGGGGAGGAAATACAAAGGAGAGGTGAAGCCCCTTCAAAGGTGAAGGGGATGGGGGATGTTTGAAAGAGAAAATGATGCGAGAAATAGTTATTCATACAACGAAATCGTGTGGGTTCTCAATGATCCACTTTGCAAGCGACTGAGGGGATGACTGACTGATCCACTTTAACATGCGACAGACAAAGGATGACCTTGTCAGTCGTATTTTTATTTTAACATAAATTACACCTCCAATGGGCGAATTTCTTAAGGGTGGAAACAATTGGGGTATGTTTATGTAACAATTTTCTTTGTTTTTTCTCCATACTACCTGTAACTTTGCAGGTGGAAATACATACTTATATTCATACTATCAGATATATGGAGCATCATTTAGAGCAAACAGGTGAGATTGTGATGTACCAGCCAGATGAGACCATCAGGTTGGAAGTGCGTATGGAGGGAGAGACGGTATGGCTGACACAGGCGCAAATGGCAGAGTTGTTTCATTCATCACGAACTAATATTGTAGAGCATATCCAACATATTTATGAGGATGAAGAATTGGAAAAAGAACCAACTTGTCGGATTTTCCGACAGGTTCGCCAAGAGGGGAAACGAATGGTTACTCGTGAAGTTCCGATGTACAATTTGGATATGATAGTCTCTGTTGGTTATCGGGTTAATTCAAAGCGTGGCGTGAAATTTCGTCAATGGGCTACTATGATATTAAAAGAATATTTGATGAAAGGCTATGCCATTAACAAGAAGGTGGAACTCCTGGAGCAGCGTGTCACGAAGACAGAAGAGAAAATCGATTTCTTCGTCCGCACGTCCTTGCCGCCTGTAGAGGGTATTTTCTACGACGGACAGATATTCGACGCATACCGTTTCGTGTCGGACTTGATAAGGAAAGCGGAAACATCGGTGGTGTTGATCGACAATTACGTAGACGATACCGTGTTCTCTTTGTTGGATAAGCGACGTGAAGGGGTGAAGGCAATCGTCTATACCAAGTCAGTCAATGAGCAGTTGCAATTAGACATCAAACGGCATAACGAGCAATATGCTGTCATTGAGGTGAGGCAGTTCAACAAGGCACATGACCGTTTCCTGTTGATAGATGATGAGGTATATCATATTGGTGCGTCGATCAAGGACTTAGGTAAGAAATGGTTTGCCTTCACCCTGATGCACGACATCAAGACTTCGGAATTGGTTAAAAAGATGAATGCCGACCAGAGAAAACTCGGGGACGGTTCCGAATGATCCACTCTGGCAAGTGCCTTCGGGGATGACTTTGTCAGTCGTATTTTTATTTTAACATAAATTGATGAACTTTCAAGATGCCAATTTGGCACCTTGAACAATAAACGCGGGCAAAACTTTAAGTATTTACCTTTTGCGTTCACAGAACTTGGTGTTGCGATGCTCAGTAGTGTGCTTAGATCAAAAACTGCTATAAAAGTTAATCGTGATATCATGCGGGCTTTTGTCGCATTTCGCCGCATTACTTCTATACCCGATACCTCTGAGCGGTTTGAGAGGATAGAAAATGAGATAAAACGCATCAAGCAGGACATGGAGGAGTCACTTACTGACCAGAACGACATCAACGAATCGACGAGGGCGCAATTGGATGCCATCAGCGAGGCACTAGCTGAGTTGCAGCCCAGAGAGCCGAAGCCACGGAGGCGTATCGGATTTATTCGAGATGAGACGTGAAAGAAAGCGCAGGACCCTTCCTGATCCACTTTGGTGAAAGAAGTCAATGTTACTGTCATCGTCAACGTTAAAAAATCAGTAAATTATTTGGTAGTTTCAGGAATTATCCCTATCTTTGCACCTGATAGTGTGTTCATGTGTGGACAGACTTTAAACAACATCAATAGAATGAGACCTCAGGTCAGTTGTACGACCAGTTTCGAAAGGACGTTATCGAACGTTACCTGTCTGTATTCCCAAATCTAGCAAGTTTGAACTTCATGCAGCGGTGATGCATCAGAGACGTCTACGTGGGTAGATTTCATATCCGCCTTCGACTCCGACCCTTTATATATTTTTAAGAAGTATGCCAGCAATGGCGGTACTCTCTTTTCATATATCCCTATGGGGTTTCGTGTGTCGTGGTGTGTATGAATGACAGGGGGAGTGGCAGGGCTTTTTTTCATGTTTTTTGTTAGATGACGCTAAGTAGCTCAGACGGTGAGCGATGATGAGGTTCGACTCCTCGCTATAGCGACAACTTTTCTTGGAAACAAGGAAATGTTTAATTGTTAAACTAAAATGTTAAAAGCGAACTGCCAGCCCGTGAGGGTCAGTCAGTTTTTTAAAAGAAAACGCCTCCAAAAGGGGAAGGCAATGTATCTGTCGCAAGCCCGGGAGGGTCTGCGACAGTTCTTTATATATAACTCGGCTCTTAATGATAAGAGCTCGAATGTTAAACGCAAAAAAATCTTAGTAAAACATTTGGAGGATATTCGGATTTTTAATTATCTTTGCACCCGCAATGATGGAAGGCAAGGAAATATAACCTGATTTTTAATAACTGACTAAACAGCACATGGTGTAGCACTGTGTGTGGTGTGTCGTGCGCTCTTTGAGCATAGCTCGAAGAACACAACGCTCGGAAGAGTTCTTTGACATCGTGGGCTACTCTCTCATGCGCTCCCTGTTTCGGGGAGTGAATACGATATACCTATTCATACTTATTGGCTTTAACAACTAAAACACAATGGAAGAAGAGACAGAAAAGTTAGATGAGTTACTCAATGAGACCATGGAAACAACAACTACTAATGAGGAGGATGATGAGTTCTCCTGGATGCTGCAAGAGTTTATCGACTCCGCACTGGAGGAGGACGAGGACGCTAACAATGACGATGACAATGACATTGACGATGTTGACCTTGACGATTACCCTGACGGTACGGTGAGGTTCAACGAGAATAACTCGGTGAGGGTGGAGGTGCTCCTGCCCATCAAGAACCCGAAGGAGGAACTGAACAAACTGGTGGGGTGTAAGAACATCAAACAGCAGATCAGCGACATGCTGGTGTTCACGGCGTATAACCGCCTGATGGCGGTGGGGACTCCGGGGTGGAAGGAGCATCAGGTGTCACTGCACGCCATCTTCTTCGGGAAACCGGGAACGGGGAAGACGACGGTGTGTAAGATCTACGGCTCACTGCTGAAAGAGGCAGGGGCACTCAGCAAAGGACATGTGGTGGTGTGCAACCGCGGTACGTTCCTCGGTTCGAACTGGGGTGACGAGGAGAAGGCGGTACGGCAGGTACTGGAGATGGCACAGGGTGGTGTGCTGATGATAGATGAGGCTTACATGCTTAACTCCGCTCACCCTAACGACCCCGGCAAACTGGTCATCCCCCTGCTGATGGATATCCTGTCCAACGAGCGGTGCCGTGACATTGCCATCGTGCTCTGCGGGTATAAGGAGCCGATGCAACAACTGCTCGACCTGAACGCAGGGCTTGCCTCCCGGTTTCCTAACCGTTTCGAGTTTGCCGACTTCACCGTCGACGAGCTGATGGAGATCACACGGCGTAGGGTAGGAGAGTACAGCTACCACTTCACCCGTGCTGCCTGGACGAAATACCGCACCCTGCTGACTGAGGCGTATGCCGGACGTGATGCCAACACATGGGGTAATGCCCGTTTCGTCGCCAACCTCCTGGAGCATATCTACCTGGCGCATGCCAAGCGCTGTGTGAACTTCGCCTTTGCGAACGATGCCCCGACCATCAGGAAATGCTTCGCCATCACTCCCGCCGACATCCAACCGATAGAGGTCCCGAAGCCCAAGCCCCGCATAGGATTCTGAAAAACATCCTAAGACACTGCCAACGAGAGAAGCCGCCATTCATCTGAATAGAATGAAATTGCACCTTTCTTATTGTAGATTGTTGGATTATTGATTATTTTTTGTATCTTCGCAAACGAAATAACTAAAAAAAATAAAACGATGAGAATCATTTTGATGATACCACTCCTTCTGATTGCAGTACTCCTAATCAGGTTCATATTCTCCTACTTCATAAAAGAACAAGGGAGAATAAGGTTACGGCTATATGCCCTGATAACACTCATCAGCGGATGGACACTTTACTATGTCGGTTTCTTCTTCGGAGGCACCTCACAGTCATTTCTCGCCAGTGTGGTACGTCCGCTGATAGCAGCAATCGGGATGTTTGTAGGCAATACTGAATATCAGGAATTAAGCCGTGAATGCAGGGACGAGCCTGGGTTTATGACCCTTTTCGCCGTCATTCATTTGTCCGCCATCCTCGTCAGTGCCATTTTTGTCATCAACTTTTTCTGGAAGCGCTCCAAGTCGTACCTTCAAGGGAAATGGTGGTATTTCCTTCCTTCGGATGTGCCACTTAATATCTTCTTCGGACTCAACGAACAAAGTATCACCTTGGCACGGGACATCCAAAAGGAGAAACAGGGAAAGGAACACATCATCTTTATTGACCTGACAAATAGCAGCAACGAGCAAAAAGAAGATCTGAGCCTTAGCCAGTTATTTGGTTTCTCCAATTATCATCAAGAATATATCAACCAGCTGGCAGGCGTGAACTATACCATCAAAAGTGCTTTTGGCAGCCTGTCAGACATGGAATCTGAAGATGGGAATATCTTAGAATTGTTACACCTTCGAACCGTGAAGAAGCTCATTGAGCGACATTCCCAGACAAGGTGTTTCTTACTGTATGAACAGGAGGACGACAACATCAAGTCTGCCATCAACCTCATGCAGGACGCTGTTTGCAAGGAGAAACAGATAGACATCTATTGTCTTGCCCGCAAGAACAAAGAGAACAGTGTCGTCGAGAAGATGGCATACCTCAAACAAAAAGACACGCATCCTAACATTCACCTGCTGGATATCGCCAATCTATCCATTCAGCAACTGAAGAATCATGTGGAATACCAGCCAATCAGCTTTGTCAGTCCCAACACCAAGAAAGGTGTTGTTGAAAACAGTTTCAATGCTCTGGTCATCGGTTTTGGGGAGACAGGACGCGATGCCGTCAGGTACTTGTACGAGTTCGGGGCATTTCCTAATTTGGAGGGCAGAAGGAGTCCCTTTAAATGCTATGCGGTAGACAAGCAGATAGATCAACTTGCAGGCAGTTTCTATAACAATTCCCCCGCACTCCTTGACAGCAAGGAAATAGAACTGCTTAAAATGGATGAGCAATCGATGGACTTCTGGAGATGGGTTGACGGGCAAATCCTTATGCTGAACTATATCATCATCGCCATTGGCAACGACAAAAAGGATATGCAGATTGCCATTGACATCCTTGACAAAGCCATGAAGAAAGGGAAAGATATGAGCAACTTCAAAATCTTCATCCGCACTTACTCGAAAGAGAACGAGAGCTGGATGAAAGAGATGGCTCACTTCTACAACCAGAAGTTGCAGGATGTCTTTGTCATCTTTGGTACTTATGAGGAACTCTATACTTATAAGAACATCATTGACGAGGACACCTTACGTCAGGCAAAAGAATTTTATGCCGGATATACCTCTAAGAAAAAGGATGACCCCACTTGGGAGCAACGGCATCTTATCTGTGAGAAGGAAGAACAGGATGGGGTATCCTATCGGCTTAAAGAGCGTGAGAAGGTAACTCTCGACGATATCAATGCCGTCATCAGGAAAGAGAATCAGGATATTGCCAACAGCCGTCATATAGACACCAAACTGACATTAGTCGGTTTGTCAAGAAAAAGCAAGAAAGAAGATTTCGACAAGCTCACTGACGAACAGAAGAAGAACCTTGCCATTTGCGAGCACCTGAGATGGTGTGCCTCTCACGAGATGACAGGGTATGTCTGGGGAGAGAAGGATGACAACCTGCGGAAGACCCATAGTTGTCTGAAACCTTGGCAAGATCTCACCAAAGACTATCAGGCTTACGACTATCAGGTAATGGACAGAACAATTGATATCATTTTAAACGCCCATGAAGACAAATAACTACACCCCACAACCAATCGATACCTCAGACATGCAACTGCCGAAGGAATTAGCCCCCTTATTGGAGGCAATGGCAAAGAACGTGCATGAAATATGGGCACAAGGACGCATCCGTCAGGGATGGACGTATGGTAAGGAAAGGGATGACGCACAGAAGCACCACCCCAGTCTCGTCGCCTATGAGGATTTGCCAGAGAAGGAAAAAGACTTCGACCGCAACACCTCTGTAGAGACCCTGAAACTTATTCTGAAACTGGGTTTCAAGATAGAGAAAGCGTAACTATTTCGTCAGTATCACATCATCCTCACCACAAGGCATAAAGATGCTGTCTGTCTCTAAAGGGACAGAGGAGATGACTTTGTATACTGGTCGCTGCTGGTCGAGGGGCAATGTCAGTTGTACAAGACCATCCTTGTCTGACAGAACCTCATGTCCTTCTATTTCCAACTTACTATTACCTATTGCCTGCTCTGTATGGGGATTCCACAGACGGAAGCGGATCTTACCATAGACATCCGGGTTACGTTGTATGTCTATCGTTGCCTCCTTCGTCAAAACGATAGCGGTATCAACAAGCAGGAAGTCCTGACAGTCAATCCTCACACGTACCTTATTATTAATAAAGCGGGAAGGGATGTTGGTAAACTGGGCTGTCTCATCCACCGCATGGACGGTGTCTGTCTTCGTCTCGTTGTCCATCGTCATCATCACTGCCGCATCCTTCAGCGGAGGAAGCTGGGAGTTATGGACCGATGTCTCGTTGAGACGTATGGTGACATCTACCGGTTGGTTGGAATGCCACATATAGAAAAGGGCAGCGAGGACCACCATGACACCAACAGTCCATGCAATAACCTTCTGTATCAACAGGCGCTTATGCCGCTGCCAGATGGCATCAAACTCCACGCCCAACAGTTTGGATACTAGTTGTACATAAGCACGTTCCTTGTTCAGCCAATCCCATTTGAAAATCTTCTCATGGATATTAGCCCCCAGGATCTCAGGCAGTCCAAGAGTCTCCACCACCTTATTAAAACATTCTGTCTCAGGGTTGCCGCTATGCGGCAGTCCATCTACGATAAAGAAATGAATCTGTTTCGTGCGCCCCAACTGGTGGAAGAACTCGATTTCCCTGCCCACCCATTCCGACTGTGCCGAATGAGGGGAGCAGATGACAATCAGGTTACGGGAAGCACGCAGCCGTTCCTGCAACTCCTCCGTCAGTCCCCCCGGTTGGATATCCGTGGGTGCAAAGAACACAGGATTGATAGGTTTCCGATCCCATCCATGCTCACTACACAACGTGGCAGGCATCTTATAGCCCTCCAACTTCTTCTGCACCCGTTTTCCCCACTCCATATCTTTGGAGCTGTAACTGATGAATGCGAAATATTTGTATTCGTCCTGTTGTTTCATGATTGTTTTTTATTCTTTTCTATATATTGATTTACTGCTTCCAATATGGTCTGAAGGTCTTTAGTATCCTTATCTACACCACCTTTTACTTCTGTTTGAATCTTTATTGCCTTCTCTAAATGCTCTTTACTATTTTGCAGATCCCCTGTCATCAAGGATGCCTTTCCCACCAAGGAGTGACAATTAGCGAGATTCAACAAATCAACGTCCTCCAGTTCTGAGAATATCTCAATTGCCGCTGTTCCATATTGCAATGCCAAAGAATATTGCTCGTCTAAAAGGAACAATTGTCCTGCCATCAAATAAGAAACGGCAGCTTCGTGATGATGAGCAGTATCTGTTTTTTCCCAGATTAATAATGCTTGATTATAATAGCCTATCGCTCCCTGCCGGTCTCCCATCATAGAAGTAACCATTCCCATGAAACTATAGACATTTGCCACTTCAGGACTTGACTCATCCTCTTTCTTTAATTGAGTAACAATCTTCTCACATAGTTCAAGTGCCTTCTTATACTCCTTATGATTCATGTACTCGATGGCTTTCTTAAAAGAATCTTCCCCAGACAATTTTGCCTTCATCTTAATCTCTGAATTTAGAGATTCTATTTCTTTTTTTGCCGCTATTGCTTTAGGATGGTCAGCTCCTAATAGTTGTTCCCTTATCTTTAAGGATTGCTGATAGTAGTAAATACCTTTATCATAATCAGGAATGGAACTATAGATAGAGCCTAATGAGAAATAGGCATCAGATAGTGTAACATGAATATCACCAAACATCTGTTTCCAAATACTCACTGCCTTTTCATTGTAAGCGATTGCCTGCTTGAAGTCCATCATCTGCATATAAATGTCACCTATAGCCTTATAACAATGAGCAATATTTGAGTTATTCTCTCCTCTCTTTTTCTGCCATATCTCGATAGCACGCTTTAATTCATAAACAGCATCAGAAATTTCTTTCTGAGACAGTTTCTCATCAGAAATATTATGCAACACACCTGTTGAGAAATCGCACAAACCCAGACAATAACAACAAGATGCTATCTCCTTATGGTTTTCTCCTTTAGTGGCATTACAGATATCTAATCCCTTTTGGTAATATTCTCTTGCTGATGTCTTGTCATATTGCGTCTGGGCAAATACAATATTACCTATACAGCAATAAGGTTCCACCAGGCTCTCATGCACCTCGCCGTATAATTGTTTTCTACCTTCCAGAGCCTTTATATACATCTTTTTGGCATCATCATATTTACCTAAATAATAATAGGCATTCCCCAAAGCCACATAACATTCTGTCATCTCATAACTCTTGGCACCATACCGAGCCTGACAGCTTTTGAATGCTTTTTCATAATATCCCTTCGCACCTTTATAATCTGAAAGGTATTCCTGAAGGAATTCACCTGCTTCTATTTGCCATTTGACATTGGCAGGATCCAATGCGGCACGGGTCTCTATATAAAAACGTGCCTTCTCATTGTCGAATCTTGCCAAAGCGAAGGTGTAGAGTTGATACAGGTATTCAGCATCCTTCTCCTGTTGCTTCAGCACACGAGCCATTTCCTCATTTGCCTCAGCGAGCAACCGATTTCCCGCTTTGATGCGCTGTTCTATCTCTGCAAGACGTTTCTCCACATCCAATTGCTGTAACAACTGCTCTGCCCTATCCAACTCACCATTCTCAATGCAGGAATTAATCTCCCGCTCTTTATCATCCAAGTAATCATAGTCTACACAAGCATAGTGCTCCGCTAAGCTTTCTATTAGTCCTTGTGCCTTCTCAAAATTATCCTGTAACTCTCGTATTTGCTGACGATATTGTTCTATAGTTATTTTGTTGTTTTCCTTCTGTTTCTCTAATGAAACCAGGTCTTTTTTGTATTTATTCCCTACTGCCGCATATATTCCGTTTTCAATTCGCTGTAGCTCCTCTTGATGAGCTTTTGGGGACACCATGACAATGGTCAAGGGTACCGTTGTGGAATAGGCATACGGACGACCTATCACCTCTTTCTCTTTAAGTTCGTACCCCTGTTTCTGCACCTGTTGTAATCTGTATTCGTCACCTGGTTTCTTGCCAACTAATTGAATGGAAAACTTTCCGTTTGGTCCACTGAGTACCGCATTATGACCACCTCTTACTCTCACAGACACCCCGCCCAAAGCCACACCTGGCTTATTGTTACGTCCTAATGTCTTCACATACCCCTGCTGGGTCTGGGCTTGTGTCACCATGACAATACCCATGAGCAAAATACAAACAAAAGATTTTAACTTACTCATTCCTACTTTCTTTTACTTTCTTTTGAATATGGAGTAATCGTTTTTTCTCTTCATTAGCCTCATCAATCACGTCTTGTGCCAACTTTTGTTTTGCCCTCACCCCCTCTTTTGCCGCACGGTTTCGCTCGACTGCTGTAGTAGGGTCAAAGACGGTATGTATCAGAGAGTCGGCTTTTTCCAGTTCCCCATTCTCGATACAGATATTTATCTCCCTGTCAATAGAGTCCAGATGGTCATAGTCAGTACGGGCATAACGGTCTGCCATCCCACTGATCAGTGACTGGTATTTCTCATACTTATCTTGCAGTGCCTGCAACTCCTGACGGTATTGTTCCTCCGTCAGTTTCAGTTTCTCCACCTCCTTTTTCAGTTCTTTCAACCGCGCCTGGAAATTATTCTCCGCCTTTTGATAGGCAATGCGCTCTATTCGCTGCCTATTAGCGGCAAGTTCAGCAGAACTAACCATCACGATCTCAATGGGCACGGTTTTAGAGAACACTTGCTGACGACCGACCAATGAAGGGTCTACCAACTCATACCCACTTTTACGAGCACTCTGCAGGATAATAACATCACCATTTTTCTTGCCGGGCATTGGAATGCTGAATTTCCCATCTGTCTTCGTCAACACCGCATTCACCACCCCACGCATTCTGACAGTAACGTTTGCCAGCGGCACACCCGGTTTGTCGGGTCGACCTATGGTCTTGACAAACCCCTGTTGCGCTTGGGCAAGAAGTCCTGTTGGCAGAAAAGACAGTAGCAATATGAATATAAATCGGCTTTGTTGCTTTTTCATAAGACTGATGTTATTAGTGTTGCAAAAATAGGTATTTTCATTGGTATCACCAAAGATTTTCTGTACTTTCCTAAAAAAGTTAACTCCCTGACAGCTGCGCAACCGCACACACTGTCAGGGAGTTATTTTTTTATGACACGTGTCATAAGTTATTATTAATTAAGGTATGACTTCTGCTATATAGCACTTTTCCTTCTCGATCCACATTAGCCTTGAAGTTTGGATTCTTGATAGTGTTATAAATATGAGTGTCGAACATCTGTGGAATGTGTGATTCATACAACTTGTCGTTCAGACGAGCCAACGTATGGCGATCAAAATTTTCCCCTTTTATAGACAGATCAACATCCGATGCCCGCCAAAAGTCACCTCTTGCACGAGAACCATAGATAAGCGCCTCTTCTATCTCTGGAAATGAAGCCAGTATCTGCAGCAGTTCATTGTATGATCTATCCGTTAATCCATACATATTATAGTTTCTCTTTTATATCGTTCATTTTGTTCTGCAACTCAATAAACAGTGGATAGAAAGTATTAATGATTTCGTCAATTACATCAGTTGCCATCTCTTCATCATACAAATGAGAGGTGCTGTTCCTTGCATCTATCATCTCCAACCATGCCTCACCATTTTCTATTAGTCCAATACTATATGCTTGACGTACGACATCTTTCGAGCCATGTATTTCATAGATACCACACTCCTTTTCATAGCTCATCATCAACTTCCAGGCCATCTCATAACTAAATTCAAAACGTTTAATGAGACTGTCGTTTTCAAACTGATTAAGAGTGCGTTGTTTGCTTAACTCAATCACCTCTGACAGCCTTCCAATGGCGTTATTGAAAATGTCAAGTCGCTCAATCCATCTTGGTCGTATCTCCTCCATAATTTTCTCTATATTGTTGCTGCAAATATACGAAATAATGCTGATGTAACAAAACGATTTGGGAGAATTAACGAAATCTTATAGTGAAAAGTACGTTTAAAAGTGAATATTACCTAGATTTTAAAAATCACGAAAAAAGTGTCAATCTATCAGAAATTGTTGCAACCGACTGTATGTTAGTCGGTTGCAACTTGACAGATAGGCTGATAGATTGATACTTTTTTCCAAAAAACTTGCAGAATTGAGAAATTTTTTGTAATTTTGCAGTGATATTATTATTAACTCTTAAAACTATAACAAAAAAGCATCAACTATGAGCGAAATCAACTTTTCATGGAAGGATGTGCCCAATGGATGGGCATTGTGTTTTAACCAGTCATGTCCGCTGCATGAGCATTGTCTGCGCTTCCAGGCAGGAGTATTGGCACCGTCGGATCTGACCGTCAGCAGGTGTGTGACACCACGGGCGCTGACAGAGGAGCGATGTAAGGTGTTTACCTCGATGGAACCGACGAAAATGGCACGTGGGTTCACGACGATTTATCAGAAAGTGCTGAAGCGTGACTATACGTCGCTTCGGAAATTCATGACCAATCTGCTCTCCGGCAAACGGTATTACTACGAGTACAAAAGGGGGGAACGACTGCTGTCACCGGAACAACAGAGTGACATCAGGGAACTGTTCGCATCGTTCGGCTATAAGGACAGCGTACAATTCGACAGCTACGAAGAGACCTTACACTTCCCTTGGGTATAACTAATAGGGAGCCCGAGTGGCAGAAAACATCGGTTCCAACGAAGGAAACCGATGGGTTCCTACAAGGAAACCAATGGTTTCCCCGCAGGAACCCACTGGTTGCCTTCAGAGAATACAATGATCACCAATAAGGAAACAAACTAAAAGAATCAAGCAATGAAATTTACACTCATAAGAAAAGACCAAAGAAACCTCACACATATCACGATGAAATCGGCGGAAAACCTCATGGAACGCATCCAGGCAGACACGAAAAGCGGGGATGTGGAAGGACTGCGCCGCCACCTGCAGCAGCCTGCTTTCCGTGAGTTTGAGTACGGACAGATGCACCGGTTACCCATCATTTATCCCTCCGCCGAACTGGTACGTGATGCGAACGGCAATATCACGATGCGGCAGATGAACGGTGTCCTCCTGCTCAGTGCCAGCCATTTACGCGGTACAAAGCTGTTGGAACGGGTGAAAAATGTGGCAATGACGATGCCAACCACCCTCGCCGCCTTCGTGGGAAGCAGTGGCGAGAGTGTCAAGATACTGGTGCGCATCAGTCGTCCGGACGGTACACTGCCCCAAAACGAGGAAGAGGCGAACACCTTCCTGCGTACCGCCTATGCACTGATTAAGAATCCCTATCAGGCATTATTGGGTGTTCCCCTTGACGAGACAGAATCATCCATTTCATCGGGATTCCGCATGACACTTGACACACATCCGCTCTTCCGCCCTGAATCGACATCTTTCTTGGTAGATGACCATAGTGTGGCACCGTCGGCACCCTCCCCACTCGACGAGCAGCGACATGACGACTACGACCTCTACACACAGTATGAGCATCTGTACCAGCGCGCCGCCACACTGGTGTGGTACCGTGTCCCTGAAAATGCAGACCCTGACGCCATACTTGCCGAGCTGGCACGGCAGCTATGCCTTGCTAACTTCCCGGAGGAAGAGGCGGTGACTCACATCTGGGCACATTATAAATACAAGACACCCTTGCTGTTTGATGAGGAGCGCATCCGTGCCACCGTCGGTGCCGTCTATGCCGAGACAAAGCCCGACAAGCGGAAGACCCGCCATGCAGAGGCTGTGGGCAGGGAGGTGCGACAACTGGTGGACTACCTGCAGAAGCGGTATGTGTTCCGCTATAACACCATCATGGGCTATACAGAATACCGTCCGAACACCACCTGGTTCCAGGACTGGCAACCTGTTGACGAGCGTGTCATCAGCAGTTTCACGATGGACGCACGGCTGACAGGACTGAACGTGTGGGACAAGGATGTCAGCCGTTACCTTAAATCTGACAAGATCCGCAACTACAACCCTATCGAGGAATACCTCTGGGAGGTACATGGAAAATGGGATGGAATCGACCATATTGGGCGACTGGCACAGACCGTCCCCACCAAAAATCCACACTGGGAAAGGTGGTTCCGCACATGGATGCTGGCGATGGTGGCACAGTGGAAAGGCCGCAACCGCCGTTACGGTAACTCGGTGGCTCCACTGCTGATCTCCTCGCAAGGGTATAACAAGTCGACCTTCTGCCGCTCCCTGCTGCCTGACGAGTTGCAGTGGGGCTATACCGACAATCTCTCACTGGACGAGAAACGCCCTGTGCTGCAGGCAATGTCACAGATGCTGCTGGTCAATCTCGATGAATTCAACCAAATTTCGCCCCGCATCCAAGAAGGATTCCTGAAAAACACGATCCAACTGGCTCGCGTGAAAGCGAAGCGACCATACGGAAAGCATATCGAGGATTTCCCACGCCTTGCCTCTTTCATCGCCACGACAAATATCGCCGATGTCCTTGCCGACCCATCAGGAAACCGCCGTTTCATCGGGATAGAACTGACTGGTCCTATCAATGTCCGCGTGCGTCCTAACCATACACAGATCTATGCCCAGGCGCAGCAGCTCATCGAACAAGGAGAGCCGTATTGGTTTGACGACAAGGAGACACGCCTCATCATGCAGCATAACCGTCAGTTCCACACTGAGTCAGCTGCCGAACAGTGTTTCCATGAGCAGTTCAAGGTAGCGGAGGATGAGAAGACAGGTATGTGGATGACTGCCGCCGCCATCCTCTCCAGTCTCAGGGTGACGTATGGGGCATCCCTCCTCAAGCAAACCAGTCTGGTGGCTTTCGGTCGTGCCCTCTCCAATATGGAAGGCATGCACCATCACCATTCTGTTGAGGGCACCCAGTATTGTGTAACGCTAAAATGACGGATTATCTATCAATCTATCAGCCCATCTGTCAAGTTGCAACCGACTAACATACAGTCGGTTGCAACAATTTCTGATAGATTGACACTTTTTCTGCGATTTTTAAAACTTAGGTAATATTTTTTGAAGTTTCGCATACTCAACGTTTAGAGGTGAGAGGTAAGAGGTGAGAGGTGAGTATGTGAAACATACGAAACTTGAATTAGAAAACTTAATGTTTGTCCAGTGTCTCTATGAGATAGTGTTATTTCATAAAAAAAGAAAAATAATGCGGGTTTATTCGTTTCTTAATATAATAATGTGTAACTTTGCAGCTGTTTTTTGCGCAAAGTCGCACGATGTTTTATTTTTTAGATGTTTTATACAAGATGAACGTAATTACGAAAACGATTCAATTGCCTGATGGAAGAACCATCACCATTGAAACCGGGAAAGTGGCAAAGCAGGCAGACGGAAGTGTTGTTCTGCGCATGAACAACACGGTGTTGCTGGCTACTGTGTGTGCCGCAAAAGATGCAGTTCCCGGAACAGATTTCATGCCTCTGCAGGTAGACTACAGAGAGCAGTATGCCGCCGCAGGGCGTTTCCCCGGTGGCTTCACCAAGCGCGAGGGTAAGGCTTCGGACAATGAGATTCTGACCAGCCGACTGGTTGACCGTGTGCTCCGTCCTTTGTTCCCCTCCAATTATCACGCCGAAGTATTTGTCAATGTGATGCTGCTCAGTGCCGATGGTGTTGACCAGCCGGACGCCTTGGCAGGTTTTGCCGCTTCCGCAGCGTTGGCATGTTCAGATATCCCCTTCGAGTGCCCGATCTCTGAGGTCCGTGTGGCTCGTGTCAACGGGGAGTATGTGATAGACCCCACCTTCGAGCAGATGAAGGAAGCCGACATGGATATCATGGTAGGTGCCTCTGCTGAGAACATCATGATGGTGGAGGGTGAGATGAAAGAGGTTTCCGAGCAGGATATGATCGGTGCCCTGAAAGCAGCTATGGCAGCTATCAAGCCGATGTGTGAGCTGCAGACCGCACTGAGCAAGGAGCTCGGCACGGACGTGAAGCGTGAGTACAACCATGAGGTGAATGACGAGGCACTGCGTGAGCAGATGAACAAGGAGCTGTACCAGCCCGCCTATGACATCACCAAGCAGGCGCTGGAGAAGCATGCCCGTGCTGAGGCATTTGAAAAAATCCTCGAGGACTTCAAGGAGAAATTCTTCACCGCACATCCTGAGATCACCGAGACCTCTGAGATTTCCAAGGATGAGTACGAGGCAATGATGGACCGCTACTACCATGACGTGGAGCGTGACGCTATGCGCCGCTGCATCCTCGACGAGGGTATCCGTCTCGATGGTCGTAAGACCGATGAGATCCGTCCTATCTGGTGTGAGGTAAGCCCACTGCCCATGCCTCATGGAAGCAGTATCTTCACCCGTGGTGAGACACAGTCGCTGACCACCTGCACACTGGGTACGAAACTCGACGAGAAACTCGTGGATGACGTGCTCGACAAGAGCTACCAGCGTTTCCTGCTGCACTATAACTTCCCACCGTTCTGTACTGGTGAGGCAAAGGCACAGCGTGGCGTCGGTCGTCGTGAGATTGGTCACGGACACCTGGCATGGCGTGGTCTGAAAGGTCAGATTCCCGCCGACTTCCCCTATACCGTCCGTCTGGTAAGCCAGATTCTGGAGTCTAACGGCTCTTCCTCTATGGCTACCGTATGTGCCGGTACTTTGGCGCTGATGGATGCCGGTGTTCCTATGAAGAAACCCGTCAGCGGTATCGCCATGGGACTGATCAAGAACCCCGGTGAGGAGAAATATGCCGTGCTGAGTGATATCCTCGGTGATGAGGATCACCTGGGCGATATGGACTTCAAGACCACTGGTACGAAGGACGGTCTGACCGCTACCCAGATGGATATCAAGTGTGACGGACTCTCCTTCGAGATTCTGGAGAAGGCACTGATGCAGGCAAAGGCTGGTCGTGAGCACATCCTGAAGTGCATCACCGACACTATCGCCGAGCCACGTCCAGAGCTGAAGCCACAGGTACCACGCATCGAGGCATTCGAGATTCCGAAGGAGTTCATCGGTGCTGTCATCGGTCCTGGTGGTAAGATCATCCAGCAGATGCAGGAGGACACCGGTGCCACTATCACTATTGACGAGGAGGACGGTGTTGGTAAGATACAGGTCAGCGGTCCTAACAAGGAGGCTATCGACGCTGCCATCGCCAAGATCAAGGCTATCGTCGCCATCCCTGAGGTCGGTGAGGTGTACGAGGGTACTGTCCGCAGCATCATGCCTTACGGCTGCTTCGTAGAGTTCATGCCAGGCAAGGACGGTCTGCTCCATATCTCGGAGATTGACTGGAAGCGCCTGGAGACTGTTGAGGAGGCTGGTCTGAAGGAAGGTGACAAGATTACCGTTAAGTTGTTGGAGATTGACCCGAAGACCGGTAAGTTCAAACTCTCACACCGTGTATTGGTAGAGAAGCCTGCCGACTATGTAGAGCCACAGCAGCGTCGCCGCGAGCGTCCAGAGCGTGGTCCACGTCCTGAGCGCCGCGACCGTGGTGACCGTCGTAACCGCAACGAGCACCGTGAGCGTCCTCAGCGCAATGAGGAGTTCCACGAGCCGGCAGAGAACCACGAGCCCAAGGACTTCACAGACACCCTTGACAAGATGGACTTCTAAGAAGTTTGAAATAAAAAGAAGGTCTCAACCAATTCGGCTGAGACCTTTTTTATGCTTATACCTTATTATATATAATATCAATTAAACAAGTATTTAATCGTAAACATAATCTGATAGGTAGAGGCGAGATTCTGGAAGTTCTGTGAGGTACTCAGGTGACGGACACCATTGACCGTATTATAGGTGTACTTGCCGTTTTTGAAAGTCAGCAGGTCGTTGCCTGTAATCTGCTTGAAGAGTCCCCAGTCCTTACAGAGGAAGTTCGGCAGGTTGAGGATGTCGAGACCCAGTTGCAGGGTATGCTTCGTCTTTCCCCATTTGACAGACATGTCACGGGTATACTTGAAGTCCAGTTGATGATGCCACGGCATCTTCGCACCGCCACGCTCCGTATACTGTCCCTTGCAGTCCTTCAGATAGTCATCCTGGTTGATGAAAGCCCAGAAGTCGTCACGCTGCATATCAGCAGTATAGGGCTTCCCGTCCACGGTACCGTTGTCGGCAAAGTCCCAGCCGTTCAGCTCCTCACGGCTGGCAGGGATATAAAGCAGGTTGCCGGGAGCCGACGGGTCGCTGTTGACATTGGTGCTGAAGATATAGCTGTAGCGGCTAAATGCATAATTACCCAGATAGCCATACTGATAACCGTCGTAGATCAGACTGAACGTCGAGGTGGCATTCTTCGACTCCTTGAGCTTATAGCTTGCCGACAGGAGCAGACGGTTAGGAGCCACATAGGTGGCATAGCCCGTCTCCAGATCGTTGACGGCATGGATGGAAGAGCGGTAGTTATTATAAGTGGCAGATACCTGGTCACCGATACCCTCTGTATAGCTCTTTGCCTTCGACAGGGTATAGGAGGCGGCAAGGTCGAGACCGAAGTCGAACGACTTACGCAGCTGTGCCGTCAGCGACAGATAATACGCTTTGCTCCCCGCATTCTTCAGCACATAGGCAGAGTGACCGGCATCGTAGTAAGACATCTTATGGCGCACATCCCCATGACCGAGGTCAACGGTAGAGGTGCCGTCCCAGTAGATATCCGCATTAGACACCACCACAGGGTTGAAGTCCTTGTTGAAGATACCCTCCAGGGTGAAGTCGATATCACCGGGCAGTTGGGCATCAAAGGCAAGTGATGCCTTCCACGTCTTCGGCATGCGGAGGTCCTCGCTGAGGATGGTAGGATTGACAGGAACGGTCGTCGAGCTGGCAGCATTGATCTGCTGGAGCATGTCCTGCTGACTCATGGTGAAGGTAGGAATCTTCTTGCCGTTGGCTGCCGTTGCCACATAGGAGGTCTGTCCCATGCCCGAGTTGCCGACAGCCGATACCAGCCATACGAACGGCATACGTCCTACGAAGATACCCGTACCACCGCGCAGGATGTATTTACGGTCACCAGTGATGTCCCAGTTGAAACCGACACGTGGTGAGAAGCTCAGGCTGGCATCAGGAACATTATCCGTGCGGAAATGCTTGCCGCCGAAGTCAATATCGTAATAGTCCTTATTGAAGTTATTTTCCAGTGAGGGATAGGTAGGCAGTTCAAAACGCACACCGAAAGAGGTACGGAAACGCTCCGACCAGCTGATGTTATCCTGCAGGTAGAACGACCACTGGTTGGTCTTCATCTCAGATCTGAACATTGAGTGTGCGTCATTATTCCCGTAGGTGATACCAAAGAGACGTGCCGGACGACCGAAGACGGCAGCCCAGTTGCCGGTGCTCACCTCGTCGGGAGTCGCCTCGAAGGCATAGTAGCCTGCGGCAGCCTGAGCATAGCCGTTGACAGCAGAGTTATGCTCGTACTGGATACCCGCAAAGAGGTTATGCTTACCCAGTGTCACATTCAGCTCATCGGTGATGACCGTATTCTTGGTCTGTGCGAGGTTGCCATAGGTAAACACGTCACCCATCATTGCCCATGAGGGATAATGACCGGCACCGTCGCTCATCACGATCTCCACCACTGGTGCAGCGTCGTTATATTCCGTAGAGCGCGGCTGGTCCTGGAAAGAATAGGTGCCACGCAAGGTGTTGTGGAACTTCCCGAACTTCGAGTTCAACTCTGCGGCAAATGATGTGAAACGGTATTCCGAATAGTAACGGCTCGACAGTGAACTCATCGAGTAGTCGGTCAGACTGCCGTAGCTGTTCTGGCTACCCCCATAGATTGCTGTCGCCTGGTTGCTGCCTATAGAGCGGGAGGCAGAGGCGTTGTTCGACACTTTACGATTAGACTTCGTGAACCGGATCTGGAACTTATGGTTGTCGTTGATGTTCCAGTCCAGACGTGCCAGGAAACGGTAAGCAGGTGTCTTGATGTTATAACCTTGCCACGGTCCAGTTGCCAGCCCATAGGTGTTCTGCATATAGTCAGAGAGACTCTCCAACTCCCCTATCTGCGGACGGCGGTTGGTTTCCGTATAAGGAGTTCCACCATTACCTGCACGTGCCGTCGGTCCCGTAGTAACGTTATCCTCTATCTCTCCATTGATGAAGAAGAAAAGCTTGTCCTTGATGATAGGACCGCTGAAAGAGAGACCATAGGTGTCGTTATGACCATTGTCTACCGGCAGGGTGGCATCTCCTACCCTTGAACCTCTCAGACTGGTGGAGGTGATATACGTGTAGGCACTGCCCTTGAACTCATTGGTACCACTCTTGGTGACAGCGTTGATACCGCCGCCGGTGAAACCACTCTGACGAACGTCATAAGGGGTGATGCTGACGGTCATCTGCTCAATGGCATCCAGAGAGATGGGGGTACCGCCACCAGGCAGTGGTGAGGAGCCCAGTCCGAAGGCGTTGTTGAACGACGCACCGTCAATGGTGAAACTTGACTGGCGATAGTTACCACCACCAATCGCCAAGCCACTTGCCGACGAGCTCTGCGGGGTCATCTTCATCAGGTCTGTCATGCTGCGTCCCACTGTCGGGATGACCGACATGGCTGCCGCATTCAGGTTAGTGACGGCACCAGAGCGGTCGCTGCGCATCGTGTTATTTGCCTTCGCCACCACCTCAACCTCGGCAAGCATCTCACTACCCTCAGCCAAGTTGGCACTCAACACCGTGTTCTGACCGAGTTGCAACTGTACATCGGTATATTTCTTCGACTGGAAACCGATATAGGATATCTCCACCTCATAAGGTCCACCTGTACGCATACCACTGATGGTATAACGCCCATCCACATTCGTAACGGCACGGTATACAGAACCCGAAGGGACGTGCTTGGCTGTAATGGTGGCACCGATAGCCTCCTCATTATCCGCTGTCACGATACCGCTGATACCGGATGTGGTCACCTGCGCCATCACCATGGTGGATGTCAGCAGGAGAAGGAGTGAGAACAATAATTTCCTTTTCATATTATTATTAAGAATTAAAAGTCTTTCTGTCTTGTTCCCATACGTGCTTCTACCACGTTTACCACATAGTCGGCGAGCTTCTCACACTCGTTGACGATGTCCATGTAGATGGTACCTACGGCATAGGTGTACTCATGGTTATTGACATCGTTGATGTTCTGCGACTTCAGCTGGTTGCGGTAGTTGTTGATCTCGTTCTCCAGGTTGAAGGTGCGGTTGACATCATACGACTCCTTACGGCCAGCCATCAGACGGTTCATCTGTGTGAGCGCCTCGTCCGTGAGTTCCATCATCTGGTGGATATGGTCATACTGCTTGTCGCTGAAATGGTCTTGCTTGCCCTGGTACTTACGGGAAATGGTACGGGCGATGTTGTAGTTGGCATCACCGATACTCTCCAACTCCGATATCTCACGCAGCATGGCACGTATCTTTGCCTTGGAATCGTCACTCAGATGAGCATCACCCACTTGGTCAAGGTATTTGGCTATCTCCAGTTCCATATTGTCGGAGATACCCTCATATTTCTCAATCCGTGTAAAGAGCTTGTTGAAATCACCCGTCTGTGCGCTGTTGCTCTTCGCTGTGGCACTACTGCTCAATGTCAGCAGCTCGCGCACCATGCCGAACATACGCTGCATACGCTCAGAGAATGCCTGTATCTCTTTCTGTGCCTCCAGGATGGAGAGCTCGGGGGTCTTCATGAAACCAGCGGTAATGAAATGCAGACGGAAGTCCTCTTCCTCGTCGACCTTCTTGGGCTTGATGACCCAGCAGACGAATTTCTCAATCTGTGGGATAAACCAGATGAGGATGAAGGTGTTCGCCACATTGAAGCAGGTGTGGAAGGCTGCCAGCACGAAACTCAGCTTGGCGGCATTGGCAAGGAAAGCCTGGGCACCTGCCGTCTCTTTCGTCATGTCGACATCATAGCCGACGAAGCCGCAGACCATATCGACGAAGGGACGGAAGACAAATAATATCCAGACGACACCGAACACGTTGAAGAACATGTGTGCCAAGGCTGCCCTCCGTGCCTGTGTGTTTGCCGACAATGCTGCAAGATTGGAAGTCACGGTCGTACCGATGTTCTCACCCATGACGAGGGCGATACCCTGATAGATAGGCAGTACGCCACTCGAGCAGAGGATCATCGTGATTGCCATCACGGCAGCACTCGACTGGACACAGAAAGTAAGGATACCTCCCAGCAGGAGGAATATCAGGGTCGTCGTGAAGGAGTTGGGGTCGAAGGAGGCGAAGAAGTTGAGCACTTCCTGGTTCTCACCCAGGTGCATGTCAATCCCCGTCTGTCGCAAGGTACCCAGTCCTAAAAACATAAAGGCGATACCGAAGAGGAAATCGCCAATGAAGCGCTTACGCTTATAATAAATAAGGATAATAGCGATGAAGAATGCCGGATAGACAAAGTCGGTGATGTTAAACGAGAACCCTGCCGACATGATCCATGCCGTGAGTGTCGTACCGATATTCGCACCCATAATCACCGAGATTGCCTGCGCCAGGGTCAGCAGTCCCGCATTGACGAACGAGACGGTCATCACGGTCGTTGCCGTACTCGATTGCACACTCGCTGTCACCAGCATACCGGTCAGCATACCGGTAAAGCGATTAGTTGTCATGGCTCCCAAAACATGTCGCAGTTGTGGTCCAGCCATCTTCTGCAACGCTTCACTCATCGACTTCATTCCGAACATCAACAGGGCGAGGGATCCCAGTAGTTTGAAAATAATCCAAATAGACATAATTATGTTATAATTTCGTAATTCCTATTCTTATTTCAAAATATATTTGTATCTTTGTAAAACGTTAATACTTATTACTATGGAACAAAATATCTTAATCCGTTGCAAAAATAATAAAAAAAATCTAAACGTGAGCATTGGAAGCTCACTTTCTGAAATATTTTCTCAATCGGGGCTCCAGATGGAGTACGGTCCCGTTTGTGCAAGGGTCAATAATAAGGTGGAGGGAATGCACTTCGAGGTGTTCAAACCCAAGGAGATTGAATTCCTTGACTTGCACGAGGCATCAGCGATGCGTACTTATATACGCAGTCTCTTCTTCGTCCTGAACAAAGCGGCGCATGACATCTATCCCGACTGTTCGGTGATTATCGGTATACCGGTGTCGAACGGTTATTTCGTCGATGTCCGGCTTGACCGTCCTGTGACGACTGCCGACGTGGATGCCATCCGTGAACGCATGAAGGAGATTATCGCTGCCGGACACCCCATCCACCGGCATGTGTCGACAACGGAGGAGGCGATAGAGATGTTCCGGCAGTCGCGGTCGTTCTCCAAAGTCCGCTTGTTGGAAGGGATTGGTGACCTTTACACGACTTATTATGATATCGATGGCTATGTAGACTATTACTATGGCAGTATGCTCACGAATACCTCACAGATCTATCTCTTTGGTCTGGAACCGTATTATGACGGTATGCTGTTGCGCATCCCTACTTCCAGCGACCCTTCCAAGTTAGGGGAGATGGTGCATCAGGATAAGATGTTTGAGATATTCAAGGAGCATCACCGTTGGCAGAATATCCTGAAGTTGAGGACGGTGGGCGACTTGAACAGAGCTACCCAGAAGGGATATTCTTCGCAACTCATACAAGTCAGTGAGGCGCTGCAAGAGAAGAAGATCGCGCAGATAGCTGACGAGATAGCTTCTCGCAAGGAGGTGAAGATGGTGCTCATCGCAGGACCGTCAAGTAGCGGTAAGACGACGACGTGCAAACGACTGTCTGTGCAGCTTGCCGTCAATGGTATCAAACCTATTGGTATCTCCTTAGACGACTATTTCGTAAGTCGTGAAAAGACCCCCCGTGACGAGAAAGGGGATTACGACTATGAGCATCTGCATGCGCTGAACATCCCTTTGCTCAACGAGCAGATGAACGCACTGCTCCGTGGGGAGGAGGTGGAACTGCCCCGCTATAACTTCCAGACGGGGGAGAGTGAGATGAGTGGCAAGAAACTGCAACTGCAGGGTAACGAGGTGTTGGTGGTGGAGGGCATCCATGCACTGAACCCGGAGTTGACGGCTCAGATTCCTGAAGCACAGAAATACAAGGTCTATGCCTCTGCGTTGACCACCATCCTGCTCGACAACCATAATTATATTCCAACGACCGACAACCGGTTGCTGCGCCGTATCATCCGCGACTATAAATACCGTGGGGTGTCGGCACAGGAGACCATCCGTCGGTGGCCTTCTGTCCGCAGGGGGGAGAACAAATGGATATTCCCGTACCAGGAGAATGCCGATGCGATGTTTAATACGGCGATGCTCTTTGAACTGGCTGTCATCCGTGAACAGGCAATCCCCGTGCTGGAGCAGGTTCCCGAGAACTGTGTCGAGCATGCCGAGGCATACCGCCTGTTGAAGTTCCTGCGATATATCAAACCGATTCCTGCGGCTCAGATTCCTCCTACATCCCTCTTAAGGGAGTTCCTGGGTGGCAGTTCTTTCAAATATTAAAGAATAGAGTCAGGCTTCTCTGTCTTCTGTTTCTTCAGTTTCACACTATCCCTCTTCATCTTCTCCGGTTTGGTGGAATCTGCGCCGGGACGATGCCATTGCTGGTGGAGGAAACGGAGGTATGAGCCATAGGTATGGCTGCTATATGCCTTGAAGATATTGTTGGCAAATAGGATGTCCGTGATTTTGTTCTCTTCCACGTAGGCGATAATATCCTTCGTGAAATAACGGGAATCAATCACGTGTACCTCTTCGAAGGAGAAGAACAGATAGCCTGGCAGCATATTACCAAAGCTGTCCTTGAGGATGATCACACGCCTGCCGTTGTGAGTGGAGGTACGTACCTGTGTCAGTTTGGTATCGCCACCCATCATGGTACAGTAGGCTCCCCCATGTCCGTCTTTATACTTAAAGAAGAAAGGAGCGGTAAAAGGCTTGCCTTCACTGGTCACCTGATATTTCTTGTTGATGTTATAGTTCGTATAGGTGGTGGTGTACTCTACCCCCTTCGGTACGTAATAGACGAAGTCCTCTGGGGCATTCTTGATGGAGATATCCTTCGAGTAACCGTACATGCTTCCTACATAGCCATGTACCACCCTGCGCTCATAATGAGAGAGGTCCTTGAAGGGAACGCCCGCCACACGGGCAAACTCCTGTGCCGCATAATAACCGCCAAGGGGTGACCAGTGGTGGTCGGTACGCAGGTAGATATCCTCGTTGGCATGTTTTCCCAGTGTGGTATACACGTCAACAGGTTTCACCCCGGGATTGAGGTGTGCCACCACATTACGGATAGTGGGCAACTGCTGGTTGGTGCGTTTCTTCGCCTTGTCAGGACAATAGAACTCGACGGCGGTAGGAATGACCATACAATAGATATTCACTTTGTCACCAAACACCTCTTTATATTTATTGGCTGCCTGCGCATAGCCTACACAGCCTTTGGGACCTCCACCGTATGCCATCAATGCCCGTACCTTGTCGCCTTTACCTACGATGATGATACCCGCATTGGCAATCTTAGCGTTCTCATCGGCATTGATATGGTTTTCATACTCATCGATCGTCATACTGTCCTTTGGCTCCGCCTTCCCTGTAGTAGCTTGTTTGCCGTCAGCATGTTCTCCGTCCCCCTTCTCTAGTTCCATATCCCCGGCATGGAATTTGACATTGTCATCCGAAGGAGCGATGGCAATGAAGTCCTTGACCTGCATACTAAGGGTCATGAATACGTCACGGAAAGGTTCACTATCGCTGAACCATGTTGAGATATCACTTGTAAACGAGCCATCAGCAAGGCGTTCCCACGAGAACTTGGGGAAAGTGGCAAGCTCACGCTTCTCCAGTTCTGATACCGTGCTTCGCGGGAAGGTGTCGAAGACCACGGCAAAGGCTACGAAGACGACGGCTACAATGGTGATATAGATATAGTGCTTCATTGTTTACTGTTCCAGATAACGGTTATAGGCCTGGTGGGTTACTGCCGCATAGGCATGTCCGGCATTATTGGCAAAGAGAATATCGGTGATATCGTTCTTCTGTACATAATGTACGATATTCTTGGTAAAATAACGGCAGTCTACCACATGAATCTCCTCGAAGGAATGGAAAAGATAAGCGGGAATGGCATTGCCATAGCTGTCTTTCAAAATCAGCAGGCGACGACCGTTCCGTGTGGAGGTCTTTACCTTTGTGGTATTGGTATCGCCATGCATGAAGGTCATATAGGCGGCACTGCTCCCGTCCTCGTAGTTATAAAAGAAATTACCCTCCTCCGGAGCTTTCTCACCCACTACCTTGCGGTTCTTACCTAATTGATAACGTATATAGGTGGTCGTATAGTCGACGCCTGTCGGTACATAATACACAAAGTCCTCTGGGGCATTCTTGACTGCTGCGTCACGAGAGAAGCGGTACATGGTTCCCACATAGTCGTGGATGACATGTCGCTCGTATGTCGAAAGGTCAGCAAAGGGCAGTCCGGCAATACCGGCGAACTTCTGTGCTGCATAATAAGCACCCAAAGGAGCCCAGTGATGGTCGGTACGTGAGTAGATATCCTCACCGGCATGTAACGCCATCGTGTCGAAGAGGTCGATGACTCTCACAGAGTTGTCGAGGTGCGAATAGATATTACGGACAGTGGTCTGCTGGTCTTTCGTCCACTCCTTCGCCTCGTCAGGGCAATAGATAGCCACTGCCGTAGGGATGATCATACAGTACACATTGACGGCATCACCGAAAGTACGCTTATATTTATTCACCGCATCTGCATAGCCTAATCCGCCATCCTGTTGTCCGCGGAAGGGTTCAAAGGCTCTCAAACTATCACCTTGTCCCACGATGATAATACCTGAGCGGGTTAAACGAGCCTGTACTGCAAAAGCAGTCAAGGGTAATAAGACTCCAAAATATAATAGTATTTTTCTCATATTCAATCCTTCAATTCTCCTAAAACCTTGTATATATAAATGCGTTATTTGTTGCTCCTACCAATAGGGCAGTACTGAGTATCAGGATTCCTACCGACAGGATGATGCGGGTGGCATAGACTACCGTCGTCCCGAACCAGTTATCCCCTAACAAGCGCTCTGTCCATTCGGCAACAGTGCTGCGTACAGGGAGACAGAAGAAGAGGGCTGCCACCCATAACCAGAAATTGTCGAGTAAGGCACTCTCGTCGACGAAATCGTAGAGTGAGGGGACATTACCGAAGAAAGCGTGGAAGAACACAACCATCTGGTCGAAGTTGTCGAAATAGAAAATGCCCCATCCTGCAATGACCAGCAGCATGCTGTAGATATGCAGGAAAACAGCAGGGATACGGTCGTGTACCTTCAGCAGCGTGTATTTCTCCAACATGACGATGATACCGAAATAGACACCCCAGATGATGAAGTTCCAACTGGCTCCATGCCACATACCTGTCAGGAACCACACCACAAGGATGTTTATTGCTTGATGGCGACGGTTACCGCCCAAGGGGATATAGACATAGTCACGGAAGAAGCTGCCGAGAGATATATGCCATCTGCGCCAGAAGTCGGTGATGGAGTTGCAGCAATACGGATGACGGAAGTTCTCGTTGAAATGGAATCCCATGCAGCGCCCCAGTCCTATTGCCATATCAGAATAACCAGAGAAGTCAAAATAGATCTGCAGGGTGAAGGCAACGATGCCTATCCATGCTCCAGCCATGGTCAACGAAGAAAGACCGTTCACCAGGAACTGGTCGGAAATCTCAGACAACTGGTTGGCGATAATCACTTTCTTGCCCAGTCCGATAAGGAACCGGTAGAGGCCATCAGAGAAATCGGAAGCATTCACATGCCGTTTATGTATCTCTTCTGCTACTGTGCCGTAGCGCACGATAGGTCCGGCGATGAGCTGTGGGAACATGGAGATATACAATAGTAGGTCTGGAAAACGACGTTGCACAGGTGACTCTCTTCGGTAGACATCTATCAGGTAGGAGATAGACTGGAAGGTATAAAAGCTGATACCGATAGGCAAGGCGATATTCGGTTTAGCCACCTCAATACCCATGTCACACAGGCATTGTGCAAAGAATCCCAGGTATTTGAATGTCCCGATGATGGCGATATTGAGGATTAAACCTATCACAAGTATTACTTTCCGATAATGTTCCAATCCCGCAATTCCTAATCCTACCAAATAATTCACAAAGACGCAGAAGAGCATCAGGAAGACATAGACAGGTTCTCCCCATGCATAGAAGATGAGGGAGAAGCAGACCAATATCAGGTTCTTTGCCTTATTGCTATGTTGACCCTCTTCCGATAGCCACTGCCTGTCGGCCCACGTAGCCAACAGATAACAGAGCAGGAAAGAAGGAAGGAAGACGAAGAGGAAGAATAAATCCGAGAATACCATATTGTTATCTTATTGTTGCAGCAGTTTCTGTACTTGTTCGTATATATAGCGTCCTAATACTTTTGCCCCTTTCTCTGTCGTATGCACTCCGTCCTTGGAATAACCCCTTTTGATGAGCTTCTTTGCGGGAAGGAGGGGTTTCGCCTGGTCCAGGCGGATGACAGACAGGTGCATTGTCTGGGCACATTGCTCTATTTCAGCAGCAGCCTGATGTTGTGTTGCCATCGGCACCCGCGTAAAGGGTGGGGGAGTAATCAGAATGATACGAGCCTTCGGGAAGGCTGTCCCCAGTGTCTCACAATTCTGGCGGATATACTTTGCCAAGGGTTCTGGTCGCTTGCTGGCAAACCACAAGTCGTTAGTGCCTGCCATGATGAGGATAAGGTCAGGAGTAGGTTGTGTCTTCTCCTTACCAGTCTCTTTCAACAGGCGGTTCACTTGGTTATAGATGACATTATTGTCACTAAGTACCCCCGTATTCTCCTCGATGTCATAGACGGTGTTTGGCGTATGCGTCCACGTTGCTCCGCTCCGGGCATAGCTACGGCATGACAGCGGATTGGCGAGCTCTTTAAACCATTTATTCCATCCTTGAGGTTTATCACATTGGTCACCCCCGATGAAAGTATTGGAATCACCAAGGATGACCACATGCATGACAGACTGAGCCTGTATGTTTCCATACAACCACAATCCCCATATAATCAGCAATCCAATTCTTTTCATATCTTTTTTCGGGGTGCAAAGGTAATAATAATAATTGATATTCAGATAAATAGCTTTGGAAATTTATCGCTCGTTATCCAATTCTCGTTCTAACTGGTCAGTGCGGTGTTGGAATTCCCGGTAGGCATTCGAGAGGTCAGCCTTGTTGATATCTATCGTGGTGTCGACGGGTCGCCAGGGGTCCCTCAGCGTATGCTGGAACAACCATTCGTACGTCTTGCTGGTATAGAAATAACGAGCCAAGGCTCCATGGGAGGCGCCAGGCAGCCAGTCGTAGCGCAGACGACTTGTGATACCCAGTGTCTTCATGCCCGTCACTACTTTCTGTGACTCCTGTACTGAGACGGCACGGTCGGCAGTACCATGAACAATCCATAAAGGAAGCTCTCCCAGACCACGGTAGTCTTTCAGGGTGCTACCTCCGCATAAGGCGATAGCTGCCGCTATTTTTTCTGGATAGGTTCCTGCAAAATCTAATGTCCCATACCCTCCAAGACTCATCCCCAGCACATAAACACGTGACTCGTCGAAGACGTAATGTTGCTTCATCCATTCCAGAATCTCATTGAGCTTATGAGGGTCCCACCATCCTCCAGGGTTCTGCGGGGCGACAATCAGGGCAGGAATCATCAGTCCCATCTTTGCCGCATCGATAGAGCCATAGCGCAGCACCCGGTTGAGGTCACGCCCGCAGAGACTGGCTCCATGAAGGAAGAAGATAAGAGGGGTGGACTCCTGGGTGTAGTAATATTCCTCTGGGGTATAGACCCAGAAATTATAGTTGCCCTTGATGACCCCTTTCTTGGCTGACAGCAAGTCGTACTGTGCTGAGCAAATAAGAAAAGAGAAATAAGAAAAGAGAAATATCAAAAGTATTTTCTTCATTGGATGACGAATTTAAATATTTTATTACCGCGACAGCCCACCACAGCAGTGTTGCCGACAGCTATCGGAGAGGATTCAAAATTATAGCCTACCACTTTCTTGCAAACTACCTCCCCCGTCTTGCCGCGAATGATACGGATGATGCCCGAGGCATCGCCGGCAAAGATGAAGAGCTCGTTTTTCTCATTATAGAAAGGGACTGGCGATGACCATGCGAACTGTCCATAGGGGACGGTATAGAGCACTTTCCCGTCTTTCGTGCTGAAAGCAGTCAGCTCTCCTGCGGAATGTGAGGCACCATTTCGACAGAGGTTAGCGAAAATCATGTCTTTACAATCACCCCCTCCGATGAGCGGACTGGCATACATGCCACCATCAAGGGTTTTCCCTGGCAGGTTGATACGCCGGCAGGGAATCTTGGTCTCCCATACCAGTGAGCCGTCCAGTCCGTTGAGCTTGATGAAATGACTGATGCCCATATCTCCTTGCTTGTCGACCTCACAGGCGGTATACAGGTATGGGATACCATTCTCCTCCCGACAAACCATCGTACCGTCCGAGTCATCGTGGTTATTATAATGCCATACAGGACGCATCGTGTTCAGGTTGATGCAGATGATATTCCCCCTGTTGTCAGAGAAAGCACCGTAGTTGCGGTATACACACAGGCTCGACTCGATACCGGGTGCCATCCCGTTGACTCTATAGCGCATCACACTGACACACCGTAGGGAGCCCTGACTACGCTCATACTTATAGACGCTGCCATTCTCACCGCACCAGAAAAGATAACCACCTGCCACGATGGCATTGGAGTCGAAGGCGTTCCATCCTCGCCATGCCTTCGGGTCAGGACCGAAGAAGAAGGTACGCTTGTGCTTCAGGAGGTCAAAGACTTGGCAACCAAAAGGTCCTGCCTGTCGTGGTACCCCTTGTCCGACATACAGGTTATAGTATTCAGGATCCATGGAGGGAGTTCCTTTCACCACATTTCCTAAGTCGAGAGGCTCACGTGATGCTTTCCCCGACTGGTAGTTGATGAAATAGCCCTTACCACAAAGCGAGCCCACAAAGACCTCCTCGTTGCCGAAGTCGGGTGTGAGTCCTTTGGATGATTTCCTGAACAGTGCCATCTGATCGTCCGTCCAGTGCATATAGAGTGGTTGCCCTGTCCATCCGGAGCCGCCTCCCCATGTTCCGAAACGGGTATGGGTGGTGTCATAGGCTGTCTCAAACTCCCAAGCAGTGATGATGGTATCGGGAGTCCCTTTTATCTTTCCACCAAAATCAGCGTTGCGATGCAGGTTCTTGCGGAAGACAAAAATACCATTTGCCTTCTCGTAACGGTCGTCTAAGTCTATGAGATCGGCAGAAAGAGAGTCCCCATGATCCACGGCATACTCTACGTTCTTTGCAGAAACGTAGGTAGTGTCAGGATAGAATAGTTGTGCTATGGGGACCTCTGTCTCTGTCGAATCGGCAGTCTCTTCGGCAGGTGTTTTCTTTCCTGTGCATCCTGCTAAGAGAATCAGACTGGCGATGATGATGTGATGTGTTCTCATTTTTTCTTTTTTGAGTCACCTACCACAACAGAGTCTTGCCATTGTGGAATGATCGTCTCTCCTGTGGTCGCTTCTATCTCTATTTCTGGAAGATCATAGTCTTCTGGTAAATAAGGAATCTCCGTAGGCTTCCGGTAGACTGATACCTCTACCATCCCCACACCTTGTGAGAGGATGCCCAGTTCTCGTGCGGCACGGATAGAAAGGTCAATGATACGTCCCTTCGCATAGGGTCCTCGGTCAATCACCTTTACTATCACCTCTTTGCCGTTAGCAGGATTCACCACTTTCAGCAAGGTACCGAACTTATGGGTCTTATGAGCACATACGAGGCTGTCATTATAGAGACGCTCACCACTGGCAGTCTTGTGCCCATTCATCCGCTTGGCATAGAAAGTGGCTTTTCCTCGTTGTTGGGCAAGACAGTCTTCTCCTATGCTTATAAGCAGAAACAGGATTAGTAATAACTTCATCATAGGCGTTATGATTGCTACAACACGGCAAAGGTATGAAATTTCTTGCAAAAAACCTTGATATTTTGCAACTTAACACGATTGTTAGCGTTTTTTTACCATTCAGCGGATGCGCAGTTCACTGCTCCGCTTCCTGATTTGCTGGTAAGCGGCTGCTTTCTCGTCAGGGGTGATAATGACGTTTGTGTCTACGGGCCGGTAGGGTTCTATGAGGGTATGTTGAAATAACCAGTCGTAAGTGTCTGTCAGGTAGAAATAGCGTGCCAGGTCACCGTGGGAAGCACCCTTGATCCAGTCGTAGCGCAGCCGTCCGTCAACGTGCTGCCTTTGCATCACCTCCACGACTTTCTTGGACTCCTCCACCTTCACCGCCTTGTCGGCAGTGCCATGGATAATCCAGAGGGGTAACTGCCCCAGTCCTTGGTAGTTTCTCAAAGTGCTACCACCACACAGGGCGATGGCTGCAGCGATCTTGTCGGGGTAGGATCCAGCGAAGTCGAGGGTGCCATAGCCGCCGAGACTCATTCCCAGCACATAGACACGCTGTGGGTTGTAGGTGTAATGCTGCCGCATCCATTCCAGGATATCATAGAGCTTGCGGGTGTCCCAATGTCCTTCCGGGTTCTGGGGGGCGACGATGATGGCAGGGATCTGCAGACCTTTCCGCACAGCGTCCAGCGGTCCATAGCGCAGCACCCGGTCGAGGTCGTTGCCCCTCAGGCTGGCACCATGGAGGAAGAGTATCAGCGGGGTGGTCCGCTCATACTGCCGGTAGTCCTGTGGGGTATACACCCAGAAGGCATAGCCGTCACCCCTCACCGCCCGTTTAGCCTCCAGCAGGTCGTCCTGGGCAGGGCAAATGAGGAATGCTACATGAGCGAGGAGAAATGCAAGCAGTATCCGTTTCATGATGCAAAGATAGAGGATTATTTTGAGAAAACTCCAAAATCTTTTGGTTTTCTCCTTACTAAGTAGTATCTTTGCCAACAGAAAACCTATATTATATTATACATGAATTTACTGAAACTGATTCTCCGCCCCCTCAAGATCGTGGCGATTATCGTCGTTGTCTTCGTCGTCCTGGTGTTTGGTGCAGTAGGCTTGCTCAATACCTCATCCGTCCAGGACAAATTCTTAAGATATGCCACCGACATGCTGCAGGAGAAGCTGCAGACGAAGGTGTCGATAGACAGTATCCGTATCGGCTTCTTCTCGGATGACGTGCGACTGTATAACCTGCAGGTGGAGGACTTGCAGCACCGCCCGATGCTCAAACTCGAACGGTTTGCTGTCGAGATAGACATGCTGGCACTGCTGAATAGCGAGGTACAGATAGAGGAGATTTCTGTCAAGGGATTGCATGCCAAATTGTATCAGGAGCGTCGTGACACAGCTGCTAACTACCAGTTTGTGATTGATGCCTTCAAGAAGGACAAGAAAGCGCCTGAGAAGAAACCGAAGGAGGAGCAGAAAAAGAAGAAAAAAGAACTTACCCTCGACCTCAAGCGTGTCGTCGTGGAGGATGTCGACCTGGTGTTTAACGATCAGCATGCCTCGATAGGGTCGCTGCGGATCAAGCAGGATCGGCATGCCCGCCTGTCGGGAACGATCAAGCAGGTGTCCGGCTCATGGGTGCATCATAAGAAAAAGGTTCCCGTGCATGTCGATAACAATCTGCTCGTCGATGCCATCTCCTTTGAGGAGACAGCCGACGGCAAGGGCATCATCTCCATCGACAGCGTACACTGGACGACCGACAACCACCTGCCGCATAAGCGTGCTAAGAAACCCAAGCGCGGGTGGTTTGACGACGGACACATGAAGGTGGTGGCTCACCTGAAGGTGGAACTGACCCATGCCGACAAAGACAGTATCGTGGGACAGCTCGCTGAGTGTGACGTACATGACGTGGCATCTGGACTGCATATCACCGACCTCCACCTGAAGTTCAAGCAGCAGGGTGAGAAACTGCTCGTCAACGATGCGGTGATTGGTATGAAGAACACCAAACTCAATTTCAAGGAGGCGGTGATTCAGCTGCCCAGCAAGAAAAAGGGACGACCGTTCCTCTTCCAGACCACTCCCATCACGGGTACTACCCTGTTGATGGATATCGCACACCCCTTCGCCCCCGCCCTGAAGAACTTTAAGCTGCCCCTGTGGCTCAGCACCAAGTTCAATGGTACTGACAGTACTCTCACTTTCCGTGACATCACCGTTAAAACACCTGATGGCAAGGTGCATATCAAAGGCTATGGCGGTATCGAGGGACTGAAAGACAAATACAAACTCAACGTACATTTCAACATTACCAAGGCGACCATACAGGGGAACTCCAAAGAGCGCATCATCAACCAGTTCACGGTGAAGAAGTTCATGATGAAGCAACTGCATACCCTTGGCACCATCAACTATACCGGCTCGTTCAATGTGCTCTATAAGAAAGTACAGTTCCGTGGTGCGATAGGTACCGCCTGTGGTGGAATCAACTTCGCCCTACAGATAGATGCCCTTACCCACTATCTGACTGGTAATGTGCAGACCAGGGGTTTTGAGTTAGGTAAGGCTATGGATTATCCCGGACTGGGTAAGACCACCTGTAGTGCCGGTTTCCGTTTCGACATCTCCAAGCCACGTACCGCCCAGATGCGTCGTGTCAAGGGTGGAAAACTGCCAATTGGTCAGGTCGATGCCCTTGTTGAGGATACTAAACTTGATGGAATTAGGTTCTCCAATGTCGCTGCCCATATTGTAAGTGACGGTGCTGTCGCCGAGGGAAAGATCAATATGAAGGGCAAATTGGCTGATATCCTCTGCTCGTTCTCGTTCACTAATACGGACGAGATGAAGAAGACCAAGATAAAACCAGGCATCCGCTTCCATCTCTTCGATAAGAAGACGGATGAGGAGAAAGCTGCTGCCAAGGCGGAGAAGGAGAAACGTAAGGCAGAAAAAGCCAAGGAGAAGGAACTGCGTAAGGCTGAGAAAGCTGCAGAGAAGGAGAAACGCAAGGCAGAGAAAGCGGCTGAGAAGGAGAAGCGCAAGGCTGAGAAGGCGGCTGCCAAGGAGCAGAAAAGACTGGAGAAAGAACGGCGTAAGGCAGAGAAAGCCGCACGTAAGAAAGCTGAGGAAAATGACGCATAATATGATCGGAATCGTTAAGAAAAGCAAAAATCTATTATATATATAAGGTGTAATCAAAACTTTTCTCTACTTTTGCAGCCCGAAACTTAAATAGAACGAGTATATGCAAAAGAACTTAGTGATTGTAGAGTCACCTGCCAAGGCGAAAACAATCGAGAAATTTCTGGGTAACGACTTTAAGGTAATGTCCAGTTACGGACATATCCGTGATCTGAGGAAAAAGGAGATGAGTATCGACACCAAGACACTCGAACCTGAATATGAGATTCCTGAGGAGAAAGAGAAACTCGTCAAAGAACTGAGGTCTAACGCCAAGAAAGCCGAGAAGGTTTGGCTCGCATCCGATGAGGATCGTGAGGGAGAAGCCATCTCATGGCATTTGTGTGAGGTCCTCGGACTGGACGAGGATAAGACCAATCGTATCGTCTTCCATGAGATAACCAAACCGGCAATCTTGGAAGCTATAGAGCATCCCCGTCATCTGGATATGAACCTGGTGAATGCCCAGCAGGCACGTCGTGTGCTGGATCGTCTGGTAGGTTTTAAACTCTCACCAGTTCTTTGGCGTAAGGTGAAGCCCGCTCTCTCCGCAGGTCGTGTGCAGAGTGTTGCTGTCCGTCTGATTGTAGAGCGTGAGCGTGAGATACAGGATTTCAAGAGCGAGCCATTCTATAGTGTGAATGGTATTTTCGCCATTACCAATGCCGATGGCTCACAGACAGAGGTAAGGGCTTTGTTGGGTACTCGTTTCAAGAGCCATGAGGAGGTGGAGCAGTTCCTCGAGAAATGTAAGGAGGCAACCTTTAAGGTGGAGAATGTCAGCAAGAAACCACTGAAACGTACACCTGCTCCTCCTTTCACAACCTCTACTCTTCAGCAGGAGGCGGCCCGCAAATTAGGTTTCACAGTGAGTCAGACGATGATGGTGGCACAGCATCTTTATGAAAATGGACGCATTACTTATATGCGTACAGACTCTGTCAATCTTTCCGCACTCTGCATCAATGCCAGTAAGGAGGAGATTAAGAATCTCTATGGTGATGAGTATAGTAAGCCACGTCAGTATCGTACAAGTTCGAAAGGTGCTCAGGAGGCACACGAAGCTATCCGTCCCACCTATATGAACCAGACAGAGATAGAGGGAACTGCTCAGGAGAAGAAACTCTATGATTTGATATGGAAACGTACCGCTGCCAGTCAGATGGCAGATGCGGAAATCGAGAAGACGACAGCCACCATATCCGTCAGTGGTGTTGACGAGCAGTTTGTCGCTCAGGGTGAGGTCGTGAAATTCGATGGTTTCATCAAGGTATACCGTGAGTCTCTGGATGACGAGGAAGCACAGGAAGAGGAGTTAGGACATATCCTGCCACCATTGAAGAAAGGAATGGAACTGACCCGTCGTGAGATACAGGCTACGGAACGTTTCAGTCAGGGACCAGTCCGCTATACCGAGGCTTCTTTGGTGCACAAACTGGAAGAACTGGGTATCGGTCGTCCTTCTACCTATGCACCGACCATCTCCACGATACAGCAGCGCGACTATGTACATAAAGGGGATAAGAAAGGAGAGGAGCGTACCTATACTATCGATATCTTGAAAGGCAAGCAGGTAAAGCAGTCCGTCCGTAAGGAAATGGTAGGCTCTGATAAAGGAAAACTGTTGCCTACCGATATTGGAATTGTGGTGAATGACTTCCTGATGCAGAACTTCAAGGAGATAATGGACTATAATTTCACGGCAAAGGTGGAACATGACTTTGATAAGATTGCTGAGGGTAAGGAGAAATGGACCAGTATGATGAAGTCGTTCTATACGAGTTTTGAGCCTACTGTGGAGAAGACACTGAACGCCCGTCAGGAGCATAAAGCGGGAGAACGGGAGTTAGGTACCGACCCCCGGAGCGGACGTCCTGTGTTTGCTAAGATTGGACGTTTCGGACCTGTCATTCAGATAGGTACTGCTGATGATAATGAGAAACCCCAGTTTGCCCAACTGCCCAGTGAGCTGAGCATGGAGACACTGACATTGGAAGAGGCTTTGGAACTCTTCAAGTTGCCCCGCAACCTTGGAGATTTCGAGGGGGGTGATGTCATCATCGGAACAGGACGTTTCGGTCCCTATGTCCTGCATAAGAAGAAATATACCTCACTGCCCAAGGGGGTGGATCCTATGACTATCACACTTGATGAGGCTGTGGCTCTTATCACTGAGAAACGCCAGCAAGAGGAGAAACGTCATTTGAAGACTTTCCAGGAGGATGCTAAACTGGAAGTGATAGACGGACGCTACGGACCCTATCTTGCTTATGATGGTAAAAACTACCGTCTACCCAAGAATATGCATGCACGAGCTGCGGAACTGAGCTACGAGGAGTGTATGAATATTGTAAAAACATCTGTCAAGAAGAAATGAGACGTATCATTCTCATAGGTTACATGGGCTCAGGGAAGACGACGATTGGTCGGGCACTTTCTAAAGAGACGGGTATGATGTTCTATGATCTCGACTGGTATATCGAGAGCAGGATGCGTAAGACGGTGGCACAGATTTTTGCTGAGCGCGGTGAGGACGGGTTCCGTCAGATTGAGCATAACATGCTCCATGAGATAGCGGAATTTGAGAATGTCATTATCAGCTGTGGTGGAGGAACCCCTTGTTTCTTTGACAATATGGACTATCTCAACCAACAAGGTGATGTGTGTTATCTTAAAGCCTCTGCAGAAGTGCTCTATGAGCATCTGCTCATGGGGAAAGTGGAGCGTCCGTTGATCAAGGGTAAGAGCCCTGAGGAGCTGATCACTTATATCACTGAGCAAGTGAAAAAACGGGAGGAATTTTATACCAAGGCTCGCTACACACTCGATGTCAGTCTGATGAACAACTATGAGAAGATACAGATTAGCGTAGATGAACTGCGAAAGCTATTAAAACTATAGTCCCTATAGTTCCTATAGTAACTATAAAAAGAAAATAAGATGAAGAAATGGACGATTGAGGACTCCAAGGAGCTCTACAACATCAACGGCTGGGGTACCAGCTACTTTGGTATCAACGACAAGGGGCATGTCTATGTTACTCCTTGCAAGGATGGTACGCAAATTGATATCCGCGAAGTGATGGATGAACTGTCACTGCGTGATGTCCAGTCTCCTGTTTTATTACGTTTCCCTGACATTCTTGACAACCGGATTGAGAAGACATGGAGCTGTTTCAAGAAAGCATCTGAGGAATATGACTATAAGGGTGAGAACTATGTGGTCTATCCGATCAAGGTCAACCAGATGCAGCCTGTCGTCGAGGAGATTATATCCCATGGACGCAAGTTCAATCTTGGACTGGAAGCTGGTTCAAAGCCAGAGTTACATGCCGTCATCGCTATGCAGTGCCAGAGTGACTCCATCATCATCTGTAACGGTTACAAGGACGAGAGTTATATAGAGCTCGCTTTGCTTGCCCAAAAGATGGGAAAGCAGATATTCATCGTTGTGGAGAAGATGAACGAGTTGGAGATTATTGCCCGTGAGGCGAAGAAACTGAATGTTCGTCCCAATATCGGTATCCGCATTAAACTCGCTTCTTCCGGTTCCGGAAAATGGGAGGAGAGTGGGGGTGACGCCTCGAAATTCGGACTGACCAGTGCGGAACTTCTGGAGGCTCTTGACCTGTTGGATAAGAAAGACATGCGTGACTGTCTGAGACTGATCCATTTCCATATCGGTTCACAGATTACTAAAATCCGCCGCATCCAGACAGCTTTGCGCGAGGCTTCCCAGTTCTATATCCAGCTTCACAAGATGGGCTATAATGTTGACTTCGTGGACTGTGGTGGCGGACTGGGCGTTGACTATGACGGCACACGCTCTCCATCCAGTGAGAGCTCTGTCAACTACTCTATTCAGGAGTATGTCAATGACTGTATCTATACTTTTGTGGAGGCGGCAAATAAGAATGAGTTGCCCCATCCTAACATCATCACGGAGAGCGGTCGCTCCCTGGCAGCCCACCATTCCATCCTTGTGATGGATGTACTGGAGACGGCCTCCTTGCCAGAGATGCCAGAGGAGTTTGAGCCCGATGAGAACAGTCATCAGTTGGTAAAAGACCTCTATGAGATATGGGACAACCTCTCTCCACGTAATGTGTTGGAAGACTGGCACGATGCGGAGCAGATCCGTGAGGAGGTGCTTGACCTTTTCTCGCATGGTATCGTCGACTTGAAGACACGTGCCGAGATAGAGGCAATGTACTGGAGCGTGTGTCATGAGATTCATGCACTTGCCAAGGGACTGAAACATATCCCCGAGGAGTTGATGAAGATTGACAAGCTTCTTGCAGACAAGTATTTCTGCAACTTCTCACTCTTTCAGAGTCTCAGCGACTCTTGGGCAATCGACCAGGTATTCCCCATCATGCCCATCCAGCGTCTTGACGAGCGTCCTACCCGTAATGCCACTATTCAGGATATTACCTGCGACAGTGATGGTAAGATTGCTAATTTCACTACAAATCTGCATAATACACACTCTTTGCCTGTGCATCCATTGAAGAAAAATGAGACTTATTATCTGGGCGTTTTCCTCGTTGGTGCCTATCAGGAGATCCTGGGTGATATGCATAATCTGTTTGGTGATACTACAGCCGTCCATATCTCGGTGAAGGATAATAGTTATCACATTGACCAGATTATCGATGGTGAGACGGTGGCAGAGGTGTTGGAATATGTGCAGTACCAGCCTAAGAAACTCGTTCGCCAGTTGGAGATTTGGGTGGCAAAGAGCGTGAAACAAGGTAAGATTACGTTGGAGGAGGGCAAGGAGTTCCTGAGCAACTACCGCTCTGGTCTCTATGGCTATACCTATCTGGAATAAATATGAGAGAGAAACTGACAGTAGTAAAAGTAGGAGGAGCTGTGGTCGAGGATGAACTACAGCTCTCTCAGTTGTTAAAGGACTTCAGCGCCATCGAGGGTCGCAAAGTGTTGGTTCACGGTGGTGGCAGACGCGCCACGCAGGTAGCTGCCAAACTGGGAATAGAGACCCAGATGGTGAATGGGCGCCGTATCACAGATGCCGCGATGCTGGAAGTGGTGACGATGGTATATGGTGGACTGGTCAACAAAAACCTCGTGGCGCAACTGCAGGCTAACGGAGTGAATGCCCTCGGACTGACTGGTGCCGATGCTAATGCCATCCGTAGTCATAAGCGACCTCTCAAGGATGGGGTGGACTATGGTTATGTGGGTGATGTTGACAGTGTGGCAAACGGGATGCTGGGACATTTGATAGAGGCAGGAATCACTCCTGTGATGGCTCCTCTGACGCATGATGGCGAGGGGCATATCCTTAATACCAATGCTGATACGATTGCCTCAGAGACGGCAAAAGCACTCGCCAAGGAGTATGACGTGACCCTCATCTTCTCTTTTGAGAAGAAAGGGGTGCTCAGCAACCCTGACGATGACGAGTCGGTCATCCCAGTGATTACCCATGAGGACTTTGAGCGATACAAAACGGACGGAACCATCTCTGGCGGTATGTTGCCAAAGATAGAGAACGCCCTTCGTGCCGTAGATGCCGGTGTGAGCAAGGTCATCATTACTCTTGCCACTGCGATTGACGGTCAGCATGGCACAGTGATAAAGTAATTATATTTATATATAAGGTGAAAAGTGTCAGTTTCCGGAACGATATCCTGCCACTGAAAGAAAAACTCTACAGGTTGGCACTCCGCATCACTCTCAATCCTGCGGAGGCTGAGGATGTCGTACAGGAAACGATGATTAAGGTGTGGAATCGTCGTGACAGTTGGGAGGCGATAGACAATATGGAGACGTTTTGTCTGACTGTCTGCCGGAACCTCGCATTAGACAAGACCCGGCACATGGGGAACCAGACTCTCTCTTTGGAGGCGGAGATGGAACCTTCCGACAGCAGTCATCATGCTAATCCGGAGGAGCAGGCTATTCAGCGTGACCGCATCCGACTGGTCAGACAACTCATCAACCAACTCCCAGAGAAACAGCGTAGTTGTATGCAGTTACGAGACATCGAGGGCAAGAGTTATAAAGATATTGCTGCGGTCCTTGATATCACGGAAGAACAAGTGAAAATCAATATCTTCCGGGCACGCCAGACTATCAAAGAACAATTCAAGAAAGCAGATAATTAATTTTTTTTCTTTTTTTCTGTAACTTTTCCTTTTTTCATTCGTCTTCTATTATAGAGGGGTCAAAATTCCCTTCAGTAAGAAATGGATTACAAGTACATCGAACAACTCTTGGAACGCTACTGGGCAGCAGAGACTACTCTTGAGGAAGAGGGTATCCTGCGCGCATTCTTCAGTCAGAAGGAGATACCTGCTGAGCTGGAACAGTATCGTGACCTCTTTGTCTATGAGACCAAGGAGATGGAGGGTCGTCATTTGGGTGATGAGTTCGATGAGCGCATCCTTGCTATGATTAAGGAAGAGTCTCAGACTACCGTCAAGGCTCGTGAGATATCGCTCAAGCAGCGTCTCATGCCACTCTTCAAGGCAGCGGCTGTGGTGGCAATCATCCTTACGATTGGCGGGGCGATGCAGCGTCCGTGGGATGCCAGTTGGAACGACCCTCGTGCCGATTATGCCAACAGCTATTCCTTGGAGGTTGATTCCGCAGATGTTACTCCGATGCAGGCAGAGAACGTCACGGAGACACCTGCTGACACTGCAAGGGCATTGCCTACGTCTGTGTCAAAGGATTGACGAAGAAAAGAATTTTCTATGCTTTCTCTATAAATAATATCATGTTTAGTTAAAACAATTAGAAACTGTGAAGTTTCTGTTCTCTCAAATTTTTCATAACATACTAACGAAAGGCGGGCTGCCAGTCAGAGTTTGACGAGCAGCCCGCTGATATTTTTCTAATCAAAGGAGATGGGACGAATATACCCTTCAGAGATTGCCCTTACTAATAAGTCAGCAACATTATGAACTCCCATCTTTGAGAAGATGTTCTGTCGATGTGTCTCTACTGTGTTTTCCGAAATAAAGAGTTTCCTGGCAATCTCCTTGCTGGATAATCCTTTCGCCACCAGGTTGAGCACTTCCATCTCACGACGGGTAAGACTGTGATCCTGAAGTTCGATGCGAGCCTGTGAACGCTTGTACTTCGGATTAAAATAGGTATTGCCTTCAGCAACTTCATAAATGGCCCTCAGCATCTGTTCCAGATTGCCGGATTTATAAACGACCCCGTCCACACCTTTCTCCATCATCTTACGAACCACCCACAACTCCTCATGCATGGTGTTGATGATAATCCTTGTGTTAGGCTGGAGGTCCCGGATATTGTCTATCAGCGCGCAGACATCCATATCAGATAACTCCACATCAATGAGAAACAGGTCATACCGCTGATGCCGCATGCCGTCCAGCAAAGTCTTGGCAGACTGGTATGCACTAACACAGGCGATTCCGTGTCGCATGAGGTAACTCCGAATTCCCTCCAGCACCACCTCATGGTCGTCAACAACAGCAACCCTCAACCCCTGCAATACGTTCTCAACTATATTATTCATTTTGACTTATGATTTTTATACACAAAGTGTGAGCCTATTCACCCATCCAGTTGAAAGGCTCTCGGCAGCCCAAGTGAGGATAAGGAACGACCCACACCTGCTATAGTCATACCGTATTGCTACGAATACATACTATTCACAGGCAGAATGCCATTCTTGTTCCGTCACTTTAAATGATGAGTGTCGAGATTCATCAACTTGAAACAAGATTTATGCTATCTGCAATATGTATGCCTTTTTTAACTAGGCGATGCAAATATACGCATTTTCTGGCAATTCTCTTTATCTGTGGGTCGTATTTTTTTTCATTTCCCATCTGTCGACGCTGCAAAAGTAAGATAAAAATGGGAAAAGGAAATAGTGGAAAACCATGATTTTCCACTATAAAGATGATGTTTCAAGGTCAATCAGTATTATTCCTCCTCTTTCTGTATGCTCATTCCTTAATACAGCACCTATTGCTTCTGCACGTTGTTGCATGGTACGAAGTCCTATTCCTTTGCCAGAAGAAGAGGCTTCTCCATGCCCATTGTCACTTACAGAGACGTGAAGGTGTCCCGTCTCCATCGTCATCTTGACCAACACAACTGTCGCCTCTGAATGCTTCAGCACATTTGTCACGGCTTCCTGTACCATACGGTAAAGTTCATATGCCTTCTCATGGGGTATCGTGCTCCAGTCTACATTCTCTGACGACTCATATACGATGTGCTTGCCATGGACACCGTTCATTTGAAATACATACTGTTCCACTATCTCGTCCAGTGTTGCTAACTCAAACTCTGGGGGCATCAACTCATGGGAGAACCGGCGTACCTGTTCACGGCTCTCATTCAGCAATCGCATGGTCTGCTCTGTCAAACCGTCAGCATTCAATTTCATCTCTACGGCAAGTAGTTGATTGCTTACACCGTCATGCAGTTCACGGGCGAGTCGACTACGTTCCTGCTCTATTCCCTCCAGATAACTCTCTTTCAGTTGTCGTTCCGATTCTTTCTCTTTCCTCTTTCGGAGATGTCGCAGCCACAAGATATAGCCGAAGAAGATGACCAGAAGTAGTAGTAAGATAACTCCTACCACTACGATCCGTTGGTTGCGGACATGGATATATTGAATACGAGTCTGGATAGAGTCCTGCCTCATTCTACTTTCTTGTATTGCCTGTTCGGGAACGGTGTCCGCCTTCTCTGTCTTCTTCACCGTGTTCTCTGTGGCTTCTCCCTTATCTGCTGAACTAACGGCACTAAGGAACAACGTCTTGGGATGTTCTGTCTTGGCAACAGACAACAACTCCTTTCCTGCCTTGATCCAAGGAATATCGGAAGGGGAACGATGAAACATCTGTCTTTCAATCTGTACTAAATAGGCAGTCATCTGTAAGGCGATGTCTACCTGATTCTGCCTGATGGCATCAGCGACGGCTTGTTTCATCGGCTCGTAGAGGAGCATATAGTCCTTATGCGCCATCAACACCTCTGAGAAACAACTCATACTACTCACACGCAACCGAGCATCCTCACATGGGGCTATCCATGCTATACCACTTTTGGCATACTTCACTCCTTTCTCCAGATTCTTTTTATAATAATAGGTGGAAAGTTGGGAGTATGCAGGCAACATGATGGTGTGATAGAGATGGTGTTTCGCCTTCTTTGCTTTTTGCAAGAACTGATGAGTCTCTCCAATAGTGACACTTTGGTCAAACTCCTGCATCGCCTGTCGTTGATCGCCTTGCTCTTGATAACAAAACCCCATCAGGCTATGCAGTTGTGACTCGGCAAGGACATCCTCCTGACTCTCGGCAATGATTAACAACCTTTGAGCCTGTACCAAAACGGAGTCGTATGTCCCTTGTTGAAAGACAATGCCGGCATTCTTGATGCCAACCCACAACAGACTGTCTCTCTTCCCCATTATCTGTATAGGCAAGAGCAAAAGCAGCAGGATGTATACCAGTCGTTGCATCAGACGGCAAAGTTACGAATTTTTCTCCCGTTTTGCAAGTATTTTTTTAAAATAGCGGGAAACCGCCATTTTTCATTGTTTTTGTTTCAAGTAACAAAATATTTCGTATCTTTGCACTATCACTAACGACAAACGGAAACTATTTTCAAAGAGTATACTATGGAAGCAAGTGTTGTATGGAAAGAGAGTACCCAGAAAATCTTCTGGGGTGTTATTGTGATTGCCATTGCTGGCATTGTCAATGTCTTATATGATTATGTGTCGTATGGCGTAAGCATCTTTGAGTTCGTGGCTAAATATCTGCCGAGTAATAATAACGGACTGGGAGCCTTCTTCACCAGTATCCGTACATTGGGCTTCTTTGCAAAGGCAGCAGTAGTAGTAGGTTATGTACTCTATCTGGTAGGACTGACACGCTTTGCCGCTATGCAAACCAATACTGCTGCCGCCCAAAATATCCAGAAGGTACGTACCGCAGTCATCATCCTTATATGTTGTTTTGCCGCGAGTGCTATCTTCGGTATCTTGTTCAGTATTCCTTTCCTGGGTACATTAATTAGTCTTGTCGTTTGGATTGCCACACTGGTTGCCTATTTCAAAATGAGGAATGCTTTCGACGTACTGATGACAAGTCCCGCCTTTAGTCCTGCCTCACAGAAAGGTGCCAAGAAACTGCGCTATGCGGCTTTGTGTAATATTCGTTTAATGCTAATGCCAATAGTTGTCGCGCTGATCTTCGGATTGCTCGCCTTGATGGCTGTCGCTGTATTAAAGGGAAACTCTGACCCAACAGGATTCCTGTATGTAGGTGGTTTTGTGGGTGCTGCCGCTATTATCTGTGCGTTGGTATTTATGTTCTTTGCCCTTGTCTATCCATTCATCGGTTGGTATCAGATTATGAACGGCGGACCTGGGGAGGACACATTGACTGATGCTACTGAGATAGAACGACGAGTGGCTGCCATACCTACAACTGACGAGCAAGTGCAGGCATTTAAAGAAAAGGGACAGCAGGCTTTTGTCTCTGCCAAAGACTCGTTAGCCCCAAAATTGGAAAAGGCAAAGGAATGGTGCATTGCCAATAAAAAGAAACTGGGTATCGGAGCAGGCTGTCTGGCAGTGGTGACACTAATCGCTTGGATTGTGTCATGGATTGGAGAGAGTAAGGGCATTGCCTTTGAGACTTATGAGGTGATGGATCATATTCAAGTCACCATTGATATTCCACAAGGTAATAGCGAAAGAGAGCAGAATGTCATAAAAGGTCTGCATGAGATTATCGCGGGCTCTGAGATGTGTACGAGGGATGTCATAGGTGCTCCTATAGAGGGAACAATAAAGGAGGTTATTGACGACTGTAATAAGCGTTATCAGAAATATGCTGATGATTTCATGAGACGTTCGGAGGCGCCGGCACCCCCTGAGTGCCAACTCTTCATAGAGAGTGTCTATCAGAACAAGGCTTGTGTTGTCTTTCAGGTAGATGACGGGGTTTATTTCAATGGCGCGCCGGAAACATATTTCCGCATCATCCGCTTCTCCGACGGGCATATCATGCAATTAAGTGAAATGATGTTCATCACTGCAGAGGAGTTAGAGCCCGTTGCAAAAAAATACTTTGACGAGGAGTCTGGATTGCCTTTCTATTTAGGTGACGGCTTCAACATATTGCCTGCCGCCAACGATAGTTGCAGAGTTACTTGGCCTATCGGACACGGTTATGGTGACGTGATGATTCCTCTCTCGGAAATAGAGTCGCACCTGACGGATGAAGGCAAGGAAATCTTCACGGCAAAAGCACTTCGTGTTCCCGAAAAGAATGTTCCTGTAACTGTAACAGAAGAGCAGACCAACGAGGAGTCTGCCGAAGAGACCTCTTCAGCAGAAGATGGAAGCAGATTTGAGTCTCGGACCTTTATGGACCTCCTTCCAGATGGGACCACGGAATACACTGGAGAGATGGCAGGTTTCCCCATTGAGTTCTCTATTACTAAGAGTGCTAAAGGCTTAAGTGCTGTCTACAGGAACGTCAAGTTTGGTGCTACCATGAAACTGGAAAGTGATGCTCAAGAAGATCATGAGGGTAACACCACTTTCTGGGGTGACGATGCACAGGGCAACCAATGGAGATTCCACTTGGGAGGCAATGAGAGCCTCGTTTCTGGCTATGCTGTAGGAGACGGAAAGAACTTCCAAGTAGTACTTACCAAGAAATAAGAGTTAATAATTTAAACGAAAAGAATATGAAGAGAATCACACTTTTTGCTTTAATGTTAATCTTCTGCTTGGGAGGAATGGCACAACAGAAGAAAGGAACAGTGAAAAAAAAGACAACCGCAGGGAAGGCTGCAGTCATCAACTATACGGCTCGTGGCGAGTTAGGGCTTTTTGACCTTCGTGGCCCTGTGAAAGAGTGCGTATGGACAACCCAATACGGGACACGCAAACTTGGGTTTGATCGAAATGGCATGTGGATTTCAGAAGACGGGAGAAAGCCTGGAGCAAACTATGGGGATTTGGTGAAGCGTGACAACAAAGGACGTATCATCCAGATAGGCGATGGTGAGGAAACTGGTGAACTTTTCACCTACAACAGCAATGGTCTCATGACGAAACATATTACTGAATATATGGACGGACGAGATGTAGCCACCTATACCTATAATAGTAAAGGCGAATGTACCAAGGAGACATTTAGTTATGGTGATATGTCTGGAACGGGCAAGAATGTAGCCATATTTACCATCCTGTCTCGTGACAGTCAAGGTAACTGGACGAAACGTAAGACACAGAATGGGAATGTTGAGACACGAATTGTCACTTATTATGAGACTAATACTCCAAACTACCTTACGAACATGCCATCATTGCGCTCTCGTATAGACTCTATGAGTTATGCTATTGGTATGTCTCAGACACAAGGATTGCTGCCTTACTTAAAAGAAAAGTGTAATGTAGACTTAGACTACCTGAGTGACTTCGTGTTGGGCTTGACGGGACAAGATGGTGCAGGCAATAATGACAAGCAGAAGACCGCTTACAATATGGGTAACCAGATTAGCGAACAGATTTCCACATCAATGATACCAGGTATCAATAAAGAAGTATTTGGTGAGAATTCCCCCAAGACAATATCCCAAGACCTTTTTATGGCAGGATTTGTCAGTGGCGTTACAGGTAAAAACCAATTGATGACATTGGAAAAGGCTCAGTCTGTAGCCCATATTCTGATGGAAGCCGTCAAAACAGAGGAAATGCTCAAAATTTATGGAGACAACAAGAGATCAGGAGAGCAATTTCTTGCTGTCAATGCAAAAAAAGCAGGAATAAAGAAACTACCAAGTGGGGTACAGTATAAAGTGATTAAAACAGGAAATGGTTCTGTTCCTACTTCAGCACAAATGATTAAGGTTCACTATAAGGGAAGTACCATTGATGGTCAAGAGTTTGACAATTCATACAATAAAGGTAAACCTGCAGAATTCCGTTGTAATCAGGTTATACAAGGAATGACAGATGCTCTGACCCACATGCCCGTAGGGTCAACATGGGAGATATATATCCCGCAAGAACTTGCGTATGGTTATCGCCAACAAGGTGACATAAAACCTTTTTCTGCATTGATTTTTACAATAGAGTTATTAGAAATCTTGAAATAAAAAAACTATGAAGAAAATTGTACTTATTGCCTTGGTGTCATTGATTAGTATGGTAAGTAAGGCACAGCAAACAATAGACGTGTTTAAAAACGTGGAACTACCGCCAATGGACGGAATAACTTTAGTAGTAGTTGATCAGGCAGAGCCATACGTCTATGCCAAACCCAACGGAAAAAGAAGAAGTTATAACTTTGGAGCACCTGGTGAGTTGATACAATTAAATGGTAAGGCGATGTATGGAGTAAAGATGCATCCGACAGGTTGGGCATACGTTTTTTCCGCCTCAGAATCTGGTTTTATTAGCCCGAAAACATTCCATAAAGCCAAATTGACCCCTTTCAAGGAATGGATGTTCAACACGGCAGAAGCGGTAGTTAAAAGACCTCTTGAGGAAACATGGAGAATCGCAGTACATCAGGGAACAGGATTGGCCTTAAAAGAATCGGGGACAACTGGTAGAGACGACAAAAGAATTATGCATATAGGACGCATCAAAGACAATAGTCTTTTTGTACCGCTATATTGTGAAACCGTGAAAATAATATACCAAGAAAATGTCAGCACTGTTAAGGTTATGGCAAAACAGGGAGAACAATTCCCATATAAAGAAATTATATATGGTAAAAAATATGCCATCGAAACAAATCGTGGAATCAGACTTAATTTGGAAATATTACCATTAGATGCACTTAATAAGATTTTCCTCCCAATAGATGAAAATGCAGGAGAATATGGAACACCAGGAAAGTATCGTGCAATCGTCAAGGATTGGAAAGATATTGAATACAGTCAGTGGGACGGCATTGATTATTACAATGAAGCCGTCAATGCAGAACTTATGTCTGCTCCATATGTCAATGAACAGACTGCCATTGCTGCTCATCATACTCCTATTCCTACACCAAATAACAACACCCCAGAGGATGGTAATCAGATTGGAGATAACAATGGTAATCCAGAGAATCCAGATAATGATTCCATCATATCGCAAAAAAGAAATTTTGTCGAGTTCAATATCATTGAGTTTGCCAGCCAAATGATACAACTGAATGATTTTGGTAAAATCCGTGAGCAGGCTCTTGCCAAATCATTTAAACCCTCTACTGACGACAATAAATACTTTTCTGCAAAAAGAACCATAGGTAAGAAAGAGAATATTCATACAGACCGCTTCAGCAAAAAAGATCCTAAAGTGTACGTCGTCAGTACATTTATTAGTGAATGGGATGATAACGAGATTATCTCAACACTACAACGGTTAGGATATACAGAGTCTGAGGTCAAAAATAGTACTATTGCAGGGGCGCCAAAAGTAACACGTATCTACCAGCATCGTAGTGGACAACATTATGTAGAATTTGACATTGTGAATAGTAGTACAGGAAAAACTATTAAGGAATTAAAATATAAGAACAAGTAAAACGATGAACAAGAGGCTCTTTAATATAATGGCTATTGCTCTATTATGTATGGGGCATAGTCTGATTAGCAAGGCACAAGTGACTTATTTTGACACCAATAACTTTCTGTTGAACTATTTTACCAATACTGGTTCATCTGCTTATGATTGGCGTTTCGAGCCACAGAAGACAGATTATGAGCGTGGACAACTGAAAGGGAGTCCTGTAAAGATAGTGACAAATATCACAGACAATACAGGACGTGGATTTGGTACCCATTTCACGGATACCACCTATTATAATCCTCAAGGTAATATCACGAAAGTAGTGGCTCTGAAGAAAGACGAGTTCAATCCCAAGAACATTTTCCAACCCGATGTATACACCTATGAGTATACAGAAAAAGGTGTGCTCAAGCAATATGTGAATTATTCCCAAGTGGAAACAAGAGATGGAAAAGAGTGGCGAGCCAACGTACATATCATGCCTCAGGACAATAGGGGTAATATTATGAAGGAACAATATCAGGCGTTATCACATAATGGCAAAGAATGGGAGAAATTTAGCGATACCGAGCCATGGACATTCACTTACGATACCAATGGCAAATTGATAGGTGGAATGTTCAATACACTGAATATGAAACTCACTTATAAGAACGGACAATTGGTTCAGATGCAGGAAGGCACCTCCAAGCCAGCCACCTATACTTATGACCTTGCAGGGCACCTCACTTCCTTCAAGTATTTCATGATAGACGGTATGGATATAGAAGAGTATTTTGAGAATGGTGTCACACTGACTTATAACGAGAAAGGCAATATTGTCAAGGCTGTTAAGACAACATGGGAATGCACCAGCAAATGGGTAAGACGTAAGGCGCTACAGAGCGAGACTTACACGATGACCTACACCTACGACCCACAGGGCAACTGGACTAAAGTCGTTGTCAATTCAAAGACAGGAAAACAACCTAGTCAAAAAGCCTTTATTATTGAGCGGAGCATTGAATATGGGGAATCCATTAAGAAGCCAATTGTTGAAAAGAAAGATATAATACTACATCCAACTTTTCTGGGTATTCCTCTTGATCAAACTTGTAGGCAATTTATACAACAACTAAAGTTAAAAGGATTTATTATTGACGTTGATGGAAATAAACTGAAAGGAGCAAAAGGTTTATTCTGTGATTCAAAAGTTACATTGGAATTCAAAGATAATAAGTATTTAGATGACAATCCTTTTTTAAGCCTCAGAGTTTATCTTTTTTTACCTGCAGGCACAAATCATGAAACAATATATAACAAATGGAAACAGGAACTCATAAAAGAAAATTATTCTTTTGGAGCAGAACAAATAGACTCTCAATCAGGAAGTTATTTTAGTTCGGCAGTACTTCCAATAAATCCTGATTTGTATTATGGCTTTGGTTGTGTATTAGGATATGAGTCTAACCTGAGTCAAGGGAGGCCAGGTATAAAACTTAAAATTAGGGCAATGGAAAAAGAATCCTTGAATTGATAACTCAAAGTTATGAAAAGGCTATTATTTTTATATGGAATAACCATGCTCAGTCTTTGTGGCATGGCACAAGGTTACAAAAATACTTCTTTTTTAGGTCGACCTACGACTGGGGCACTACCTGATTCCTGGTTTAAAGGGTTATCTGGTGGACAAATACGTCACATTAAGCAACCTTGTGGTGTATTAGGTAATATACCCAGTATTATGGACATATATGATGTTCCAATATATGTAACCTTACAAGGTGATAGTCAAGCAAATAAAATACTTTGTGGTATGCTAAATAATGACGTAGCGGCAGAATTTGAAACGTTGAAGGGGAAAGAAATACCGACTTCAACGACTAAAGAATGCTTCATATCTATAACATCTCCACTTCGCCCACTAAGAATATACAACTATCCAACTACCTATTCATATTTCCCGTATACTTGTATCTATTTTTATGCCCCCTATACTTTAAAGAATACGGCCGAGAGTTTTTGGACATTAAAAACCCTAGCCATTTTTATTTCTAAAGATGGATATGCTTACATTACTGATACTATTCTTGATGGTATTGATGGCATGCAAGGAAAATTGCCTGGAAATGTGGTAGTAGGTGTCCAAGTTGACTGGAGGAGTGTATACGTGATGAACAATCTGTCTCAAGTTATTTTTGTACATTACCTCAAAGATTCCTATAGTCTGGCGAAGAAAAGGTTTGAAGAATGGAGCAAACAAGCAACTAAAAATCAAAAGCAAAGACAACAACAAGCCATAAACAAATACTCTTCCAATAATACTATTGAATATTGGATTCATCTGATAGAACAAAAAGTGGGAAAAATATCACGCTCTAAATCTAACACAGGGCAAAACAATAGTGTTGAAACTGGCAAGAGACCAAAGGGAAAGACGTCAGATGGGAAACCTAATAATAAAAAAACATGGTCTCAGGGCTCCCATTCTGGAAGCGTTAAAAAACAAGAATCAACACCAAAAGACTCTACCTCAGAAATCCATGCTGATGATATATACAGAAAAATTAGCAAACTTGTGTATATTCAAGACAGGGCAAAAATCATAGAGATTCTTGAAGGAGATGGATGGAAACTTGACAAATTCGAGAATATCTCTTCTAGAAATGTTACATTCATTCATGATAATCAGAAAATCTCTCTGATGCGCCCGACAAAGACGCAAAAAAATATTTTTGGCATTCTAATCTATGATATAGAAGACCATGATATAGATGTTATCAAGAAAAAACTATTGTCAATCGGTTATAAATATTCAAATAAAGAAACCAAAGAAATGAATTCGGTTATTGGTGGAAAAAAGTATTTGACCGATAGCTATTATTTTTTAGATAAACAAAAATACAGAGCCGTCCTAAGTGTTGACAGGTATGATGATGGACGAAAAACATATAGTATTTTCTTTACTGTTCCTAAAAAAGAAAAATCAAATCAGAAATAATAATAATTATGACAAAATTCATTCAAAAATTAGTAGCTGTCGTACTGCTGTGTGCAGGACTTGCAGCATGTGGTGATAGAAAAGAGAGTAATCCGTTGGGCATACAGGCTCCTGAGTGGCAACAGTTTGCCCATCCAAAGGGTGAGAGAATTTCCTTGTATAAAGAAGCAAAAGAAGATAGTCCTGTTTTAAAGACTGCTATTGCATCAGATAATGGTGATTATTTTGAAGCGAGAATCTTCTGGTCTGATGAGGAGGCGCCCCGTGGATGGTATACGGAAAAATGGATTGCAAATGAACATGATGCTTTGCCCATCCTTGGCGAAGAGGGAGAGTTCTATAAGGTTTATGTATTCAATGAAACATTAGGAGCCAAAGAGGCCTATGTCAAGAAGGCTGATTGTGAAGCGGTGAAGCCTGTGACACTGACACAGGAACTCATCGACTCTATTGGGATGGTGGAAGGTCGCTGTGACAATATTGTCAAAGAGGGCGAACTACAGAATCTTTGTTTCTCGTCCTTCCAGGTTGATTATGACGAGGAACCCTATATCATGATGGGACAGTTGATTGGCGATTGCATTGTCTATCCCAACGCAAGCATTGTCACACTGCATGTTACCTCAGAAAAGGCTCCTATTACGTTTGCCAAGGCAGAAGGTGGAGATGGTTTCATATTAAATTGCGGTGAAGACCAACTCTGGCAGCCTGATCCCAGTCAAGCATCCATTCTGGATACCAGAAAACTGAGCAACGAACAAATGCAGCAGATGTATAACGACCTTAAGGTGGATGGAGCAAAACTACAGGAAGTCCTATACTACATTCCCGAAGTCAACAAAGAACGGTTCATTCATATTTATATTTTCCCAACTGATGATGGAAGTAAAGGGGAAGAGTCTGTATCTGCGTCAGCGGAAGCACAAGTCAACAACGATGACCCAGAGACTGTAACTCGTCAGATCATAGAACGTGCAATGGCACGTGATGCTGAAGGTCTTGGAGAATTGATGACAGGTACACCCCAAGAAATCCAAGGGGCATCGAACCTATTAATGCTGGCTTTCTCTGAGGTTAAAGGTTACAACATCACAAAATGTGAGATAAATGGCAATCGTGCCAGAGTACGTTATACGGTAAAATTCAAGTACGACACTCAGAAGGATAAATTCGACTTGGTGAGAACTGATGACGGCTCTTGGAAACTAGTTGCAAAAGAGAACAATACCATAAAAGTAATGTAGTAAATACATTCATGCCCTACTCCGCCCTTTTCATCCTCAGATAGAGTTGATAGAGGGCAGGCAGACAGATGAGGAGCGAGAAGAAGACGGCAAGATAGACATGGGACTCAGAGCCTTTGAAGAGGTCGATGAGTTTCATGTCAGTGTCTGGATAGGCACGATAGAGGATATAGGCGACAGAGTTGTTAGCCCAGTGGTATGCCATACCGGGAAGGATAGACCCTGTGCGCCAGTACATCCATCCCAACAGCCATCCTGCAAGGAAGGCGTATGGGATCTGTGCAGGGTTCATGTGAATCAAAGCGAAGAGGGCAGCGGATATGGAGATGGCAGTGTATGGGGAGAGACGGGATGTGAGCAAGGCGCGGAGAATAGCCCCGCGGAACACCACCTCTTCTGCCAAGGGTGCCAGCAGTCCGATAGCAAGGTAGCCCCAGTAATTGCTGAGCAACTGCTCTTGCTGGTCTTCTATCCAGTTGGGCAGCTCTGGTAAGTTCTCCTGCAACCATGTGACGGGAATCACCATACCCAGTGCAGCTATCACTGCCCAGAAGAGTACCGACCACTGTTTGGTGAGGAGCCATCTGGGAGAGACTACCGTCCATCGTGCTGACAGGAAGATGATGATGGTCAGCAGACTGAATACCGCTATTGTTACGACCAGCTCCATGGTGGTGATATCCGTGCCTCCCACTACTTGTTGCCAGATGGCATGTACGCCGACCCCTGCTGTCGCCTGTATGGCGATAAAAATGAAGGCATACATCAATACATTGATTATCGATTTCTTCATAATTTCATAGCTTCAATTCTCCAATTCTCCTTTTGTCCTCCTCCAACTGCCGTTTCAGTTCCTCTTCATTCTCGAAGCGACGCTCGTCACGGAGTCGCTCAATAAACTCCACGGTAATCTCTTTTCCATAGAGGTCGCCCTCGTAGTCAAGGATATGTACTTCCAACGTCTGGGGATGCTCCCCAAAGGTTGGGCGGGTACCTATGTTCATCATCCCTTTGTGTGTCTTGCATCTCACCGCATAGACACCGGGAGCAGGAATCTGCTTGCATTCGTCTGTTGGTTGCAGATTAGCCGTTGGAAACCCTAACGTCGTACCGATATGCTCACCCTTCACGACTTCGCCAGTGATACTGTAAGGGTAGGTAAGTGCCTCGGCAGCCTCATGCACATTCCCTTCCTCCAGCAGTCTGCGGATCATGGACGAGCTGACTTCTGACAATTGACAGTTGGCAGTTGACAATTGATAATTTGCTGAAGGTAACCCTCTTACTTCTATCCCTATCTCCCTGCCATAGTGCACGTAGTCTTCGAAAGTCTCGTCCCGATGGTGCCCGAAGCGGTTGTCATACCCAGTCATCAGTACCTTCACACCCAGCCTCTCTGCCATCAGCACCATGAAGTCATGCGCAGAAAGACGAGCCATGTCTTTGGTGAAAGGCAGTACGACACAACGGTCGATGCCAGTTTCTCCCAACAGTCTCATGCGCTCCTCGAAAGTAGTCAGCAACAGAGGCTTCCATCCCGTCTGCACTACCTCTCTCGGATGCCTGTCGAAAGTAATAACGGTGGCGTTAAGGTGATGGGCCTTGGCATAGTCACAGACCTGACTCAACACAAAGCGATGCCCCCTGTGCACCCCATCAAACATACCGATGGTGGCGACACAAGGCACTACTGCGTGATGCTCGTTTCCTAATACCAAAGTCTCCATTGCGGTTGCAAAGATATAAAAAAATACGCAAATCTTTGCACATTTACAAAAAAAGCATTACCTTTGCAAACGCTTTACAAAAGCACTGGACTTGTAGCTCAGTTGGTTAGAGCAACAGACTCATAATCTGGAGGTCCCAGGTTCAAGCCCTGGCTGGTCCACATTAAAAATCAAGCACTTACGAATTTCTCGCAAGTGCTTTTTCTTTTCGAGTGACCTTCAGGTGACCTTTTTTGAGCGAAAAGTGACACTACAGCGGATTATGAAATAGTGTGCAATTCCATGAGCATTCTTGAAATTGTCATATCGGCTGTAGATACTTAGTAAGTAAGCATCCGTTAATTGTTATCAGAATGTTCAGACTTAATATAATATTTTCTATTAATCTTGCCATTAAAGGTACGTTCAATTTTATCAGCCTTACTATACAACAGCGGTATCTTGTAAGATTCCAACCTTGATTTCAAATGTAGAGCTAATGCCTTTCTATTCAATTCACAGCCTTCCTTCATTACTACTAAAAGTTTTAATGCTTTCCCTGTTATTTTATGGTCAACTGGAATACAAACACAATCTTTGACACCGGCAAAAGACAGGGCCGCATCTTCCACTTCTGTCGGAGCCACCTTAAAACCTCCTACATTGATGACATCGTCCTCACGACCCATCAAATGCAACATACCGTTCTCATCTATCCTACCCACGTCAGACGTAAAAACAGCTCCATCTCTTAGAATAGTGGCCGTCATCTCCGGATCGCCAACATAGCCTGACATGAGTGTCTCGCCATAACAAATAATCAAGCCCTTATCGGATATGGTTATACGAGAGTGCTTCATCGGTTTTCCCAGACACCCGGCGATACATCTTCCATCATTATAGTTATATGTACAAATAATTCCTGTCTCCGTTGAGGCATAGGTATTATAGAGTCGAGTATGAGGCAGAAGTCGGCATAGTTCCAGCATGTCAGATTGCGATATGGCTGCCGCACCCGTCTCAATAAATTCCATCTTATCTGCCAATGCTTTTAACTTCTCAGAACTGAGCTGTATCAGCATACGGATACTTGCAGGTACGAGAAATGTTGCCATTTTGGCAGCAGGATAGTTAAAAGCCTCGAAGAATTTATTAATGTCTTTTAGCCCATCGACGAGTATAACAGTGCCCCCAAGCATGATGACTGGATAAATTTTGGAGAGGCTGCCTATATGGTTTAACGGACCATTGACCACAAAAGCCAAGTCGTGAGTGAAACCCTGTCCGTCAATCAAGTTCTCCGCATCAGCCAAAATGGTACGATGGCTGATCATTACTCCTTTTGACCTCCCTGTAGTTCCTGTAGTATATAGTATATCCGCAGTCCCTTCAGGTACTTTATACAAGCACAATTTTTCAGATATTGTCTTGTATGCTTCATCAGGCAGGCTCTTCTCCAATGGTACAGCAACACCCCCTACTTGATGTAGTGCAAAATAAGAGACAAGGAAATCAATGGAGGTAACAGCTCGAAGACAACATATCTGTCCACGATCAATATGCTTCAATTCCTCCATTCGCTGAGACACTCTGTCCCACAATTCAGCATACGAGTATTTTTCTTCTCCGCAGACGATTGCAGTTTTATGGGGGTGTAAACGTGCGTGCTGTTCTATATAGTCCTCTAATATCATATTGATTTCTCTTCTATCTTTTTTTCCACCATAGCCACAATACTATCAAGCGTCTTCAGATTCTTTGGCGTGGCATCAGTAGCTTCTAACTTGATGTTGAACTCGTCTGATAGCATCATCAGTATCGTAGTGACGCCTAAAGAATCTAATTCACTGAATAAAAAATCAGAATCAAAATCAACTAAAGGAAGGGCGTCTTCCAGCATTTTCTTAATCTTTTCTTTCATATCCATTACAAATTAATAATATACGGACTTTTTGATTCATCATTCTCTTTAAGTTCTGTCATATAAGTTATGTTATTGACAACATTCTCTGCTGCAATGCCTGAAACGAGCAACTTTTCTTCGTCTTTCTCTACCGAGATGACGGTTGCATCGGGCTTTGTCAGCGCCAGGAGCAGGCTCAACTCTCCCCACCCGCTATTCAGGACAATGATGAATGAAGAGTCAATGGAGTTATACTTTTCGGCCTGACGTTTATAGTTTTTCAGATTTCGCTTGACACTGCGAAATATCTCTGTTCCCCTATACCTATATCGATCAAGCACAAATGGGACGTAGTATTCTATCGTTTCATACTGCTTTTTCATCAATTGAAATTTCTTATTATATAAATTCCGCATCAAGCGTGTACACTCTTTATAATCATGCCCATAATAATCTTTGTCACCATATTTTATCCTATCACCTATTTCAAGCGTCACTTTCCCTGGATACGTACATAAGGTATTGCGTGGGAAAACATGATTTACGCCATGAAGATATATGGGAACAGTATCTAAATGCAATTTTTCCGCAAGATAAAATGCCCCTTTATGGAAACGCAATATGGACGATTTTTCATTCCTTGTTCCCTCAGGGAAAACGACAATACTATAGCCTTCTTTAACTAATTCAGAAAGATGAGGAATATCTGCAGATTCTTGATCGGGAATCGTATAAAAATCCATCCACTGAAAGACTTTCTTTGTAACAAAATGGCTACTGGCATGACTGTTTGCGACAATGATAATCTTGGAAGAAACAGCCATCAAGAAAGCAGTATCAAGCATAGACTGATGGTTGCATACAATCACAGCAGGTTTTACAAAATCTTCATCCGAAGAGTTGATGTAATTAAAATGCACGCCCCAGATATGATTCATGTCATACCAGAAGCACATCCTGACATAATCACGGAAAATACGTTTAGAACGACTTTTTCCTCGGAATATACCAAATAGTATTCCCCCAAGCAAATAAACTGTGGCTAATTGAATGAAAAAGACAACAGCACTAAATCCTGTTACGAACAACCTTCTAATGCTAATCGGTCTTACACGATATGTCCCATTCACTGACACTAACCATTTAAAAATCAAAGGTGGGAACAGATAAGCCATCATCACAACTGAAAACATTCCGATAATAGTTATTTGAGCCAAAGAATGTAATGCAGGATGCTTGGCAAAAATCAGAGCACCTATACCTATAAACATGATAAGAGCCGAAACGATGATACTGCTTTTGTAAGATGACAACACTTTACGCCTGTAAGCATACTCGTATTGACAGCCCTCTGTCATAAAAATAGTATAATCGTCGCCCTGACCAAAAATAAAAGTCGCAAGTATGATGTTAACCACATTAAAGTGTATATCCATGACTGACATGATGCCCAATATCCATATCCAGCTTACAGCCATCGGTATAAACGACAGAATAGCCAGTTCTATACTCCCAAAGGAAAGCCATAAAAACACAAACACGATAAGCCCGCAAGCCCAACCAATATAATTGAAGTCGTCTGACAGACGTGTGGCTATAGACGAATTCATCCCTTGAACATCAAAAGCGTACATTTCCGGATGTTCCTTTTCTATTTTTGCAATGACTTCCTCAACGTCCGATTCGTTAGTATAAACCATATCAACGACATTTACCTGATGGGCTATACTATCCACAGAAATATTTGAGGCAAAAACAGTCTCGGTGAGTGGAGAGAAATACTCCATCGGTTTAAGATTATAATCCGCATGAAGAATTTCAAAAAAATCATCGAATGAGGATTCTTGGAAATTCTCGTTTTTAGCAGAAATCCTCACCCGTCTCTCCATATCTTCTCCATGCTCAGAAACAAACTTCTTCCACCGGCTGATACGTTTCTCCTGTTCTGCTTGAGAGCACAAGAAATGACTACAACTTCTTCTTCCTTTCACTAACCCCTCTTTTTCTAATTGAGCAATTGTATAAGACAATGTCTGACTCATTTCCAAAGAAGAGTCAATGTCAGAAGTACTATTGAAAATGTACACAGTCTGCCCAGTCATGCTTGACGATATCAACTGTTGGAAATAAGACATATCGTCTTTTTGCTCCTTACTCATATAGTTGATATGATTCATATCGGGATCGAAAACTGTATCCCCGCTCAAATATCCAAAAACGCTGGTCAATATCAACACGCATACAACTAGCCACCGCTTATTGTCTAAAGATAATTCACTAACTTTAGAAAGTACCTGAATGTCACGCACCCGCTGTTTCATTTTCAAGGTATGCGGCAAAAATATGAGCACAAATATTATAGTACCGATTAACAATAAGGAACTAAAAAGGCCTAAATCTCTCAATGCAACAGACTTAAGAGGAACCAAAGCCAGGAATGCGCCAACGGTTGTGATATTGCCAATAATGAGAGGCTTGGATATCTCCTTCAGAGTCGTTTCCATATTTGGTGTATGCTGCAGGTGAGCGATTAAGTGTAATGGATAATTAACCGCTATACCTAATATCACCGAGGATATGCCTATCACTATTACGGAAACACTATCATGTAATAAAGCCATGCCTCCCATCGCAAAAAGCCATCCCCACCCTATAGATACAACAATCATCAAGATGCTCCACACTCTGCGGAACACGTAAATGAGTAATAAAACAATTAAAATGATTGCAATCGTTATCGACAAAAGGCTGTCTTTCTTTATCTGTGTCGCATTGCCTACGGCAATAACCGGACCGCCTGTAAGGTGAAAACTTACTGAAGGTATGGCAATGTGTACTTGCCGGGCTATACTATCAAGTGTTTCTATCAGTGTTCCATTCTTCTCAGTTTCACTGGCGCCAAACGGGGAATCCATCATCATGATGGCTCTCTGCATGTCAGGAGTAAAAATATACCCGTCATAGTTCTCAAAAGAGATCGCAGGCATATTCGATTGTAGACCAGCTACCACAGGAGTAAACAAATTCAGCGGATCTCTTTGAATATTTTCTGATAACAAACTGGATGCCGGTAACATTAGTAATTGTTTATCAGCTGCTAACTGAGAGGGAATAAAGTCTGGTTTACACACAAGACTATCCATCCTTAAATAATCA